>Ga0207714_1001434_pt1 | contig 15331 bp, 9 predicted proteins | sample PonA232FremontCA_2_FD_187270 | JGI IMG/M metagenome (GOLD analysis project Ga0207714, IMG submission 187270) | Marine sediment microbial community from Fremont, CA, USA - Pond A23 Sediment 2 (SPAdes) | ecosystem: Environmental > Aquatic > Marine > Unclassified | place: USA: Fremont, California... | reverse complement strand
CATTTTCCTGATCATACAGGGATGTGCCACCCAACAGCTCACCAACGAGGGGCAGTCGGCCTATAAAGAGGGCAATTATGAGAAGGCACTCCAGGCCTATGATCAGGTCATTAAAAAATATAAAAAACAGGGAGAGATGGCAGAGGCAGCTGTCTTTTACAAGGCCGGCATGGCTGCCTGGAAGTTGGACCAACCCGAAAAAGCATTGAAATACCTGGAAAGGGCCGAATACCTGGAGTATCCTTCTCCCAAACTTTACCTCACCCTTGCAGAGATATCCGATTCCATAGACAACCTCTCCAAGAAGCTCGATGCACTGGAAAATTACCACAATAAATACCCCGGCGGAAAAAGAATCGATTCGATCAACCTTCGCTTGTTCGAGACCTATGTGGAAAGCGAGAACTGGAAAAACGCTGTGAACCTGTGGCCGGAAATCAAGGAGCAGGCCCAATCCGATGTGAACCTGCTGACGGGTTATTTGACCGTCAATAAAAACCTGGAGAATCAAAAGGTAGCCGACAGGATGGCTGAAAAAATCCTGGAGATAGAGCCCAACAACAAAAAAGCCCTGGAATGGCTGGGCAAAAAATATTTCTGGAAAGCCGAAGACACCTATGTCAAGGAAATGAGCGCCTACAAGAACAACCGCACCACCAGCCAGTACAACCGGCTGCTGGATAAGCTGGATGAGGTGTATCCCACCTTCGAGAAAGCCCGCGATTACTTCCTGAAACTATACAAGCTTGAACGAAAGCCCAAATACGCTGAATTTCTTGGTAAAATCTACAAGCGGCTACAGGAAGAAGACAAAGCCCAGTATTATTTCGATAAGGCGGAATAGCACAATTAATTAAGGATAAATAATACCAACAAACCAAAGGAGCGGATTATGGAACTCATTAAAATCATCGTTGCAATCATTCTTCCACCATTGGGTGTTTTCCTGCAGGTTGGCCTGCGCAAACATTTTTGGATTAATATTCTCTTGTCCATACTGGGCTATCTCCCCGGTATTGTGCATGGCGTTTGGGTGGTGGCAAAGGACAAATGATCCGATTTGCAAACCGGTTGCATAAACTTTTCCTTAGATTTGCGGTCTGATTATTACAATACAGGAAGCGGTTAATTTAAGCCCAAAAGATGAGCTTAGGCCACAAAATAAGACTTTTATTTGTCACAGCAACCATCCTGATGCTGGGCTCTCATGCTTTGGTGCCCCACCACCACCATTTCGATTCACACCACTCGCATGGCCACTCCCTGCCCTTTGAATCGGATCAGCCCACCAACGAATCCGGAAACTCCGAATACCATTGCCACTCTTTCAACCACCTGCTGGATGATGGTTATCATCACAAGCTGATCCAACTCATCAAATACCAACCCCTGGTTGCTCCCCCTGCCAATGAGTGCTTCCCTTCTACACCCCTTCACACCACCGTCAAACGGGAAACTCCCGAGACTAAACCTATAATAGCTCAAGGCTATGATCACCTCTACTCCCTAAGAGACCCCCCTGCCCTTTCTTAGAACCCTGCCCCATACATGCTGAATGACTCCGGCTCCCCTGCGGGGAAGCGTTGCCTTTTTTGGGGCTATACCCGTTGTAAGGCACCTGGATAGGACCGTCCGCGGCACCTGGTTAAGACCTTTCGCGGCACCGGGCCAGGATGGTTCGTGGCATCTTGCAATGATCGCGCCTGGCACCTTACCAGCATCGATCATAGGACCTTACAAAGCTTCTACCCATTGGTTTGCAGCCTGTTGGAATTCTACCGCTTGCGCCACGCCGGGTAAAGAACCTACCCCTTGCATGGCAGCTAGTTGAAATTAAAAGGCCTATATGGCTTGTATATCACTGAAGCAGCTATCTGCCAGGGGAACCAGGTACAAAAGGGACGCACCCCCGGCCAGCAACAGTTATACCGGAAGATGTTCACGACTGCATTCAGAAAAAATCGCAAAATCACATCGCATCACAGGATAAAGCAAAACAATACATGATCCATAAAATCATCTCATTTTCAGTCAAAAACAAGTTCATCATCGGCCTGTTCGTTTTTGCCTGGATGGGCTGGGGCATTTATTCTGCCTTCAATTTGCCACTGAATACCCTGCCCGACCTGACCAACAACCAGGTGAAGGTAACCACCTATACCCCCGACCTGGCCACCGAAGAAGTGGAACGGCTGATCACCTATCCCATTGAGCTGGAGATGGGCAACCTGCCGGGATTAAAGGAGATACGCTCGGTCTCTAAGTTCGGATTGTCCGACATCACCCTGGTCTTTGAAGAGGACATGGGCATGTACAAGCCCCGACAGATGGTGAAGGAAAAACTCAAAAGTGCTGAAAAAAAGCTGCCGGCGGGTGCCGGGGAGCCAACCATGGGGCCCATGACTTCAGGACTGGGCGAGATCTACCAGTATGTGCTCTCCACCAAACCGGGCTATGATACGGCATACAGCGCCATGGACCTGAGGGAGATCCAGGACTGGGTGGTAAAAAAAGAGTTGATCAATATTCCCGGGGTGGTGGGAGTAAACACCATGGGCGGTTACCTGAAGCAATACGAGGTGGCCGTAGACCCCGACCGCCTGAGGAGCTTCAACCTGACCATCACCGACATCTACGAAGCCCTGAAAAAGAACAATGCCAACACGGGCGGGAGTTATATCGAGAAAAACAGGCAGGCCTATTTTGTGCGCGGGCAGGGGCTGACCCGTTCCCTGGAGGATATCCGCCAAATCGTGCTGAGAAATGACGGGTCCGTTCCCCTGCAGGTTGGCGATGTGGCCACCGTGCAGTACGGACATGCACCCCGCTTTGGTGCTTTTACCTACAACGGCCAGGGGGAGGCTGTAGGCGGTAAGATCATGATGCTCCGCGGGGAAAACCCGGCCAGGGTCATTAACAACGTGAAAGAAAGGCTGCCCCGGGTGAAGGAAGCCCTGCCCGAAGGGGTGGAGATGAAACCCTTCCTCGACCGTTCCACGCTCATTGGCAAAACGACCAACACGGTCACGGAAAACCTTGCCCTGGGCGCCTTGATCGTCATATTCGTACTGATCCTGCTGATGGGCAGTTTGCGCTCAGGTGTGATCACCGCCTCGGTCATTCCCCTTTCCCTACTTTTTGCTCTGGGCATCATGTACACCTTTGGGTTATCGGCCAACCTGATCAGCCTGGGGGCCATCGACTTCGGGATCATCATCGACGGGGCAGTGATCATCATAGAGTTTACGGTATTTCAAATCAGCCGGCACGTCAACTCGCTCAGAAGCCTCAATGGGAAAGCCCTGCAGGGTAAAATCAACCAGATCACCATCTGGTCGTCGAGCCGCATGATGCGCACCGCTTTTTTCGGACAGATGATCATCCTGATCGTGTTCATCCCCATCCTCACCCTCACCGGCCAGGAGGGCGATATGTTCCGGCCCATGGCCATTGCCTTTGGCTCGGCCCTGATCGGGGCCATCATCCTGTGCCTGACCTATGTGCCCATGATGTCGGCCCTGTTCCTTCGTCCCGAAAAATCAGACAAGCCGGGTTTTGCAGATAAGATCATCAATCGGGTACGCAATGGATACCAGGGTTTGCTGAAGCGGGCCCTTCGTTTCAGGTATGCCGTCACCACGGTGATCATCCTGCTGCTGGTGGGTGCCATCCTTGTTTTCGGCCGGCTCGGTGCGGTGTTCATTCCCCAGCTCGACGAGGGCGATTTTGCCATCCACCCCATCCTGCAGCCAGGCACTTCGCTTTCCGAGACGGTGGAGATCAACACCAGGCTGGAAAATGTGCTGCTCGATGAATTTCCCGATGAGGTGAACCAGGTGGCCACCAAGATCGGTACCGGTGAGATACCCACCGACCCCATGTCGCTGGAGATGGCCAAGATGATCATCAACCTCAACCCCAAGGAACAGTGGCAACGCGCAGGGACCAAGGAGGAGCTTGCCGCACAGATGAAACAGGAGATGTCGGCCACCGTGCCGGGTGTGGGTTTCTTCTTTTCACAGCCTATTGAGATGCTCTTCAAACACCTGACCACCGGTTCCACGGCCGACATCCTGATGAACATCTACGGACCCGACCTGGACAGTTTGTATCATTACGGGCAGAAAGCCCGGGGCATCATCAGCGAGATACCGGGGGCCGGCGATCTGAACGTTCAAAAGGTCATCGGCCTGCCCCAGATCGTCATCGATTACGACCGCGACCAGCTGGCCCGGTACGGACTGACTATTGAAAAGGTGAACCGCACCATCCAGGCCGGCTATTCGGGTGCCCGGGCAGGCATCATCTATGAGGGCGAGCGACAGTTCTCCCAGGTGGTGCGCCTGGAAGAGGAACACCGCAACGACCCCGGGGCCATCGGTCAGCTGTACCTCGAACGCCCCAACGGGGAGCAGGTACAACTCAAGGAAGTGGCCAATATCCGCATGCAGGCAGGGCCGGCTTCCATATCCCGCGAATCCGTAAAAAGAAAAATCGAGGTGGATGTGAATGTGGGCGACCGCGATATGGAATCCTTCATCCAGGCGGTGCAGAAAGAGTTGGGAGCCAAGCTTGATCTGCCCCGGGGATACAACATCACCTACGAAGGGGAGTTCGAAAGCCTCCGGCGCGCCCAGAAACGCTTGTCGTGGGTGGTCCCGCTGGTTTTGGCCTTCATCTTTACCCTCTTGTATTTCACCTTCAACTCCTTCAAACAGGCCCTGCTGGTCTTCTCGGCCGTACCCCTGGCGGCCATCGGGGGCGTGTTCTCCCTGTGGATCCGGGGCATGCCCTTCAGCATCTCGGCAGGGGTGGGTTTTATCGCCCTTTTTGGCATTGCCGTGTTGAACGGGGTGGTGCTGATGAGCTTTTTCAATGAACTCAAGGCAGAAGGAATGACCAACGTGTTCAAACGCATCTACCACGGCACCGACATGCGGCTGAGGCCGGTGATCCTCACCGCCCTGACCGATGCCTTGGGTTTCCTGCCCATGGCCGTGTCCACCTCATCGGGGGCGGAAGTGCAGAGGCCCCTGGCCACGGTGGTGGTCGGTGGGCTGGTGACAGCCACCCTGCTTACCCTGATATTGCTGCCCATCATCTATTCCTTCTCAGAAAGGATGCACAAAATGCCCTCTTTAAGCCAAATCGCATCACGAACCAGAAAGCGTATGAATGGAAAATTTCTGACCACCGGGCTGGTTATCTTGCTGGGCCTGCTTCCTGGAAAGCTTCTCAGCCAGGAGCCAGACAAACAGCCCGTTCACATCGAAAACGTGCAACAGGCCATTGAGATGGCCCTGGAAAACCACCCTTCCGTAAAAGCGGGTGAGTTGCAGGTCAAACAACAGCAAATGCTGAAAGATGCCGCCTGGAACCTGCCCGATGCCAAAATCTCCTATGAAAAGGAAAACAATGAAGCGGCTATGGAAAGCTGGTCCGTGGAGCAGGAAATGAACAATCCCCTGGAATACCAGGCAAAAAGCAAAATGGCCCGCCAACGCGTGGCAGAAAGTAAAAGGAGGCTCGAGAAGAAGAAGGCTGCCTTGATCCGGGATGTTCGCTCGGCCTACATCAATGTGCTCTACGCCAAGGAGAAGGTGAAACTGCTGGACAGGCTCCAGGATATTTTCAGTAAGCTAAACAGGGCGGGTGAAATCCGCTATGAAGCAGGCGATGTCTCCTACCTGGAAAAGGTCTCGTCCCGGGCCAAATACAAGGAGATCCACGTGGCCCGGGAAGAGGCATTAAACCTGTTGTCCGGTAATAAAAACACCCTGAAAAAGACCCTGTATGTGCGCGATTCCATCTACGTGAATGACAGCACTCTCAATAAGCTGGAACCGGAAAAGGGCTATGCAGTGGCTGATACGCTGGCTTCCAATCCCGATGTGGCCCTCCACAAACAACGATGGAAAACACAGCAGGCCCAAAGCAAGGCCATACAATCCCAATCCTGGCCCGATCCTTTTTTTCGATACAGCCAAAGAAATTTCACCGGCAACAGCAGCTTTTCGGCAATCGAGCTGGGGATCCGCATACCGCTCGACCTCTGGGCTGAAAAAGGCCGGAACCAGGCGGCTAAGCTAGCTGCCCGGGAATCGTACCAGAATTACCAAGAGGTTGAGCATGACCGGATCACCGCTTACCGCAACATCCTGGAAAACCTGGAAACCTACAGCCGCCAGTTGATTTACTTTGAAGAAAGCCGGCTGAAGGAGGCAGAAATGATCATCAAAAGTGCCTCCAAACAGTACAAGGCCGGGAATATTGACTATGTGCAATACATCCAGTATTTCGACCAGGCCACGCGCATTCGGCTAAAATACCTGGAGGTACTGAAAACCTACAATGAAAACATCATCGAACTGGAATACCTGCTGGGAGAATAAATTGTAAAACGCTCCCATCCTGGTGGGAGGCATTCCCTCTGGCCAGGAAATGAAGCCCAGTATGATCGCATGGAACCTTCCCGCAAAAGCGGGATCAGATAAAAAAGACCCAACGATTACATAAAAAAGATACTTGTAAAAATCAAAAATGATCCCATCATGAAGACATTGACAACACCTATACCAACCCTCTTTTTAGCCCTGATCCTGGGCATTGCCGCCTCTGGATGCTCTTCGAACGAGACCTCACCGACACAGGGGCAGGAACATGAAAACCATTCAGGGCAAAGCCATGAAGCATCAGCAGATGCAAGCCACAACCACCAGGCGGAAACGGATGCAGGGCACAACCACCAAGGGGAATCCAACGGGGAAGGGCTTCACTCTGAGGCGCTGCATCAGGCAAAGGCCAACCTTTCGGAAAATGAGGTGCTCATAACCGAAAGACAGATGGAAGGTGCCGGCATCGAGCTGGGGGCCATCACCCGGCAACAGCTCTCTAAGGTGGTCAAATCTTTTGGTGAGATCGCCCTGGCCCCGTCGGATGAGGCAACGGTGAGCGCCCTGATCGGCGGGATCATCCGGAACATACGGGTCATCGAAGGCGACTTTGTACGCCGTGGCCAGGTCATTGCCCGCATCGTACACCCCGACATTGTGGACATGCAGGAAAACTACCTGGATACCCGCAACCAGGATGAGTATTTGAAGGTGGAGTACCAGCGGCAAAAAAGACTGCTGGAAGACAGCATCAATGCCAAAAAAACGGTTCAGAATGCCCGGGCAGCTTACCAGTCGAACCTGGCCCGGCTGCAAAGCCTGAAGAAGAAGCTGCAGCTGATCCACATCGACCCTGAAAATCTGAATCCCGAAAACATAAGAAACGGATACCCGGTGAAAGCTCCCATCAGCGGCCACGTGGCAGAGGTGGAGATCAATACCGGCAGCCACATCACCCCCCTGCAGCCGCTGTTTCATATCACAGCCAACGAGAAAGCACACATCGACCTGAAGGTATATGAGCAAGACCTCAGCAAAGTGGCCCCGGGTCAGCCTCTCACCTTCAACCTGGCGAACAGTCCCGTGTCGCAACCCATGGAAGGTGAGGTGATGAAGACAGCCAAACGTTTCGACTCCAATGAACGCACAGCCCTTGTACATGCCCGCATCAAGGACATGAAAGACATGCTCCTTCCCGGGATGTCGGTGGTTGCCTACATTCAAACCGGCGATAAAAATCAAAACACCCTGCCTGAGGGGGCTTTCGTATTGGACCAGGGAAAAGACTATGTCTTCAGGTTAAAAAGAAAAGGTGAGCTCAACAACCAGCATGATGATGGAAAAAAAGAGCATGCACACCAGGAGCAGGAAGCCAGCCAGGGAGAAAAAGCCCATCATGAACACACCACAAAAGAGCCTCCTTCAGATCAGTCGGGATATGCCGCCCATGAACACCATACAAATGAACAGGGTGAAGACATCTCATTCTTTGTCTTTGAAAAAGTGATGGTGGATAAGGGCATCACCCAGGGTGGCTTCACAAGTTTTACCATAGAAAAACAAAACTTTCATTCAGCCCGGTTTGTGATAAGTAATGCACAGGCGCTGCTATCGGAAATGAAAAAAGGCGGTGGCGGACACAGCGGACACGCGCATTGATGTTTTCATCTGAATGCAACCGGCCTGCAAAAAGATAAAAGCTGTTATCAACCCCTTTCAAGTGATGGATGTGCTTCCTCATTTGAAAGGGACGTGTTTTCAAAACCCCACCGCTCCAAAGGCAGAGGAAACCATTGACCGGTAAGCCCGGGAAATCAAAATATTTCCATTGGCCATTCCGTTCAAAGGTAACAGCATCAAAATCTATGAACATCATATCGGCTCCACTATGAAAAATCGAGACAGGGAAAAACAACTGCGTTCGCGCAAGATCAAACCAACAGCCATGCGGGAGTTGGTGTTGGATGTGCTGAGCAGGCAAACAGCAGCGATTGGTTTGCCGGAGCTAGAGGAGCATTTTGAAAAAGCCGACCGCACCACCCTTTACAGAACCTTAAAGACCTTTGAGGAAAAAAAGCTGATCCACAAGATAGACGACGGAACCGGCACCGTAAAATATGCCCTGTGCAGCGAAACCTGCGAGTGTGAACCCAACGATCTGCATGTCCATTTCCTGTGCAAAAAGTGCGAGAAAACCTACTGCCTATACAACATCCCGGTTCCCACCATCAACCTGCCCCCGGGGTTTCAACTGGAAGGGGTCAACATGGTGGTCGACGGCATCTGCTCCAGCTGCCAAACATAACTTTGCAACCCGGTTGCATCCCCGAATGTATTATTTTTATATCGAGCATGAAGGTTTCTGAAGGGGACAGAATCCAGAACCCCTATTTGACAAGGCTTGCAAGATTCTGCACGTTATGCAACTACGATTTGAAAGATTTTGCCCATGATGATGCAGGATTAAGCCTGGAATCCTGATGAACTGAAACCGCCAGGAAAAGGATGCAAAATGGAAAAGTACACACTGAAAAATATCGATTGCGCTTCATGTGCCGCTAAGATTGAAGATGGGGTGCGAAAACTGGAGGATGTAAAATTTGTCTCGGTGAATTTCGCCCAGTCAACCATGACCATCGACACGGATGATCTTGATAAGGTACGCAAGCGCATCAAACAGCTGGAACCGGAAGTGGAGGTTGAAAGCAACCGGGAAGCCAGGAAGACCCAATTGGTCAATGATCTGAGGGAAAACCGGACAGGATTCATCAAAGCACTTACCGGCCTGATTCTTTTGCTTACCGGGATGATCCTGGGTGACGAATTGCGCAATACGCCCTTCGGCATTGCCGAATATTTGGTTTTTGGAGTGGCTTACCTGGTGGTGGGCTGGAACGTCATAGCCTCGGCAGCTAAAAACATCATCCGGGGCAGGGTTTTCAATGAGCAGTTCCTGATGACCATTGCTACGCTTGGGGCCATTGCCATTGGTGAGATACACGAGGCCATCGCCGTGATGTTGTTCTACGTGATCGGCGAGCTGTTCCAGGATATCGCCGTGGGACGGTCCCGCAGTTCCATTAAGTCCCTGCTGGAAGTCAGACCCGAATATGCCAACCTGAAATCAGGCACGGAAACCAAAAAGGTCGATCCTGAGAAGGTCCGGGTCGGGGATACCATTTTGGTAAAACCGGGAGAAAAAGTACCCCTGGACGGGACCATCACAGAAGGCATCTCTTTTGTTGAAACGGCCGCCTTAACCGGCGAGAGCGTTCCCCGAAAAGTCCATGAAGGCGATGAAGTGCTGGCCGGGATGATCAACCAATCGGGCTTGCTGACCGTAAAGGTTCAGAAAGTTTTCACTGATTCATCCATCTCCAGGATGCTGGAAATGGTGGAGAATGCCTCGGCCAGAAAAGCCCAAACCGAAAAATTCATCACCACCTTTGCCCGTTACTATACCCCGGTGGTGGTGCTGATTGCTGGCATGATCGCTGTGCTGCCACCACTCATTATCACAGGTGCCACCTTCAGTGAATGGATATACAGGGCCCTGGTGGTGCTGGTCATCTCCTGTCCCTGTGCCCTGGTCATCAGCATCCCCCTGGGCTATTTCGGGGGTGTTGGCCTGGCATCAAAAAGAGGGATCCTGGTGAAAGGCTCCAATTTCCTGGATGCCTTAACCCGTGTGAAAACTGTGGTGTTCGACAAAACCGGGACCCTCACCAAAGGTGAGTTTAAAGTGTCGTCCATCGCTCCCGCAAACGGATATGACAAAAACGAATTGCTGGAATACGCTGCCCTGGCTGAATCCGGCTCCAACCATCCCATCGCCGAATCCATCAGCGAAGCCTACGGGAGGGTGACCGACACATCCCTTATTTCTTCCTATGAGGAGATCGCCGGTCATGGAATAAGAGCCATCATACGTGGAAAAGAAGTCCTGGCCGGCAACAACAAACTCCTGAGCAAAAACCAAATCGCCCACACCAACTTTCCAACTGTGGGTACTGTGGTACATGTTGCCATAGACAAAAAATATGCAGGGTACCTGGTTATCTCAGACAGCCTGAAGGAACATGCCGTTGAAACCATCACCAGTTTAAAACAAAAAGGTCTTCAAACTGTCATGCTTACCGGCGATCAGCAGGCGGCCGCTCAGCACGTTGCCAGGAAACTGGGTATCGACACTTATTACGCCGAATTGCTTCCGGAAGACAAGATCCAACATCTCGAAGACATGCTGGGGAGCAAAAAAAAGGTAGCTTTTGTGGGCGATGGCATCAACGATGCACCTGTGATTGCCCGGGCGGATGTGGGCATTGCCATGGGTGCTCTCGGTAGCGACGCGGCCATTGAAACCGCCGACGTGGTGCTGATGACCGATGCTCCCTCAAAGGTTGTTGATGCCATTGAGGCAGCCGGAAAAACCAGGAACGTGGTCTGGCAAAACATCCTGTTTGCCCTGGGCATCAAATTTGTTTTCATTGCCCTGGGCATAGCCGGAACGGCCAACATGTGGCAGGCCGTCTTTGCCGATATGGGCGTCTCGCTGCTTGCGGTACTCAACGCCATCCGCATCCTGAAAAATACAAAGAAGCAACCCCCTATTTAAAATCCAAATAAACAATAGAAAAATTGGCATCTGTCTTAAGATTTTTGTATATTCATATTTTCTCAAGTGAGAATAATTCTCTTTAAAGACTAAATTAAAATTGGAAGAAAAAAAGGAAGAAATACGCCACAAGCTTTCTCAAAAAGGCTTAAGAGTTACTCCCCAGAGAATTGCGATCCTGGAGACCATCTACCAGTTGGACAACCATCCTACGGCAGATCAAATCATTGAGGAGGTAAGGAAAAGCCATCCCAACCTTGCACCCGGCACGGTTTACAAGGTGCTGGATGCCTTTGTTGACAACCACATCATCAAAAGGGTCAGTACCGATGAAGGGGTCATGCGATATGACGGGATCGTCGGGCATCACCATCACCTGTACTCAACAGAAGATGGTGAGATCCGCGATTATGCCGATGAGGAACTCGATGAGCTGCTCCGGGATTTTTTCAGAAGAAAAAAAATGGAAGGCTTTCACATCGATGAGACCATCCTTCAAATCAAGGGAAGATTCAAGCAAGGGTAATTTCAAACCCGAATCACCAAAAAATCACAAGTCACCAAAAATACGAATCATCCAAAAACCAGATAATTATGGAAAATCAATCCGATCAACCTAGCAAATGTCCGGTTACCGGAGCAACAAGCAAACAGGTTTTCGGCGGAAGCAGCCAGGGCCAGGAAAAGGGTCCCAGGCAGCTGAACCTGGATATCCTTCGCCAGCACTGCCCCCATTCCAACCCGATGGGAGAAAATTTCAACTACACCGAAGAATTTAAAAAACTGGATCTGAAAGCCGTCAAGCAGGATCTACACCATATCATGACCGACTCGAAAGACTGGTGGCCGGCCGACTGGGGCCACTATGGCGGTCTGTTTATCCGGATGGCCTGGCACAGTGCTGGCACCTACCGCATCGCCGATGGCCGTGGCGGTGGAGGCACCGGCAACCAGCGTTTTGGTCCCATAAACAGCTGGCCCGATAATGTGAGTCTTGACAAGGCCAGGCGTCTGCTCTGGCCGATCAAACAAAAATACGGCAGGAAGATTTCCTGGGCCGACCTGATGATCCTGGCCGGCAATGTAGCCCTGGAATCCATGGGCCTGAAGACCTTTGGTTTTGGTGGTGGCCGCGAAGATGTCTGGGAACCGGAAAAAGATATCAGCTGGGGACCCGAGCACGAGTGGCTGGCCGACGAGCGCCACGACGACAGGGGCAACCTGGCAGGACGCCTGGCTGCCGACCATATGGGACTGATTTACGTCAACCCCGAAGGCCCCAACGGCGAACCGGATCCGGCCAAATCGGCTTATTACATCCGCCAGTCCTTCAAACGCATGGCCATGAATGATTATGAAACGGTGGCCCTGATAGCCGGCGGACACACCTTTGGCAAAGTGCATGGTGCCGCCCCCGAATCGCACATGGGTCCCGATCCGGAATCAGCCCCCATCGAGCAGCAGGGACTGGGATGGAAGAGCGACTATGGCTCGGGAAAGGGTGCCGACACGATCACCAGTGGCCTGGAAGGCGCCTGGACCCAAAAGCCCACCCAATGGGATATGGCTTTCCTCGACAACCTTTTCAAATATGAATGGGAACTTACGAAAAGTCCCGGCGGCAAGTATCAGTGGACACCCAAAAACATACCTGAGCAGGAGATGGTGCCAGACGCCCACATCCCCGACAAGAAAAATGCCCCCATGATGCTTACCACAGACCTTGCGCTGAAAGTGGATCCCGAGTACGAAAAGATATCCCGGCACTTTTACGAAAATCCAGAAGAGTTTGCCGACGCCTTTGCAAGGGCATGGTTCAAGCTGGTACACCGCGACATGGGACCCAAGTCGCGTTACCTCGGCCCGGAAGTACCCGAGGAAGACCTGATCTGGCAGGACCCACTGCCGGCAGTGGATCATAAGCTGATCGGCGAAAAAGACATCGCCGAATTGAAAGCCAAAGTCCTGGATTCAGGCCTGTCCGTACCTCAGCTGGTATCCACCGCCTGGGCTTCCGCTTCCACCTTCCGCGGTTCCGACAAGCGCGGCGGTGCCAATGGTGCCCGCATCCGCCTTGAACCACAAAAGAACTGGGAGGTCAACAACCCCAAACAACTCAGCAAGGTGCTGGAGACCCTCGAGGGGATACAAAAAGACTTCAACAAGGCCCAATCGGGCGACAAAAAGGTCTCCCTGGCCGACCTGATCGTACTGGCAGGCTGCGCAGGCGTAGAAAAAGCTGCCAAAGATGCCGGGTATGACATAACTGTGCCCTTCACACCCGGGCGCACGGATGCATCCCAGGAATGGACCGATGTGGAATCTTTTAAGGTACTGGAGCCCGAAGCCGACGGTTTCCGCAACTACCACAAAAAATCATATGCCGAATGTACGGAAGAATTGCTTCTGGATAAAGCCCAGCTGCTCACCCTGACACCCCCGGAGATGACCGTGCTGGTAGGAGGCATGCGCGTGTTGAGTGCCAACTACGACCATTCCGAACACGGGGTATTTACGAAGCGCCCGGAAGTGCTTACCAACGACTTCTTTGTCAACCTGATGGATATGGATACCGAATGGAAAGCCACCTCCGACAAGAAAGTGGCTTTTGAAGGTTACGACCGGCAGTCGGGTCAACAAAAATGGAAAGCCACCCGGGCCGACTTGATTTTTGGCTCCAACTCCGAGCTCAGGTCCATTGCTGAAGTCTACGCCAGTGAAGATGCCGGCGAAAAATTCGTCCGGGATTTTGTGGCGGCATGGAACAAGGTCATGAACCTGGACCGTTTCGACCTGGATTGATCCTCCAGACTGGATTAATCCTCCGGGCTGGATTGATCCTCCGGGCTACAGCCACAACACCATACAAAAAGTCGACAAGGGATAGAAAAGGATAAAAGAGGTGGCCTTCCCCGGCCACCTTTTTTATTTTAAACGGCAGCTGAAAGATTGATATAGATGATCATCATTCCGTTCCATCTTCGCTTTGAACCAATTAAGTACCATGCGCGATTCATTGCTTTGTTATATAGGTAACTGGATGAGGGGTCACCAGATTGAAAGTTTGATTTTCAGAGAAAAATATTTTTTGTTATTTTTAAATCGTCCGCGACAAAAAAATCATTAACATTACAAAAGGAAATGATTTTTTGACATGGTAAGTTACACAAGGCAAAAACATAAATAAATCATAATCTTGTAATTATTCTTTCCAGGCATGGAGGAATTCCAAACCTTAAAGAACAAATTCCGGGATACCCAACTGCTCAGTGATGAGGAGATCGAACAGGTATGCCTGCATTTCAGCATGGAGACCCTGGGCAAAAACCAGTATTTCCTGGAAGCAGGGAAACGCTGCTCGCGGATCGGATACCTGGACAAAGGGATCCTCTGCACCTTTGTCCACGACCGGGAAGGCAATGAGGTCGTCAAATATTTTGTGGAAGACCAGCAGTTCTTTACAGACGTGGAGAGCTATGAAAAAGAAAAGCCCGCAAGGCTGAACATTTTCGCCCTGACCGAAGCCCGGATTTTTTACATCACCCGTTCACAAAAGCAACAGCTCCAGGAGAAAATCCCCAAAAGCAACTATGTGTTCAAATCATTTGCCGCCGATGCACTGAACCGGATGATACAAAACCAGCACTTTCTGCACGTGGGAACCGCTGTGGATCAGTACAGACATTTCATGGAATACCATCCCAACCTGGCCCAAAACGTACCGCTCAAATACATTGCCTCCTATCTTGGAATCACCCAGAGTTCTCTGAGCCGCATCAGGAACCAGTGGATGTAAAACCTTTACACCATCTTTTTACTGAACGGACAGCCTTTTTACCTGAAATGCCCCATTTTTTCCTGAAACAAACCTATTGCGCTGTAGTGACCATTATTACCGCGGAAACCATCAGACCCACCCTTTCAATATGTGACCATATCCTTTGCTGACATGAAAACCTTCTCCCGCTGCCCCACCATATCCTGATCCTGCCTTACCTGATGTCGCAACAATCACAATAGCAGGTGATATAGGCTTATGAGAAAAAAATGCGGCGCATTTCATTATTTGTCATATGACAAATTTTTTCTCTCCCCGGGTCCATACTTTTGTATTAAACACTTAAAAATAATGGACCATGAAAACAGCATTGATCATTTACCAAAGTAAAAAAGGTACCACCCGCCGTTTTGGAAACGAAATCGGTCGGTTCCTGAGCGACCAGGGTATTCAAACCAAGACCCTGTCCATTGAAGAATGCACCGAAACCATACTGGCCTCAGCCGATTACCTTTTCCTGGGTTGCTGGACCAAAGGCTGGATGGT
>Ga0207714_1001433_pt1 | contig 15336 bp, 15 predicted proteins | sample PonA232FremontCA_2_FD_187270 | JGI IMG/M metagenome (GOLD analysis project Ga0207714, IMG submission 187270) | Marine sediment microbial community from Fremont, CA, USA - Pond A23 Sediment 2 (SPAdes) | ecosystem: Environmental > Aquatic > Marine > Unclassified | place: USA: Fremont, California... | reverse complement strand
CCCGGGAACTGCTCCGGGTCGTAGTCCGCCCCTTCCAGGTCCATCGCCACGCTCTGGAGGTCGAGCTCCTGCCCGATCCCCGTCGAGGCGACGACGTTTTCGATGTTGATGGTTTCCTTGGGGTCAACCATGTCTCGGTTTAAGCGTCGTATTTAAACCTTATAAAGGTTCGTGGCACGGGCAAGACCCGTCGGGCGCGCGACCCTTCGCAGTGCCGACCTGTCCGGACGGACGGTGGCGGCAGGCACCCAGGGCTGCCGACCGGTGCGCTCTTGACGCTGTGGCGGTCACGGTCGGTGTGTACCTGCTGGAACTGGGCGGGCAGGACGACGACTTCGCGGTCTTCGAGGCCCGCAGTGCCGCGAGCGACGTCACCCGGCTCGCGCCGGGGCTGGCGACTGCCCGCGGCGTCACCGACCGGCTCCGCCAACTCGCCTTTACCGGGCGGGCGGACGAACTGCTCGGCCGGACCGACGCCGACGTCGCGAGTGCCCGCGCCCTGCTGGAGGCGACGACCGTCCAGCGGACCGGCACGGTCGCGGTCCGCGCCGAGGACGTCCGCGGCACCACGGGTATCGACACCCAGCGCGTCGAGCGCGAACTCGGCCAGGTGCTCGTCGACCGTGGCTTCGCCGTCGACCTGGAGGACCCGGACCACACCCTCCGGGTGCTCTTCTCCGAGGAGTCGAGCGGCGAGGGCGTCTGTGCGGTCGGCTGGCTGGCCGTCGAGGCCGACCGCGATTTCGGCGCCGACCCGACCGACCGTCCCTTCTTTCAGCCCGGTAGTATGGACTCCCACCTGGCCCGTGCCCTGGTGAACGTCGCCGGCGCACGCCCGGACGCGACCGTGCTCGACCCGATGTGTGGCACCGGAGGGATCCTCGTCGAGGCCGGCCTCATCGGCGCGGACGTGCTGGGCGTCGACGTGCAGGCGAAGATGGTCGCGGGGAGCCGGGAGAATCTCGCGGCCGCACTCGGCGGTCCAGACACTGACGCCCCCGCCGTCAACTGGGGCGTCGCCCGCGGCGACGCCCGCCGCCTGCCGGTCGCTGACGGTGCGGTCGACGCCGTCGTCTTCGACGCCCCCTACGGCCGCCAGTCGAAGATCGAGGGGAACCTCGGGGACCTGATGAGCGAGGCGCTTCGGGAGGCCCGCCGGGTCGCCCCGCGGTGTGTCGTGGTCGGGGACCGACCCTGGGCCCGGACTGCGAGCGGCGCGGGCTGGACCACCGAGGCCGCCTTCCAGCGCCCGGTCCACCGGTCGCTGACGCGGTACGTGCTCGCCCTGCGGCGGTAGCCTTTATATATGGCACCGTGAATCCCCCGAACATGCACCGGAGAGACCTTCTCCGTACCGGGGCAGCAACAGGGGCGGCGGTGTTGGCCGGCTGCGGGGCGTTCGGGGATGTACTCGGGGGCGGCAGTTCCGCGTCGGGGTGGTCGACGTTCCGCGGTGACCCGGCACGCACCGGCGTCCGCCCGGCGTCGGCCGGCCCGGGCGAGTCGCTGTCGGTCGCCTGGCAGGTGACGAGCCGGGACCTCGTCGAGGAGTTCCATGACGTCGACCTGGAGGACGAGGTGATCCAGGGTGAAGCGTCCTGGCCGGTCCTGGCCGGGGAGTACGCGGTCTGGACCCACGGGTACCGCGGCCTCCGGGAACCCGACCTGACGGTCCGGGTCGTCGCTGCCGACCCGGAGGACGGCTCTGTCGCCTGGTCCGTCGAGCCGCCCGTTCCGGACGGCACCGCACTCAACTGGTTCGCACCCGAGGTCGACGACGGCCGGCTGTACGTCCCCGCCTCGATAAACGACGGCCTGGGGCTGGGAGTCTACGACCCGGCCACCGGCGAGGAGCAGGACCGGCTGGACCTCGGGCTCCCGTTTCTCTCCGGGCAGCCGCTGGTGGCCGACGGGACGGTCTACGTGCGCGAGAGCGGCCAAGAGGGGGCGACCCTCCGCGCGTTCGACGCCGGCGACGGCACCGAACGGTGGGCCGTCGGGGCGACCCCGCCGGAGCCGGGGTGGGCGGGATTGAGCGTCGCCGAGGGAGCCGTCTGGACGTTCGACCGCCGCGACGGACAAGCGTTCGTCGCCCGCGGGACCACCGACGGGGACGTCCGTCTGCGGACTCCGCTGTCCGACCTTCCGACGAGTTTCGCCACGAACAGGCCGGTATCGTTGGCCCCGCCGACCGTGGTCGACGGCGGGGTCTACGCGGCCGGCGGGGTTCAGTATTTATTACAGCGCGACTTCGCCCCGCTCGTCGCCGCCGACGCCGAGGGCGGCGAGCGCTGGCGGTCGTTCCCGCCCGGAGCCGAGGGCGCGCTGGAGGTGGTCCTTCCCGACGCCGACCCCGAAACGCTCGAGCGACTCCGCGAGGAGCTCGGGCTCGAGGACGGGTACGGGACGCTGTACGGGCACCCGACCGTCGTCGACGGGCTGGTCTGTGCCGCCGGCATCGGCGACGCCGGCGACGAGTCCTCCGGGCTGTTCGCGTTCGACGCGGCCGAGGGGAGCCTCGAGTGGGCAGCCCCGCTCCCCTCGTCGACGTTCGCCCCGGTCGCTGCCGGGGACGTGCTGTACGCGGTCACGAGCGAGGGGGTGACCGCCATCTCCGGCGACGGCGAACTCCTCGATACCCTCTCCCTGGAGGATCCGCTGGTCGAGTACTCGCCGGCACTCGGTGCGGGACGTCTGTTCGTGGCGACGCTTCGAGGCGTCGCTGCGGTGGAGTAGCGGTCGGGGGAAGAAACGGGCCGGAACAGGCCAGAACGGAGGTCCGGAGGTCGCGCCGGCTACGCGCCCAGGATCTCGAACAGTCTCTCGGGGTCGCCGTCCATCTGCGCCAGGATGGCCCGCGCACCCTCCCGCGTCTCGCTGTCGACGGTCACGAGCACCATCCCCTCGCCGGGCTGGCCGTAGACGACGCTCGCGCCGTCGGGGGCCGCGAGGATGGCCGGTAGCGCCGCCAGGTCCTCCTCGCCGTCGATGTCGAGCAGGGTCGTTTCCTGACTCCCGATGGCCTCGTCGAGCGCCTCCAGGAGGTCGACAGTCAGGGTCGCCGCGGGGTTCTCGACGCGGCGTTCGCGGTCGAACTCGGCCGCGTCCAGCGCTTCCCGCACGCGCTCGTCGACGGCCTCGCGCTCGGTGCGCTCGTCGACCAGCGCGACGGCGGGGGTGTGACCCGCCTCCAGCAGGTGGTAGGTGACCATGTCGCCGACCGCGACGACCGGCGTGCCGGCCTCGGCGAGCAGCTCGTCGGCGTCGGTGTATAACCGGCCCATCGGCTCCTTGAGTTCGGAGCGAAGCGCCGGCTGGAGTTCGACGACCACCACGCTACCGCACCTTCAGGGCGTAGGCGCCGGGCTCGGTGACCTCCATCTCCTCCGCAATGCGGCTCTCTTCGGGGTGGGTGATGACGACGTAGCCCGCCCAGTCCTCGGTCAGCGAGGTCGAGCCACAGGACTGGCAGGCCTCGACTTCGACGTTCTCCTGGACCCGGTGACACTCCCGGCAGACCACGCGGTCGGCCATCAGTCCTCACCTGCCTCGGCGCCGGCCTCGGCCTTCTCCCGCTTTTTGTGGTCCTCGTCGAGCCAGCCGTGTTTGCCCAGGCCGACCTGTTTGGCGGTCAGGCCGATCTTCGAGTCCCGGGGGTTGCGCTCGTCGATGCTCTTGGTGACGATCCGGGCCCGGACCGCGTCGCCGGTCCCGAGCGTGCGGTTGGATTCCCGGGAGGCGAGCTGGTCGTTCTCCCCGTCGTAGGCCAGATACTCGTCGGAGATCTGGGAGACGTGCAGCAGGCCGTCGACGGGGCCGATCCCCACGAAGGCGCCGAAGTCGACCGTCTCGACGACCTCGCCGTCGACGACCTCCTGCATGTCGGGGTCGAAGGTCAGCGCGTCGAACTCGGCCTCGTAGTAGACGCCGGGCTGGTTGGGGACGACCGCCCCCTCGCCGATGTCGTGGACCTCGATCACCGAGACCACGCTCCCGACGTCCTCGTCCATCCGGCCCTCGAGTTTGTCCTGCAGCAGTCGCTTCACGAGGCCCGGCGTCACGTCCGCCAGGTCCTCCGGTGGTACCTCGACCGTATCGCGTAGTCTGACCCGTTTGTACATGTTCAGATGATGGCGAGTTTGTTCCGGCCCCGTAAACAAATTACTGGAACGCCCGCCTCGCGCAGGCGCTCGCGCAGGGGTCCGTCGTTCGTGACCGCGTGCCCGCCCTCGCGGGCCAGCTCCAGCACCGCGTCGTCGGCGTAGTCGGCGTCGGTCTCCCGGACGGTACAGCGTTCGGCCAGGTCCAGCCCGACGCTCGCGGCCGTGGCCTCCTGTCCCGCACCCGCCACGAGTTTCTCCAGTTCCGCGACCACGGCTGCCGGGACGACCGGCTCCGGCGCGTCGAGCAGCCGGTCCAGTTCCTCGAACACCCGGACGTCGCACTCGACGGGCATCATGAGCGCGTTGGTGTCGAGGACGGCGGTCGTCACTGGAGGGTCCCGTAGCCGATGAGCCGCCAGCGGGCGCCGACCCGGCGGTTGATGGCGATCCCGACGCCCGGACGGGCGCAGACGGGGCGTTTGAGCGCGACCTCGCACTCGCCCCCGCGGGCGCTGGTGACCGAGCCGACGGTGGTGGCGGTGCCGACGGTGAGCATCAGCGGCTCGCCCGTCGATATCTCCTCGACCTCGCCGGCCTCCTCGCCGACGATCCGGTCGAGCAGGTCCACGTCCATGGTGAACTGCTCGTGGACCGGCGGCAGCGTCCCCGGCGGGCCGGCGACCTGGCCAGCCAGGGCGTCGCCCTTGGTGACCGAGGGGTCGAGACCGGTGCCGACCCCGAGCAGTCCGCCCGGCGTCGCCGAGTCGACGGTCTCGCCGCCGGCCTGCAGCGACCGGGCCGTGGTCTGGACGGGCTGCCACTCCGTCTGGCCGCCCTCCTCGACTTCTCGGCCCGGACGCAACTCGATCTCGTCGCCGGCCTCGAGCTCGCCCTGGACCAGCGACCCACCGAGAACGCCGCCGGCCAGCCCGTCCCAGGTCGTCCCCGGGCGGTTGATATCGAAACTCCGGGCGACCAGCAGCTCCGCGTCCGCCTCCGGGTCGCGGTCGGGCGTGGGGATCTCCTCCTCGACGGCCTGGATGAGCAGGTCCATGTTCACGCCCTGCTGGGCGCTGACCGGCACGATGGGAGCGTCCTCGGCGACGGTCCCCGAGACGAACTCCTGGATCTGCTCGTAGCTCTCCTGGGCCCCCTCGCGGTCGACCAGGTCGATCTTGTTCTGGGCGACGACGATGTTGTCGATCCCGATGATATCCAGCGCCATCAGGTGTTCCTCGGTCTGTGCCTGGGGGACGGGCTCGCTGGCTGAGACCACGAGCACCGCACCGTCCATGATGGCGGCGCCCGACAGCATCGTCGCCATCAGCGTCTCGTGGCCCGGTGCGTCCACGAAGGAGACGGTCCGGAGCGGTTCGCTGGCCGACCCGTCCGGACACTCCTCTTCGACGGTGTACCGTTCGGGTTCGTCGAGCCCCGGACACTCGCGCAGCGTGGCGTCCGCGTAGCCCAGCCGGATGGAGATCCCGCGTTTCATCTCCTCGGAGTGCTGGTCGGTCCACTCGCCGCTCAGTGCCTGGACCAGGGTCGTCTTCCCGTGGTCGACGTGGCCGACGAGCCCGATGTTCACCTCCGGTTGATTGTTCGCTGACATCGAAGGACAGTCTTGCTATCCGTACCCCCCTGGCGGCTATAAACCTGCTGTTCCGGACTCGCCCGGCCACAGGGACACTGTTCGGAGAGGGGCTGAGTGCGGGACCGTCAACGCTTATGTGGGTGCCCGCCACCTGCCCGGTAGAGAGACCGTGTCACGAAACCGCACGCAGCGCACGCGCACATGACCGGGGAGCCCACGGACGGAGACGGCAACGGAACCAGGGACCCGGGCGGGGACGGGACCTACGTCGGAGCCATCGACCAGGGGACCACCGGGACCCGCTTCATGGTCTTCGACCGCAGGGGACAGGTGGTGGCGAACGCCTACGAGCGCCACGAGCAGTACTACCCCGAGCCCGGCTGGGTCGAACACGACCCTGTCGAGATCTGGGAGAACACGACGGCGACCATCCGGGAGGCGCTGGCGGCAGCCGACCTCGTCCCCGACCAGCTGGCGGCCATCGGCGTCACCAACCAGCGCGAGACGACGCTCCTGTGGGACGGGGCGACCGGCGAGCCGGTCCACCGCGCAATCGTCTGGCAGGACCGCCGGACAACCGACCGGGTCGAGGAACTCGAAGCCGAGGGTCACACGGAGTGGATCCGCGCGACGACGGGGCTGGAGCCGGACGCCTATTTCTCGGCGACGAAACTCGAGTGGCTGCTCGAGAACGCCGACCCGATCAAGCTGGAGCGGACCCGTCCCGCCGACGTCCGCGACCGGGCACAGGCGGGGGAGGTCCTGTTCGGGACGGTCGACTCCTGGCTGGTCTGGAAGCTGACCGGCGCCCACGTCACCGACGTCACCAACGCCTCCCGGACCATGTTGTTCGACATCCACGCCGGCGAGTGGGACGACGACCTGCTCGCGGAGTTCGGGGTTCCGCGGGCCTGCCTGCCGGAAGTCCGCCCCTCCAGCGACGACGACTACTACGGGTACACCGACCCCGCGGGCTTCCTGGGCGCCGAGGTTCCGGTTGGAGGGGCGCTGGGTGACCAGCAGGCCGCCCTCTTCGGCCAGACCTGCTTCGAGCCCGGCGACGCCAAGAACACCTACGGCACCGGTTCGTTCGTCCTGCTGAACACCGGGGGCGAGGCCGTCGAGAGCGACCATGGCCTCCTGACGACGGTGGCCTTCCAGCGCTCGAGCGAGCCGATGCAGTACGCCCTGGAGGGCTCGGTGTTCGTCACCGGCGCGGCAATCGAGTGGCTCCAGGACGTCGGCCTGGTCGACGCGCCGGGAGAGACCGCCGAGCTCGCCCGCAGCGTCGACTCCACCGAGGGGGTCTACTTCGTGCCTGCGTTCGCCGGGCTGGGTGCGCCACACTGGGACGGCCGCGCCCGGGGGACGATGGTCGGCCTCACCCGGGGAACCCGCCGCGAACACATCGTCCGGGCCGCCCTGGAAGCGATCGCCTTCCGGACCCGGGACGTGACCGCCGCGATGGAGGCCGACGCCGGCCTCCGGCTGAACGCGCTCCGGGTGGACGGCGGCGCGGTCAAGAACAACTTCCTCTGCCAGCTCCAGGCCGACGTCCTCGACACCCCGATCGCCCGCCCGGTGGTCGACGAGACGACCGCGCTCGGGGCCGCCTACGCCGCCGGCCTGGCGGTCGGCTACTGGGAGACCGTCGACGAACTCCGGGCGAACTGGCAGGTCGACGCCGAGTTCGACCCCGACGGCGAGTACGAGGACCGGTACGAGCGCTGGGGGGCGGCCGTCGAACGCGCGCGGGACTGGGCCGACGACGAGGCCTGAGTTATACTGTTCGGTAGTTTTATATTATCAAGCAACATTTCTCAACCTCCACCGCTCGGTGGACGAGACCAATGGTATTCAAGAAAATCACGCTCGTTGGACAGAGTTCCGAGAGCTTCGAAGGTGCCGTGGACGACGCGGTCGAGCGCGCGGAGGCGACGCTCGACAACCTGATGTGGGTATCCGTCCAGAACGAGGCCGTCGAGCTGGACCAGGCGGACCGGGAGTACCAGGCCGAGGTGGAGGTCGCCTTCGAGCTCGAGGAGGGCGTCGGGGAGTAACCCGGCCGGGGCGTACTGCTTTTCACCGCCGGTTCCCTGTTTTTGACCGTGCGCGAGTTCGGGTTCGAGCTGTCGCTGTGTGCGCGCCTGGAGGACGGCGACCGGCTGGTCGCTCGCCAGCTCGGCACCGGCGTCCACGGCCGCCGGGTGATGGACGTCGTGCTCGTCGAGCCCGGCCCCGACTTCGCGGCGCGGGCGGCGATCACGCCCGACCCGGTCCCGCCTGCGGCCGTCGAGAGCGACGCCGGACCGGGCCGGGCCCGGTTCTGGAAGGACGCCTTCGACTGTCACCCCGGCCGCGCCGAGGAGGCCGTCGAGGCCGCCGTCGACCGGGGCTTTTTCGAGCGCGAGCGTCGCGGCGGCCGGACCTACGTCCGCCAGACCGCCCGCTACCCCGAACACTGGTTCGGGGAGCTCGTCGGCGTCGAGAACAAGCCCGCCCTCGACCGGCCGGGCGCCCTGGAAACCCAGCTGCTCACGGACGTCCACCTCGCCGTGCTCGACCGGGTGGTGCTCGCGACGGCCAGCCACGTCACCGGCGCCCACCTCAACCGGATCCCCGACGCCGTGGGCGTCTGGGAGTTCGACCCCGATACGGGCGCCCGCGAGGTGGTCCGCGAGCCCGACCCGCTCCCCGTCGAGGAGCCGGGTATCGAGATCCTCGACCGCGGGCGGGCGCGGACGGACGTGCGGGTCGCGGGCGCGGACGCGAAGGCGCGGGTCCGCCGCCGGGTCGCCGAGCGCGCCTACGGGAAGGGCTGGCGGCCCGCACCCCCGGCGTGTGCCCGCGTGAGCCCCGACGCGGACGGCCTGCCCCACTGCCCCTGGAAGGAGCGGGTCGTCGACCCCGGCCGGGACTGCGGGGCCGACTGTGCGGGGCACGAGCCCGCCGACCCGCCCGACGTCGACCGTGAGGGGCTCCGTGCGGCGCGGACGCCTTGGGAGCCCGACCCCGAGGGCCGCCAGCGCCGGCAGTCCCGGCTGGACCGGTACGGGTAGGACTCAGATGGTGTAGCGTTCGCCGTCGACCGCCAGCGGGTCCTCGAAGGCGCGGTCGGCCGGGACGAAATGCGAGACGTGGACCAGCCGGTAGCGGTCGGCGTTCAGGTCCTCGGCCAGCCGCTTCGCGCCGTGGATGGTCATGTGTTTGGTCCCGAACGTGCGGGGGACGTCGTCTTCGTCGTGGTCGTCACCGCCGCGCGGGTGGTGTTCGGTGAACTCGTGGTGGACGATACCGTCCGCAAACAGCAGGTCGGCGCCCCGGAGCACCTCCCGGGAGTCGGCCGAGATGTCGTAGGTGGTGTCGCCGGAGAACGCGAAGGTCGCCCCCGTCTCGGGGTCGACGACCCGGACGCCGTAGCAGTCAAGCGGCGGGTGGTCGACCGGGACCAGCGTCACCTCCAGCCCCGCCGCCTCGAACGGTTCGAAGGGCGTCTCGCCGCGGACGGCCAGGGCGTCGAGGTAGTCGTACTGGTCGCGGACGGTCTCGGCGACGCTCTCGCCGGTGACGGGGTCGACCGAGTCCGGCGCGTAGGTCGGGAGTTCGCGGGTCAGCCGGAAGACGTTGCCCGCGCCGTGGAGGTGGTCGAAGTGAATGTGGGTGACGACCGCGGCATCCGGCGCCTCGAACCCCTCCCGGAGGAACTGGTGGCGAAAGTCCGGGCTGAGGTCGACGAGCAGGGTCTCCCCCGTCCGCTCGTTGCGGACGTGGACCGAGAAGCGGGTGCGTTCGACGCCCCGTTCGGCGGCCCGCTCGCAGGTGTCACAGTCACACCCGACCGTCGGCGTCCCCGTCGTGTCGCCGGCCCCCAGTAGCGTGACCTCCATCGATACTCCCCTGGGGCCCCGTGGGCAAAAAGCCGTGGATGGGTGCGACCCGCTCAGTCGTCGTGGGCGTGGTCGTGAGTTCCGCCACCGCTCTCGATGTCGCCGCCGGCGACCAGGGCGTCGTGGTCGCCCTCGATCATATCGAGGTTCTTCAGCGTGTCCCGTTCCTCGAACTCGGCGACGGCGTCCTCCAGGTCCTCCTGGGTGAGCGTGGTCCGCTCCTCGGTCAGCGCGTCCAGCACCGCCTCCCGGAGCACCATCCGGAGGTCGCTGCCGGTCAACCCCTCGGTCATCTCCGCGACGGCCTCGGGGTCGAAGTCGGCGATCTCCATCTCCGCGGTCACCACTCTGAGGATGTCCGCCCGCATCTGCCGGTCGGGTTTGGGGAAGTTGACGATCTCGTCGAAGCGGCGCCAGGCCGCGGCGTCGAGCTGGTCGGGGTGGTTGGTCGCGCCGATCAGAAGGACCTCGTCCTGGACGAGGCTCACCTCGTCGATGCTCTTGAGCAGGGTGTTCACGGCGCGTTTGATCGCGGCGTGCTCGTCGGAGGCGCGGGTCTTCGCGACGAAGTCGAACTCGTCGATGAAGAGGATGCAGGGCGCGAGCCGCTTGGCGACCTCGAAGGTCTTCTCCACGTTCTTGGCGGTCTCGCCCAGGTACTGGCTGGTGATCATCGACAGCTTCACTTCGACCACCGGGAGACCGAGCTTCCCGCCCAGCGCCCGCGCGACCGAGGTCTTGCCGGTGCCCGGCGGCCCGACGAAGAGGAGCTTCCCGATCTCCCGGAGCCCGATCCCCGCGAGGTACTCGCGGTGCTCGATGGCCTTGACGATCTTCGTGATCTCGCCCTCCTGGTCTTCGGTGAGGACGATGTCGTCGAGCGTCATCTCGATCTCCTCGGGGGCGCGCACGTCCACCAGGTCGAGCATCTCCTCTTCCTCCTCGTCCTGGAAGTACTCCGCGAGGAGGTCGTCGATGAAGGGGCGGTCCGCGCGGGCCGGCCGGTTCTCCTCGCGGGCCTGCTCGTAGACCTCCTCGCCGACCTCGTCGGCGAAGTGGGCGGCCAGGACGGGGTTCCCGCGGAGCCGGTCGGCGTCCGTCCGCTCGTGGTACCACTGCTTGGCCATCTCGCGGTCCGTGAAGGAGATCGTCCCCGAGAAGTCGTCGTAGTCCGAGAACATCAGTCCCGAGACCGCTTCCCAGGGGTCGTCGACGCCGGTGGCCTCCCGGGCGGTCTCGACCGTCGCCGAGAGCGGCCGCTCGATCCGGCCGTCGCTCCAGAAGACCACCCGATATTCCGCCGGCAGGTCGTCGGGCTCCAGCTCCTGGTCGTCGGTGTAGACGGCAGCGGTCAGCGCGAACTCGACGACTTCGAGTGCCCCGTCGTCCATGTTCCCCGTCCTTGGCTTCGTGAGGGCATAAGTGGCTCGAAGCGACACGCCGCGCACGCCCCGGCCGTCCGACTGTCCTGGCCGGCGTGACGGCTCACGAGCCGACCATCCCCATCCCCTCCCGGACCGAATCCCGCCGGCCCAGCAGGGTGAGTTTGTCGCCGACCTCGATGGTGAAGTCGGCGTCGGGGACGTGGGTCTCGCCGTCCCGGTTGACGAGGGCGACCAGACAGTCCTCCGGGAGCATCGGCCCGACCTCGCTGATCGGCTTGCCGGCGAGTTCGCCGTTCGTGACCTCGACCTCCTGGACGTCGCCCGTCTGGTCGGCGCCGGTCATCCACTGGGCCAGCGCCGGCCGCTCGATCTGGTTGTCGATGGCCCAGGCGCTCGCCATCCCGGCGTCGATGCTCGCGACCCCGAGGTCCTCGAAGGCCTCGACGTTGTCGGGATTGTTCACCTTGGCGATGACCTTCTCGACGTCGAAACTGGAGTTCGAGAGCTGGGCGACCAGCAGGTTCGCGTCGTCGTTGCCGGTCGCGGCGACGACCACCTTGGCGTTCTCCGCGCCGGCCGAGCGCAACACCTCGGTGTCGGTGCCGTCGCCCCACTCGACCTTGTACCCCTGGTTGCGGCGCTGTTCCACGACGTCCTCGTCGTTTTCCACGATGACGACGTTCTCGCCCCGGTCTTCGAGACGGTCAGCGAGCGCGCGGCCCGTCTTCCCGCCTCCGACGATGATGACACGCATCGGTATCACGTCCAGATACTCCGCGATGTAGCGCGCGAGCCCGCCCTCGAACGCCACGGTCGCGAGGATCACCAGGAAGACGGTGCCGACGAGCACGTCGGCCTGGCTGCCGAGCGCGGCCGCCTCCGCCAGCAGCTCCGCCGCCTCCGGGTCGGCGACCGTCGCAGCCTCCTCGCGCAGCGCCGTCGCCTCGTTGCGGAGTTCGACCGCAAAGAGGGTCGCGACCGAGGCCGGGATGATCCCCCGCGGGCCGACGGCGCTCATGAACACCCGCTCGCGGGTGGTGAACCGGCCGCCGACCGTCGAGACGAACACCAGCAGTGGGCGGATGACCACCGCAACCGCGACGACGACCGCCAGCCCGGGCACTCCGAGGTCGACCAGCACGTCGAAATCCAACAGCGCCGCCAGGGCGATGAACACGAACGAGAGCACCAGCAGCGTGATGTCGCCCTTGAACGAGGTAACCTCTTCCTCGTATGGGATGTCTGCGTTGCCAAGCACCACCCCCGCGGTGGCGACGGCGGCGACGCCGGCCTCGCTGAGCTGGGCGTTGGCGACCGCGTACGCGACGAGTGCCCCCGCGAGCACGAGCAGCCGGGCGTTGCGGGGGGCGTCGCCCGGCGAGAGGTCGATAAAGCGGAGGATGTAGTAGACGACGCCGGCGACGACCAGCCCGACGATGACGCCGGTCCCGAGCCGCGAGGTGAAATCCGCGAGCAGGCCGGTGCTACTCGCCGCCGGATTGAGCACCTCGAACACCACGACGGCGGTGATCGCGGCGCTGACGTCGTTGATGATCCCCTCCGTTTCCAGGGCGGCTGCCACCCGGTCGCGGACGGGCACGACGTCGAGGATCGGCGTGATCACCGTCGGGCCGGTCGCCACCAGCAACGCCCCGATGAGGAAAGCCAGCGGCCAGCCGGTGCCCAGCGCCACCCGGACGGCGACGGCGGTCCCGACCAGGGCGATCGCCGCCCCCAGCGTCACCAGCCGAACCGTCGCCGCGGGGGCCTCCCGGATCCGGTCGAGGCGGAGGTGAAAGGCGCCCTCGAAGACGATGACGGCGACCGCCAGCCCCACGATGGCCGGGAGCGCGTCGCCGAACGAGTCCGGGGTGATCAGGGCCGCCCCCTCCGGACCCAGCGCGATGCCCGCGGCCAGGTAGAAGATGATGCTCGGCACCTCGAACGCGCTCGCCAGCACCTGCGCGACGACGCCGAGCGCGATGATGCCGGCGGTCAACAGTATCAGTTCGGATGCCGCCATCTCCCGTGCCCGGCACGTCGTCGCCTGGGGGTATAAACGCCGCTGTTCTCCCCGGCGGAACGACCCGCGTGCCAGCGCCACGCCGGACGCCGCCGGGACCCGAGCCGAAGCGACCGGGGTGCCACGCGGGCCTGGAGCGACACGGTTTTGCCCCGCGGCGCGGAAGCGGAGGCATGCTCAGCAGGCAGTTCGTCCGGGAGCACCCCGAAACGGTCCGGGACGCCATCGCGAAGAAAGGCGTCACCGGGGTCGACCTCGACGAACTCCTGGCGGTCGACGAGCGGTGGCGGGAGCTGAAGGCCCGCGGCGACGGCCTCCGTCAGGAGCGCAACGAGGTCTCCGAGCGGATCGGCGAGCTCAAACGCGAGGGCGAGGAGGAGCAGGCCCAGGCGGCCATCGAGCGCTCACAGGAGCTGAAGGCGGAACTGGCAGAGGTCGAGGACGAGGCCGACGAGCTCGAATCGAACCTGGAGGAGCTATTGCTCGAACTGCCGAATGTCCCTCACGACTCCGCCCCGGTCGGCGACGACGAGGCCGACAACGTCGAGCGCTACCGGGAGGGATTCGGCGACCTGCGCGACCTGCCCGACCCGGTGGTCCCCCACTACGACCTCGGCGAGGAGCTCGACATTCTGGATTTCGAGCGCGGCGCGAAGGTCGCCGGCGGCGGCTTCCAGTTCCTCAAAGGCGAGGGCGCGCGGCTGGAGTACGCCCTGATCCAGTTCATGCTCGAGGTCCACCGCGAGCAGGGGTACACCGACGTCTTCCCCCCGATTCCGGTGAACTCGGCGTCGATGCGCGGGACCGGCCAGCTACCCAAATTCGCCGGGGACGCCTACCGCGTCGGCGCCCGTCCCGACGACGACTACGACGACGACGACCTCTGGCTGCTCCCGACCGCGGAGGTCCCAGTGACGAACATGTACCGCGATGAGATCCTGCTCGACGACGACCTCCCGCTGAAACACCAGGCCGTCTCGCCGAACTTCCGGCGGGAGGCCGGCGAGCACGGCACCGAAACGCGGGGGTACGTCCGGGTCCACCAGTTCAACAAGGTCGAACTCGTCAACTTCGTCCGCCCGGAGGAGAGTTACGACCGCCTGGAGGGGCTGCTGGGGGAGGCCGAAGCGGTCCTGCAACGCCTCGGGCTGCCCTACCGCGTGCTGACGATGTGCACCGGCGACATGGGCTTCACCCAGGCCAAGAAGTACGACATCGAGGTGTGGGCGCCGGCCGACGACATGCCCGACGGCCCCGAGGTCGGCGGCCGGTGGCTGGAAGTGTCGTCGGTCTCGAACTTCGAGGACTTTCAGGCACGGCGGGCCGGCCTGCGCTACCGGCCCGAACGCCACGAGTCCGCCGACTACCTCCACACGCTCAACGGCTCCGGGCTCGCGGTCCCACGGGTCCTGGTGGCTATCCTCGAGTACTACCAGAACCCCGACGGCACGGTCACAGTCCCGGAGGCGCTGCGCCCCTACATGGGCCAGGAGCGCATCGAGGGGGGCGAACCCGTCGGGGAGAGTGCGGTCGGAGCCGGCGACCGCGACTAAGAGCGCGGTCGGAGCCGGTCGCGAAACCGGACACCACCGTCACGTATCAGTCGGTGTAGGTCCGCAGGCGGACCATCCGCCCGTCCTCGAAGCTGAACACGTCGACGAAGCCGGCCAGCTCCGTCCCGTCGGCCGCGAGCAGTCGGCCGCGGACGGCCACCTCCGTCCCGATGTCGGTCTCGGTGTCTGACGCGTCACCCGTCGGGCCGTCGCTGGCCCGCCGGTAGACGCCGTCGACGGGGTGGGTCGTGTCGGTCGAGGGCCGCTCCTCGCGCATGAACCGGACGAACCGGTCGCGGCCCTCGAGGGTCATGTCCGGGCGCTCGTGGACGAACCCGGGCGCGAGCAGGGCCGCAAGCAGGTCGTAGTCGCCGCCGTCGAGCGCCCGATAGTACGCCCGCGCCCGTCCGACAGGCCCGTCGGGTAGGTCCGCCGTCACGGCGGGTCGGGGTCCCCGGAGTCGGACCCGGCATCGTCACCCTCCGCCCGGCTCGACTCCGTGCTGTCGTCCTCGTCCCCGGTCGGGTCGGTCAGGTCGAGTTCGACCTCGCCCTCCTCGACGCCGGTCGCCCCGCCGCCGTTGCCCCCATCGGCGCCGTCGCCGCCTTCACCGGCGCCCGCTCGGGTCTGTTCTTCCAGCTCCGCGGTGATCTCCTCCAGTTCCGCCTCGTCGATCCTGTCGCCCCCCTCCAGTCGCGCCTCGTCCTCGCCGCCGGCCGCGTCGCGGTCGTCGCTGCCCGCGCTCCGGGTGAATCCTCCCGCGGCCTCGGCTTCGGGTCCCGCCGTGGGCT
>Ga0207714_1001431_pt1 | contig 15343 bp, 10 predicted proteins | sample PonA232FremontCA_2_FD_187270 | JGI IMG/M metagenome (GOLD analysis project Ga0207714, IMG submission 187270) | Marine sediment microbial community from Fremont, CA, USA - Pond A23 Sediment 2 (SPAdes) | ecosystem: Environmental > Aquatic > Marine > Unclassified | place: USA: Fremont, California... | reverse complement strand
CACAGCCAAACGGCCGTTGGAGACATTATTGATGCTGGAATCGCGTCTGGTATTTCCTTCACCCGCCATAGCAACAGAAACAGAAACAAACACCATCAGGAGGGATGTTATGGATGTTTTTACAAATAAACCTTTTGAATTGAGCATACGATAGATCATTTTCTACACACAAGTAACTGCGAACACTTTTCCAACCTTTTGATGCTGGAGGCAAAGACAGGTTTAACTCCGCCCTGATTGAATCTTTCTCATCATCCGCCTCAAGATCCAAAAGAGGAAGTTTGTCAGGGAGATGAAAAATGTAAATGATACCTTACAGGTACAAACACTCAAGCCCTGTTGTTCAATGAATAGGTCACCTGCCAGATGATCAAATCGGGCCGGAGGGGAAAATGTCCAATCGGGCATTCGGAAAATCTGTCAGACGTTCCGGGCAGGGAAAATCAACTGTTCAATAAGAGGCTTTCTTCAAGCGGTTCATAATGGCTAGCCCTTATACCTTCTTCAGAGAGGGGGTCGGCCACGATGTAATCAATGCCGGAAGGGTTCACGACCGCACCCAGGCTGGCTTCGGCGATCATACCCGGTCATAAGACTTCGAACCCGTCGTCATGAAGGGTGATGACGGCAGATTCTATACCAACCTTTGTTTTTCCGCCATCGATGGTGTAAATATCCGGGAACTGTTTTTTACATGCCGGGCTTCCGTTGGACTTATCCTGCCAAACTTATTGGCACTGGGGTCAGCAATGGGTGTTTGGGCCTGGCGGATAAGTTCACGGGCCAGTGGATTGGCTGGTATCCGCACGGCCACCGGATCAAAAGCATTGGCAACCAACCCATAAACCGTTTCAGTGGGAAAGGCCATGAGCTCTCCCGCAGCAATCATCCGGCGGCCTGTTGTAATTCATTTGAATTCTTCATCCCTTCCATCCATCACACGGTGCTAGACTTTCTCCAGGCCCATGGCGATGCCCTGTCCAACGCCAATACACATAGCGCACAGGGCCTGGTTCATATTTCCGCGTTGAAGCTGATGAACGGCTGTTGTCACAATACGGGCCCCGCTCATGCCCAGGGGATGGCCCAGGGCAATGGCTCCTCCCTGGGGATTGACCCGAGGATCATCATCCTCCATACCCAGCTCGCGCATACAAGCCAGAGATTGAGAAGCGAAAGCCTCGTTCAGCTCAATAAGATCCACTTGATCCAAACCCATATCCAGCAATTTCATCAGTTTTTGGGTTGCCGGAACCGGTCCCATCCCCATAATTCTTGGCGGAACACCTGCGGTGGACATCCCCTGTATTTTAACCAGGGGGGTCAGTCCGTGTTTTTTGACCGCTTCTTCCGAGGCTACAATCAATGCGGCCGCCCCATCATTGACTCCGGAGGCATTGCCTGCTGTTACAGTCCCTTCAGGGTGGGTTACCGGTTTGAGGGCAGCCAGTTTTTCAAGCGAAGTGTTCCTTCTCGGATGCTCATCCTGCTCGACTACGATCGGATCGCCTTTGCGCTGGGGAATCGTAACAGGCATGATTTCCTCTCCCATAAGTCCGGAATCCTGAGCTTTTCGAACCTTTTCCTGGCTGGCCAGGGCAAATTTGTCCTGGTCTTCCCGACTAACGTGATATTCGGCAGCTATGTTCTCGGCTGTCTCTATCATCGATTCTGTACCAAATTGCTTGTGAATCTTTGGATTGACAAACCGCCAGCCAATGGTCGTATCCTCCAGGGCATGCTTGCGGTCAAACCCCTTTGTGGCTTTGCCCATAACAAATGGAGCCCGCGACATGCTCTCCACACCGCCTGCAATGATCAGGTCAGCTTCCCCTGTCTTGATGGCCCGGGCAGCCGTTCCAACTGAATCCATCCCCGATCCGCAAAGCCTGTTGATCGTCATTCCCGGAATATGCTCACCATAGCCGGCCAGCAACAAAGACATACGGGCTACGTTCCGGTTGTCTTCACCGGCCTGGTTCGAACAGCCCATGAATACATCATCTATCTTATCCCGGTCCAAATCAGGATTCCGGTCCAAAATATTTTCCAGAACCAATGCGGCCAGATCATCGGTTCTGACAGGTGATAAGGCCCGGCCATATTTGCCTACCGGGGTTCTGATGGCATCACATATAAATACATCTTTCATATGAATCGCATTAAAAGTTTTTGATTTGTGCTCAATGAGCGATTTTCGCTCACAGAATGACCCTTTTTCAGCGGGAATAAATATTGTAAAGTTTACATCTTATAACATGGACTCAAGATCAACCCTGACGGCAATAATTCCAGCCCCTGGCTGATGAATTCACTTTTTCATCACTTACTTGTAGGTTGAACCAAAGGCCGGGCTATTTGATACGACCGACCCGGCTGACTTTTTCATCACTTACTTGTAGGTTGAACCCGTTCGATCTCCGGTTTGAATTGCCTGAACATATTCAGCATGGCACTGGATAAGACATCCACTTCTTTTTGCGCCATCACCGTTGAAAACATACAGGCCATGGTATTGATCATGATCAGGTTTTCTTCATAAAACAGGTAATCGAGCATCCTTTTGATCAACTCTCCGGTTTCCTTGTCCTGATAGGCCTCTCTGAAGGTTGTGGGTGGGGTTTCCCTCAGGTGGAGGCGGAACATGGAACCCGCACCGGTTATAGAAACCGGTACGTCAGCGGTTTGAATGGCTTCGTTGATTTGATCAATGGCTGTTTGGGTTAAAGCATTGATTTGCTTGACCGAATCCCGGTCAAAATGTTCCAGGGCGATCCGTCCGGCCACCATGGATACGGGATTAGCTGAAAAGGTACCTGAATGGGGAAACAACCAGTTCTTCTCTGCGGGATCCAGTATTTTCATTACATCCGATCGCCCGGTAAAGGCGCCTACGGGGAACCCGCCGCCAATTATTTTTCCCAAAGCAGTCAGATCAGGTTTTACAGAATACCTTTCCTGGGCCCCGGAATAGTTTATACGGAAGGTCACCACCTCATCGAAAGCAAGAAGGGCACCATTCTCACGGGTCCATTTGTAGAGGGCCTCAATAAATTCATCGTTACCCTGGACCAGGCCTACCCGGTGGGGAACAGGATCGATCAGGACACAGGCAATTTCATCGGCATGCTGGTTGAGCAAGGCCAGGGTTCTTTCGATGTCGTTATAAGGGAAGACAATGACATCGTCCAACACATGTTGGGGGGTACCGGCTGCAACGGGCACACTGCGGGGCTGATCGATATCGCCCCAGTTTTCCGGTTTGGCCTTTTGGCTGACTTCGGCAAAATCATAGGTGCCGTGATAGGCCCCTTCGGCCTTGGCAATCTTGGGCCGGCCCGTAAAGGCCCGGGAAGCCTTAATCATAGCCATCACCGCCTCGGTGCCCGAATTGACAAAGCGGATTTTTTCAAATCCCGGAGCCCTGTTGCAAAGCAACCGGGCAAAATCCAACTCCGCCTCCGTGGCAATGGTGAAAGCCGTTCCTTTTTTGATTTGATCGGTCACACCCTCGACGATTGGCGGAAAGGCATGCCCATGGATCAGGGAAGCCATGTTGTTGGCAAAATCAATTCGCTCTGTTCCCTCTATATCCGTCACATAAGCCCCATTGGCATGCTTCACATAATGGGGATAAGGCCTGTGAAACACGGTGTTTCGGCTTACACCCCCGGGTATCAGCTGGCGGGCTTCTTCATACAATGCTTCACTTTTGTGTTGGGAATGATATCGCTCACTCATAATCAAAGGGAAATTTTTGGGATGGGATAAGGTTAAAGCATTAAGGCATTTTCAACTGGGCATCGGTCTTGTTCTGTAAGGCTTCAAAACTGATCCCCGGGGCCATCTCTTTGACCATCAGACCCTGCTGTGTAACATCCAGGATGGCCAGGTCGGTATAAATACGTTTGACCACCCCCTTGCCGGTAAGCGGCAGCTGACAGTCCCTCACAATTTTGGGTTTGCCTTGCTTGGTGGTGTGCCTGGTGATGACAAAAATATTTTTCACCCCGGCCACCAAATCCATGGCGCCTCCAACAGCCGGTACAGCTCCAGGTTTGCCCAGGGTCCAGTTGGCCAGATCCCCTTGCTCAGAAACCTGGTAAGCCCCCAAGACACAAAAATCGATGTGCTTCCCACGGATCATCGTAAAGCTGTCAGCATGATGAAAGTAACAGGCCCCTGTGATGGCCGTTACATATTTTTTCCCGGCATTGATCAGTTCCGGGTCTTCTTTGCCTTGTTCAGGTTCAGGCCCCATGCCCAATAACCCGTTCTCGGTATGGTAAATCACTTCCCGTCCTTCGGGTACATAATCGGCTACCATTTCGGGCATGCCAATACCCAGATTGACATAGGAACCATCAGGAATGTCCAGGGCCACATTTTGGGCCATTTCACCTTTCGTCCATTCTTGTTTATTATTTTCTAGTGCCATGGATACCTCCAATTTTCAGCAATAAGTTGGGATTCATCAAGGGGTTGGTTGATCTCGACGATTCGATTCACAAAAATACCCGGGGTAACAACCGCTTCGGGATCCAGATCGCCCAGGTCGACCATCTTTTTGGTTTGAACAACGGTGTTTTCTGCTGCCGTGCACATGATGGGTCCAAAGTTGCGGGCGGTTTTGTTATACACCAGGTTCCCGTAACGATCCGCCCCCTCACATTTGACAAAAGAGAAGTCAGCTTCGATGCCATATTCCAGCACGTAGGACCGGCCATTGAATGTGCGTCTCTCTTTGCCTTCCTCCAGGGGCGTATCCACAGAGGCAGGGGTATAAAAAGCCGGGATGCCTGCCCCGCCTGCCCTTATTCGCTCGGCCAGGGTACCCTGGGGAACCAGCTCCAGCTCGATTTCACCATTGGAATAGAGCTCGGGGAAAACCGTTGAATGGGTGGTCCGGGGAAACGAACAGATCATCTTCTTTACCCGTCGATGTTCAATCAGGGAAGCTAACCCCACATGCCCGCTGCCCGTGTTGTTGCTAACTACTGTAAGATCGCTGGCGCCCTGATCTATCAATGCATGAATGAGCTCAATCGGACTGCCCGCCTGACCAAAGCCACTGAGCATGACAACCGATCCGTCCTTGACATCTTTAACAGCCTCAGAAAGGGATGGTACCAGTTTATTGATCATGGTTATCGATTTATATGATTTTCCTTCATTTTACGGGAAAGGGTATCTTCTTTCTCCTGCTCAATTTCCTTCAACTCATCCTCGAAGAAATGCTTTTCGCCCTCAAAGGGCTCCAGGTTTTCAACCGTATTCTCCGTCTCATCATATTTGGCCAGGAAAACCCGGTCCATCCACTCCATATTCCTTGCTTCATTGAATTTAAGGACAAATGCCTTTTCGCCCTTGACTTCCGTCGTTCCAAGTATGGATATTTTTCCCGCCGAAGAAGTTTGGGTAATATAACGGGAGGGCCGATTGATGGAGGCCAAAGAGCGATAAATCTTGCTGAATACCTTGTCAATTTCGGCCACGGGAACTGTAAAGTAGTGGTGTTCGCCGGTGGGACGCGCCAGATACATCGAGTGAAAGCCAATGCCCAGCATGGCAAATATATTGGCCAGATCTATCCAGTTTTGTGCCGAGCGGTCTACATCAACATTTCCCTGGTCATCTTTAAACAAGCTGATGTGGTTCATGATGGGGCTCTGACTTTTGAGCGTTACCCCGTAAGCCTTCAATCTTCTTGTCGCAGCTATGGCCGGGAGGTTTAAGATTTCCCGCGGTGTTGAAAAATGGGCCATCCAGGCCACCTGAACGCCATTATCAATTAAGTGCTGAAACAGTTCCAGGTATTTATTGTAATCTTCACTCAAGATCATATGCGGGTAATAGGTTAAAGCCCTGGAACCAATCCGGATGGTCCTGATATGGGAAAGCTCCTCATCCGCTACAATGGGCATGAGGTATTCATGCAATCTTTTGTAGGGCATAAGACCACCATCACCGCCTGTAATCAGGATATCTGTAACCTCTTTGTGTTGCTTTAAATATTCAAGCACAGGGGTGATCTCCGACTGGGAAAACATATCCTCATCACCTCTTACCTGGGCATGCCGGAAACAATAGGTGCAAAAAGCAAAGCAACTCTGGGTGGACCGGTCAAATAACAGCTGACACTGGGGATATTTGTGCTGGCTGCCTTCTAGAATGTTCAGATCCCCGTTTTCATCTTCGTACCAGGGTTTGTTCAGCTGTTGCTTCCCATCGTGGGGATTGGTGTTGGCCCGAATGTAATCGTTTACCAGTTGCTGTCTGTCTTCCTCGGTTTTAGCATTCTTATAAGCTGCTACCGTTTCTTCCCTGATCATACCCGGTTGTGGAAAAACCAATTGAAAAAGTGAATCATTTTCATAATCATCCCAGTCAATGGAATTCAATACGTGGCGGGTGGCCATGAAACGATAGATCTTGATGAAGAGTTCCCTTTCCTCAAGATAGCCAATATCAATTCCATGATCCTTGAGTATGGAAACAATTTCCCGGAAACCCTTTAAACCCGAATACTGCCTTTTGGCTTCAAAAATGAGGTCCTTATTCCTGGTAATGCCTGAATAACGGGTATAATTCCGATGCAATCGATAAAGCAACCCCTTTGGCAAAAGATTTTCATCTTTAATGATGGAAAGGGTTGAATCCGAATACTTTAAGCGATTCAGTGTTGCATTGACCGAATCCTTAAAATCCTCATATTTATCTGGCTTTGTTGCCTGGTCTTTTTCATTCATAGGTATCATATTTTAGGTTCTACAAAAATGAACAATACAAGCCTCCTTATTTTTGCTTTGAATTAAGGATGATTCATTTACGAGCTGTTATGATTCACTACCCACAAAAGTTGAGCGTCTTCCCCGCCGGCACTAGTAAAAAAATGATAATAAGACGAGTGAAAATAGAAACCATCCCCTTGTTCTAACGTATATTCTTTGGTATTCAATATAACAGAAAAAGTACCTTTCAATACATAACAAAATTCCTGTCTGGGATGAATGCTGGTCATGATATGGGTTGAATCAGAATTTTCAGTAAAATGAATGAGGAATGTTTCCATTCCTTTTTTGGGATCATGGTGAGATAATAAATATAAACGGGTGCCCTGCTCGTTCTTTCTCACAAATTTGCGTTCGTGCGCTTTCAATAAGGGATTGGCAAACAAGGTTTCGTATTCACCAATCAATTCACCTACAGTAGTTTGTAAAACATCGGCAATTTTTTTTAGGGTCAGGATGGAAGGTGATGCTTTGTCCCGCTCTATTTGAGAAATAAAACTGGAGGAAACGCCAATGGAAGTGGCCAGATCACTGGTGTAAATATCAAGGTATTCACGTCTTTTTCTGATTCTTTCCCCCATTCTAAGCATGAGCAGCAGGATTGCCGTAGTGAATAAATAAGTATTACTTTCCAAATTAAATAATATTTAACTGAATTTACAAATTGAAAATCAAATATCTTGAATATTCTACAACATGGTTGACCATTAAACTTGTAGGCCAATTATCAAAGAACAATTAAGCAATGCCCCCCTTCACCCTGGAGGCCACATGCTTTATACATAGCCTTTTCACGCCGGTTTATACAGGTCTTTGTTTTGCAGGTCTTTGTTTATAAGACCCTGCCTGTGGATGTCTTATAACCATCAAGCAAAAAGGTCGTTGTAGGGATGGAAAATAAAGGATATTTTCCCTATCTTTAAAAATAAAATTCCATTGCTGGCATATCCTAGTGCAACAAAAGCTGTCGGTCAAACCCTGGAGCTTTCACCTTGTTTGAAAAGACCCAACCAATCATACCTTTAAAGCCCATTGCCATGGAAAAAAATTCGCTGGAGAGAAGAAATTTTTTAAAGTTATCCTTCACTGCTGCAATAGGAGGCATAGCAGGCAGGTTAATGGGGAATAACTGGAATTCGGAAGCGACCCTAAAGGATCATTTTATCCGGGAGATAGGAAGATTTCCCCGCAGGAAGCTTGGTTACAGTCAGCGGGAAGTCTCGATCATGATCGGAGCCGGGGATATGTCGACGCCCCTGGTGGAAGCCGGTGCTGAGCTAGGGATGAATTACTGGCACAAGGCCAACCGTTGGATGAGGGGCGGGGCCCCTGATATCATTAAGAAGAACAGGGAAGCCCATTACTGTCAGGTTACAGTGGACCGGGTTTCAGGGGATCATTATACCGGCCATTTTGACGAACAGGAACATTACCGCTACGTCAAAGAAGCGGTAAAAAGAAGCGGTCTGGGCTATTTTGATGACATGCAGCTGCACTATGGTTATCACAATGCCGAGGAGGTCAAAAAAGAGCGCGGCTTTATCCGGGCTTTTGAGCGGCTGAAAAGGGAGGGGCTGGTCAGGCATCTGTGTCTTTCCCAGCACAGTTACCGGGGCAGTTCAAGGGTAGAAAACGGGGAGAGTGACGCCAGGGTGCTCAAGGCGGTGATGGAAGACGGGCTATACGAACATGCCCAGTTTATGTATTCCTACCCGGGCGATCCTGAAATGGATGAATTCATCGAGATGGCCCGGAAAAAGAATTTTGGCACCATTGCCATGAAAACGGCCAGGGGCATTGGCCGGATGAGCCGGGATGAAGAGTTCATGGATAAGTTACCCGACGGCGTCTCCCCCTATCATGCCATGGCCCGGTGGCTAACCACCGAGACTTTGCTCGATGCGGCTGTTATTCGGGTCAGAAATATGGAGGAATTTACAGACACCTATTCGGGCGCCGGAAAAAAGCTGCGCGACAAAGATTGGCAAGCCCTGCGGAAGATGACCCGCGAGGCCAACCGAACGGCGTGCCGCATGTGCGGAAAATGCCAGATCCAGTGCCCCCGGCAGATCCCCATCTCTGACATCCTGCGCTTCGAAAGATATGCCATGGACGACAACGATTGGAATAAAGCAAGGAAACTCTACGCGGGGCTTCCCACCAAAGGCAACTCATGCATAGGCTGTGAAAGCTGCATGCAGGTTTGCCCCCAGAATATGCGTATACCCGATAAAATAGCCCGGGCTCATGCCATGCTGGGCTAAATAGTCAGGATTGGAGCAAATTGAAGCCATTACAGGGAGCCGACATTTTCAGGAAACCTCATTGCCCGGTATGGCGCTCGGGAAAAGGCATTTCTTCGTGAAACGAATGTTCTAAAATATTCTATTATAAGGAGAATAGGATGATGCTCCCCCAAAGCTGCCGGTGGAAGGAAAAAACATATTAAGCATTATTAAGCCCTCAATATACGTAAGTTACTGGTTCTGCCAAAACTGCTGGCGGTAGCAAAGGGCATGTTGACATCATTCAGCCCTCAACATACAGGAGTTACTGGCTCTGCCGAGGCTAATGGCTGTTGCAACCGGCATGCTGATTGCATGAAGACCGCATTTCCAGGAAATGCTAAGCACCCCTCAAAAGGTCTACTCCTCGCGCAATACCTCCACCGGGTTGCGCGTGGCCGCTTTCCAGGAGTTGACTGAAACGGTCAATAGAGACACAAAAACCGCTATACCACCGGCCAAAACATAAATCCACCAATCCAGGCTGATGTGGTAAGCAAAATTTTCAAGCCAGCCCCTCATGATCCAGGAGGCCAGCGGAATGGCCAGGACCAAAGAAATCACAATCCATTTGATCAAATACCAGTTAAGCATGGCCAGAATTTGCCGGCTTCGTCCACCATTAACCTTGCGGATGCCGATTTCTTTTGCCCTTCGCCGGGTTATTAACAGAGACATACCCAAAAGCCCCATCGAACAAATAAAAAGAGCCATAAAGGTAAACACTGAAAGCAAACGCCCCTGGACAATCTCATTCTGATAAACATTCCTGTACATGCCACTCACGTATTGATATTGCAAGGGGTATGAGGGATATATTTCATTCCAGACCTGTTCAACTGCCGCCAAAGCCTGCTGTCTGCTGTGGGGCCGAAAAGCAATGATATAATTCATCAGCCACAACGCCTCACGCTTGAACAGGACCATAGGCTGAACCTTCTTTTTCAAACTGGAAAAATGAAAGTCCTCTACCACCCCGATGATCTTACCCCGGGGGATTTTTATGTTGCCATGAGGAAATTTCAGGTTAAACCTTTTCCCAATCACATCAGAAGGCTCGGTATAATTCAACTTGTGCATGGCCGATGTATTGATGATATACTCCCCTGAACCCTCACGATCGTTGTTGTGGTTGGAAAAATTGCTGCCGGCCAAAAAATCCAAATCAAAAGCCTTTGCAAAGGAATAATCGCAGGGCAGCACAGTAATCCATTGCGATAGCTTATCCTCAGGATCCTTTTGATAGCCTTCCATCTCAAAGGGCATTTTATCGTTGATCTCACCCCCGGGATCTTCCATCATGGCAGAAACGGATTCAACAGAGGGGTGTTCCAGCAACTCTTGCTTAAATACTTCGAATCGCTTCTGAGCATGAAGGTGTATATTCTCCATGCATATCATATGAGGGGCCTGCTTCCCCATGCTCTTCTCCAGGGCATAGCTGGTTTGTTTGTGAATGACAAAAACAGCAATGATCAGGCCGATGGAAATGGTATATTGAACCACCATCAAAGGCTTACTTAATCCTTTGGTTATCGGGGCGCTATAGTGTGCCCCGGCATACGACCTTCTGTAGCGGAAAACATATTTAATCACCGGCAATACACCGGCCAATGTTACTAAAATGCAGAATGTTGCCACAATGGCCACAACCCATGTGATATTCCCCTGAAAAAGCTCCAAACCGAAATATCCGGCAATGGCATGATGGGCAAGTGCTATGATAAGCACCCCCATGATCAGGGAAGCTAAAAGGATCAGAAGGCCTTCTGTGAAAAAGTATTTCAGATTCATCCTCACGGAAGCCCCAAAGGTCTTGCTTATAAAAAGATACCGTTCGCTAAAGCCGGCCATTCCCATATTGAGATTGGCATAGTTGATCAGGGCAATCAGCAATAGCACCAGACCAGCCAGAAAAAAAGCATAAATGAGCGAGACATTGCTGTTTTGTTCGATCTCCCTCAATTTATGAGAATGCAGATGGATCGCTAAAATATTTTGTAAACAGACCCCCATCTTTTCAATGGCTTCTTCGTTGGCGGCAGATGCAAAAAATCTTTTAAAATCTGCTTTTACATCTGTCGGTGCGGCCTGGTCTGCCAGCAAAAGGTAAGTCCAGGCCCAGTGGTTGAAGGCATGGTTATGAACCGGGGAAACAATAAATTCGGGGTGGAAATGGCTGTTTTGAGGGAAATCGTTCATCACAGCCTTTACCGTAAAATGCGCCTCTTTATGATAGTGTTGGCCCTGGGGCAATATGAAAGTCTGGCCGATGGGGTTTTCTTCCCCAAAAACCCTTTCGGCAAAACTTTTGCTAACAACCATTGACCCGGGTTCATCCAATATAGTGGAAGAGGTGCCTGTTGGCAATTCCGCATCAAAGACCTCAAAAAAAGTGCTGTCACATTGAAAGCCCTGCTCAATGTCTATGAACTTGTCCTGATGCTTCAATACCCCACCCCGCACCGGTACCAACCGCACATAATTGCTGACGGCTGAAGCATCCTGGGCGAATGCAGGAATATAGGCAGGCCGATACAGACGGGCAAAATGTTGACCCGAAATCCGATTGGAAAGGGTGAGACGATAAATGCGGTCTGACTTCTCATGAAACCGGTCATAGCTGAGCTCATTGTCCAAATACAGGCCAATGAGCAGCACACCGCTCAAAGACAGACTTAATCCAACGATCTTAATCAAATTGAGAAAAGGTCGCTTTTTGAGATTGCGTAAGGCAAAAAGAAAATGCATAAATACCTGATGTTAAGTTGACTATAGATTAAAATGAATGCCATTGCTATGTCTATATAAAGCTAGGTATTTTTTAGTCAGAATAATCCATAATCATTATAAATTATTACAGGTCAGAGGAAATTGCATCCATAAAAGGTGTAGGGGTTCATCCATCCTGCAAAACAACAAAAGGGCAAATGATGTAATGCCATAGGAAGATTTGTCAGTTACCCTTCCAGTAAGGTCTGACCGATGCTTACAACCCTTATTTTAACCTGTCATTCAATAAATAAAAGGGAACCAGGCCTGTTAATTTATGTTAAAGTCCGCCTTAAAAAAATTGTAGGCATAAGATTTGAATATATTTGTGACAAACAGATGTTTAGGATTAAATCAAAAAACGATTCATTATGAAAATGAAAAGATATGTAAGCACAGCGGTTATAGCAATCGTGGCAGCATTACTGACCGTAATGGTTTATTCAGGAATCAGCGATCACAATAAGGCCGAGACCCACCGCTTTAGTTCGGCAGAGCGAATCAGTGAGACCGATACCAACGGGTTGCACTATGCCAATCTGCCGGCTGATTTTAAGGCAGAAAACTTCAATTTCACCCTGGCAGCGGAGAACAGTGTTCCGGCCGTGGTACACGTTAAAACGCAATTCACCCGGGAGAGGCAGTATCAGAATCCTTTATACCGGTTTTTCTTTGACGAGCGCATGCCCCGTCAACGCAAGCGCAAAGTTGAAGGTTTCGGTTCGGGGGTGATCATCTCGGCCGACGGGTATATCGTAACCAACAACCACGTCGTGGAAAATTCGGACGATGTATCGGTCACCCTGCACAGTGACAAAAGCTATGAGGCCAAAGTCGTAGGCACTGATCCTCCCACTGATCTGGCATTGCTTAAGATTGACGGCGAGGAGTTGCCCCACCTCAAATTTGGCAATTCGCAGGACATGAAACTTGGGGAATGGGTTTTGGCCGTAGGCAATCCATTCAACATTGGCACGACGGTAACCGCCGGCATTGTCAGTGCCAAAGGCCGCAATATTGGAATTCTCCGCCAGCGTTCCGGTGAAAATAAGCTGGCCATTGAATCGTTCATTCAAACCGATGCCGCCGTCAATAAAGGCAACAGTGGCGGTGCCCTGGTAAACACCGAAGGGGAGCTCGTGGGCATCAATGCCGCCATTGCTTCCCCAACTGGTTCTTATTCCGGCTATTCATTCGCCATTCCTTCTGAAATTGCCCAAAAAGTAGTCAAAGACCTGATCAAGTATGGTGAAGTGCAACGGGCCGTTTTAGGAGTACAAATCCGCAACATCAACGAAGAATTGGCCAAAGAACGGGATCTGGAAACCCTGGATGGGGCCTTTATTGCCGGGGTCAAACGAGAGGGTGCTGCCGATCGCGCCGGCATCCAACCCGGTGATGTGGTGATCAGCGTCGATGGAACCCGGATCAATGATGTGGCCCAATTGCAAACCACCATCAACAGCTACAGTCCCGGCGATGAAGTAACCGTCACGATCATCCGCGATGGAGAAAAGCAGGAACTTGACGTGACCCTGCGCAACCGCCAGGGCAGCACCAAAATAATAACAGGCCAGCAAGCCCTCGAGGAACTGGGCGCCAAGTTTAAGCCCATCGATCAGGAGACCAAAGAACGCACCGGCATCTCTCATGGCGTACAGGTGGTGAACCTGAATGAAGGCAAACTTAGTAAATCAGGTATCAGGGAAGGTTTCATTGTCATTTCCATCAATGGCCGGAAAATAACCGATGTCAATGACATCAAAACCCTGTACAATGAGGTGGCTAAAGGTGAAAAACTCGAATTCCAGGGTTTATACCCCGGCGGCGATTACGTCTATGTTTATCAGGTCAAAAAGTAAGTAAAGGATAGAAAGATATCTTCTTAACGCCCCTATTCAGCCGGATCCTGACAGTTTAACAGGATCCGGCTTTTTTTGGAGAAGCCCCAGGCTCATTTTTTTTCACAATCAAGCGGACCAAGACCGATCCACTCAAATCAAATTTGTTTCATATCTACTTTGTATTTGATGAATCCCAATTCTCAGCAGCTTCCTGACCGTGGTGCTGAGCCTTGATAGGTCTGAATCCATTGGCGGTGGCCAAAGTGGTGGCGATTAAAACCCCGGTAAAAATCAGGCCATAGGCCACCTCCAAATCCAGCAGGATACCAAAGACCACCGGTCCAAGGGCGGTACTGATGACCATAACTGTGGTGAAAATGCTGCGAATCTGCCCGATGATATCGCTTCCGTATATTTCAGCCAACATGGCATCTTTAATGGTTCGCCCCGCACCATGGCCCAGGCCAATCAGGGTTAGGGCAACGGGATAAACCAACCGGTGATCAAACAAAACCAAGGCCAGCACTCCTAGCAGGTAGGGGAACATATGAAACGGGAAAAGCCTTCTGGCCGTGAAGCGGTCGACCAATGAGCCGACACCGGTCATCCCTGTGGCACCGGCAATGGCGAATGCAGACAGGGAAGCGGCCACCCACTCCGGGCTCCACCCTTTGGCCTCTCCAAGCTTAAGCTGAAAAAAGAAAATGGCCGTATTGGTAAAACCTACCATAAAGATCACCGGGGTGATGACCCAAAATTTTCGCTGGCCGATCACCTTCAGAATCGCGATGGTTCCTCCTTGATCCGATTCCTCGTTATTACGGATCCGGTAGGCCCGTATCCGTGTCGTTGACCGCCTCAGCAGGATAAGGGCCAGCGGGGCCACCAAAACCACACAGGTCAGGGCCGAAACCTGCAAGGTGCTTCGCCAGCCAACAGCCCCTATTAAAAGAGTAATCAAAATGGGCAGTACCGCCTCGCCGGTAGGATGCCCCAGACTTGCCGCACCAATGGCTTTACCCCGATCCCTGCCAAAATACCGGGCCATGCTCGAAACAGATGTGTGGGTCATCAACCCCTGCCCAAACAGCCGCAAACCATAAAATCCAATGACCACCAACACTACATGATAGGAAAAGGAAAGCACCAGCAAGGCCGTGAACAACCCTACTATAACCATCAAACTGTAGCGTTGGGTCTTCATCTTATCAAAATACCCCCCGATCCAGGGCAAGGTAAAAGCACTCCCTACAGTGGCTATGGCATAAACACTGCCAAACTCTGCATTGCTGATGCCCAACAGTTGCTCAATAGAAGGTACATAAAGCGACAACAAAAAAGTCTGGCCAAAACCGGAAAAAAAGGTTAAAATAAACCCAAAGGCCACTAAACTCAAGTTATATTTGAAAAAGGTATGAATCTGCTGTTTCATACGATTATCTTTTATTTAACATGTTGGCCGTATGGAACCTGCATGAATAATCATGTCCTTGTTGTGTAGGTTACTGGATGCAGGTTTCATAAGGATATACTTTAATTAACAGCTTGTAAATCAATATGGTCTGAATCTTAAAACAGACATTATCTGGTCAATCATTATGGAACCCGCATCTATATCCATATCCTTGTTGTGTAAGTCCTTGCATGCAGG
>Ga0207714_1001430_pt1 | contig 15350 bp, 14 predicted proteins | sample PonA232FremontCA_2_FD_187270 | JGI IMG/M metagenome (GOLD analysis project Ga0207714, IMG submission 187270) | Marine sediment microbial community from Fremont, CA, USA - Pond A23 Sediment 2 (SPAdes) | ecosystem: Environmental > Aquatic > Marine > Unclassified | place: USA: Fremont, California... | reverse complement strand
ATGCGAAGAAGTGGTACACCATGGGCGAGCGCGCCGACGCCTTCGAGGACGCCGACGACCTCGCCGCCGACATCGAGGCCGTCGAGGACTTGGTCGGGGACATCGAGGACGCCCGCGAGCAGGTGACCGACCTCACGAGCACGCTCCCCCAGCTCAAGAGCGCGCTCGAGGAGGGCGCGGAGGGCGGCGACGCGGATGCCGAGAGCGACGCAGACGCCGACGAGGCCGAGGCGGAAGCCTGACCCCGTTCCCCGTTACTCTCCTTTCCCCCTCCACTCCCGATCCGCCACGACAGCCATGAGCTCCGCGAGCCCCTCGCCGGCGGCGTCGAGCAGGTCTTCGCCCTGGTGCTCGCTTCCCTCCCGCGGGTCGCCGACGACGCCATTGGCGGAGAACTCGGCGCTGTCGTAGGCGAGATTCACACCTGCCTCCCACTCCCCCCACCGAGGCGCCCCGCCGGCGGCCGCCTCGTCGAGCCGTCCCTCGCGGACCAGGTCGGGGCGGGTCGCGAGCAGGAGGCTCGTCTCCATGGGTCCGGCGTGACCCATCCCGAGGTCGGTCTCGACGGCATCGAACCAGGTAAAGGGGACGGCGTAGGCAACGCCGTCGCGGGTCAGCCGGGCGCAGACCTCCCGGAGGGCGTCGACGTTGCCCCCGTGGCCGTTGACGACGACCACCCGGTCCCAGCCGTGGTGTGCGAGACTCTCGGCGGTCTCGCGGACGTACGCCCGGAAGGTGTCGGGACTTACCCACAGCGTGCCCGCGAAGTGGCGGTGTTCCTCGCTGACGCCGACCGGGACTGCGGGCGCGACGACCGCCTCGCCGTCGTAGGCCTCAGCGCCGCGGGCAGCGACGGCCTCGGCGGCCAGCGTGTCCGTTCCGAGGGGGGCGTGTGGGCCGTGCTGTTCGGTGCTGCCGACCGGGAGCAAGGCCACGTCCGCGTCGGCCGGGTCCGCCTCCCCGGGGTCACCCCTCCTCTCGGCGTCGGTCCACGTCGTCTCCGCGAGGTGCATACCCGGACTACCGGGCCGGCCGCAAAGAAGGTCCGGTCCGCCGGTGTCGCCGCCTCATGCGAGTGCGAGCAGGCGGGGAGGCGACTCCCCGCCGCGGCAGGTGAGATAGAGGGCGCCGTTCCCGACGACGACGTCACTCGTCGCATTCGCGTCCAGTTCGTACCGCCACTGGACGTCGCCGGAGGCCGCGTCGAGCGCCAGGACCTCCACGTCCGTGGTCGTGTAGACTGTCCCGCCGTCCCCGGCGAGGACGGGCGTTCCGACCGTTCGTCCCCGCGTGTCGTCGCCCCCGCCGCTGCGCCAGAGTTCGTCGCCGGAGGCGGTCTCGAGGGCGACGACCCCCTCATCAGCGGTCGGGAAGAAGGCCCGTCCGTTCGCGACCGCGGGGCCGAACTCGTCGGGTGCCCTCGGGCTGAACGCGACGCCCTCGCGCCCCCACACCTGGGTTCCGTCGGTGCCGAACGCGTGCGCGCTGCCGCCGTAGGCGTAGCAGGTGCCGTCGCGGCAGCCGAACCTGCTGGTCGGGTAGGCGTCGGTGGACCAGCGGACCTCGCCCGTCTCCGGGTCCAGGCCGTACGTCGTCGCCCGGGAATCCCCCTTCGCGACGAGCGTCCCGTCCACGGCCGCGAGTGTCCCGAACGACTGCAGGTCGGTGAACGACCACAGGGTGTCGCCGGAGGCGGCGTCCACCGCCCGGATACCCCCCTCGCCCTCGTCGTAGGTGTTTCCGGTCGGTCCGGCGTGGGCGTAGAGCGTGCCCTCGCTGTACAGAAGCGTCCCGTCCAGGTTGTCCGAAACCGACTGGAACTGTCTGTCCCACTGGACCGTCCCGGTCCCGGCGTCCGCGGCGACGAGGTAGCCCCGGTCGGTCTCGGCGTACACCCGCCCGCCGCCGTGCGCGGTACTCGTCTGCACGCTCACGAGTGCCCCGTCGGGCGTCGCGGGCGTCGTCGACTCGCGCCAGACTTCCTCGCCGGTCACTGCATCGACTGCGAGCAGGCACAGTCGGGGGTCGTCGGCGCCGCCCGAGCAGTTGAACGCGGTGTAGACGGTCCCGTCGACGAGCGTCGGCTGGCCGTGGGCCTCCGGCCGGGCGACCGGGGAGAGGTCCTGTCGCCACGCCTCGGCCACCGGTGCCGAGGGGGGCGTGTTCCGGGCGCTGTAGCCCGACCGCTCGGCCCCGCTCTGGAAGGTCGGCCACTCGTCCCCGAGCGCCCGTGGCTTCCCTCTCTCCTCGGCCGTCGTCTCCGTCTCCGTCTCGGTTGCCGCTTCGGTCGCCGTCTCTTCCGGGCTCTCCCCGGCGTCGGGAGTCCCGCCGACCGTGTCCGCTCCGGCCTCCGTCTCCGTCTCGCGGTCGGGGGCTGTTTCCCCGCCGTCCCGTGGCTGGTCGTCCCCGCCGTCGTCGGAACAGCCGGCCAGCCCCGCCGTGGCGACCACGCCCGCCCGCAGCACCCACCGTCTGCTCCGGTGTCGGTCACGGCCGTCTTGGCGGTCGCGGTCACTCATTACCGGACCCACCCGTCATGTGAACGCGAGGAAGTACCCAACCCCGTCCTCGGACTGCCGACGGTCGCGGCGCTCGCGGCCGCTATCGCCTGCTCCGTGCGGTACACCGTCAGCGCCGCGCACCCGCTCGCGAGCGCGCACAGCGCCACCGCCCCCGCCGGAATGAGACCCGTCATCGCGGTCGCCTCCGGGCGACGACCGGCAGTGTCACCGACGGCGCGACGGCCCCCGTGCTCACCGGTTCGAAGCCAGTTGTACCGACGGACACCCGCCCGACATCAGATATGGTCATACGGCATCGCCCGGATACTCCGGCGTCGCACCAATAAATCGCGGCGCTATACAGGTAGTGTCGGGGCGCCTGCGGGCGACGCCCGGGCGCGAGCGGGTCCGTCCACCGTCGCTCCCGCCTGCGCTGTGGGGCCTCTCCGGCAGGAGGGCGTTCACCCGTCGGTCGTCGCCGGCTCCGTCCGCTCGGCTTCGAGGTCTGCGACGCGGTCTTCGAGGGCAGCCAGCCGGTCGCGGAGCCGGTCGTTTTCCGCGTGTAACGCCTCGTTTTCCGACTCGAGGTCGTCAACCCGCTCGGCCTGGGCGTCGATGCGGTCGTCTTTCCGGTCGAGTCGCTCCGAGAGTCCCTGGATGGCGGCCAGCGCGACGCCGTCGGCGTCGACGTTCGCGATACACTCCTCGTCGGCCCCGAGGCCGAAGGCCTCGTGGAAGTCCTCTGCCATCGGCCCCATGTGCGTGGCGTCCTGCGCGGAGTCGTACTCCCATGTCGACACCTCCAGTCCGTCGACTTTCTCGAGCACCGTCTCCGGGTCGGCCGGGGTCACGTCCGTCTTGGCGGTCCGCGTGCTGACCGAGGACCAGCTGCCGTCCCCGGGCGCGAGGTTCACGCCCTGCGAGAGGTCGCTGCTGCTGTAGATGATCGCACCGCCGCCCGCCTGCAGCTTGAACTCGTTCGTCTGGTTCGAGGTGACGTTCTGCTCGGAGGAGTCCCCCCAGACGAACGCGCCGTCGGCGGCGGCCGTGGCCCCTCGTCCCGCGGCGAAGGAGTGTGCCGACTGCGCCTCGTTGCCCTCGCCGCCCGGGACCGTGGCGTACTCGCCGCTTGCGGCGTTCTGGAAGCCGCCACCGACCGTCGCCTGCGGCCCCGCCGCCTCGTTGACGGCGCCACCCCCGACCGTCGCGGCATCCGCGGTCGCCTCGTTGTTCTGGCCGCCTCCGACCGTGATGCAAAGTTCCCACCAACGTTGCTGTTGCCACCCCCGACGGTCGCGTGCTGCCCGCTTGTCTGGTTGGCCAGGCCGCCGCCGACCACCGAACTCCGTCCGCCGGCCTCGTTGCGCACTCCCCCGCCGACCGTCGCACGCTGTGCCGCTGCAGTGTTCTCCTCGCCACCGCCGATGGTCGCGCTCTCGCCGCGCGCATCGTTGAGGTGACCACCGCCGACCGTCGCGTTCTCGGCATCCGCCTCGTTGCGTACTCCTCCGCAGACGGTCGCTTTCTCGCCGCCAGCGGTGTTGACGCCGCCGCCGCCGATGGTCGCGTCCGAGGCGCTCGCCACGTTGCGCCTCCCCCCGCCGACGGTCGTATACGCGGCATTCGCCTGGTTTGTCCCGCCGCCGCCGATGGTCGCGTCCGAGGCACTCGCCTCGTTGTCGCCGCCCCCGCCGACGGTGGCTCGACTGGCACTCGAGACATTTTTGTCGCCGCCACTGACGGTCGCACTCGAGTGGCTCGCTTCGTTACTGACGCCCCCACCGACCGTTGCCCCGGCATCGCTGACAGTATTGTCAGCGCCGCCGGCGACGACACCGTAATCGCCGCTCACCACGTTCGGCGCGGAGGTGTTGCCATCGTCCAACCCGCCACCCGTGATGGTGGCGCCGACGACACCGGCTTCGACGCTGTTCGAGGAGTGGCCCGCGACGACGTTTCCGGCGTCCCTGCCGGACTCACCACCGACCGACAGTACGCGCGTACCCTCGACCGACAGCACCACGCTGCCGTCACCCGACGGGTCGTATCCGGGGTGGACGAACGCCGCGACCCAGTCGTTACCGTCGCCGACGGAGACCACACCGGTGTCCGTCGCCAGGAACTTCGCCCCCTGCTTGGGCTCGTAGGACCCCCTGTTTCCGGCGGTGTCGCGTATCTCGATGTCCGTGTCGTACCGTTCGAAGTTCTCGTTCAGCGGAACGTGCCAGTCCTGTGTCCCCTCACTCGGGACGTTGTAGCCGTGGTTCGGTGTCTCTGCCATGTGTGTCACTCCTCCGTCGGGGTCACGGGGCGACGCCCCCGTATCCGTACTCGCCGTAGTCCTGCTGTCCGTACTCGTCTGTGGGGTCCGGTGTCTGTGTCTGTGCGACCGTCTGCGTGGGTGTCGGTGTCCGTGTCCGGGTGGTCGTCGACGTCTGCGTGGCCGTCTGCGTCCCCGTGGGTGTCTGCGTCCGCCCCTGGGTGGTCGTCGACGTCCGGGTCGGCGTCGGTGTCTCCGTGGCCGTCTGTCCCTCTCCCGGTGTCGAGGGCGCTCCAGACGTCGATGCCGACGACGCGGTCGGTGTCGGCGGCTGCGACGCCGTCGGTGTCGGCGTCCCCCCGTAGCCGTACGACGGCGTCCCGCCGTCTGAACCTCCGGGGTCGCTTCCCCCGTCGTCGCCGTCCAGCGCGAACGTCGCGAGTGCCCCGGCGACCAGCGCCGTCGGGACACCGATCAGCAACCCCCGGCGGCTCACCACCCCTCCGCCGCTTTGACCATCCCCGGCCGACGCGTCGGCGGTGTCCTCGCCGTCCGCCCGGTCTGACCCGTCAGTCGCCATCACCGCTGCCTCCAGTGCCCGGTCGACGGCGACCGTGTACCGTGAACCCCACCGAGCACCGCGGCACTGCGCCGCGGGTCGGCGTCGTAGCCCGTGCCATACGGCAGTCACGTGCCCGTACCGTAACTTGAACATTGACGCTAAACAGGTAGTGTCCACGCTCCCGGTTCCGGACTCGTGTTACTCCTCGGCGAGCAGCGCAGCGAAGACGGCGCGTTCGGCCTTCCGGAGGTGGCCCTGGACCGTCGCCGACGTGAGCCCCAGTGCCTCGGCGACCTCCTCGCCGGTACTCTCGCGGGGCCAGTCGAAGTAGCCCGCCCGGTAGGCCGCCTCGAGCACCTCCCGCTGGCGGGTGGTCAGCCGCTCGAGGACGCCTCCAGGGGCCCCGTTGGTCGTGACTGCCCGGTCGAGTTCGCGGGTCGCGATCAGCGTCGCCTGCGGGAACTCCCCGCGGATGTGGTCGGCGACCCGGTCGATATCGCCGTCGGCGGGTGCTTCCACGACGATCCGCGCGTCGTCCGGTCCCGCGGTGGCCGTCTGCACGCTCGCGCCGGCGGCGGTGACGCCACTCAGGAGTGGCGACGCTTCGACGACGACCTCGACGCGACCCGACTGCTCGCCGTCCGCGACCGGCCGGACCCGGTCGACACGCGGCTCGTCGGCCAGTATCGATATCACATCCCGGGGGGCGGCCCCTTCGACGGACAGGTAGAGCACCCACCCCGCGCTCCCCGGTACGTACCCATCCAGGGAGATAGTGCACTCCAGTGTGGCCGCGACATCGACGAAAAACGACCCGACACCCGTCGCGTCGAACTCGAGTTCGACGACGGCGTCGGCAAAGAGCAGTTTCCGGGTCCGGTCTGCGTGGACGACGACCCCGACGAGGCGGCCGAGCACTTCGAAGCCGGTCCGCTCCCGCGGTGTGAACGCGTCCGGCTGGGTTGCGCCGACGACGAGCACGCCGTAGACGGTCCCGCCGTGCTGGAGGGGGACAGCGGAGACCGACTCGGTCTCCCCCGCCACCTCGCACCACTGGCGTGTCGTCTCCGCGGTGCAGGGCTCCACCACGACCGTCCCGGTCTCTATCGCCCGTCTCACGGGGTCGTCGTCCGGGCCGCCGACTCGGAGCGGGGCGGGGTCGCCGTCGAGCCCGTGTGCGGCTTCGTGCACGACGCGTTTCGTCCCCCGCTCGGACTGGCCGAGCCAGGCGAACCGGTAGAACTCCGAGGTGGCGACCCGCTCACAGACCACTCGCGTGACGGTGTCCCTGCGGCCCGTCTGTACCGACTCCCGCGCGGTCTCGAAGAGGAACTCGTTGATCCGGTTCAGCCGTGCCAACTCGTCGCGCTGGCGCTCGATGTCCCGCTCCCGTTCGAGCCGCTCGGAGATGTTGCGCGCGACCCCACACCTGAACGACCGCCCCGTCACCGGGTCCTCGAAGGTCGTTCCGCTGAACTCGTGGGGGACTCGCTCGCCGTCGCTGGTGAGGATATCCACCTCGACGACCCGGTCGTCGATGCTGTCGATCGCCTCCATCAACCCGGGGACGTACTCGTGCTGGTCCGGCGGGATGAACTCCATAGCGTCCATCTCCGCGATCTCCTCGTGGCTGTACCCGGTGGTCTCAGCGAGGTACTCGTTCCAGAACAGGAGATTCCCGTCCTCGCCGATCACGTAGGCGACGTCCTCGACGGTCTGCAGGACGGTCCGTGCCAGCCGGGCCGACGTCCCCTGCGGGGAGTCGGCGCGTTCGTCGCCGGCGCCGTCGGGCGACCCTACCGTTCTGTCCGAGACGCTCCAGACGACGATGTCGTCCCCCTCCGGCACCGACAGTGTCAGGTCGACCGGCGCCCGGCCGGCCCCCACCATCGACACCCCCCCGCTCCAGCGGCCGTCGGCCCGGGCGGTCGCCAGCCCGTCCTCGACCCGCCTCGCCTCCTCCGAGTCGAACAGCCTCCGCCACGACCCGTCCGCGAGGTCCGCCCGGTCCCGCCCGACGGCCGCCGCGAACGCCGGCGAGACGTACACCAGCCTCTCCCCCCGCTGGATGCCGACGCCACCGGGGACCGCCCGTGCGACCGTCCGCCAGTCGACGGATTGCCCGTCCGGCTCTGCCATACCCCCAACAGTTCCGGAGGTGATAAGAAATCTTCCCCGCGACCGGGGCGGCGAGGGGACGGGTGGACGGCCCCGGACCCACCCCCCGGGATTCAGTCGTCGGCGTCGGGCGTGGCCTCGGCCTGGCGGCGGCTGGCGCGCTCGACGAACTCCTCGGGGAGGTCGTCGATCTCGCCGGCCTGGACCGCCCAGAGGTTGGCGTAGAGCCCGTCCTCCGCAAGCAGGTCCCCGTGGGTCCCCCGCTCGACGACGCGGCCGTCCTCGATGACGACGATCTGGTCGGCGTCCTTGACCGTCGAGAGCCGGTGGGCGATCACCAGCGTGGTGCGGTCGGCGGTCAGCCGGTCGAGACTCTTCTGGATCAGGAGTTCGGTCTCCGTGTCGACGTCGGAGGTCGCCTCGTCGAGCAGGAGGATCTCCGGGTCCTGGAGGATGGCGCGGGCGATGGCCACCCGCTGGCGCTGCCCACCGGAGAGCTTCACGCCCCGTTCGCCGACCATCGTGTCGTAGCCGTCCGGCAGGTTCGTAACGAAATCGTGGGCCTCGGCGGCCTTCGCCGCGGCCACGATGTCATCGTCGTCGGCGTCGGGCAGCCCGTAGGCGATGTTGTCCCTGACCGTGCCGTAGAAGAGGTAGGTCTCCTGGCCGACGTAGCCCATCGCCTTCCGGAGGCTGGGCACCGACACCTCCCGGACGTCGGTATCGTCGACCCGGACCGTGCCCTCGTCGACGTCGTAGAGCCGGAGCAGGAGTTTGATTGCTGTCGACTTGCCCGCGCCTGTCGGCCCGACGAGTGCGACCGTATCGCCGCCCTCCACCTCGAAGCTGACGTCCTCGAGGATCGGCTCCTCGGGGTCGTAGCCGAAGGTGACGTTCTCGTACTCGACGTGTCCGTCCTCGACCTCGAGTTCGGTCGCGTCGGGGTTCTCGGCGATCCGGCTGGGGGTCTCCATCAGGCCGAACACGCGCTCGGCGGAGGCGTAGGCCCGCTGGTACATGTTGATGACCTGCCCGAACTGGGCCATCGGCCAGATAAAGCGCTGGGTGTAGAGGATGAAGGCAACGAACTGCCCCTCGCTGACCCGGCCCTCGAAGACCCACAGCCCGCCGACCAGGAAGGTGGCGACGAAGCCCAGCCCGGCCAGCAGGCGCAGCCCGGGGAAGAAGGTGATCCGGGTGCGGATGGCGTCCCAGTTGGCGTCGTAGTAGTCCTGTGAGACGTCGTCGACCCGCTCGGACTCGTAGGGCTCGGTGTTCGAGCTCTTGATGACGGTGATGCCGCCGAGGTTGTTCTCCAGCCGGGAGTTCAGCGAGCCGACCGTCGACCGGACCTCGGCGTACTTGGGCTGGATGATCTGGATGAACTTCCGGGTGAAGATGGCGATCAGCGGCACCGGGAGCAGGGCCACCAGCGCGAGCTGCCAGTTCATCGCGAAGAGAATGACCGCGATGCCCAGCACCATCACCACCAGCCGGGAGACGGAGTTCATCCCGTCGTTGAGGAATTTCTCCAGGCGGTTGACGTCGTTCGAGAGCACCGACATCAGTTCGCCGGTCTGCTTGTCGGCGAAGAAGTCCATGTTCAGCCGCTGCATCTTGTCGTAGGTGTCCGTCCGGATGTCGTGCTGAACTCCCTGGGCGAAGCGGTTCCACCCCCAGTTGCGGGTGTAGTGAAAGACCGCCGCCAGGAGGAAGGCCGCGCCGATGATCCCGGCGGTGAGCCACAGCTGGCCCGACTGCGTCGTCGGCAGCCACGACCCGGGCACCAGGAAGATGCTGAAGCCGGTTTCGTTGCGGAAGACGGAGTCGATGGCGACCGCCAGCAACAGCGGCGGCAGCAGGTCGAGCACCCGCGCGAGGATGCTGCTGACCAGGCCGACCGCGAAGTAGCCCTTCCGGTCGCCGCCGTACTCGGTGAACAGCCGCCACATCGGCCGGTCGACATCCTCCCGCTCTTCTTCGAAGGCGTCCGAATCCGGGCCGGCGTCGATATCCACAGTATCATATTGCCCTCCGGACGCAAAAACACGTCGGGATCCGGGCCACAGCGACGCGACTCGCGCCCGTACGACGGCGTTCAGGCCGGCTCGACCCGGTCGCCCGCTTCGAGGCCGGTACGGTTGGCCCACCCCCGATTCACCTCCAGCACGTACTTCCCCCGTGCCCTGTAGGGGGCGCCGGTCCCCGCGACATCGGCGTGGAAGATCCGAGTGACGGTACCGTTCGCGTCCACGAAGACGATGTCGAGCGGGAACGACATTCCCCGCATCACGTAGGCTTGCCGACCCTCCTCGGGGTGGACGAACCACATCCCCTCGTCGGGGGAGAGCGAGTCGGTGTCGCTGAGGCCGGTGTAGCGCGTGTCGCTCGTGTCCGCGACCCGCACCTCGACGGTCGCGAGTTCGGTCCCGTTCGCATCGGAGGCCGTCACCGTGGTCCGTTCGTAGCGGTCGTCGGTCCTCGCTTCCGTCGTGTCCGCTGCTGTCGCTGTGTTACCATCTCTCTCCCCGGCTGTCGACTCCCCGGCGGTCGTCGCGGTCGAGTCCGAGGGGCCGGGTCCGGGTTCGGTTTCCGTCGGCGCCCGGCTTCCGGGGCTGTCCGCACAGCCGGCGAGGGCGCTCGCGCCGACCGCGACCCCCGCGAGCACCTCCCGCCGGCTCCACCTACCGGCCCGACCGTCGGCCATGCCCGACGTAATCGCGGCAGCCACTTACCGTCGGCGTCGCGAGCGCGGCGCTCCTGTCGGTTCCCCAGCCGCGCCAGCGCGCTACCGAGCCTGCAGGTCGGGCGGTACCTCGACGGTGTCGCCCACGTCGAGGCCGGTGCGGTTGGCCCACCCCCGCTCGACCTCCAGGACGTACTTGGCCCGGCCCTCGAACCGGCCGGAGGCGTCGACGGCGGCGTGGTGGATGGTGGTCACGGTGCCGTTGGAGTCGACGAAGACGATGTCCAGCGGGAAGGACATGTCCTCCCGCGGGCCGGACATCACGAAGGGGTGGACGGCTTCGGTCTCGTGGACGAACAGCATCCCCTCGTCCGGAGCCAGCGAGTCGGTCTCGCTGAGCCCGACCCGCCGTTTCGTCTGCGTGTCCGCGACCCGCACCTCGACGGTGGCGAGTTCGGTCCCGTTCGCGTCGGAGGCCGTCACCGTGGTCCGCTCGTAGGGGCCGGGGTCGCCGACGAGCAGGCCGGGAAAGAGCGTCAGCAGCAGAACCACACCCGCGGCGAGAAAGAGGGCCGCGCTCACGGCCTGGCGGGTGTCCATGTCGGCAGGTGGGACAGCCAGGGCCTAAGCCTTCCGAAGAGCGGGCCTCCGAAGGGCAAGGATTATTCGCTCGGGCGGACTTGGTTCGGGTGCGGGTTCGTGGTCTAGCTGGCTATGACGCGGCCTTTACAAGGCCGAGGTCGGCGGTTCGAAACCGCCCGAACCCATTCTGCGAGGAGCGGACGTGACGAGCGAACGGGCCGCGGTTCCGAACGGGAGAAACGAGCGACCGCCGGGAGCGAGTTTCGCGTGGTTCGAAACCGTCCGACCGCTCTGTCGCGAGCGAGCCGTCCCCGTTCAGACTCCGGGCTATCCGTCGCTCCCGGCCAGGCGCCGGCCGATGTACCCGCCCAGCGCGCCGAGGCCGGCCCCGTAGGCGGCGACGAACAGCACCGCGAGCACCATCGCCAGGAGGACGACCACTTCCAGGCCCGCGGCCGGGACTGCAGACATGCCCGTGAACAGCCCGACGGCGACGAACAGCAGGATCGACACGCCCGGGACCATCGCCAGGAAGCCGGCGAGCGCGCCGACCCGAACCGACCGGCCGCCGTCGTAGTGTTCGAGGTAGCCCGCGAGCCCGCCGCCGAGCAGCGGCGAGAGCGGGACGAAAGAGAGCACTCCCGTCGCGACCGCACCGGCGACCGCGTAGGCCCGACTCGAGTCCGGGGGCTGGTCGGGGGTTGCCCGCCCGTGGGCGCGGTGGCGCACGACGACGTAGCCGACCGCGAAGGCCACCAGCCCGATGCCGGTGACGAGCAGCCCGATCCCGGTCCAGTCCACGACGGCTTCGGCCACCGCGAGCGCCTCCGCGTCGGTCAGGTCCCTCTCGAGGAAGACGACAGTAACCTGGCCCGACCGGACTCCCTCCTCGATCAGCCCGCGGTCGACGACGAACGACAGCGCGCTGCCCCCGATGGCCAGGCCGAGCCCGCCGAGGGCGACGAGTACGGCCGCGACCCAGTCGACGTACTCCGGGAGCGGGCGAGCGAAGCCGTGGGAGCGTCCCTCCCGGCTGGTGGTGTCTTCGGTCTCCATGACTGATCCAAGACGTGTGAATGACTTGACCTTACTCCCTGGACGGGCAGCCACGGGAGTCCCGCGCCGAGTAGCCACGGGACTCCCGAGCCGAGCAGCCACAGGAGTCCTGCGCCGAGCAGCCACGACCTGCGTGTCGGCACCGGCGGGCCGTCGACAGCCTGATTGGCCGGGCGAAAGCATAGCGTGGTATGCACGAACTGAGCCTCGGCGCCGACCTCGACGAGGTCTTCGGCGTTGTCGCCAACGAGACCCGGATCGCCATCCTCCGGGCGCTGTGGGACGAACACACCGCGAACCCGGAGGAGGTCGACGGGCCGCGGTCGGATCCGGTGGCGTTCTCGGCGCTCAGAGAGCGGGTGGGGGTCGCGGACTCGGGCCAGTTCAACTACCACCTCGACAAACTCGTCCCGGAGTTCGTCCAGCACCACGAGGACGGCTACACGCTGACGCATGCGGGCGCCCAGGTCGTCGGGGCGGCCGTCTCCGGCGTGTACACCGACACCGACGCCGACCTCGAATCCGCGGAGATGGGCGCGTGTACGGTGTCGGACTGCGCCGGGACGCTCGAGGCGAGCTACGAGGACGGCCACGTCACTGTCGCCTGTGACACCTGCGACCTCCGGACCGTCATGCACGTGCCGCCGGTCGTCGTCGGGACGCAGGACGTCGAAGCGAACCCCGACCTCCTCCAGCAGTTCACGCTGACGGAGATGCAGCGGCTGGTCCGTGGCTTCTGTACACTCTGTGACGGGCCGGTCGAGGCACGCGTCGCCGACGACTCCCTGACCGAGGACCCGCCGGACGGCCCGGTCAGGGTCGTCCACGTGTGCCGGGCGTGTGGCAGTATTTCACACACCTCGGCGGCGGTCTTCGCCCTCGACCACCCGGCCGTCGTCTCCCTGCTGCACGACGCGGGTATCGACTACCGGTCGATCGCCCTCTGGCAGACGCCACCCGAACTGGAGTACGAGGAAACGCTCCTGAGTGCCAACCCGCTCCGCCTCGAAGTCGCAGTCACCGTCGACAGTGAGACGCTTACGGTCGTGCTCGACGACGACTTCGACGTGGTCGAGGCCCACCGGGGATCCGGGCCGGCGAGCGGGGGGTGAACGGCCGGCGACCCGGATGCGGGGGCTCGCCTGGCGTGCGTCTCGTCACAGCGCGGCCCGCCTCACCGCCCCTCGAACTCCGGCTCGCGTTTCTCCAGGAACGCCTCGACGCCCTCGCGGTGGTCGTCGGTCTCCATGACGGCGGCCTGGGCGATGGCCTCGTCGGCCAGCGCGTCCTCCAGGTCGGCGTCGTGGCCGCGGTCGATGAGCCGCTTGGTGTGCCGGAGCGCGACCGTCGGCCCGGTCGCGATTTCCTCGACCAGCGCGTCAGCCCCGTTCTCGAACTCCGCGGCCGGGTAGACGTGGTTGAGCAAGCCGAGCTCCTCGGCGCGCTCGGCACCGACGAGTTCGCCCGTGGCCGCCAGCTCCTTGGCGACGTTGTCCCCGACGACCTGCGGGAGGAAGTAGGAGGCACCGTTGTCGACCGCGAGGCCGACGTTCCGGAAGACGAAGCCGATGACCGACCGGTCGCTGGCGACCTGGATGTCACAGGCCAGCGAGAGCACCGCGCCGGCGCCCACCGCGGGGCCGTCGATCTTCGCTACTGTGTAGAGGGGAAAGTCGTCCACCCGCTTCATCAGCGACATCCCGTCCTCGATCTCGCGGGCGCGCTCGGCTGGAGAGGTATCGTCCTCCAGCCACGCCTGCATCTTCTCGATGTCGCCGCCGGCGGAGAAGGCTTCGCCGGCGCCCTCGAAGACGACGACGCGGGCGTCCTCGCGACCCTCGACCTCCTCCAGGGCCTCGCGGATACCGGACTGGACCGCCGCCGAGAAGGCGTTTCGCCGGTCGGGTTCGTTGAGCGTGACCGTCGCCACGCCGCCCTCCACGTCGAGCAGAACCGAGTCTGTCGATGGCATGCTCCCCCGTGGCACGCCCGCACACATGAAACGGGTGGGTCCGGACCCGTGGCCGTTCCGGTCCGGAACGCGTGTGGCACACGCCGTCGCGCGCGAACGCTTTTGGGGCCGGTCGCGGAAGGGGGACGTATGCAGACGGTTCCCGGTCGCCGACGCCCGCCGGCACCGACAACGCGCTGGTCACCCGCGCCCCGGGAGCTGCGCTGACGTGGCGGTCGCCTTCTGGGGGCTGGTTGGCCTCGCGACGCTCGCCTGCCTGGGGATGGCCTGGGCGCTGGGGGCAAACAGCAACTCCCCGCCGTTCGCGCCCGCGATCGGCGCCAACGCCATCTCGACGATGCAGGCGGCCTTCGTCGTCGGCGTGCTCGCGGCGCTGGGCGCGGTCACGCAGGGCGGGGCCATCTCCGAGACCGTCGGCGCCGACCTGATCAACAACGTCGGGATCACCCCTCTCGCCGCGACGGCGGGGCTGCTCACCGCGGCCTCCTTCATGGCCTTCGGCGTCTACTCGGGCTACCCGGTCCCCGCGGCGTTCGCGACGACGGGGGCGATGGTCGGGGTCGGCCTCTCGCTGGGGGGCGACCCGGCGACGGCCACCTACCGGCGCCTGGGGCTGTTCTGGGTGCTCGTCCCGCCGGTCTCGGGGGGGATGGCCTACGGGACGGCCAAACTCCTGCGGGGCGAGAACGTCCCCGAGACGGTCGGCGTGCCGCTGCTCGCCGGGGTCGTCGCGGGGATCGTCGCCAACATCCAGCTCGGCGTCATCCCCGCGCCGCCGGGCGCCGCCCAGAACTCCCTGGCGGGGTACGTCTCGATGGTTGCAGGGCTCCCCGCCGTCGGGGGGCTGGACCTGGCACGGGTCCTCGCGACCGCCGCCCTCGCGCTTCTGGGCTTCGTCGCGATCCGCCGGCGCACGCAGGCTTCGGTCGACCGCGGCATCCGCACCTTCCTGGTCGTCCTGGGCGGGATCGTGGCCTTCTCCAGCGGCGGTAGCCAGGTCGGGCTCGCGACGGGGCCGCTGCAGAACCTCTTCGTCGAACAGCTCCGGCTGGACGTTCTGCTGTTGCTCTCGCTGGGCGCGGTCGGGATCCTCGCCGGCGCCTGGATGGGCGCGCCACGGCTGCTCCAGGCGACCTCCCGGGAGTACGCCCAGCTCGGCGTCCGGCGCTCGATCGCCGCGCTCGTCCCGGGCTTCATCATTGCGCAGGCCGCCATCGCGCTGAGCATCCCGATCTCCTTCAACAACATCATCATCTCGGGGGTCATCGGCGGCGGGCTGGCCGCGGGCTCTGCGGGCGTCTCCCGGCGGAAGATCGGCGTCACCGTCACCTTCTGGGTGCTCACGCTGGTGACCTCTGTCGCCATCGGCTACGGCGTCCACACCGCGTTCTCGACGGTGCTGGGCGTCCAGTGAGTCGGACTGCTGGCAGCTACCGAACGACGGTCACGCTGACCGGCGCCTCGCCGACGACGGCCGTCGCGGTGGTGCCGAGCAGGCGGCGCGCGACCCGCCCCCGCTCGCCGCCGTGGCCCCCCATCACCACGTGGTCGACGTTGTGGTCCTCGACGAACTCGAGCACCGTCTCGGCCGGTTCGCCGGTCTCGACGGTCGT
>Ga0207714_1001429_pt1 | contig 15350 bp, 17 predicted proteins | sample PonA232FremontCA_2_FD_187270 | JGI IMG/M metagenome (GOLD analysis project Ga0207714, IMG submission 187270) | Marine sediment microbial community from Fremont, CA, USA - Pond A23 Sediment 2 (SPAdes) | ecosystem: Environmental > Aquatic > Marine > Unclassified | place: USA: Fremont, California... | reverse complement strand
TTTTCGGGCCGTGCACGTGCCCAGGCCATGGGATACCGCAGCAGCAGCCAGTCGTTCGTCAATGCAGGCATTCCCTTTATCTCGGGTACCGTGGCCACGGTCGCCTGGTTCTACCCTTTCTATATATACATCCTGTCCCTGCCACTGGCCCTGATCACCTACAAATACCTCGATGTTCAGGAGAAGACCAGCCAGTCGGGGCTTCGCGATTACTTCCGGGCGATCTTCCTGGTGATGCGCGACAGGAAAACCCTGTGGGTGTATGTTTCCAACCTTTTTGTCTTCATCCTTCTGTACGGACTGATCGTGTATGTGCCCATATGCATTGTTAAGGAGATGGGGTTGTCCACCATGTATACCGGCCTCACCCTTTCTGTTGGTTCGGCCGTGGCAGCCATCACTGCTACACAGGCCGGAAAGCTGTTTTACCGCTTCCTGAACCATCAGCTGGTGATCATGGGTTTTGCCCTGTGCGGATTGGCCCTGCTGCTCATCTCTTTTACCGAAAGCTACCTGTTTCTCATTCCATCGATCATCATTTGGGGCATGGGCTTTGGTACCGTTTTTCCCGCCTTGAACACCATTGTCACCCAACTGGTCTCCTCCCAACTGAGGGCAGGTGTGGTGAGTGGTTTTACCACCATGACCTATATCGGCCAAACCGTCTCCCCACCCCTCTTCGGTATGATCCTGAGCTATTCCAGCCTGGAATATGTGTTTATCAGCGGGAGCATCCTTTCTCTTGTTCCCATTGCCCTGACCCTGGTGATGCGGTATGTCTATCACAAAACATAAAGGCTGCTTTGGATGTTGTATTCTTTTGCTTCCCAGCTTGAATCGTTGGACCCGTTTTCATATCTTTGATTTATTGCTTCAGCCTTAGGAAAACCAGCTACCGGAAGAAGATGTAGCTGATTACAACCACTGATGCCGGTCTTTTCAGGGTAGGTAAACAATTTATGCGTATTCGGCGGGCATGGATAAAAGTACACCCCCAGCAGGATGTGGAAGCCATCACAGCTATAGCATCCTGTCCTGGAAGACCCGCTTTTTCTGTTTCTAAGGTTGCTTGTATAAATCTGTCAATCATTTATCAACTCAAAAAAAATAATTATGACCTCTAAAAACATTTTTTTCTTAATATGTGCTTTGTTGGGCACATCTGTCCTTTCTGCACAGGAAAGCGACCAGGATACGGTAAAAAACTGGACAACCGGAGGGGTGGGTTCGCTGACCTTCTCCCAGGTATCGTTCCAGAACTGGGCGGCCGGTGGTGAGAACTCCTACACCCTGAACGGCATTTTCAGTTTCAATGCCAACTATAAAAAGGATCGTACCACCTGGGAAAATTCACTGGACCTGGGTTATGGTATTGTGAAGCAGGCCGGCCGCGGTGTGCGTAAAAGCGACGACAAGCTGGAGGTGATGTCCAAGTATGGCTATAAGTCATCATCCAACTGGTATTACACGGGATCGTTTACTTTCAGAACACAGTTCGACAAAGGTTACAAGTACAACGAGGAAGAAGACACCAAAAGGGAGATCTCCACCTTTATGGCACCGGCCTATACCCTTTTGTCGGCAGGTATGGATTATAAACCCAGTGATGCCTTTTCCCTGATGATATCGCCGGTGACCGGCAAAACCACCTTTGTTCTCGACGATACCCTCTCCAGCCGTGGTGCTTTTGGAGTCAAGAAAGGCAATAAGATTCGCAACGAGTTTGGTGGTTTTGTTAAAATGGCTTATAAAACCGACGTATGGGAAAATGTCTCTTTCTCCACCAAGCTTGACCTTTTCAGTAATTACCTGAAGGAGCCCCAAAACGTGGATGTTAACTGGGAAGTGATGATCTCCATGAAGGTGAACGAATACCTTTCTGCTACATTCAACACCCAGCTGGTGTACGACGACAACATCAACTATGTGAATGCCCGGGGTGTTGAGAAAGGACCAAGAATCCAGTTTAAGGAAGTCTTTGGGGCTGGCTTGTCCTATAAATTCTAAACTTCCTGTATTTGGTTTTTAGAATTTTAAGGCTTTGGGTTGTGTCATATTGCAAGTAGAACCTTTTATAAGTTCCGGCTTCACAAATGAACCCGCCGTTGTCTGACCAGCATCGGCTCATCGCAACATCTTCCGAAAGTTGTCGCAGGACCCTCGGAGGACCATTGCACAACCTTCGGAAGATTATTGCACAACCTTCGGAAGATCACCAGACGACTCCCGCCAGGCTGTTTCTTTTTATCATTATGGCGTTATGGTGCCAGGATGGGAATATGGCACATGGCACATGGCACATGGCACCATTTATAGGGCCATTTATGTGATTCGGAGTATTTTGGTTTGTTTTTTGTGTTGGAATCTATGGCTCTTATTTCGGTTTAACATTTTTTATATGCCTGGCCTCCACAAAATATTGCTCCTGTCCATGCTAAGCCTGCTGGTTGCTTCATGCGGTCCCTCCATCTATTACCTGGGTGAGGAATACGGACGAACAAGGGTTGTTCAGGTGTTCTATGACGAAAAGCGGATTGATGAGCCTTACAGCGTGATTGGAAGAATGACCAACGACCAGACTAAAAAATACCACCCCGAACAGATCAAGAAACAGATGATTCAAAAAGCCCGGAAAGTAGGGGCCGATGCCCTGGTCTTCACCGATTTTGAAGTCAAACGGATTGAGCATGAACAGGATGACCGCCTGGTGGTCAAAGCCAAACTGCTGAAATTTCGCAGATGAATTGGTGTATGCTCCTTCTTAACAATTGCTGCTATTTTTCACTTACCTCTTCTTAGAAGAGTGCCTCTTTGGCAAACGCCTATACTTTGCTTTGCAATCCACCTTTCTCTGTAAATCCCCTTACATAGCACTTCCCCCTTCCTGGCAACCGCCACCAAATGGCAATTCCCCTTTTCCCGTTAAGGGTTTGATGCTGATTCTGAACCGTTCCAGACTTGTTCCTCGTTAGAGCCATTTAAGCCCATTTGCATCAAACTTTCCAAAGAAATAATGATTTTTCTGTTTCTTTTCCTGGATTATATACGTCAAACAGTTAGAGTGTAAATAGCCAATGCCTGTCGCTTAAGATTAATATTTGTCGAATCGCTATAAATTTATCCATTATGACAGAGGAAATGGTATATAATGTTGTTGAACTCGTCATGCCTTTTCTGGGCATCGGCTTGAGTTTTATGGTGCTTTATATTATCTTCTATGCTGTAAAAGTTAAAAGCAAAGAAAAAATGGCGTTGATTGAAAAAGGCCTGGATCCTTCTCTGGCCAATCAAAAAGCACCCCGAAGAACGGGCCACAACCCCAGTCATCTTAAAACGGGTCTCTTCTTTGTCGGGCTTGCCCTGGGAATCCTGATGGGATATGTGCTTTACATATCCACACAGATGCATGAGTGGGTTACCTATCCTTCCATGATATTGCTTTTTGGAGGCCTGGCCCTGATATCATATCATGTCATTCAGCGACAGAGAAATGAAATTGTTAACCAGTAACCTTGTTAGAGCAAAACCATATAGAAAGGGTTAAGCAGGGCGACAGGGAGGCCTTTGCTTTTCTGGTCGACCGGTATAAAGCGCCGGCTTTTTCCATAGCATGGAAAATACTGAAAAATTCTGCTGATGCCGAGGAAGTTGTGCAGGAAGCGTTTATCAAGGTGTATCATGCGATACATCAGTTCCGGGGTGAAGGCAAATTTTCCACATGGCTGTATCGCATCGTCTACAATGCATGCATTTCGCAGGTAAGGAAAAACAGGAACTCCTGTATTCCCCTTGATGATGTGCCGGAGGATCGTGCCGATTTTTATCAGTTGGATGATGCGTTGAAGCAAGTATCCGATAAACAGGTCAAAGTGCTCATTCAGGAGGCACTTGATGAGTTGGATGAGACGGATTTTACCATTTTAACCCTCTATTACTATGAAGACAAACCCCTGAAGGAAATTGCCCGGGTCCTGAATATCCGCTACAGTAATGCAAAGGTGAAAATACAGCGTGCCCGGCTTAGACTGTATGAGGTAATGAAAAAAGCTTTGAAAACAGAAATGCACGATCTTTTATGAAACCAGATGAATCCGATCGACCGATCATTCGGGATATTATGGAAAAAGGTGTTCGTTGTCCCGATAGCGAAAACTTTACTGAAAATATCATGGCACGGCTTGGGTATGAAACGCCGGGCCAGCCTGAAAAAGTACCGGGTTTTTTCAACCCTCCCGCCATACTGATGATGGTCTTTCTCGTTGTACTGTCCATTGTACCGTTCATGAACTGGTTGTTGGGCGTGGTAAATGGGGAGACGATTGCTCTTATGGCAGTGCTCCAGGAGATTATTGGGCAAATAAACGGGTACCTGCTTTATTCCCCCTTATTCCTGCTCATCTTCCTTGTTTCCTTCATCCTGTATCAACTCGACAGATTCCTGGAAAAACGCTCTGCCCTTGAATAGAAGTCAGGGCATGCGGATTATTGGATGCCAGGCAATTTTTTGTATTTTCACAAAAATTGTGCGATGATGGACCAGTGGATTACCCTGCTCACTTTCCAGCATTCGGCAGAGGCACACCTGATCAGAACCAAACTTGAGTCGGAAGGGATCGATTGTTACATCCAACACGAGCAAATATCACAAATCGTACCCTATGTTTCTGAGCCTGCAGGACCGGTCAAGCTGCAGGTTGCTAAGGAAAACCTTGAAAGGGCTGTGGGCATACTGAAAGAAAGCGGTTATTTAAAGGACGATCGGCGAGCCTTTCGCAAGAGTGCGCTTATCAAAGGGATAGAATTATTTACTTCCCGTATCCCGGGCCTGAAGAATGTCCCCCTTCAATTGAGGGTTGTCATGGTGGTGGCCCTCGTGCTGGTCCTCATCACCCTGGTGTTTGCATTGGCCACCCTGCCGGAAACACCCTGACAGCACCCCACATTCAGCCTTAACCGCCTTCAACTTTAACCGCCTTCTGCCTTAAACGCCTTCTGCCTTAAATTTGTCTAAAAATCAAGGGGCAATAAACATCAATCCTCTGCTTCACTTGCGAGAGACTTTGCCCCATCTTTTTTTCTGAGAAGGAACAGCCCGATGAGCGTTATCAGCCCGTTGAGAATCAGCAGTTCAAATCCAAACTCGTAGCCGTTGAAAAGGGTTTTGGAGTTGAAACTGATCAAACCACTGATGATGGGAGAAAGAACTGCCACCACCGGCACCCACTTGTCGCGCACCTGGTATTTGGTGAACAAACCAAATGTGTACATCCCCAGCAGCGGACCATAAGTGTATCCCGCAATAGTAAACAAGGCACTGATAACAGCCTGGTTGTTCACGGCATTGAATATCAGTATGATCACTGCCAGAACCAGGGAAACCCCTACGTGGACTTTCTTCCTCCTTCTTTTCAGGGGTTTTTCCTCCATACCCTTTGAGTCCAGAATATCCATCGTAAAGGAGGTGGTCAGAGCAGTCAGGGCGGAATCCGCGCTGGAATAAGCAGCCGCCACCAGTCCGATCAAAAAGAAAATGCCCACCACCGGTGCCAGGTAACCCTGGGTGGCGATGATTGGGAAAAGATCGTCCGACTGATCGGGCAGGGGAATGCCTTCCTTTTTGGCATAGATGATCAGCAGGGCGCCAAGCGACATGAAAAGAAGGTTCACCGGCACCAGCGCGATGCTGAACCAGTACATGTTCTTCTTGGCCTCCTTGATGTTGCGGCAACTCAGGTTTTTTTGCATCATATCCTGGTCCAGCCCGGTCATGACAATAGCAATGAAGGCCCCGGCAAAGAACTGTTTGATAAAATGGTATTCACCGTTCCAGTTTTCCCAGAAGAAAACCCGCGAATATTTGCTCTCGGCTACCGTCTCCACCAAACCACCGAAACTTAAGTCCAGCTGCTGGCTGATAAGGTAAACCGTAACCCCTACGGCCGTAAGCATGAAAAGGGTCTGAAGGCTGTCGGTCCATATGATCGTGCGAATACCCCCCCTGAAAGTGTACAGCCATATCAGCAGAATCGTGATCACCACCGTGGCCTCAAAAGGTATGTTCCATTGGTTGAAAAGGGTGATCTGTAGTACGTTGGCGACCAGGAACAAGCGAAACGCCGCCCCAATGGTGCGTGAAAGAAGGAAAAAGGAAGCCCCCGCCTTGTAGGAGCTTTTACCAAACCGTTTCTCCAGGTAGGTGTAGATGGAGGTGAGATTCAGCCGGTAATACATCGGCATCAAGACATTGGCAATAACCGCATAGCCAAGCAGGTAGCCAATAACAATCTGCATGTAAGAAAATTGGCTGTTCATAACGTATCCCGGGACAGAAATGAAAGTTACCCCGGAAAGGGTGGCACTGATCATACCAAAGGCTACTATGTACCAGGGCGATTGGCGGTTGCCAAGGAAAAAGGTGATGTTCGTGGCCCGGCGGCTGGTAATGTGTGAGATGCCCAGCAAAAGGGCAAAATATCCAATGATGATTATCAGTACCGTCGTTGGTTGCATGGCAGCGTTTTTGTATATTTATTTCTCAAATAGGGTGCAAGATTAATAAAAACATCGAAAACTTATCAATGTATTGACCGGATATTATTAATTTTGGGCTAAAACAGATCGACAGATGGATCTTGAAAACTTTTCCTCTAAGCTGCTGCAGGAGGCTGTTGAAGAATTTGCTAAATTGCCTGGGATAGGAAAAAAAACAGCACTCAGGTTGGTGCTCCATTTACTCAACCGCGACAAGGAAGAGGTCAATCAGTTTGGAAACACCATCATCCGGCTTCGGAATGAAATAAAGCGGTGCCACTCCTGCCAGGTCATCTCCGACAACGACTTATGCCCCATATGTGGCGATTCATCCAGAGACCATTCCCTTATTTGCGTGGTGGAAAACAGCAGGGATGTCATGGCCATTGAAAATACCCACCAGTACCAGGGCATATACCATGTCCTGGGTGGGATCATCTCGCCTATGGACGGGATAGGTCCCAGCGACCTGAATATTCAGAGCCTGCAGGATAAGGTGGACGCAGGTGATGTACGCGAAATCATACTGGCTCTGAGCACCACCATGGAAGGAGATACCACCAATTTTTATCTCTATAAAAAGTTCAGACAGTATGACCTGAGCATCACAACCCTGGCCCGTGGTGTTTCGGTTGGCGACGACCTGGAATATGCCGACGAGCTCACCCTGGGCAAATCGATCATGAACCGGACCCTCTTTGAAAATACTTTATCGTCCCAATAACAGAACCCTATGATGCAAAAAAACAGAATCAAGTATGTGTTCCTGAACCTTGTGGTTCTTTTGCTTTCATCCACCGTGCTTTTCTCCCAGAATGAACTCGACTCTATTGTTGCTTTGGGTGACGACCTGGCCAGCCTTGAAGATTACCGGGAGGCCAACAAAACCTACGATCAGGCCCTGGATAAAAGGGAAGGATACCTGCCTGCAATTCTCGGGAAGATTGATGTGTTGCTGATGATGGACAGATACTCCCGGGCGGATAAAGTTGGCGGCAATGCCATAGAGAAACATCCGCAGAATGCCACCCTTCAAATGTATATGGGAAAGGTGCTGATCGAAAGAAGCCATTTTGAGGATGCCCTGGGCCACCTGGACATGGCCCTCAGCCTTGCCGATGAGACCGACAGCCTGCTTCTGAATAAGGTTTATGTGACCAGGGGGGCTGCCTATCAGAAGCTGGGCAACAACCAGAAAGCCATGGAGAATTATTCAAAGGCCTTGTCTATCAACAAAAAGAATCCCAATGTTTACATATACCGCGGAAATCTTTACTATAAGCAACAAAGCTATAGCCAGGCTCTGAGCGATTTCCAGATGGTCCTGGAGCTTGACCCCAACAACCACGTGGCTCAATATAATGTGGGAATGTGTTTTTTTAAGCAGGGAGAGAAGCGCAATGCCTGTGATGCCTTTCATAAGGCATGCGAGCTGGGCAATACCAATGCCTGTAAAATGGTCATCTCCAAGTGTTTGCGCAGCTCCGAAACTCAGTGATCCTGGTTGCCCAAAGCCGTGCGGATCTTGTTGATAATGTTGCGGGTATTAAAAGGTTTGCTGATGTAGTCATAAGCCCCCTTGTCAATGGCCTGCTGGATGCTGTCGGTGTCCGTCTTGGCCGAAACGATGATTACGGGTATCTCCCCGCCAAGGGTCTCATTCTTTAGATCCAGAAATTCATAACCATCCAGATCCGGCATCATGATGTCCAACAGGATCAACTCAATGCTGTTCGAGTTCTTCAGTACCTCCAGGGCTTCTCTTCCATTGTCAATGGGTGTAACCTCGTAACCGTCCGCCTCCAGGATGGATTGCAGCAACAGAAGATTGGAAGAGACATCATCGATGATCAGTATGTTGGGTGCTTCTTTCATCTTAGTGAATTTTATCAGGGCTAAATTAATGATGATTATTGATGGGACATAGAGTGAAAATACCTCATTTTATGAGCCCACTTGCATACAGGGGCGGGTAAAATCACTTTATAACCTGTCCATCGTTATTTTCTGCCGGGAAATTTAAGCCGGTTAAACTGCTTGTGTCCTTTCAGGAAATAACTCATTAATATGCTCTTTTGGTATACCCCCGTGGGATAATTCGATGTGAATTGTCGATGCCCTCTTCTTTTTTTCTTCAGACCTGGCAGGGAACTGAAGAAGTGCCGGTGTGCCCTGAAAACAGCCAGGAATCCCAGGGGCTTGCCCTGGAACAAAAATACCAGGGAGGAGAGCACATCAAGCCCCATGCGGACGAACATGATCCGGTGCAACTTTCTGCCTGGCAGGTTTTTATAAAGCAGGCGCAGGTTGTTCCGGTAGTTCAGGTAGAGCTTAAAAGGGCTGTCGTTGGAAAGGGTGCCGCCACCTACATGATATACAACCGACTCAGATGTGTAGCGAATCGTGTAGCCTGCATTTTTTAACCTCCAGCACAGGTCAATCTCTTCCATGTGGGCAAAGAAATCGTCGTCAAACCCTCCTTCGGCATGGAAAAAATCGGCCCTGACAAGCATACAGGCACCCGTGGCCCAGAAAATTTCCGAAGAAACATCATACTGTCCCGTGTCCTTTTCTACTGTCTCAAGGATGCGCCCCCTGCAAAAAGGATAACCATAGCGGTCGATAAAACCGCCGGCGGCGCCGGCATATTCGAAATATTCGGGTTGGTTGTACGACTTCATCTTGGGCATGCAGGCAGCTGCTCCGGGATGTTCTTCCAGGCACTTCTTCAGCGGCCGGAGCCAGTTGGCACTTACCTCGACGTCGGAGTTCAGCAACATGTAATATTTTGCATCTATCTGGCGCAGGGCCCTGTTGTATCCCCCGGTAAAACCATAATTTTTATCGAATTCAATGAGCCTGATGCCGGGATGATGCTTCTTTATATAATCCACCGAATCATCGGTCGAGCCGTTGTCGGCCACTACGACTTCTGTGCCTTCCTCCTGCGAATGCTCAATGACTCCCGGAAGAAAAGTCTCCAGCTGCCGGCGGGTGTTCCAGTTTAAAATGACAACCGCAATCTCGGTCATATCCGGGATTCAATTAATCAATGTTTTCATCTATTACCTGGTCATCGGCGAGGTTGGGCAAAGTAACACGTAGATTGGGGGTCCGCTCCATCTCTCTCTTGATGGCAGAGATGGCACCCTCATTGCGGGCCCAGCTCCTCCTGGCAATGCCGTTGTTGACATCCCAGTGGAGCATCATCTCCAGCCTGCGGTCGGCCTCCTCTGTACCATCCAGTACCATGCCGAAGCCACCGTTGATCACTTCACCCCAGCCTACGCCACCACCGTTGTGGAGCGAGACCCAGGTGGCACCACGGAACGAATCCCCGATGACATTCTGGACAGCCATATCGGCTGTATATTTCGATCCGTCGTAAATATTGGCTGTCTCTCGATAGGGACTGTCGGTGCCGGAAACATCATGGTGATCCCTGCCCAGCACAATGGGAGCTGAGATCTTACCCTCCCTGATCGCCTCGTTGAATGCCCGGGCAATCTCAATGCGTCCTTCCGAATCGGTATAGAGGATGCGGGCCTGCGATCCCACCACCAGGTCGTTCTTCCCGGCCTCCCTGATCCAGTGTATGTTGTCTTCCATTTGCCCCCTTATCTCATGGGGGGCCTCTTCAGCCAGATGTTCCATCACATCGGCGGCAATCTTGTCGGTGACCTCCAGGTCTTTGGAGTCGTTGGAGGTGCAAACCCATCTGAAGGGTCCAAAACCATAGTCGAAAAACAAGGGACCCATGATCGACTCCACATAAGAGGGATATTTGAATGATCCGTCACCCTTGAGTATGTCGGCCCCGGCACGGCTGGATTCCAAAAGGAAAGCATTGCCATAGTCCCAGAAATACATCCCCCTGTCTACCATCCTGTTGATGGCATGTACCTGGCGCTTGAGCGACTGACGTACCTTCTCCTTAAACTTTTCAGGCTCCTCGGCCATCATGCGGTCGGCCTCCTCCAGGCTTACACCCACCGGGTAATATCCACCTGAATAGGGATTGTGCAGGGAAGTCTGGTCCGAACCCATATCTACGTGGATCTCCTCATCTACCAGGCGCTCCCACAGATCCACCACATTGCCCTGGTAGGCAATCGATATTGCCTCCTTGTTGTCAATGGCCTCGCGCAACCGGTAAATGAGCTGTCCCATGTCTTCGTAGATCTCATCTACCCAGCCTTGCTGGTACCTCTTGTGACTGGCCTTTGGGTTGACCTCGGCCACTACACATATGGCTCCTGCAATGACCGTGGCTTTGGGTTGTGCACCCGACATTCCCCCCAGTCCGCTGGTTACATATACTTTGCCCGAAAGATCCGTTTCCCCGCTCTTTAAAGTGCGGCGCCCTGCATTGAGCAACGTGATGGTGGTGCCGTGCACGATGCCCTGGGGACCAATGTACATAAACGAGCCGGCTGTCATCTGCCCGTATTGCGTAACACCCAAAGCGTTGAACTTTTCATACTCCTCCTTGCTGGAATAGTTGGGGATGGTCAGACCATTGCTCACCACAACCCGCGGAGCCTCCTTGTGGGAGGGGAAAAGGCCCATGGGGTGACCCGAATACAAAACAAGGGTCTGTTCATCAGTCATCTCGGCCAGGTACTTCATGGTAAGCCTGTATTGGGCCCAGTTCTGAAAAACAGCCCCGTTGCCCCCATAGGTGATCAGCTCATGGGGGTGCTGAGCCACCACCTGGTCCAGGTTGTTGCTCAACATCAGCATGATGGCGGCTGCATGCCTTGAACGGTGAGGGAAATCATCAATATGGCGTGCCTTGATCTCATAATCTGGCCTGAACCGGTGCATATAAATACGCCCGTATTCCCTGAGCTCTTCAGCAAATTCGCGGGCCAGTAGCTTATGGTGTTTCTTGTTAAAATATCTCAGGGCATTCCTCAAAGCCAAACGCTTCTCCTGTTTGCTGAGCACATCCTTGCGCTTGGGAGCATGATTGATGTTCCTGTCATATGGCTTGTGTTCCGGCAATTCCTCAGGTATGCCTTCCAGAACTGCCTTTCGGAATTCTTCTCGTGTCATATCCTTTATTTTTTCATTGAATTTTGAAAGGTAAAGTTAAAACATTCAATCGACTTTTGTTTGGATAGCCCCCTTATTTACCCATCATTGTCTAATCTCCGTTTAGGAAATTTTAACACTCCCACCGCATGTTGAACAAAAAAACATGTTACCTTTGGAGCACAAACCCAAATGTTAAAAAACATGAAGATCAAAAAGTCCTGGATCGTTATTGGCGTTATCGTGATCATTGCCCTGATCGTCTATGGATCCATCAAAAATACCTACAACAAGATGGTGGAGATGGAACAAAACGTGGAGGCCCAATGGTCGAACGTGGAAAATGTATACCAGCGCAGGGCCGACCTGATCCCTAACCTGGTCTCAACGGTGAAGGGATATGCCGATTTTGAGCAGGAAACCCTTCAAGGTGTCATTGAAGCACGCTCCAAAGCCACACAGACCAACATCGATGCCAACAACCTCTCTCCTGAAAAACTGCAGCAGTTCCAGGAGAACCAAAGCGCCCTGAGCTCGGCGCTCTCACGTTTGATGGTTACAGTGGAACGTTATCCCAACCTGAAGGCCAATGAGAATTTTAAACAGTTGCAATCACAGCTGGAAGGCGCCGAGAACAGGATAAGTGTTGAACGACGACGTTTTAATGAACAGGCCCGGTCCTACAACACCTACATCAACCAGTTTCCCCAAAAATTGTACGCCAACCTTTTCGACTTCGAGGAAAAAGCCTATTTCGAAGCCGATCAGGGGGCAGAAGAAGCACCTAACGTGGAGTTTTAACTATGAAACCATCCAAATTTTTTACCCCGGAACAAAAGAAACAAATCACCGATGCCATCCGTGATGCCGAATTGAACACCTCAGGGGAGATACGCCTGCATGTTGAAAAAAATTGCAGGATCGACGTGCTCGATCGCGCAGCATACATATTCCGTAAACTGAAAATGCACAAGACTGAAAAACGCAATGGTGTGCTGTTTTATCTGGCCCTGAACGATCGTAAATTCGCCATATTGGGGGATGCAGACATAAATGCCGTTACTCCCGATAACTTCTGGGACGATATCAAAGAGGAAGTGTTGTCTCATTTCAGTGAAAACCACTATGCCGACGGACTGGCCAGGGGGATCCGCATGGCAGGCAAAGCCCTGCAGGAAAAATTCCCTTACCAGTCAGACGATGTCAATGAATTATCCAACGAAATCTCCTTTGGAAAGGAGGAAAAATGATAGCCATGAAAAGATTGCTTTATAGATATATACTGTTTATCCTGCTGAGTATGATGATCCTGCCCACTGTGGGACAGGAAACCGACTTTCCGGAACGCCCCCGGCCACCACGCATCGTGAATGATTTTGCCGGGGTGCTTGGATCCTCCGAAAAGAACCAATTGGAACAGGAACTGGTACGCTTTAACCAGAAAACCAGTACCCAGATCGCAGTGGTCACACTCAACGACCTCAGGGGCTACGCCATCTCCGATTACGCTGTGCGGCTTGCCCATAAATGGGGAGTGGGACAACAGGAGAAAGACAATGGCATCCTCATACTGGTCAGCCCCCAACAGGAAAAGGTATTTATTGCAACAGGCTACGGACTCGAAGGTGCCGTACCCGACGCCACGGCCAAACAAATTGTCGACAATGAAATGGTGCCACACTTTAAAAAGGGCAACTACTATAAAGGACTGCAGGAAGCCACTGCCGTGCTTTTCGATCTTACACGGGGAGAGTACACCGCGCAACAATACAACAAGAAGGTTGGTGGCAACCGCGGATCAAAAGCCCCCTATCCAATTGGCCTGCTCTTCCTGCTGGTGATCATCGTCGGTGTCGTTGGTCGCATTAAACGCGCCCGCCACTACTCCATGGGCCATGGCATCCCCTTCCTGGCAGCATTCACCATGATGGGAGCTGCTTCACATCGCCAGCAAGGAAGCTTTAGCGATTTTAGCTCCGGTTCCGGCGGCTTCTCCGGCGGAATGGGCGGTGGCGGCTTCGGCGGCTTCGGTGGTGGCGGCTTTGGCGGCGGCGGCGCCGGCGGCAGCTGGTAAAATTTCAACCCCCTTAGCGGTCCCCTTAGCGGTCCCCTTAGCGGTCCCCTTAGCGGTCCCCTTAGCGGTCCCCTTAGCGGGGGTGCTTTTTTTATGTGTTAGACATACAGATGTTTACAGGCATTTTCCTGGAGCCTTTCCTTTTTACTCCTTAGTGATTTCTCTATACATTAGGTAAAACCTAACTTTTACTGCTTTAGGTAAAAAATAAGAACTGTTTCCATTATAGACTTCCAATTTTCAGAGAATTGTATTAACTTGTATAGAGTAAATATAGATCTATAAATTTTTTCCTTTTATTAGAATAAAAGTCGATTTCTAATAACTTATATTTTTAAAAGATGCATTTTGAGAAAGATTGTATTTATCATGTTTATAACAAAAGCTACCGCAAGGTTTTTGTCTTGGATGATTATTATCTTTATTTTCTGAAAAAGATAAAGTATTATATCTATCCATGCTGTGATATATTAGCCTGGTGTTTGATGCCAAATCATTTTCATTTTCTTATAAGGGCTAATAGTCATAGTATAGAATATGTCAAGGAATCTCACCGTCCCAATACACAAGAATTAGCTAAGAATTTAGGGAACTTACTGAGTTGTTATACTCAATTTTTCAACCGGCGTAATGATGCTAAAGGACCCTTATGGCTTTATCATACTAATGCAAAAATGTTGAATGGCCATTCAGATAATTATCCATTGATTTGTTTCCAATACATTCATCAAAATCCACTTCGTGCCGGGTTGGTACCAAAAATAGAAGATTGGAAATTTTCTTCATTCAATGAGTTTGTAGGCACTAGAGATAGTGATTTAATCAATAAACATTTGGCTTTTGATGTCATTGGTATCCGAGAAGAAACATTTTTGCTCGAATGCCGAAAACATTTGGATGAGGATAGAATGAAACAGATCTGGTAAGTTCTCTATGATAACAAGTTGAAATATTAAATAGAAACTGAAGTACTTATCTACTCCTGGAATAAACTTGACCTATTCGTAAGTGATTGTTTTTGGCCAGTTAGGTATCTAATTTTTCTTCGAGAAGTTTTTTTAACTCTTCATAATTGTGTTTGTTGGCAGGACCGGTCTCCCGCCAGATAATGCGGCCATCTTTATCAAGTAAAAAAACATATACTGTGCTGGGATCGCGGATGTCCAGGTAATCAAAATATTTTCGGAGTGGACCGTAATAGGTGGCTACATGATCGTGTTTGTCATCCGGAACACCTGATCGCATTCCCGAATCTATCCATCCCGACATCCATTTCCAATTCCCAGAAATCATAGGAATTTCAAAAAATGTAATTTCTTTTTCCTCAGCAAAATCTTTTATGAAAGGATTAAGCCAGGAATCTACTTCGCCTTGAGTTTGACGTCTGAAGGCAATCATTAGAAAAGCAAATTTACCGCGGGTATGGTGGGGAAATATAACCTTTTCTTTAGAAAGCGTCTCTGCCGGAATTTCAGGGAATGGTTGTATTTGCGCTTGTATGCCCATAGATGTAAGTGTCAAAAATATAGTTGTATATAGTATAGCTTTCATTTTTATTATATAACAACTAAATAATAAGGAATGTTCTATTGATGCCTTGCCTGGCTATTTGGCTTTAAAGGGAGGGCTTAGCGGTCCCCTTAGCGGTCCCCTTAGCGGTCCCCTTAGCGGTCCCCTTAGCGGTCCCCTTAGCGGTCCCCTTAGCGGT
>Ga0207714_1001427_pt1 | contig 15366 bp, 13 predicted proteins | sample PonA232FremontCA_2_FD_187270 | JGI IMG/M metagenome (GOLD analysis project Ga0207714, IMG submission 187270) | Marine sediment microbial community from Fremont, CA, USA - Pond A23 Sediment 2 (SPAdes) | ecosystem: Environmental > Aquatic > Marine > Unclassified | place: USA: Fremont, California... | reverse complement strand
CGCGGTGCCCAGGACAGATTGATCATGGGCTGGCCCAGCTTTTCCTCGCCATCCACCTGGTCCACCTGATCGGTCTGGTTGATGATGTCCACCAGATGGCGTCCTTCGGTGACTCCCCAGAAGACCTTGCGAATCCCCACCCGCGATTCCCAGCGATCACCCACGTGAATCCAGGACAACTCGCGAATGTCGCCGTGAGTCCGGCGTTGGTCGTGTTCGTCCACCCGTGCGTAGGGAATGAAGGTGAAAAGATCGCGGCCCTGGTTCCAGTCATGCAACACCTCGGCACGCGCATAGGCCGATCCGTTGCCGTGCCATTTAACCTCGGGGCCCTCCTGGGGAAAATAACGGCCTTCGAGACCGGCCTCACCGCGCACTTCCCAGGCCACGGCGAGGCCCGCCCAGAGCACGAGAAAGCATCCAAGCAGCGCACGCATCAGCGGGCCCGTTTGAGACTGTTCCGGCTAAAGTCCGCATCCGTAAGGCCGGTGTCGAAGCGATAATGGGTCCAGTGCAGATCCGTAGCCTTGCCGGTCTGGTGGTTCTGCATGCTCATCTTCGACGGCCGCCACCATTCGTCCTGATGGTGCGTAAAGCCCGTATTCCGGAGGGTTTTCAGATGGCTCTTCTTGCGGTCGTAGTACTCCACCCTGAAGGTGCGATAGTCCTCGGTATCGATCCAGGTGACCTGTCTGGTATACCCCGAATGCTCGCTCACCGGGTAACGTGCCACCACGAAGCACTGCTGCTGCCGACAGGATTCGGTCCGCAAGTACTCGTAGGTGTACTTTTCCACTTCCTGGGGCCGCATGTCCTCATAGGCGAATTCACTGCCCATGAAGGGTCCGGACTTGTTCTGCGAGGCAATCCTTTTCACCCGGCGCAGCGCGGGCAGATAGAGCCACTGATCGTCATCGCGTTCCTTGTAACTCCAGGTCAGCAAAGCCGTGCCACGCACATCGGGCGGGGATTGAAACAGGATCAGGCTCTTGTCGCCCTCCTTTTCTCCGGCGCCCTCCAGCACACGCATTTCCAGTTCGCGCTCCGAGGTATCGCCCCGTTTGCTGATCAGCACCATGCGCAGATCGGCCCGCATGTCGTTGAAACCCGATCCCCGGCGGTCCTGTTCCCGGGCGATTTCCAGGCCCCGATGGGATTGCTCAGCGGTGTCGGCAGAGTCCCCGTCCGCAGCCCAGCCCGCTGACGCGGTGCAGGCCACGATCCAGAAAGTGATTCCCGGGATCCGTTGCATGGCTGTTCCCCTTTGAAGGCCCGCGCTGGCGGCGATATGACCTCATTTCAAATTGTGACGCAGCGTCACGATAGTTCGCTCCCGTATCCGGGTCAAGACGAACGGATTTCGCTCAGAGGGTGTCAGGCAGGTTGTCCGCACGGTCGTCCGGCTGGCGCTGCCAGGCGTTGAGCACGGTCCGCACCGCTTCATCCACCGAGTCGGTCACGCGGAACAGATCCAGATCCGCGGCATCAATACAGCCTTCGGCCAGCATGCGCTCACGCAGCCAATCGGCCAGCCCGGACCAATAGGCTGTATCCATCAAAACAATGGGAAAAGGTTTGGTTTTGCTGGTCTGGACCAGGGTCAGCGCCTCGAAGAGCTCATCCAGTGTGCCGAAGCCTCCGGGGAAGACCACAAAGCCCACGGCATGCTTGACGAACATCAGCTTGCGGACGAAGAAATAGCGAAAATGGAGACTCAGGTCCTGATAGGCATTGGTGCCCTGTTCGCGGGGCAATTCGATATTCAGGCCGATGGAAGAGCCGCCACGGCCCATGGCTCCGCGATTGGCCGCTTCCATGATCCCCGGCCCGCCACCGGTGAGCACATTGAGCCCGGTCTCGGAGAACCGCTCCGCCAGGTCTTGCGCCTGCTGGTACCAGCCGGAGTCCTGGTGCAACCGCGCACTGCCAAACACGGTCACGGAGTCACCCAGATCGCCCAGATGTTCAATGCCGTCCACCAGCTCGGATTGCATGCGCAGGGCACGCCACGCTTCCCGTCCGCGCCGATCTTTCATGAACTACCACTCCTCCCCGTGCGGTTCACAGTCGCGGCGCAGCCGTTCCAGCCGATCCAGGCAGTCCCGCATCCGGGCCCGATCCTGTTCGCCCAGCATCCGATCCTCGTCTTCCGCGCGCATCAGCAGGTCATTGTTTTCGCTCGGCGGTTCGGGCCGCAGGGCCAGCCCCGGCGAATCGAAACCGGCGAGCATCTGTTCATCCAGCCAGGCCAGCGGATCATCCGGGTTCTGGCGCGCCTGCTCCACCAGCCGGGCTTCGGGCAAGTCCATGCCGGCATCTTCAAATGTCCGCGCCAGCGCCCCGAGGCTGATGAGATCGCCGGCCTCGTGGACCTGGTAGCGTGCGGCGGAGCGTCGCAACAGGGCCACCGGGACGGCATAGAGGTGGCTCAGTACAGCGCCGCGGAGCGCGAGAAGACGGGCTCGGGGGTCCTGACGGACCACGCCCTGATCCAGTTCGTCGAGCAACAGGCGTGCGAAATACAGCCGTTCGCGCAGGCCACCGGATTCGGCGTCCCGGGGTTTGCGGGCCATGGTCAGCGCCCCCCGCCGGCGCTCGACTTCTTGGCCGGAGCTTTCTTCTTCGCGGTGGTCTTTTTAGCAGCCGTCTTCTTGCCGGCTGCTTTCTGCGTCGTCTTTTGGGCCGCTTTCTTTTTCGTGGCGGCTTTCTTTTTGGTCGCCGCCTTCTTCTTCGCGGCTTTCTTCTTTGCCGCTTTCTTTCTGGCGGGCTGCTTGCGCTGTTCTTCCTGCCACTGGCCGTCCCGGTAGAAGGCATACCAGCCGGTGGGCTTGCCGTTATCCTCGGTCATGACATATTGCTCGCGTGTCTTGCGCGAGAACTTGAGCACGGCCTTGTTCCCGGCCGGATCTTGGGCAGGCGCGTCGGCAATATAACGGTACTTGGGGTCGAGCTGATCCTTGACGGTCTGGATCTCCTCGATCAGCGGCGCGCGCGTTTCGCGATTCTTGGGAAACTGGCTGGCGGCCAGGAAGAGTCCGGAGGCGCCGTCGCGCAACAGGTAATGATCGTCCACCTTTTCGCAGTGCAGATGCGGCATGGGGATCGGGTCCGCCTTGGGCGGCGCGGGTTCACCATTGCGCAACAGTTTGCGCGTGTTCTTGCAGTCCTCGCTGGTACAGGCGAAATACTTGCCGAAACGGCCCGAGCGCAGCTGCATTTCGCTGCCGCACTTGTCGCACTCCAGCGTAGGCCCGTCATAGCCCTTGATGCGGAACTCACCCTTCTCGATGAGATAGCCGGGGCAGTCCGGGTTGTTGCCACAGATATGAAGCTTGCGGCCTTCGTCGATGAGGTAGCTGTCCATGGCGGTATTGCACCGTGGGCAACGTTCCTTGGCGCGCAATGCGTGAGCCTCGGCCTCCTCGTCATCATCGGCGCTGACCGCTTCCTCACCCGGCACCAGATTCAGGGTCTGGGTGCAACGCTCCTTGGGCGGGAGGCTGTAGCCGGAACAGCCCAGAAATACACCGGTGGAACCATTGCGGATCTGCATGGGCCGTCCGCAGGACGGGCATTCGATCTCCGTGTCCGTGGGCAGGTTGGCGCGCATGCCGTCGCGCGCCTGCTTGCCGCCGCCCTCGCCCCGCGCGGCTTCCAGACGCTTGTAGAAACCCCCGTAGAATTCGTCCAGGACCTGGCGCCAATCCAGTTCGCCTTCGGCGATGCGGTCCAGGGTTTCCTCCATCCGGGCGGTAAAGCTGTAATCCATCAGATCCGGGAAGCATTCGGCGAGGCGATCCGTGACAATGTCGCCCATCTTCTCCGCGTAGAAACGCCGGTTCTGCAGGCTCACATAGCCACGTTCCTGAATGGTCGAGATAATGCTGGCATAGGTGGACGGCCGGCCAATGCCGCGCTTTTCCAGTTCCTTGACCAGACTCGCTTCGGTATAGCGCGCGGGCGGCTTCGTGAAATGCTGATCGGCCGCCACATCCTCGATGCGCAGCTGTTCACCCTCACCGATATCCGGCAGCTGGGTGTCCTCCTGGCCCTTGCGTCCGGCCGGCGGCAGTACCCGCGTCCAGCCGTCGAACTGAAGAATGCGTCCACGGGCCCGGAGTTCATGCTCCCCGGCGCGTGCGGTGATGGTGGTGCTGAGATAACGGGCCGGCGGCATCTGACAGGCGATGAACTGGTTGCGGATCAGTTCATAGAGCCGTACCGCATCCGGCTCCATATCCGATAGTTCTTCCGGCCCCCGGTGCACGTCCGAGGGGCGGATGGCCTCGTGCGCTTCCTGGGCGCCTTCCTGACTGGCATAGCGTTTGGGCTGATCAGGCAGATAGGCATCACCCAGCTCCGCGCCGATCCACGCCCGGCAGGCCGTCAGGGCATCCTCGCTGAGATTGGTCGAGTCGGTCCGCATGTAGGTAATGTGGCCGGCCTCGTAGAGCCGCTGCGCCATGGTCATGGTCTTCTTGACCGTAAAACTCAGCCGGGTACTGGCCGCCTGCTGCAGCGTCGAGGTGATCAGCGGCGCCGGGGGTTTCGAGCTGGTGGGCTTGTCTTCGCGGCTGGCCACTTTCAGGCTGCCCGCGTCCCTGAGCGCCTGCTGATGCCAGCGCGCGTCGGTCTCGTTGTCCGGCCGGACATGGGCGCCCTGATACCGATGCAACTGCAGGCGCACCGGGTCATTGCCGCGCCGGGTAGCGGCGTGAATTTCCCAGTATTCCTCGGGCTTGAAGGCGCGGATTTCGCGCTCGCGCTCCACCACCAGTTCCACGGCCACCGACTGCACCCGGCCGGCGGACAGTCCGCGCGCGATCTTCTCCCACAGCAGCGGCGAGAGCATGAAGCCCACCACGCGGTCGAGAAAGCGCCGGGCCTGCTGGGCGGCCACGAAGTCCATGTTGAGCTCGCCCGGCTCCTGAAAGGCCTGCTGGATGGCGCGCTTGGTTATCTCGTTGAAAACCACCCGCGCGAACTGCTCGTCTTCCCCGCCAATCACCTCGCGCAGATGCCACGCGATGGCCTCGCCTTCGCGGTCCAGGTCCGTGGCCAGATAAACGCGGTCGGCTTTTGCCGCCAGGCGCCGCAGTTCCTCGATGACCTTTTCCTTGCCCGGGAGGATCTCGTAGCGCGGCTGCCAACCCTGGTCCGGATCCACGCCCATGCGCTCGATCAGCTTGCGTTGCGCCTTGTCGGCCTTGTGCTTTTGCCGTTCTTCCGGCGGCAGCGAGCGGGTATAGGCCGCCTCCTTGGCGCGTTCCTGGGGCGTGGTTCGGGATCCACCGCCACTGACCGGCAGATCGCGCACATGGCCAACGCTGGATTTCACGATATAGTCGTCGCCCAGGTAGCGGTTGATGGTGCGCGCCTTGGCGGGCGACTCGACAATAACAAGCGACTTGCCCATGGAATTCGGTTGTCCAAAGCAGTTCAGCGAATCAAAGGTCGCCTATTTAGACAGCGCCCCATTACCCGGGTCAAGGCCCGGTCACCGGGAAGCTGCCGGCGGGGAACGCCAACAGTACGCTTTTTGCGCCCGCTACAAGGCTGTGATACACATGAAAAAAAGGGCCCGCCCAGCCGGCTGCAAGCCCCCGAAACCCCGAGTTCCATTGATAAAGGAAGGACGCCATGACCGGCAATTATGACAGGATCCTGGTGGCGATTGACTGCACCGAGGATTCCACCGCCCTGCTCGAGCGCGCGGCCGCACTGGCGCAGGGCCAGTGCGCCGGACTCCACCTGATGCACGTCATCGAACCCCTGGCCCTCGCCTATGGGGCCGATGTCCCCATGGACGTGACCGACCTGCAGGGCGGTCTGGTGGACCAGGCGCGCAAGACCGCGCTGGACTATGCGCAACAGTTCGAGATCGATCCCGATCATGTCCATGTGGAGCTGGGCGCCATCGAGAAGAGCATCCGGGAAAAGGCGGATGAGCTGGGCGTAGATCTGATCGTGATCGGCAGTCACACCCGTACGGGCCTGGCCCTGCTGCTGGGGTCCACGGCTCGGGGTGTGGTGCCCGGAGCGCACTGTGACGTGCTCGCCGTCAAAGTGGACCACCGCCAGGAAGGCGATGCAGGTTGAACCGCCGGGGAAAATCAGGTCATCTGCATGTTGGGCGCCTGGGGCGGCATCTCGTTCCACTCGCAGAGTATTTCCGCCAGGGTGTTGCTCTGTTCATACAGGGATTCCAGCTCTTCCGGCGTTCCCTTGGGCCCGGTAAAGACCGGTACCTTGCGCAACTTGCCCACCAGTTCGTGATCCGGATTCTGGATCTTGTTGACCTCCAGAGTCCAGCGGATGTTGTTCATCACCATCCGGTAGAACGCCAGCTTGGTATCGAGAGAAAAAGTGGAAAAATCCCGCAGGTTCTTGAAGAAGACATAATCCAGCCGCGCCACGATGGCCTCGCGGGCACTTTCGTCCACCTTGAGCGTGGCGCTGCGGGGAATGCCCCGGATCATGGCCAGGGTACCGAAGACCTCGCCCGGGGAGACATAGTTGATGACCTCATCCTCGTTATCGCTGCCCGGCGCGACCACCGCCAACTGGCCGCGTAGCAGGAAATACAGGTAGGTGTCCGAATCCCCCTGCCGGATCACGGCCTCGCCCGGCTCCGACAACAGGATTTCGCACAATTCCATGAGCCGGTCGAATTGTTCCCGGTCATCGCGTAACACTTCATTGAAAAAGGGTATACCGGAAACCAGGCGCTGAATGCGTTCCGGCGGAAAATCCGTGCGGCTGACTTGCTCCATCGGGTTTTGCTCCTTCCAACGGTCTCCGTCAATGCTATTGCCTGTTCCCCTTGCAATCAATCGCCAAATGCTGGCCAGAAAAACACTGTTCAAAGGGACAGCACCGTGGTATTGTGCAAGAAAACGCAGATTGGGAGAGTTGCCATGACCATGCCGCTGACCGCACGACAGAGCGAGGTGCTGGCATGCATCCGCGGCTTTCAGCGCGAAACCGGTCTGTCCCCGACCCGGGCGGATCTGGCCGAACGCATGGGATTTCAATCCAAGAACGCCGCCTCCGATCACCTGCGTGTCCTGGCACGCAAGGGCTATATCGAGCTCTACAATGACCGCTCCCGCGGCATTCGGCTGCTGGATGCAGGGCCGGACGAAGACGAACTCCCGGTGGTGGGCCGTGTGGCCGCCGGTTCGCCAGTGGAGGCGGTGGAGAACATCGAAACCCGGGTACCCGTGCCGTCGAACCTGTTCCGGCAACGGCCCACCTATCTGCTGCGCGTACAGGGCGACAGCATGATCGACGCCGGCATCTTCGACGGTGATCTCATCGCCGTACGCAAGACCGGCGAGGCCCGTTCGGGACAGATCGTGGTGGCGCGCATGGATGACGAAGTGACGGTCAAGACGCTCAAGCTCAACAAGAACAGCGCCACGCTGCTGCCCGCCAATGAAAACTATCACCCCATGCGGGTTTCCGCGGACGAACTGGTGATCGAGGGGATCTTTGTGGGACTGATCCGTGACGCGGGCTGACAAGGCTGGCGCGCAAAGAAGCTGATTAACGCCGGCGCAGAGCCCGGCGCACAACCCGGCGCTCGCGCCGCAGGCGCTGCTGCGCCGCGCGGTCCCCCGGGTGCGGACCATACACCAGGCGCTCATAGTCCCGGCTCCAGGTCTGGAGCGCCTCGGCGGCGGACGGGTTGCGCCGTGCTACCCGTTCGACCAGATCCCGCGGCGCTACCCCCGGGTGAACACGCATGCCTTCCCCGCGCAGCAGATCCAGCATGCGCCAGTACTCACGCTGCCAGACACTCAACCCCGGTGCCCGACGTTGCAGCAGGATCCAGGCTGCCAGGGGCAGCACAATGATCACCAGCCCTGCGGTCAGCGCCAGCCCCACACGCACCGGATTGACCTTGCCCAGCCAGTCGGTCAACAGCTCCAGGCGCGCGCCTTGGTCATAACCGAGTACCCATTTGTACCAGGCGAACTCCACGTAATCGGACAGGTATCCCATTTGCAGAATCAGCGGCAGCTGATCCAGATTGTCCAGCACGCCGCCGGCACCCTGACTGCCCTGCTCTTCCAGGGCCCGGTCCAGCCCGTACTCGATCCGGGACGGTGCCACGGCGGCGGTGGGATCAAAACGCACCCAGCCCTGCCCCGGCAGCCAGGCTTCCACCCAGGCATGGGCATCGCGCTGGCGTACACGCAGATGATCGCCCAGGGGATTGGCCTCACCCCCGTGATAGCCGGCCACCACCCGGGCTGGTATGTCCACCGCGCGCAGCATGAAGGTCAGGGCCGAGGCATAGTGCTCGCAGAAACCGCGACGCGTATCGAAGAGAAACTCGTCCACAGTGTTACGGCCCAACTCCGGCGGCTGGAGCGTATAGTAGAATTGCTCCCGGCCCAGCCAGTCGAGTATGCGCTGGATATAGGCCTGATCCGTGGCCGCATCACTGCGCCATTGCTCGGCGCGCGCGCGTGTGCGCGGATTGAAGCCCGCGGGCAACTGCAGGTTTCGTTGTCGCTGCCGCTCAGTCAAGCGGTAGTCACGGGGCATCTCCGGATAGCTGGTTACCCGGTAGGCGAAGGTGCTGTCGATTTCTTTCTCGCGCAGCAGCCGGAAATCCCGAGCCACGCCCACATCCTCGGTCTCGGAGAAAGGCACGGCCAGGGCATAGAGCCATCGGCGCCGGGACGGCTCCATGACCACCTGATAGGTGTAGGTCGGGCGGGCGCGCTGATCGCGCCATTGCTCCCACCACTGCGGGGGCGAACCTCGGCCGGGGAAAAACAGGTCGCGCGTGCGCCAGCTCTCGCCCAGCCCGCCCTGCCTCCAGCGGCGGCCATCAAAACGGGTATAGGTCATGCCACGCCAGTACCGCTGCGCCCGGGGCGGCGCTTCGTCCTCAAAGGTGACGCGGAAGGCCAGTTCATCGGATTGCGACAGATCACTGACTTCGCCGGGCGCCATGGAATCACTCATCCCGGTGCGTGCGCGTGATTCGTCCGCTTCCATGGACCACAGCGGTGCGATACGGGGCATGATCAGAAACAGCAGCACCGTCAGTGGTAACGACTGCAACAGCATGACGCCGGCCAGTTTGATGTGGTCCCGGGCCCGGCCGCCGGATTCCGGCTGATTGATACCGATCAGTGCCGCGGTAACCACGGCCAGCACCACGAGCACATAGAGTGCGGCCAGGGCGCCGCGCTGGTGCAAAAAGGTGGTGGCCAGCACGAAATAGCCCAGCACGATCACGACATAGGCATCACGCAGCCGGAAAAGCTCCAGCAGCTTGAGCGCGAAGGCGCCCACCAGCAGCGACACACCGGCCGTGGGGCCGAAGAGCGTACCGAAGTGATAGAAGATGCCGCCCACCATGGCGCCCAGCAGGGCCAGCCGCACGGCACGCCGCGGCATGCGCAGCCGGCCGCGATGAATCAGCCAGCGCCACAGCACCGCCCCTACCAGCAGGCCGCCGAGCCAGGCCGGCCCGGTGATCACATGCGGCAGGCCGGCCAGGATCACGGCCAGCATCATCCAGAGCATGGCGTGCCGGGGCACCTGGTAGACGCGCGCCATCAGTCACCCTCCCCCAGTCCATACAACGCCAGCGCCTCGAGTATCGCGCGGCGATGGTTGGGGCCCTGCCCGGGATCGAGCACCACACCCGGCAAAAGCAGTCCATACGCGGTGTTCTGCCGGTCCAGTTCCAGCACCCACCAGGCGAGGCGCTGCAAGCGGTATTCGGGCGCCAGCTCCGGAAGCTGGTCCCAGTCCAGCCAGCGTCGGCCCTCCACCGGATCGGAAAAGAGTTTGGTGTTCAGCCCCTGCCCGCGGGCATAGGCCTTCCAGTCCACCAGGCGGAGCGAATCACCCCGGACATAGGCGCGCAAACCCCGGAAATCGTCACTGCCGGCATCAGCGTTACGCTGGCCCTGATCGGTGCTGCCGCCCGAGGCGGGACAGGCGCCGCCCGGCAGCGGCCGGGGCCAGGCCAGACAACGGTGATCCAGATCCACCAGGGACCAGGCCCGCAACAGCCCCAGCGGATAACGGCTGTGGATACGCAATCGATTCGGGTCGACGCGTCCACGCCGGGGCAGGGGTAGATCCAGCAGGGTACTGATTTCCTCACCCGGCCCCACCGAGAGCTCACGCTGATGACCGCCGGGCCAGCGCAGCCAGAGGCTGCGGTGCCAGCGGCGGTCGCCGGCGTCCACCACCACTTCCAGACTGCCCCGGCCGCCGGCGAAACCGGGTTCCTGACCCCCGGCCCGCAGGACCACACCGGAGAGATTGCGGTAGGTATGGAAGATGGCCATCACAAAGAGGCTGGTGAGCAGGAAGGAAAAGGCCATGATGAGGTTGTTTTCGTAATTGATGCCGCCTATGAAGAGCATGGCGGCAATGGCCAGAAAAAGAAAACCATAGCCGGTGGGAAAGATGAAAATGCGTCGGCGATCCAGAGCCACCCGCTGCGCGGGCGGTATACGCCGACGCAGCCAGCGCGCATACCATTGCCGCAGGCGCGCGCGCATCAGCTGCCCCGCACGACGGGCACGGCCTCCAGCAGCTGCTGCCCCGCACCCAGGGCCGAACCCCCCGCCACGGGTTGCAGGCGGTGTTCGCAGACCGGTCCCAGCACCGCCTGCACGTCTTCGGGAATGACGTAATCGCGCCCATCCAGCACCGCCCAGGCCCGGGCGGCCCGCAACAGGCCCAGCCCGGCGCGCGGCGAAAGCCCGGAGACGAATTCACCGCAGGCACGGCTGTATTCCAGAATCCGCTGAACATAATCCACCAGATCCGCGGAGACATGGACCTTTTCCACGGCCCGCGACAGCTTGACCAGATCCTGCGGCTGCAATACGCCTTCCAGCTGTTCCGCCGCCTCTCGGCGATCCCCGCCCGCAAGGAGCTCGCGTTCCATCTCCGGCGCCGGATACCCCAGGGAAATCCGCATGAGGAACCGATCCAGCTGGGACTCCGGCAAGGGGAATGTGCCCGTCTGTGTCACGGGATTCTGCGTGGCCACCACAAAGAAGGGGTCCGGCAGTGGCCGCGTCACTCCGTCCAGGGTTACCTGGCGCTCCTCCATCGCTTCCAGCAATGCACTCTGGGTCTTGGGTGTGGTCCGGTTGATCTCGTCGGCAAGCAGCAACTGGGTGAAGATGGGCCCTTCCTTGAGGTGAAACTCCCGGTTGTCCGGATCATAGACGGACACGCCCAGAATGTCCGCCGGCAGCATGTCGCTGGTGAACTGTACTCGACCGTACTGCAGGGAAAACACCCGAGCCAGGGTCTGCGCCAGGGTGGTCTTGCCCACGCCGGGCAGGTCCTCGATCAGCAGGTGCCCGCGCGCCAGCAGACAGGCCACGGCGAGCCGGACCTGTTCTTCCTTGCCGAGCACCACCCCGGCCACACTGGATAAGGATTGCCGTAATGCCTTGCTCATGAGCGGGCCCCGCCTCCCAGCGCGGCAATGCCCCGCGCCAGATCCCTTTTGAGGTCGTCCACGTCCTCCAGACCCACGGCAATGCGCACCAGATTCTCGAAAATGCCGCTGCGCTGCTTTTCGTCATCCGGCACCCGTCCATGCGTGGTGGACGCCGGATGCGTAATGGTGCTCTTCACATCGCCCAGGTTGGCCGTGATCGAGAAGATCTCCGTGGCATCAATGAAACGCCACGCCGCCTGACGGTCCGCACGCCTCTGGCTGTCTTCCAGTTCGAAGGCCAGCACGGCACCGTAATCGTGCTGCTGCCGGGCGGCGAGTTCATGCTGGGGATGATCGTCAAAGCCCGCATAGTGCACCCGCCGCACCCCGGGTTGGTGGCGCAGCCATTCAGCGATCTGGCGCGCGTTCTCCGAATGGGCACGCATGCGCAACCCCAGGGTTTCCAGGCCCTTGAGAAAGACCCAGGCATTGAACGGGCTCATGCAGGATCCGGCCGAACGCACAAAGCCGTGCAGCTCTTCCATGCGGTCGTGGCTGCCCACGGCGGCCCCGCCCACACAACGCCCCTGCCCATCCAGATACTTGGTGGCACTGTGAATGACGATGTCCGCGCCCAGGTCAAAGGGCTTCTGCAAGGCAGGTGTACAAAAGCAGTTATCCACCACCAGCTCGGCATCGTACTCGTGTGCGAGCCGGGCCAACGCGGCAATATCGCCGATTTCGTTGAGCGGATTGGACGGCGTTTCCATGTACAGCAGTTTGGTTTCGTCGGTCATGGCCGCGCGCCATTGTTCGGGGTCGGCAAGGTCCACCAGGGTTACGTCAATACCGAACTTCTTCAGATACTTGTCAAAGACGACATTGGTGGTACCGAAGACGCTGCGCGAGCTCACGACATGGTCGCCGGGCGCGAGCAGGGCCAGAAAAGTGGCGGTAATGGCCGCCATGCCCGACGAAAAGGCCACGGCCCTTTCCCCGCCTTCCATCACGGCGAGGCGTTGCTCGAACGAGCGCACCGTGGGATTGGTGAAGCGCGAATAGATATTGCCCGGTTCGTCACCGGCAAAGCGCGCCGCCGCCTGGGCGGCGCTGTCATAGGTAAAACTGGAAGTCAGGAAAAGCGCTTCCGAGTGCGCCTGCTCCTCGGTGGGCAACTGGCCGGTACGAATGGCCTGTGTATCCGTGTTCCAGCCGGCGTGGTCCGGGTCGGTCATAGACTTCAGCTCGCGTTGTGAAGGTCAATCACTTCGTCATCGATCAGCGCGGTATCACGCTTCGCCCGGGCGGCCTCGTTGCGCTGACGTTCCACATGGTCGAGATATTCCTGGCTGATATTGCCCGTGACATAGAGGCCGTCGAAGACCGAGCAGTCGAAGCTTTCGACTTCGTGGTTCCACTCGCCGGCCGTGGAAACCAGATCTTCCAGGTCCTGATAGATAAGCCCGTCCGCGCCAATGAGTTCGCAGACTTCATTGATGGTGCGTCCATGGGCGATCAGTTCCGACGCCGAGGGCATGTCGATGCCGTAGACATTGGGGTATTTCACCGGCGGCGCTGCCGAGGCGAAATACACTTTACGGGCACCGGCTTCCCGCGCCATTTCAATGATTTCGTGACAGGTGGTGCCGCGCACAATGGAATCATCCACGAGCAGGACATTCTTGCCCTGGAACTCCAGCCCGATGGCGTTGAGTTTCTGGCGCACGGATTTCTTGCGCTGTTGCTGGCCGGGCATGATAAAGGTGCGACCGATGTAGCGGTTCTTGATGAAGCCTTCGCGGTACTTGATTTCCAGCCGGTTGGCCATCTGCAACGAGGCGGTGCGGCTGGTATCGGGAATGGGGATGATGACGTCAATGTCATGCTCCGGCCATTCGCGTGCCACTTTCTCCGCAAGTTTTTCGCCCATGCGCAAGCGGGCCTTGTATACGGAAATGTTGTCGATGATGGAATCGGGACGCGCCAGGTAGACGTGTTCGAAGATACAGGGGTGAAGTTCGGGATTGTGTGCACACTGCTGAGAGTGAAGCGCGCCATCAGCGGTGATATACACCGCCTCGCCGGGGGCAAGATCCCGTTCCAGCTCAAAGCCCAGCGCGGACAGAGCCACACTTTCCGACGCCACCATGTATTCCGGCCCCTCGGGCGTATCCCGGCGGCCGAAGCATACCGGCCGAACGCCATTGGGATCACGGAAAGCCAGCAAACCATAACCCGTGATCATGGCCACGGCGGCATAGGCGCCGTCCACGCGCTCGTGGACCCGCGTCACCGCCTGAAAGATATCTTCCGGCTGCGGGTCGAGCTTGTGCAGTACCTGAAGTTCATGGGCGAGCACGTTGAGCAATACCTCGGAGTCCGAGGTGGTATTGATGTGGCGCAGATCCGCTTTGAAGATATGCTCGACCAACTCCTCGGAATTGGTCAGGTTGCCGTTGTGCGCCAGGGTAATGCCGTAGGGGGAGTTGACGTAGAACGGTTGTGCCTCGGCGGAGCTGGAAGAGCCGGCCGTGGGGTAACGCACGTGGCCGATGCCCATGTTGCCGATCAGGCGCCGCATGTGCCGATTGTGAAAGACATCGCGCACCATGCCGTTGTCCTTGCGCAGGTAGAGTCGCTCACCGTCACAGGTGACAATGCCGGCAGCATCCTGGCCCCGGTGCTGCAGCACCGTCATGGCGTCATAGATCGCCTGATTCACATGGTAGTGGCCCGCTATGCCGACAATACCACACATGCCTTGCGTCCCCTGTTGTTGACGATGATTCCGGCAACCCTATTCAACGGGTTCCACCTTCATGACCCAGTTCATGAAATCCACGGCGAGCTCACGGCTCCAGTCCTCCATCATGGCGAACCGGGGCACCAGCATGGACTCGCGCCACCACGGATCCTGGTCAAACAGGCCCTGTCCCAGCGCCACCAGTACTACTACGAGTACCATACCGCGAACCGCGCCGAAGACCATACCCAGCAGCCGGTCCGTGCTGGTGAGTCCAGTGACGCGCACCACCTCCCCCAGCAGATGATTCACCAGCGCGCCCACCACCAGGGTGGCGGCAAAGAGCACGCCGAAGGCCACCGCAATCCGGGCACTCGGGGTTTCGATGGACGGCTCCAGCATGACTTCCAGCCCCGGGCCGAACAGACGAGCCACCAGAAAGGCGGCCACCCAGGTGAGCAGGGAAAAGGCCTCGCGCGTAAACCCCCGGCGCACACTCAGCAGCGCCGATACAACAATCACCAGGAGAATAACGCCGTCTGCCAGATTCATGGTTTCCGGATCGGAAATTCAGGGGCCGTCGCCGGGGAAGAGGGCATGCTACCAGAGCCCGGAAGCCGAATACAGGCGCGACAAGACCGCTCAGGGATGATAGGGGACCACCAGACCTTCCAGCTCAAAGGCCTCATCCAGGGCAATGCGCCGCTTGAGCTCGCGCGCGTCCGCGCGTTCGAGTTCCGGGCCCACAAAGACGCGAAACAGAGCGTCACCGTCTTCATCGTTGCCCTGTCGCTGATAGGCGGTATAACCGGCGTCATTCAGCGACTGCTTCAACCCCGCCGCATTGGCACTTTCACGGAAACTCGCCACCTGCACCGACCAGCCGCTCAACGGCGGCTCTTGCGTCGACGCGGATGCGTTGGCCTCCGGTTGCTCGGCTGTATTCTGCCGACCGGATGCACGCAGGGCTTCGCGCTCGTCGGCAATCCGTTCACGAGCTTGCTCGCGTCGCGTTTCGTCCACCGCGGATTCGGGCTCCACCGAAGCCACCGGCGGCGGTTGCGGTGCTTCCATGTCCAGAGCCAGCCGGACCTGGTCCGGGCTGCGGAACACCAAGGGCGCCAGCATGGCTGCCAGCAAGAGCAGCAGGATCACGCCCACCCAACGTTGCTTGTACTGTCCG
>Ga0207714_1001425_pt1 | contig 15374 bp, 13 predicted proteins | sample PonA232FremontCA_2_FD_187270 | JGI IMG/M metagenome (GOLD analysis project Ga0207714, IMG submission 187270) | Marine sediment microbial community from Fremont, CA, USA - Pond A23 Sediment 2 (SPAdes) | ecosystem: Environmental > Aquatic > Marine > Unclassified | place: USA: Fremont, California... | reverse complement strand
TTCGTTCTCAATGGAATCGCGCTTTTGGCCGTTCGTCTCGCAAGTTCGCCATTGCATATCGCACTGCTATTGATCGTTTACGGGGCAGGATTCGGCCTCATTATGCCCTCGCTCAACAGTGCCATCGTCAATATTGCCAGTGACGAACAGCGAGCGAGTATGCTTGGCGTGAACACGAGTGTGCTACGCCTCGGGCAGACCCTCGGCCCGTTGGCTATTCCTGGGCTCGCAGAAGCCTTCTTCCCGTCAGCAGTAATCGGGTATCAGTCTGTGCTCCCGATTTTCGGAGCCGTAGCCGTGGTACTTGGAGTCGGCCTTGGCGGGTTCGCAATATCCCAAACCGATTGACAGGGGTCGCCGAAAAACTAAGTCAATTGCCGTTAACTACGGCGTATGGGCATCAAGCCGGAACGGGTAATCGAATTGGGGGACTCGCTCCTGGGACAACACAGGAACACGTTTGGTGAGGACTTCGAGACGAACAAAGAACTCGTCCAACAATTGACCGACGTCGAGTCCCAGAAAGTTCGAAATCGCGTTGCCGGTTACATAACCCGAAAATTGCGAGAGTAGCAGTCTACGGGACGAACCGTGGCTGAATCGGGAATATTTTACCCAAAGATGGAAAAGGAAAGTTATGCACATCTTCGCGGTCCCCGATTTGCCGGAATTTCAACCTGGTGAGGACATCGCGGCAGTGATAGAGGACCGGACGGAAATCAAAGACGACGACGTCGTATTGATAGCCAGCACCATCGTTTCGAAAGTCGAAGACCGGCGAGCAGATCTTTCGACCTTTGAACCGGGCGAACGAGCGACGAAGATCAGCAAACGCCTCGAATCGATTCACGGGGAGGAAGTCGATGCCAGGTTCGTCCAGGCGGTGCTCAACGAAAGTGTGGAATTGCTCACGGAAGCCCCGTTCATGCTGACTGAAACGAAGTTCGGACACATTGGTGTGAACGCGGGCATCGATCGTTCCAACACCGGCGACACGGACATCCTCTTGCTCCCGGAAGCGCCATCAGAGTCGGCCAACCGTATTCGAGAGAGTTTTTCCTCCAATCCGGCCGTCATCGTCACCGACACCTCGGGTCGGCCGTTCCGGACGGCCCAACGGGGCGTTGCAATTGGATGGGACGGGATTCCGGCGACACGTGACTGGCGGGGCGAAATCGACAGGGACGATCACGAGCTCGAGGTAACCGTCGAGTGCGTGATCGACGAACTCGCGGCTGCGGCGAACCTCGTGACGGGCGAAGGCGACGACGGACTTCCCGTCGCCGTGGTCCGTGACTTTACGTTTGGGGACCATGGATCGACTGACGACCTTTACCGCGAGCCGTCCGGTGATTACGTTAGACAGGCATTAGAAGAGTGGGAGTACGAAGAGTAATCCAATGGCGGCAAGGAAAGTATTGTATGATCTCGTGAAACATGCTAAGGATGTGTTTTCTAACGTATACGCTCCGTGGAATTTCACCGTAATATAACCAACTTTGGGACCACGCTGGGTTTAGCGGGGGTGTGTCAGAATCGGCGACAGGGGGACCCTCTAATACCAAGTGTCTAAATATCTAGTCAACAATGCCGACGTCAGATTCCTCCCTCGAATCAACCCAGAACACGCGGGAAGGTAAGGACCTCTCCCATCGGCGGAACATGAACGAGACAGTTATTGCGGTGTTCATTTCACCTTCGAAACCGAACGTAACGTTCGAAGGAGGAACATCATGCTCTTCCGCATATACGACCATTGGTTGAAGGTCCCGATCACGTAGACATCGATCGTTGGATTGTAAACCATGAACGCACTGCTCGCACCCAATCCACCCCACGAGTGGAAGCGTTTGAGAACCGGCAACGGGCGGATGCGGACGATGCCGTAGCCGTAGTCGATACCCTGCCACAGTTTGTTCCACTGCTGCATCTCCTGGAGCGTCTCCTCGGATACGAGCCGACCCTCGACCAAGGCCCGATGGAATTGGAAGAGGTCTTCTGCGGTGTTTACCGTCTGTCCCCCGGCGTAGAATGCGCTCAACGAGGGCATGTCATCCACAACGACCTTCGTCTCGTCGATGTAAAACGGGGCCGTGGGAAGCTCACTTTCTACTGCAGGGTCAGAAAACGGCGGTAAGTACGAATGCTCCATCTCCAAAGGGTCAAAAAGGAACTCCTCTAAAGCCTCTTGATACGGTTGCTCAGTTACACTTTCGATGATCAATCCAAGCAAGTTGTACCCGAACTCCGAATAGTAGCAGTCTTCTCCAGGCGGGAAGTGCGGTTCCAGATTTTGTTTTGCCCACTCGATCGTCTCTTCCGGTTCCCATACCCGATCCGGTTCTCCTAACATCTTGTCGAACAGGGTGTTCCCCTCGGGAGATTCTTCCAATCGCGTGTTCAAGAACATCTTCCCGCCTTCGGGAAGGGAATGGGGGAGTCCGGAAGTGTGACTGAGGAGATGATGGATACGGATATCGTCTGTGTATTCTGTTTCGTTGATCGTGTGAAGACCGTCGAGAAGTGACTCTGACAGGTACTCCGAGATTGAATCATCAAAGCTAAGTTGCCCGTCGTCGGCGAGCATAGCCACGATTGTCGAGGTGAAGGTCTTCCCAATGCTGGCGGCGTAGAATGGTTGCTCTGGATCGGCTTCGATACCCTCAGTCTGACCGTTGGCTAGATTCCAGTGAAGGTCACGGCTGTCAGAATGAACCAACAAGTAGGCGGAGTGGAGGTCGGGGTTGTCGTTGACGGCAGATTGTAACCTAGATTCCAGACGAGATTTGGCTTCGTGGCGTTCCATACTGTTCGAATGTTTGGTTTTGTGGATTGTAAATGGTGGTATCGTTCCCGATACCGAAGAAAGTCTTTTACAAGAACTCAAACTTCGAAAGTTCTCAGCAATGTTGGGAGAAAACTGATTGATGGGATGTAGCCGGACCCGATGAGAACGTGGTGAGCTTAGACTTCCCCAGAGCGATAATAGCCCTATCTTCGTCCCAGCGTGAATCCGGGAATCGACCTCCTCAAAATGTAACTCGAACGGGCGATAGCCTAAAGAGCGGAAGACCTACCTCAGATCATCTACAATACGACCGCAAATGGGATTCAGGTCATGCTCACAGTAGGACTCGCACATTGGGAAGAGACAGCAAAACGAATACAAGAACCACTGAAGGAACGTGGCATCGAGGTCGAACATATCACCATTACCGAAGGTGTAACTGATATCACCGGCCCTAACGAATTACCTAAAGTAGACGTTGGGCTCTTCTTTCCCGGACGAATACCGGAAGGAGGTGTGCTAACGGCACTTCTAGATATCCCGTGGGTAAATGGTCGGGAGGAGATCCTCCGGTCCCGGAGCAAGGCCGAAACGTTTGCCCGTCTCGATGCGGCCGGCATCCCAGTCCCTGAGACGACTATTGTTTCAAATCCCGCCGAAGAACAGACTGTTCGGGAAGCTTTCGAACGACTTGGGGCCCCCGTCGTGGTGAAACCCAATTCGACCACTCGCGGCCTGGGCGTTCTCAAAGTAGATGAGCCAGATTCGCTTTCCGGCGTGACGGATTATCTGGATTTGCTCCACGATTATCCCATTACTCGGGATCGGACGTATCTGTTACAAGAATACTTGCCCGAGGCCAGGGATATTCGTGTGATGGTAATCGACGGGTCCGTCGTCGGGGCTGTCGAACGAAAACTCCCGGCTGACGTTCAGTCGAGTGGCCGATGGAAACACAACGTACACAGGGGAGCTACGGCAACGGGGATCGACCCAACTCCGGAGGTCAAATCCCTCGCCAAACGGGCTGCTGAAGTGATGGACATTCCCGTCGTCGGTATCGACGTGCTCGTAACACCTGACAGAACCGTCGTGTCAGAAACGAACGCGCGACCCACGATTGACGATGCCTCGAAGTACGAGGCGGACTTCTATGATACATTTGAGACCGTGCTACGGAGAACCGCGGCTGTCTCAGTTGCCGAAAATGAAAAATAGAGTTCGACAGTACCGACGCTATTGAGGGGTTTCCGGTTAGTCCGGAACTTCGCCCTCGACCGGGTCGGCGAACGACGCCATTTCCTGGAAGAGGAAGGTATCGCTCTCGCCCTCGAACTGCGTCCCTTCCCAAACCGACATTTCGTCGTTTGCCATGGACTCACGCACCGACGCGACTTCGTCTTTGACATCCTGTGGCACTTCGGGGCCCCAGTCGTCGAGTTCGAACAGCCGCGTGCCCTCGAACTCGTAGCCAATGTCGCCCCAGAAGAAGTCCGACTCCCATTCGCCATTCCTGACGTCTTGAACGGTTGGTGCGAAGAACGCCTCCCAGTTCCAGATCGGGGACGTGATGTACCCATCTCCGCCGAAGTCTCCCATCGGGGAGTTGTAGCCGACCGACCATATGTCGTTATCGTTGGCAACCTCGACTGCAGCTGGGGAGTCCATGTGCTGGCCCAACACGTCTGCGCCTTCGTCGACGAGGGAACTCGCGGCCTGTTGGTTCTTGGTCGGATCGTGCCAGGAGTTGATCCACCGAACTTTCATCGTGACATCCGAGTTCACGGATTGAGCACCGAGAGCAAACGCGTTGAGTCCTCGAATGACTTCCGCAATCGGGAACGCAGCGACGTACCCCAGGGTATTGGTTTCGGTTAGCATACCGGCAGCGACGCCTGCCAGGTACCGAGCCTGGTAAATACGTCCCATGAACCGACCCATGTTCTCACGCGTGCGGTAGCCCGTCGCGTGCTCGAACGTAACGTCTGGGTACTCTTCGGCGACGTTGTACATGGGGTCCATGTACTCGAAAGTAGTCCCAAAGATGATGTCGTACCCCTCGTTGGCGTACTCTTCCATGACAGACGCACCGTCCGACGGTGCGACAGCTTCCGAATAGGCCGTTTCGACCCAGTCGTACTCTTCTTCGACCCACTGTCGACCTTGGTCGAGCGCCCAAGACCAGCCCCGGTCTCCGGTTTCCGAAATGTACAGCCAGGCAGCCCGAATGGTATCCTGCCCGCCGTTTTCGGTCCCGCCGGCTTCAGTCGTCCCATCGCCGTTGTCACCATTGCCTGAACACCCTGCGAGACCAGTAATGCCGGCTGCACCGGCGTATTTGAGGAGGTCTCGACGCGACGTGTTTTGTAGTTTCTCGTTCATGGTTGCCTTAGTGATAGACTCGCATGAAGACTAAACAACCCAAGTTACATAAAAATACCTGTTAGTAACATATTCTATATATAAGGACTTCAGATCTGCGCCCACTCGTTATACCACGCCGATATGAAAACTTGCGCCCTGCCCTCCAAGAGGCGTAATTTCAGGAGGATGCTGGGACATACAGTTAAAACAATTATAGAAATCCTTATCACCTAACCACCTTGAAGGGAGAACGTTAAACATGACCAATGGGGGTTCCCCCTCCTTCTTGGAGATGCGTGGAATAGTCAAGAAATTCCCTGGCGTAATCGCAAACGACGAAGTAGATCTAAAAGTCAAGAAAGGCGAAATACACGGTCTTCTCGGTGAGAACGGGGCGGGGAAAAGCACCCTAATGAAAATTCTGTACGGGCTTTACACCAAGGATGGCGGGGAGATAGTTCTCGACGGTGAACAGATCGATCTGGAATCGCCACAACAGGCCATCAACGCGGGTATTGGGATGGTCCATCAGCACTTCATGCTGATTCCGAAACTGACGGTTACCCAAAACGTCATCCTCGGTAAGCGCGAGGCCTCCAATACGCTGACAGCTGGAAAAGAGGGGTCCTCGGGTGTTCTCAAATCCCTCGGTGAGATGTTTTCTATCGACCGAAAAGGACCCCAGGAGCGAATCAAAGGCCTCTCTGACGATTACGGGTTCGGGATTGACCCGACAGAACCAGTCTGGCAACTAGAGGTCGGAGAACAACAGCGAGTCGAGATTCTCAAAGCCCTTTACAGGGACGTCGATTTGCTAATTTTGGACGAACCGACGGCCGTGCTGACACCAAATGAGGCGTCTAAACTGTTCGAGACCCTAGAAGAACTTGCAGACGACGGACTTTCGATTATCTTCATCACGCACAAGCTCTACGAAGCCAAAGAGATCACCGACCGCGTAACGATTCTCCGAGATGGGAAGCACATCGACACCGTCGATACCGCCGATATGACGGAGGCTGACCTCGCAGAACGGATGGTCGGTCACGAGGTACTTTTCGACCTGGACAAATCCGAGGTCGCGAAAGGCGACGTCAAGATGCGGGCGGACAATCTCCATGCCCTGGACGAACGAGGGCTCCCAGCAGTCGAGGGAATCGACCTGGAGATCAAAAGCGGCGAAATCGTTGGCATTGCCGGCGTGAGTGGCAATGGACAAAAGGAACTCGCGGAATGTCTCGTCGGTGTTCGGGATATCGAGGAAGGAACGATTACTGTGAACGACCGTGACCTGACCAACAAACATCCTCGGAAATTCATCGAAGAGGGCGTTTCGTTCATCCCCGAAGACCGTCTGAAATACGGTCTCGCACCGGAGCTTTCGGTTATGCACAACGCCGGTGTCAAGGAGTACCGAAAGAAACGGTTCCAATCCGGGCCGTTTCTGGATTACGACGAATTGGAAGCCTACGCGAACGAGATTATCGACAAGTACGACGTCCGGGGTATCAGCGACGCCCGAAAGATGCAATCGGGTGATCTCTCCGGCGGGAACATGCAGAAACTCATCGTCGGTCGAGAGAGCTACAGGAATCCCGACGTGCTGATAGCTAACCAGCCTACCAGAGGGGTGGACGTCGGTGCGATTGAGGACATCCGGCGAAACCTTTTGGCCCAACGAGAAAAGGGAATGGGCATCTTGCTGGTCTCGGAGGACCTGGACGAGGTCCTGGACATGAGCGATCGTATTCTCGTCGTCTACGAAGGTGAAGTCGTCCACGAAACGACTCCTGAAGAAACGAACAAACAAGAAATTGGCCTGAAAATGACTGGTGGCGGATCGACAGAAGACTCCGAAGGGGCAGTTGCCACGGATGGCGGCCAAACCTCGAAGACCGAAGCATTGCCCACAAATCAAGACGCCGATAATTCGAATGGAGGTGAACGATGAACATCGACGTGGACTTCACGGCACGTCAAGAAGTCCCACGATGGCTCGCGTACGGGTCTTCGGTGTTTACGATCCTGGCAGCGTTGTTAGTTGGCGCCGTTGCGCTCGTCACCCTCAACGTCAACCCGCTCGACGCGTATCAGGTGATGTTCGTGCAGCAGCTCACGGGTCTTACGGGGATATCTAACGTCCTCGAAAAATCGACGCCACTGATACTGGCGGGACTGGCGGTGTACATCCCATTGCGAGCGGGCCTGTGGAACATCGGTGCCACCGGCCAGATTTACATCGGCGCTATCATCGGTACCTGGATCGGCATTAACGTCACGGCGCCGTCTTTCGTCCTGCTGATTCTCATGTTCCTTGGCGCGGCACTCGGCGGCATGTTATGGGGCTTTATTCCCGGCTACCTCCGTGCCAAATGGGGCGTGAACGAGATTATTACCTCACTGTTGATCAGTTACGCGGCAATCGAAATTAACGGCTATATGGTCCGGGGCCCGATGCAGGGCGGCGCCGGTAACTTCCCGGTTTCGGCAGTGTTGCCCTCGGGCGCACAACTGCCCGAAATTCCGATCATTGAATCTCACATCGGGATTCTCATTGCCCTGTTGTTTGCCGTCATCGTCTACGTCGTGGTGCAGAAAACGAACGTTGGCTACGAAATCACGTTCACGGGTTCGAACCCGGACGCAGCGAGACAGGCCGGCATGAATTCCTTTTACATCTACGTCATGGTCTTCGTCGCTGCTGGTGCACTGGCCGGCATGGCCGGCCTTATCGAGATTGCCGGTGTTCAGGACCGACTTCGGCCGGACTTCTCACCTGGGTACGGTTTCACGGCTATCGTCGTCGCGCTGTTGGGCCGTGGGAATGCGTTCAAGGTCGTCTTAGCAGCCCTCTTCTTCGGGTTGCTTCTGGTGGGCGGGACGAGCCTCGAAGTGGCCTACACCGTCCCATCGGCGCTGGTGGAAGTTATTCAGGCGCTGGTGATTCTATTCTTGATTACGGCGGAGTTCCTCAAGAGCTACAAAGTCGATATCGACTTCACCATGGGAGAATCAAAGCCAAATCCAACGGCGTCCGCGGAGGAGGGGGTGTAAACGATGGCTGGATTCCTCACTAACCTCCTCGACGCGACGATCAGTGCCGGGACGATCTTCATTATCGGTGCGCTTGGCGAGATTATCGCCGAACGGGCTGGCATCCTCAACCTCGGCATGGAGGGCATGATGCTCGTTGGTGCGTTGACTGGCTACATGACGACGGTCGTCACTGGTAACCCCTGGATTGGCCTTGGGGTCGCAATCGTGGGCGGGATGCTAATGTCCCTGATTCATGCGTTCCTGACGATCACGCTCAAATCCGATCAGGTGATCAGTGGTGTCATGTTGACCCTTTTGGGGACCGGGTTGACCACCTACTTCGGTGCCCGATGGACCGGTCGCTCCATCGACGGAATGAAAGACATCTCGATCCCGGTTCTGGAGCAGATTCCGATCCTCGGATCGGCGTTTTTCACCAACCCGGCCACTGATTACATGGCGTTCCTGCTGGTGCCATCAGTCTGGTACCTGCTCAACCGAACGAACCTCGGACTGGAGCTTATCTCCGTCGGCGAAGATCCCGAGACAGCAGACACGATGGGCGTGAGCGTCTTCCGCCTTCGGTATCTCGCGGTACTGATCGGCGGAGCACTGGCTGGCCTCGCTGGCGCGCATCTCTCGCTTGCCTTTACCGGTATCTGGACCGGTGGCTTGACGGCAGGCCGCGGCTGGATCGTGGTTGCCCTGGTCATCTTCGCCCGATGGAGCCCGATCTATGCCGTCGCCGGTGCCTACCTGTTCGGTATGCTCGAAGCGCTCCAAATTCGGATCCAGGGCCTCGAACTCGTCTTCGACGTCCTCCCGAACGTGGTCAACGAGGCCATCGCCTTCTTCGCCTCGCCGCAGATCATGGCGACGTACCCGTACTTCATTACGGTCATCGTTCTCGCCATCACGGTGGCGAGAAGCCGAGAGGGTGCAAGCGCGGTTCCATCGGCGTTGCTGCAGTCCTATAGCCGCGAAATGGACTAACAGTTCGTAAGAGATTTATCCGATTCGGCGGCTATTTTCACTCGTATGTTCCTCCGTGGCACAGTAGTCGCTGACTCGTCGACAGTCATCGAGGACGGTGCAGTGGTCGTGGACGGCTCCACGATCGAAGCCGTCGGCGAGAGCGACGAATTAGAAGACCAGTATCCAGATCACAAACGCGACGAGTACGACATCCTCATGCCGGGACTGGTGGGCTCACACGTCCATTCGGTGCAAAGTCTCGGCCGGGGTCTCTCCGACGACCAGGAACTCCTCGATTGGCTCTTCGATTACGTCCTCCCGATGGAAGCCAACCTGACCGAAGACCAGATGCGGTTGGCCGCCGAACTCGGCTACCTCGAATTCATCGAAACCGGGACGACGACAGTCATCGACCACCTGTCAGTTTCCCACGCAGACACCGCCATCGAAGCGGCCGGTGAAATGGGCATGCGGGCACGCCTCGGCAAGGTCATGATGGACCAGCGGTCCCCGGACGGACTCCTCGAGGACACGCAAACGGCACTCGAGGATACCGAGCGGCTCATCAAGAAGTATCACGACACGTATGACGGCCGGATCCAGTACGCCGTCACCCCGCGCTTTGCCGTGAGTTGTACCGAAGAATGTCTCCGTGGCAGCCGCGAACTCGCGGACAAGTACGACGGCGTTCGCATCCATACCCACGCGAGCGAAAATCAGGACGAAGTCAAAACCGTCGAGGAAGACACGGGGATGCGGAACATCCACTGGCTGGACGAAGTCGGCCTGACCGGTGAGGACGTCATTCTTGCACACGTCATCTGGACGGACGAAACCGAGCGGGACATCCTCGAAGAAACGGGGACACACATTACCCACTGCCCGTCGTCGAACATGAAACTCGCCAGCGGGATCGCCCCCGTCGTGGAATACCTCGACCGCGGCATCAACGTGGCCCTTGGGAACGACGGTCCGCCATGTAACAACGTGCTCGACGCGTTCTCGGAAATGAGTCGGGCGTCCTTGCTCCAGAAGGTCGACAACCTGGATTCGACGGTTACGCCCACTGGGACCATCATCCAGATGGCGACCGAAAACGGCGCCAAGGCCGCAGGCTTCGAGAAGGTCGGCAAACTGCAGGAAGGTTGGAAAGCAGATATTATCGGCCTCACCACGGACGTCACCCGTGCAGCGCCGCTGCACGACGTTCGGTCGCATCTCGTCTTTTCGGCCCGTGGTGACGACGTCGAGTTCACCATGGTCAACGGCGACGTGCTCATGCGAGACGGTGAGGTAACGGTCGCTGACGCTGATCGCATCCGAAAAGAAGCGAAAAACATCGACCTCGACCTCTCGACTGACGAGGAATAACAATGCCAGTAGACCTGCTCCTGAAAGGGACGCTCGTCAACGTTCACACTGGACGACTCGAGAAGGATAGCGCAGTCGCCATCGACGACGGGGAAATCGTGGCACTCAAAGAACGCGAAGCGGATCGAGTAATCGAGTCCGAGTACATCGCGCCGGGACTCATTGACGCCCACATGCACGTTGAGTCGAGCATGGTGACCCTGCCGCGGTACGGCGAGGCGGTGCTCCCGAAAGGAGTTACGAGCGTGATTCATGACCCCCACGAAATTGCGAACGTGCTAGGGGAATCAGGAGTCAGGTCGGTTATCGAAGACGCGAAAGCAACCCCACTGAAAGCAAGATTCACGGTTCCATCGAGCGTCCCGGCGACTCACCTCCAGGACAACGGTGCGACGCTTGGCCCGGAGGAAGTCGAGTCGCTTTTGGGCGAAGACTCGGTCGTGGCCCTGGGTGAGGTCATGGACATTCCTGGCGTCGAGCAAGGGGCCGACACCGTTCACGCAAAAATTTCAGCTGCGCGTGAGAAGGGCCTCACTGTGGACGGCCACATGCCTCAGGTCCGGGGAGATACGCTCCAGGAGGTGTCGCGATACCTGGACAACGACCACGAGAGCATTACGCTGGAGGAGGCACGGGCCAAAGCAGACGTCGGGCTCCGTTTGTACCTTCGTGAAGGCTCCTCAAGCAGGAACGTCGCTGATCTGGCACCAATCGCTGAGGACGTCGACACCCGCTATCTCTCGCTCTGTACCGACGACCGGGACGTCCTCGACATCATCGAAGAGGGTGGAGTAGACGCTGCTTACCGCAAAGCCGTCGAGAACGGAATCGATCCCGTCACGGCCGTCCAGATGGGGTCAATCAACACGGCCGAAAGCTACGGACTTCCGTTCGGTCGAGTCACCCCTGGTGCACCGGCCGATCTGGTGCTGTTGGAAGACCTCGAATCGTGGGACGTCGACCACGTCGTCGTCGATGGCACCGTCGATCCGACCAGCAGCATTACCGAGTACCCGGAGACGGCACTCGAAACGGATACCGTAAAAGCGCCCGCTGTCGACGCCACGGATTTGGCACTCGAAGCCCCTTCCGGGGATGGTCCCGTGGACGTTCGTGTGATCGATTCACTCGGTGGGCTCCAGACGGCACGGATGGAAGCGACGGTCCAGGCTCGAGACGGTTGGCTCCACGCCGATACGGAGGCCGATGTGTTGCCGATCTCGGTGATAGAGCGTCACTCAGGTGAATTAGACGTCGGAACGGGATTCGTCCACGGTCTGGGCCTGGAACGGGGAGCGATCGGGAGCACGATAGCCCACGACGCTCACAACCTCGTCGTTGCAGGGACAACCTACGAAGCACAGGCGAAAGTCGCAAATCACCTGCGAGAAATTGACGGCGGTATTGCGGCTTATGACCCGGAAACGGAGACGTTGACCGCACTTTCCTTGCCGGCCGCCGGCCTGATCGCCGATCGACCGCTCGACGAGGTCGCAGAGCAATTCGAGGCCGTCGAAGCCACCGCCCGAGAAATTGGCGTGGAACAGGAAGCCGGACTGATGGAGCTTGCCTTCCTCCCGTTAGAAGTGATTCCGGAGTACCGAATCACGAACAACGGATTAGTCGACGTCACCGAAATGGCGTACGTCGACGTCGTTAAGTAACGATCGAAAACGTCCGTTTTCCGCGCTTTACTTGAACTGGATGCCCAGGTCGTGCATCCCGTCGTTGTTCATCGCCAGGTTAATCAAAAGCGGCGTAATGCCTTCGATTTCACCGCTGACTGCGAGCGGACCGCCGATCAACGCTCGAATGCCCTCGATTTCTTCGGCGAGTGTCTGGATCTTCTCGCGTGCCTCCGAATCGTCACCAGTCACGACGACGTCGTAGTCGAGGTCGTTGTCGAGGTCTGTGAGCGCACCGGCGGCCAGATTCTGGAAAGCGCCCACGACGGGGACGCCATCCGGCGTTGCCGTTGCGATTTCCTCGGCGACGCTGCCTGCCGAGGGTCGTTCGTAATGGAACCCGGCTTCGTCACGGTCCATGGCGACTGCGGGACTGACGACGATGTCGTCTTCATCCAGGCCGTCCGAAACGGTTTCGACCGTATCAGCGGCGTACTGCGGTGGGACGCTGACCACGATGACGTCAGCTTCGGCTGCCGCTTGTTCGTTGCCCGAGCCAGTGACGTCGACGTCGAAGCCACGATCTGTCAACTCCTCCCGATAGTCCTCGGCTCGGTCTGTTGCCTTCTCGGGCTTCCGCGAGCCGATGTGGACCGTGTGGGAGGTGTCCCGGGCCCATCTGATCGCGAGTCCTTCACCAATATCTCCAGTACCGCCGAGGAGAGCAATCCTCATACACCGGAAAAGGGCCAGACTAACTATAGGCTTAACGGGTCCGGCATGCCGTGTAGATCGAAGCCGATCCAGCGTTCAGTTCTCCGCTTCCCCTGGCGGATGAGCGTCAGCCAATATGCCACTGCGGATCTTGTACAGCCGAACCGCGAAGAGGAGCATGACGGCCCCAGCCCCCACACCGGCTTGCCAGTTACGCATGACGAAAAGAGGGGTGAGGCCACCAACTGCAAAAATCAACGCGACGATCGCACCGAAGCCACCCAGCGCATAGGCCCAAGGCTTAGTCGTCACCCGAGCGTCACAGTGTGGGCACCGCGAAGCGTCGACCGGTATCTCTTCCCCACAGTATCGGCAGTCGACGACGAGGTCCGGATCGGTCATATCCTCGGTTTCGAGGTCCTATCAAATGGTTATTTCGCACTGTCCGGACGAGTCGACCAAAAAATACCGTTGAAACGGTGCTATTGGCCCGATTAGGCCAGGACGCCGGTCTGAACGTAGAAGTACACGATCAGGACCGCTGCGAGTGCGTAGACGCCCGGATGGACGTCGTCGGCCTCACCGACCGCCACCTTGACGAGCGGGTAGCCGATGATACCGGCACCCAACCCGTTCGAAATCGAGGCAGTCAGCGGCATGAGCGTGATCGTGAGACCGGCCGGAATGGACCACCGCGGGTCACTCCAGTCGATGTCTGTCACGCCTTCCAACATGATGAGACCGACCACGATCAGCCCGATGTAGGAGGCGTAGGTCGGAATCGCCGAGATCAGGGGCACGGCAACCAGGGACAGCGTGAAGAGGACGCCCACGACCAGCGCGGTCATGCCGGTCCGGCCACCTTCCTCGACGCCAGTGGAACTCTCGATGAACGTCGTAATCGTCGAGGTGCCGAGCATGGCACCGATCGTCGTCCCGATAGCGTCAGCCATCAGGGGTTTGTCGATGTTCGGGAGGTTACCTTCCTCGTTGAGGAAGCCGCCGAGCTGTGAAACGCCGATGAGCGTGCCAGCGGTGTCGAAGAAGTCCACGAAGAAGAACGTGAACACGACGACGGCGAAAGAGAGGGGTTCGATCGTCGCCAGACCTTCGACGAAGGACCCAACGAGCGGGGTGATGTCGTAGAAGGGCTGCACCGGTTGCGGGGTCAACGCGCCACCAACCTCGAAGGCGGGCGAAAGGATGCTGATAAGCCATCCTGCGCCAGCAGTACCCAGGATGCCAATAATAATCGAGCCCTTGATGTTACGCGCATACAGCATGAGCGTGACGGCGAGCCCTGCGACACCCAGGAGGGAGGCCGGAGAGTTCGCAATCGCACCGATCTGAACGAGCGTTGCCGGATCATCGACAGCGATACCGAGTTCGATCACACCGAGGAGCAGCAGGAACACACCGATACCGGCTCCAACTGAGAACTTGACGGGTTTCGGGAACAAGCGAATAATGTACTTTCGCGCCCCGACCGCCGTCATGAGGATGAACAGGACCCCTTCGACGAAGACTGCAGCAAGGGCAGTCTGCCAGGAGATTCCCATTCCAATAACGACCGTGAACGCGAAGAAGGCGTTCAGGCCCATCCCTGGGGCGAGCCCGAACGGTAGATTCGCGTAGAAAGCCATCACGGTAATGGCCACGACCGAAGCGAGGATCGTCACGATGGCGATCATCTGGAAAACCTGGCCAGGACCATACCCCTCGATGGTGATGGCCTCGCTCAAAATCGCTGGATTAACGACGATGATGTAGGACATCGTGAGGAACGTCGTCGCCCCAGCGATCATCTCCGTCTTCATATCTGTATCGTTCTCTTCGAACCCAAAGTAGCGGGCGAACCACGACCCGCCGCCGGTGCTGCTTGACATACTACGATTTCGCTTTTGCATAAAAGACCATTAAAAGTATCGGTAATTGCCGCGAAATTCGAAACGACGAAAGCCGAAAAATCCACAGAGAACCCTCGATCTTGTGTAGAAAGCAGGAAAATTTTCCTTGTGCCCTTTATATTGGGCTCTCGGACTCGACGGCCGCCTCGAATGCGTCCCGAGCATGCAAAGCGGTTGTATTCAGAATCGGCACGGGAAGGTCAGACGAATCAAGAACTAAGGGTAGTTCGGTACAGGCGAGTGCAACAGCATCGATATCCGCGTCTTCGACCATCGTTTCGACGATCTCGATCAATCCCGCTTTCGTCTCTTCGGTGTGTACACCGTTCGTCAACTCAGCGAATATCTTCTCGTGCATCCACTCTTTATCAGATTGGGATGGAGTGTGGACCGTCAAACCGTACTCATCGAACCCAGACGGATAAAACGAACCATTGGTGGTGTGTAATGTCCCCAGCAACCCAACGTCTTCGTAGCCTTCCTCGACGCCTGCCCTGGCGGTTGCATCCACAATGCTTCGAAGCGGAATCGGGGCGTCCTTAGCAAGCGGTTCGAAATACTTGTGCGGCGTATTCGAGGCGAGGAGTGCAAAGT
>Ga0207714_1001424_pt1 | contig 15374 bp, 17 predicted proteins | sample PonA232FremontCA_2_FD_187270 | JGI IMG/M metagenome (GOLD analysis project Ga0207714, IMG submission 187270) | Marine sediment microbial community from Fremont, CA, USA - Pond A23 Sediment 2 (SPAdes) | ecosystem: Environmental > Aquatic > Marine > Unclassified | place: USA: Fremont, California... | reverse complement strand
GCAAACAGCCATCAGTCTATCTGTTCGATGCTACGGCTGGAGTACAGCCAAAAGAACAGGTGGTCTGAAAACCCTAATATCCCAACGTGGGATTCCCCCGCGTTTACGCGGGGGAGGATGTCAAGTTTCTCAGGTAGGTCTATTACCTTGTTTTTGAGTTCCCTAAGACAGTCTTCGAGAACAGCCATAGGGTTCGTATCTTCGAAGGATACGGTTTCGTAGTATCCTTCGTCCCATTCTGAGTGATTGACCTGAAAGTGCGTCGGACCTAACTCCTCGTGGTCGTCGTCTTGGTGCCAGCCACATGACCATTCCGTGTCGGATTCGTTGTACTGGATCCTGAATTCATCCCTTTTTTGGCGAGGACGCCACTGTACCTCTAACTCAGCTCTTGATTCGTATTCTTCGTTGAGGAACTCCGCCATATCGAGTACAGCACGTACCTGTGTTGGTCGCATGCTACTCGGTTCGGCACGAACCTCTACGACATCTTCGGTACGTCGGAGTCTGTCGCGGAAGAGTTTGTGTATCTCGTATCTGTCGAGGTGGTTGCGGCGGTCGGAATCAGTCCCGCCTCTACTTCATCCTTAACTAAACACTGCCCCGGAGACATTCCAAACCCCTATGAATCTCGGTTACCTACCCGCTGAAGATGAATAGTTACTCCGTCGAGCCTATCGGTGTGGTACGTACTCCGTTCGAATCTCTCGAAGGGATGCCCATACAGCCAACAGGGACAGAAGCCACCGGAACCGTCGAACTCGACGAGGAATACACCGAAGGGCTACGTGACCTCGACGGGTTTTCACACTGTATCCTTGTCTACTACCTGCACCACGCCGACGACGATGTCTCTATGACGGTCGAACCGTTTCTCGACGACACCGAACGGGGACTTTTCGCCACACGGGCACCCAACCGGCCGAACCCGATCGGTGTCTCGGTGGTCGAGGTACTCGAAGTCGACGGCCCCGAGGTAGAAGTCGGTGGGATAGATACACTCGACGGAACGCCCGTCCTCGATATAAAGCCGTTCGTCCCCGAGTTCGACGGTTCGGAGGAAGCGACCACCGGCTGGCTCGAATCGGTCGCGGACGGCGCACGAAAAGCCCGCTCAGACGACCGTTTCCTATAGTCGGTTCTGGTAGTTGGGTCTTCTTTTGACCCGCCAGCCCGGTGTGTACGGACGGGGGTGTCTTTGTCCGTGACCGAACGACAAAAAAGCCGCGACGATGGCTCCACCGCGAGGTGCTATCCCGTCTTACTCTTCCGACCCCTTCGCTGGGGCGTATATGACCGTCATCACGAGCTCGTCCTCGAAGTCGGTGAAGTGGTGGTCTGTCCCCGGTTCGAGGTGTATCACGTCGCCTTCTGAGACGGATCTGATTTCCCCTTCGACGTTTATCTTCGCGGTACCGGAGTCGACGTGGTATATTTCGTCCTCTCTGTGTGCGTGCGCCTGATCCTCATCGCCCGGTTCGAACCGCATTACCTCGAGGCTGAAGGCGTCGCCTCGGAGCGATTCGATCGATTCTTCCTCCTGTCCAATCTGCCCGGCTACATCGCTTACGTTTAGCGAATCCATGCGTTTGTATATGTTTCTGGCATGGTTTATACCTGCTCATTGTACGGAAGTGGTGTGATTATGACCGGAAGAGACCCCGCTGTCGATCCGGTTTCGACACGTGCTTTTCGAACAGTAAGCCGGGGTGTTCGGCGTACCGTCGTTTGACGACACAGTGTGTCTCGACGTCTTCGGTTGTGCCAAAAGGGAATCGGCGCGGTCGTGAAGCCGACGTACGAGAGCCCTACAACGGATACCACAACCCCGTCGGCGTGTAGCCCGCCCAAGATAGGCGTCAGAACCCTCGTATCCGTCTTGTGTACGCCTCTCGGTCTCCTCATCGATGACCCGGCTCTGCTTCAGTTGAGGGAATCCTGTCGTCTGCTCCAAGCTGTCGAATCAGAATGCACCGCCGGACTGATGTTTGAGCTGGCTGAACAGATACACCGCCACGTTCTATAGATGGCAGGTGAAAGTCATGAATGCATCTGTAACACCTCCTGACCAATCATATCTATCTGTCTTCCAGAAATACTTGTGTATGCGGCGCGTGCTACCTCCTCTTTTATATCACCGTTGTCGTACATCTCGTATCTTCCTATCTCGTCACTTGTCACTCATCTTCTCGTCGTGTCTAAGTCCCCAACTATGTTGAAAGTTACCTCAGATAGTCCTTCCTCACATAGTCACTTTTTCACGCAGGAACTATCAAGTCTGAGATGGAGAAGCCCGAACCCGAAACGAAGGTTTACGTCGGTGCCGCACCAACTCAGTATATGAGTTCGGTACCCGAAAGGAGCGAGGTAGAGAAGCAGTACAAATGGAACCTGAGTTCTTTGTACGCCGACGATGAGGAATGGGAGAAAGACTACGAGAGGGCAGAAAAACTGATACAGGACATATCGGCATATGAAGGACGCTCCACGGAAGACGCAGGCACTCTGAAAGAAACGATAGAGACATATGAGAAACTGATGCGTACCGTCTCGAACGTCACATCGTACGCAAGGATGCGGAAGGACGAAGACACGACAGACGACAAGTATCAGGCACTTACCGCACGGTCGCGGTCGCTTTACTCAGAGGCAAACTCCGCTGCATCCTTCCTCGAACCCGAAATTCAAGACTTAGAACAGAAAGAAATAGACGAGATGACAGAGACGGAACCGGAGTTAGAGACCTACGAACACTACTTCGACGATGTTCTCCGTATGAAAGACCACACCCGCTCGCCGGAGGTAGAGAACCTCCTTGCGGAACTGGGCGAGGTCACCGGTGCCCCGGGAGAGGTATACAACAACCTCGCGAACGCTGACATGGAGTTTCCTGCCGTCGAAGACCCCGAAGGCGAAAAAAGACGTATTACGCTCAACAGTTTCACGAAGCTACAGAAACACCCGGATCGTGGCTTTCGTAAGCGCGTCTACGAGGCGTTCTACGATGAGTGGGAGACTGTCAGAAACGCAGTCGGGACTGCGTACAGGAACTCCGTAAAGACCGACGTGAAACTGGCGAGGGCACGGAACTACGAGACGGCACGTGAGGCTGCACTGGACGGACCGAACGTCCCCGTAAGGGTGTATGATACCCTCGTAGATACGGTCAACGATAATCTGGAAAAGCTTCACCGCCACGCCGAACTAAAACGCGAGGCTATCAGCGGTGACGAACTCCGTACGTGGGACATCTACGTCCCCGTCGTACAGGAAGACTCGCCCGATATCGAGTACGAAGATGCGTGTGAGCACGTCACAGAAGCCGTCGCTCCGTTGGGCGATGATTATCAGACACGTCTCTCGGAAGGACTCGACTCCCGGTGGGTCGATGTCTATGAGACGGAAAACAAACAGTCGGGTGCGTACTCGGGCGGGACATACGACTCACAGCCGCTCATCCTGATGAACTACCAGGACGACGTGAAATCGATGTACACACTCGCACACGAACTCGGACACTCGATGCACTCGGAGTACACAACCGAGAGACAGCCCTACGTATACTCAGGTTACGAGATATTCGTAGCGGAGGTCGCCTCTACGGTAAACGAGACTCTTTTGACCCATCATCTACTCGAAAACATTGACGACGAACGCCTGCGCAGACACGTCCTCAACGAGTACCTAGAGCGGTTCCGGTCGACGCTTTACCGCCAGACGATGTTCGCGGAGTTCGAACACCGCACACACGAGATGTCCGAAAGCGACGAGCCGCTCACGCCGGATCGCCTCGATGAACTGTACCGAGACCTGAAAGCCAGGTACTACGAACCCGCTGTCGTGGACGACCGTATCGCCCGCGAATGGATGCGCATCCCACATTTCTACAGGGCTTTTTATGTCTATCAGTATGCGACCGGTATCTCCGCGGCCGTCGCACTCGTGGACGGTATCTTGGAGGGGGGCGAAGATGCTGCCGACCGTTACATAGACTTTCTGGGTAGCGGTTCGCGGGAGTACCCCCTCGAACTGCTCGAAGTCGCAGGGGTAGATATGACAAGTCCGGAGCCTATAGAGTCCGCACTTTCGACGTACGAGAAGTATCTCGATGAGTTCGAGAGCCTCGTCTGAGTTGGAAAAGCAAAGACAGAAACCACGCCCGTGCCGTGAGAAGGCGGGAGTAACTTCGAGAAACCGGAAACTGTACGTCCGGAGGAACTACGGTGTCAGCCTTCGTAAGCATTTAAGACGTCAAAGTACCTCTCTGCGGTCTCTTCGACCTTCGGGCTTCGGAACTCGACGTCCAGAACCTCGCGGCTCCATTCATCTTCTCTCTTTCCGGTCCAGACGCCGTAGACGGTCATCTTCGGAAGGACAACGACACCGAAAAGCACCGAAAGGAAGTAGAGCGAGCGTTCTATCTCGCCCCACGAAGCCGTCGTTTTCCTCGGGAGTTCGTCGTCGAACTCGACCCGCGCAGCCAACAGTGAGTTGTGGTGAGCCCTCTCTACGAACTCGCGGTCGTTGCTCAACAGGAGAGGACGCTTTCCTGTCTCCCTATCGTACTCGGCGTAAGCACCGACTATCTCTTTGTCCCCCTCGCCGGAAGAAAGCTCTTCGCCGTAGCTGTGGCTCCTGAGTGCGGAGTGTTGAACAACTCCGAGGCGTCCCTGTCGCTGCGCACCGCCGGGCTGGTTCGTCATACGTTTGAACTCATCGCCGAACGCCTTGACTAGGTCGTGTACGCTGCCGCTCCCGTACTTGTAGTCCCAGTTCATCTCTTTGCGTACACCTTCGGCGAGTGCGAAGCCGTTTACGAGAGGCGGTTCGTCGGCGTCAGACGGGTCGGGATCCATTTTCAAGCTCGTGTCGATACGCCACGGGTACAGGTTGGCGTCAAACCCGACGAAACGCGGTTCGTGTCCATGGTTTATGTTGGCGCGTCCCTCTTCCTCCAGGAATCCCTCGACGTCCTTCTGGTTTCCGAGGTCGAGAACGTCGGCACCTACGAACGCCCTCGCGTACTCCGGCGGCTCCGGAAGATCGTCGTACGCCGTCTCGCCGTGTTCTATACTTACGGACTCCCTCGCCTCGTCGTAGTCGTCTTGCTGTTTCGTGAACCTCACGGTGCTTTTTTCGGAGTCACCGAGTTCGAACCTGACGAGTTCGCCGACATCATCGCAAGGGTGCTCTACGATGACGTCCTCTGTCCCCGTTTCGTACAGGGCGTTCAACAGTACCGTCAGGTCGGACTTTTCGATCTTCATACTTCCTCCGTAAAGTCATACAGTTCCGTCGCGGTCGAGGGTATGTTCGGGTACGCCTCGCCGTAGTGCTCGCGCGTCTCTATCAGGAGGTAAAAGACATGGTCGGCGCCTTTCTGTACGCCCGTCTGCATCGCTATCCCCGACATGTACTTTCTGCCGGGCGTCATGTTGATCGCGACTTCGGCTCCGTTGTCTTTCGCCTCCTCTATCGTGTCCCTGACGATCTCGTAGTACCCCGCGAAGTCCGTCTCCTCTTCGGTGTTCTCGAACCTCACGTCGGGCACCTCGCCGTAGACGCCGACGGTCTCCTCGGCTATCTCGGCTATCTTCTCCATCCCGGCTGCGACCTTCGGGTTCTGTACGAAGATGAGCGTGTCGGGGACGAAGCCGCGCTCGCACGCAGCACAAAGAGGATCGACGACGGAGCCTGTGGTCGTGCTACCGGGGGATATCCAGAGGCGTGTCATGGATCATACTTGGAACGCCGACGCAAAAGCTTTCGTGCGGTCGAAGATAGCTTCGACACACCCGGCATATTCACCTCTCGTCTCCTGCGTCTTCCTGTGCCCGTCTGTCTTCTTGTGTGTATCCTTCCGTGGAGCCTTGTTCGCGCACCTCGCTCACGCGACGAGATGTGGCGCGCTGTGCTTCCTTAGAGCCCTCGCCGCTGTGGTCCATGTCGAGCGACTTGTTCGCATCCATCCCGACGCTTTCCGCCGTGAGAGCCGCGTCCTGGTTCGCACCGACGAACAGGAACTCCCAGCCTTCCTCGCGTTTCTCCTCTACGCGTTCCCGAACCGTCTCCTGGGGGGTCTCCGAGGCATTCTCTTTGCCGTCGGTGAGAATTACCACGATGACGTTTTCGGGCTGGTCGCTCTCCGGCAGTCTCTCGACCCGATCCTCCGTCTCGGTGACGGCGCGCATTATAGCGTCGTGCAGCGCCGTCTGCCCGCCGGGCTTGTAGTTTTCGTCGTCGAGTTCGGACGCGTCCTCTACCGGCACGTTCCTGTACACGAGTTCGACGTTGGTATTGAACTCGTACAGGCTGACCGTCGCCTCGCCTTCCTCTTCCTTCTGTTCCCTCAGGAAGATGTTGAATCCTCCTTTGGTGTCGTCCTCTATCCTCGACATCGAACCAGATGAGTCGAGTACGAACGTGACGTGTGTCCTGTTTTTTACCATGCGATGGACATGCGAACCGGCACTTAGTAAGTTCAACGCCTTACAATACTTACTAACCATACTACTTATACATCTCTAACCACCAAGGTAGGTATGTTCAACCAGACCGTACACGTCGTGCCGTTCGGCTACGAATTCGAGCGGATAACGAAACCGATAGAAGCGGGTAAGGCTGACGTCGTCGTCCTGATAAACAACGACTCGGACAGGAACGTCAGGCTGGATTTTCAGAAGGAGCTCCACGAAAAGCTCGGAGACAATCCCGACATAGAACTCGATTCAAGATACTGCGACATATTCGACATGTACGACTCGATGGAGATGATCCTCAAGGCGATCTCCGACTACTCCGAAGAAGACGTCTACGTCAACCTAGCGACGGGAACAAAAGTGACCGCCGTCTCCGGTATGATAGCCTGCATGGCGACGAATGCAGAACCGTTCTACGTCCAGTCGAGGGTAGGCACCGGCAACAGACCAACGAAGGACGAACTGCCGAGGTTCGGCAGTGTAGTGGGGTTGCCCGACTACCCGATAGAGAAACCGACCGACGACCAGATACGCGTTATGGAGTACATCTATGAGGGCATGGGTGAGAACAGAGCGAGGAAGAAACAGATCATAGAGTTTGCGAAGGAAGAAGACCTCGAGTTCGCCTCGGGTTCCGACCAAGTGACCGAGAAGGCTCTTTATCCGCGTCTTAACTCACACATCGTCGACCCGCTGACGGAGAAAGGCTTCCTCAGAACAGAAGAGAAAGGGAACACGACGAGGGTGTACCTGACGGACGAGGGCGAGAAGGCGATACGTGCTTTCCGGCACATCGTGTAGCAGTGCTCTACTCCAGCCGAACGCGCTCGATGTCCAGCGCGTCGTAGTCTTGTTCCGACGACAGGATACGCGCCCCTCTCGTCTCTGCCAGCCCGGCGTGTAGGGAGTCGAAGGTAGTCATCCCGTGTTCCTCCTGATACTTCGCCGCCTTCAGCACCGCCTGCGAGTGCTCCTCCGGTAGCACAGGAACCAGTTCCAAGAGGTTGGATACAGCTCTTGCTCTGTCGATATCGTACTTCTCCGCCAGAAGTAGAAACTCGGCGTAAGCCAGAATAGACGTAGAGACCTCGATGTCTTCGTCTCGCAGCACCCCCTCGGCGTTCTCCTTCAGCCAGTCGGAGTCTTTCCCAAGGGCGATAAGAAAGTCAGTCTCTACGTAGACCATCCTCAGCCTCCTTCCGCGCCAACTCCTCCGCCTCGTCACCGAGTTCTTCGACGGACTTACCCTCAAAGGCGTCACCGACCGCCTCTCTGAGACCTTCGACAGGGTCGTCGTCTACGGGGACGAGTTCGATGTGGTCGTCGTACTCCACGACGTGGAACCTCTCGCCGTACTCCTCGCGGAGCCTCTTCGAGAGATATATCCTGCCCCGCTCGTCTGTCTCAGTGCTCATGTTCACACTATAATATATTGGTGGGAGAATTTAGGTTTTTTCCTACGCAGTAGTGTCGAGACTGTGCCCACCCTCAACAAATATGCGTCGGGGCAATCAGGAGTATCGTATGTACAGCAGCTACGAGATAGAGGGATACGTCTTCGACACGGTAGCACTCCAAGACGCACTCGACGAGGTAGAGTACGAACGCACACCTGACGCCGAAAAATACACTTTGTGGGCGAACAGCAACCACAAGATATCCGCTGTGATACGTCGGTTGCGGGCCGATGACGAACCGAAACTGACAGCGAAGGAAGTCGGCGATATAGTCCGCGAAATCTCGGATTACATAAAACAGCGCGATCTGAAGCCGGAATATGAAGTGTGGAGAAACTTAAAGACATATCGTCGGAGCGGGAGAGCTTGTCGAAGACCCGGTTTCCGGCTGTTCGACGAGTAACAGTTAATCGCCATGAGAACGTAACCGCGGACGGAACGGAGTAAAGATGACCATAGTAAAGACCGAAGACACTCTCGGAGGAAAGCCCCGTCTCGAAGGAAGACGCATCTCCGTCCTGCAGATTGCCGAGATGGTGATAGACGTTCGGAAATCGGAGGATTTCCGAGCACACGAGAACCGAGGTTCTCGGAACGCCGGAAAGTCGCCCGAGCGAGTCGCGGACGAACTCGGAATAGGTCTCGACGAGGTTCACGAGGGTCTCGCTTACTACTACCGGAACATAGACGAGATGAACGAGCTACGAGAGAGGAGGCGCGAACTCCGCGAGAAGATCAAGGAGAAGTCGAACGCACCGGAGAAAGCAGAGAGATAGACAGTGTTCGCCTTCGTCGCCGACGAGAACGTTCCGACTCCTGTCGTCGAAGCCCTGCGCTCGAACGGCTACGACGTACACCGCGCTCAGAAAGAGTACGGGCAAGGAACAGACGATACCGATCTGCTCAAAGCCGCCACGGACAACGGACGCGTGGTGATCACCAACGACAACGACTTCGCTCTCATTGCCGAGGAAAATAAACACGCCGGCATAGTCATTTATAACAACCAGGACCTACGGACACGCGAAATCCTGAGGGGCGTCATAAGGATAGACGACGCTTACGAAGAACTCGACAACCAACTCGTAATGGATTGAAGGGTGGTTATGATATTGACCTCCTCCACGCTCTGAAGGACGTGGAATCCGCGAAGCGGACATTAAGATTGCGCGTTTCCTCACGGTCAAATTCCCTTTCGGGAGCCGTTTCGTAGGTTCCCGCCTAAGTATTACCGAAGGCGTGGTTTACAGCGTCATCACAGAGGCCGGATACTCGATGTAGTACTCACTGTACCAGACTTTTGGAAACCTCCGACACACCGTCCGAAAGGGAACGAAGTATCTCCGGCAGGGCGTCTAGCCTCTTTCCGAGGATATTCAACGGGTGGTCTTCCCTGTACTCCGCTTCGGTTCTCTGGAGGGGGTCGCCTTCGTACTCCATCTGGAAGTGACACTTACCGAGTTCGGGATGTGTCTCGTCTTGGTGCCATCCGACCATGAGCTCCCTTTCCGGCTCCACCCATCCTATCCTGTAGTGGTCGAAGTCAAGCGACGGATTCATCTCGAAGCCCACCTGCAGTTCTGCTCTTTCGGTGTTGTAAGACTCCTCGCCGGCGAACATCGGCGCGTCTACCTCGGCTCTGACCTCCTCTCTGTCACTCATCGACGGGTAGTAATTCACTCTCAGTATAGGGCTTTCCGGCTTGTCTACTCTGCTTGCGAGGAAATCATGTATCTCCCGGTGTGTCTGGATCCGGTCTAGGTTGTCGCGGTTAGTGAGGAATATCATCTATCCCTACTATGTCACGCTGTCCACCTGCTCGGGAGCCTCCTGAACGTCCTCGTACAACACCAGAGCTTGAGAGAGGAGTTTCTTGTTCGACTCTGCCCTCTCCCACCTCCGTAACACAGCGTTGCGTTCCCGTATCTCTTCTGAGTCCATTTCCTCCGAGAGGGAAAGTTCCAGCTCCTCCTTAGAGTCGACGCCGTACTCGTCTTTCCAGCCGTCTATCCTTTCCTGTATCTCAGCCATCTCCTCCCGTAGTTCTTCACGGTCGTACCTGTCAAGGAGTTCGAGCAGTTGTTCGACGTACCTCCTCTCGTAGTTGGGGGCGTACATGACGTCGCCGTCCCCCTTCTCAACGGCACGTATCTGTCCGAACTCGGCGAGCCTCTCAAGTTCGTCCTTGGTCGTCTCCCACGAGGAGACGTCGGCCTGGTCTTTTATCCAGTTCACCGACCTCGGCTGGGTGAGCGAAGTGGCTATCCTCTGGATCCGCTCTCTGGTTTTCAACCCTTCTGTCCAAGGATCGATCCCGGCTTCGTCTATTTCATCTTTTTCGATCATCACTTCCACTACGGAATCTTTTCTATTATATCTTGTGTCACTCTAGTATATACTGGGAGCTGACAGGTAATGAACGAAACAGAGACACCTAAAATAGTGGTGTGACGAAAATGGAGGTGATCAGATAAGCCGTTTTCGCAGTATCTAAGAGGGACGGTTTCGCTGGAGATTAGTCGTTCTAATATCCGGACATGGAATAGGATATTGGAGATACTCTCCTCAGAAAGACTCTGTCCCGCACATGGTCATTATTTGAACACCGCCATCACAAAGGCAGTGTTCAGATAAGCCGTTTTCACAGAACATAGCAGGGACGATTTCGTCAAGGGTGAACCGCTCCGATATCCGGATACGGAATGCGATTCTTGAGGTGTCCTCAGAAAGGTTCAGTTCCGCCTGTACTCCTTATCTGAACACCGCCATCCTACAGAGCAGAGTATTCGGAACATTAGGGTAGGGAGCATCCGAAGACCAGTTTCCGGTTACGGCTAATCTGCTGATAACTGCTGTTCTAAGTTATCAGCTGTTTCGCGCCGGGTGAATTGACCGCGATTGAGTGACCAGTACTGCGCAGAGGGGTCGTTCGATGCTGTAATTCGGACACACTGCGGATGACAGGTGAGGAAAAACACCTGAGTTGTTGTCGACAGCTCTTCGACGACGCTGAAAACACGGCTCATGTGGTTCGGATCGAAGTTTGTCGCGGCGTCGTCCAGCACAACAGGAAGCGATACGTCAGTCTGTCGGATCCGTGCTAGACGGACGGCGAGGAAGAGTTGTTCAGAGGTCGCACGACTCAACTCCCCGACGCCGTGGTCGGGCTGATCCTCACGAAGTGCGCGGAAATCGAGATTCTGAACGTCGCCGTCAAGCTCAATCCCTTCGTACTCCTGGGTGATCTCACTAAAAATATCGCTCGCGTCGCCGACCAAGGAGTGAACTATATCCTCCATCAACCGCTCGTGGAGCTGTCTGACCATCTTTTTAGAGATCCGATTGACAGCGTAGGCTTCCCCGAGTCGTTCGAATTCTACTCGTCCCCCCTCGATTTTTTCTCGTGCTTCCCGTAGATCGTCTTCGGAGGCGAGGTCCTCCTGTTGATTTTCGAGGTCGATACAGGCTTCGCGTAACTCATCCCGCTTGTCTTCCAGTTCTCCTATGTGCCTCTCTTGGTTACGTATCTCGTCTGCGATCGCGTCTGTGTTGGTGTACTCCGTAGCGGCACCGCGAACGACACCGACCCATGATTCCTCTTCTTCTTCCTCTCGGAGCGGCTCGAAGGCCTCTTGCGCTGAAGGGCTATCGAGCCGAGAGGTGATTTGTGTCTCGAATTGGTTCCGTTCATTGAGCTTCTCGTTGAGTTTGCTGACCCTCTTGGCCTCTTCGTTGAATTTTTGGATGTGATGAAGGATTTCTTCGTCTTCAGTCCCTGGGCCGATCGACCGCTTTTCGTCCCATTCGGTCAGGACAGAATCTATATTTTTAACAGATTCGGCTCTTTCCCCTTCGGCACGTCGGAGGTTTTGTGCCAGCTCAAGGTCGGAAGCGACCGTTTCGGTTGTGGAAAGAACATCGTCGGCAGCTTCCAATAGGTTTTCAGCCGTCCACGAAACGTCGGTCACGTCTTCGAGGACTGTCGCAACTTCTTCGAGCTCGGTGGCGAATTGGTCTTTCTTCTCTTTCCATTCCGTTTGCTCTGTGCGGTAGGCTGCGATCTTTCCGTCAAGTTCGACGGCTCGCTCGTAGAACTCGGGTACCTTACTCGGCGGGAGCACTTCTGGAAGACCCAGGTCGGTAACGAGATCAGTGAATTCCTTTTGTTTTTTGTTGATTTGCCCGTCCAGTTCCGTACGTCGCTTCGAATCAGCCTTAATATCGCCTTCTAGCGTCGTCACCTGGCCTTTGACTTCGCGATACGGATCAGCATCGGCAGTCGTTTCGACAGTTACTGTCGAGTCGATGGCGTACAGACCTGCCGCGAGGACAACGAGCCCGACGAGCCCGCCAACGAGAGGTGTGGTCCCAAATCCGACGCCTGTCCCGACTGCTATCGCGACTCCTGCGACTATCGCTGGCTTGCGCTTCGGAGCAGTGACCTCTGTAGTTTCTTCATATTTTTCTTCCATACCCTCCAGCTTCGATTTGAGTTCCTGGTTTTGTGTCTGTGCTGATTCAATAGATTTCTTCAACTCGGTCCGTTCACTCTGGAGTTCCTCGACTGTAGACGCAATATCCTCAACTCGTGCCGTGTCGACGGCACTCGTTTCTATCTCATCGATATGTGTGAACGATTCGTCCCACTCTGAATGCAGAGACGATATCTCACTTTCTATGTTCCGTCGCTTCTGTTCGAGACTCTCTTCACTCTCGGAGATTTCCCCGGCGGTCTTGGCCCATAGCTTTCGATCTTCGGTGAGGGCATCGATCTCTGTCTCATGTTTAATAAGCCACTCGTAGTACTCGTCCGTCGTATCGATCGTTGCCTTCTGGTCGAACTCCCGTCGTGCTTCGTCGAGGTTCTTTGTGGCCGTCTCAAATTGCTCTTCGAAGTGTTCTAGTTGGTCTGTTAGGTGGGTTGGGAATTCCCCAATAGAGTCGATGTCAACACCATCCAGGCGTGCGTTCAGCGTCTCGAGTCGCTGGAGTGGGTCGAACATTTCCTTGAGAACGTTCAGCCTATTTCGAATCTGCTGCCGGCGGGCGATCTCTTCTTCGATGTCGGCTTGGTTCGTACGCTTTTCTTCGAGTTTCTTAGTTACCGACCTGTATTCGTCGACCTGTTGACTCGCCTCCTTTCGTGCCTCCATGCCCTCGCGAATCGTCTGATATGGATTGTTGAGTTCGGAGGATTTGGTACTTGGATCTCCCCTCGACAACCCGATTTCATATGCTCGGTCATTGAAAGACTCTTCTATTTCTGGGATTTCGGCGATATCGCCGTATGCGCCACCGAGGAAGACGCGAGCCAGATCTTCCGAATCATCGATTCCGGGTGGCAGTCGCCGGAGTTCGTCGAGACTGATTGTATAGAGGTTTCTGTACTGTCGTTCCGTGACCGGCCCGAATATATCCTCAGCATCAAGTTCTGGCCCATCATCGATCGGAGAGACCGATGGGCTTGCGTGTCCATTCAGTACGTATCGGTACTGTTGGTCATCGTGTGTGAGTTCGGCGTCGATCCTATACTCGTCGGTCGCCGGAGGGATACCGTCGCTTCGACCGACGCCGTTCGGGAACTGCCGGAGAGCCTGCATGAACGTTGTCTTGCCAGCCCGCTGTGGTCCGCCAACGACGACAAGACCGTCATCGAGATTGTCGAGGCGTGTGTTCCGGAAGCACCCGAAATCGTCGATCCGGAGTTCGTTCAGGTACATGTTATGTCGCCCTCCTACGTGCCAATTCTTCGAGTACGCGCTCTCGTGCACGCTCGATGAGGTCGTCGAGTCGTTCGTCAGTGAGAGGCAGTTCGTCTGGTCGTCCTTCTTCGTGATCTTCTACCGTCTCCCAGACTATACCGACTTTCTCACGATACAGCTCTCGGACGTCCTCTTTTTCTAGTTCGTCAACGAAAGCGAGATACTCATCGATCACCCGGTCGTTGCCACGAAGTTCATCGACTGATGGGATCGGCGGTCCGGTCTCATCCCGAACGACTTCGGTCCAGATGAACGGTCGTCGTGAGGTCAGTCTGTCTTGAAGCCGGCGAGTGAGTTCGTGGATGGCTTCGTCGTCACTCGATAACGTTTCGTGTACGGGACCGTTTCCGGTCAGTTTCCATCGACAGACATAGCCATCGATGCCCCAGTCTGGATCGCGAACGGTTACACTGGTTCCGTCGAAAATATCAGTCGGCGCGGAGAACTCCTCAAGGGTCTGCTCTATCCGGCGCTCGATATCCGGAATCGAGGAGATATCTTCGTCCCCGACATCAACTTCGACGGTCTGCCAGACGACAGGGCTCGTCGGAACGAACTCGATTTCGTAGTCACCGTCGGCGTCAAGTTCGACGAGATACGCTCCACCGTATCCGGGTTCGGTAATCTGGCGGCCTTGCGGGACGCCCGAGTACGCGATAGGCTGTTTGTTCTCGTGGATACGTGTATCATGGATATGTCCGAGTGCCCAGTAGTGAATCTCATCTTTGCTTTCGAGGTCACTACGAGCGACCGGGACGTACCGCTTGCCATCGGGGTTCAATCCTGTGTGAAGAACGCCGATGTTCGGAACCCGCTCGTCAGCTGGAGTGAACTGATGGTACATAGAGCGGCTTTCGTGGCGGTCGCGATACGATTGCCCCCAGATCCGGGCCTCTGGGGCATCCTCGTTAGGATAATTGAACTCCTCGGGATCCTCATGGTTAAACTCATAGACATTTTCCGGAAGATCTAGATAGGTCGTTGCGCCCCCGACGGGGTCGTGGTTCCCGTAGGAGATGTAGGCTGGAATTTCTTGGTCTGCGAGCCGATCGAACTGCTCTTTCAGGAACGTGTTCGCTTTGACGCTTCGGGAGTCTTCGTCGTAGAGATCGCCTGCGATTACCACGAAGTCGACATTCTCTTCAATCGCGGTATCGAACATCCGTTCGACTGCGATATAGAGAGCAGAATCGAGGGTTTCGATTGTTCCGGTTGCCTGCTGGTGCTGTGTTTTGAGTTGACTTCCTAAGTGCAGGTCAGCTGTATGTAGGAACTGAACGCTCATCTTCTGTAAGTCATTTATCTGTGTATACAAATATCTTGGTATACTATCCCTGGCAGTGTTTAATCGAGTATGAGCAAGAGACAGATCGAGTTTTGAGTGGTATGGCAAAAATCAGCCGTATGCAAATCTCCGATTTGCTTGCTCGTAATTCTCTGATTTACGAACGCCACAACTCGAATAGCGACTGGAGGGGTTTGGGTTTTATCAAACGAGAATGGATACCCCCGACAGGTAGTAAACCTCGGTACTCAGGTGCGCTTATAGGAGTCAGTCAGGCCTGCGTCCGACGATGGAAAAAAGCACGACAGGGTAGGTTTCATGCTACGCCGCGTCATCTCTGAACCTCACGACCTCAACGTCGGTGATGTCGTCGAAATCGTCGTCGGCCCCG
>Ga0207714_1001422_pt1 | contig 15378 bp, 12 predicted proteins | sample PonA232FremontCA_2_FD_187270 | JGI IMG/M metagenome (GOLD analysis project Ga0207714, IMG submission 187270) | Marine sediment microbial community from Fremont, CA, USA - Pond A23 Sediment 2 (SPAdes) | ecosystem: Environmental > Aquatic > Marine > Unclassified | place: USA: Fremont, California... | reverse complement strand
GCGGTAATTTTCGTGACCACGTCACACATATCGGTGTTTCGCGCCGTGTAACCGGTATCCAGTTGCACCGTAGCGGTAAAGACTCGCAACAAACACTATCAGACGAGGATGGACGAACTTGTACGACGTACAGGCAACAGTAGTAGTGTAGTAGCGCCCCTGTCGTCCTCGTCGTCCTCTCTCCGTCTTTTCGACCGTCTCCTGTCTCGTTGTTTCGTCCCTTTTCCGACCTCTCTCGACGGGTCCCGGAGACTCTCTCGGGCGTCCCACAAGAAAAAACCTCTCTCGCGGAGTCGATCCGTCCCTCGTTACTAACGTCGATGTTGTCCTCCGGCAGGGGAATATCGGGGTCCGCGTTCCTCTTATACTCTTGTTACGGAGTCGTTGAGAACACCGGAGAACGGTCGAGAGGGACAGTCGTCGAGAACAGGGGCTACTCCGTGAGGTCCGAGAGTTCGTCGAGGAGGTCCGGGTTTTCTGCGAGAAGTCGTTTCAGTTCGTCCACGGCGTCATCCTCGTCGCCTTCCGCCTCACTCTTAGACTCCCACAGGTCGCTATCAGCCTGTTGTTTGACCGCCTGTGCGTCCGGTGCGTAGACGGTTCCACACCAAGGACACGCCCGGGCGTCGGACGGGAGAGGTTCTCCGCAGTGACATACGTCCGGGGAAAGGCTTTTTTCCTCGTCGTCCGGGTCCCGCATACCCGCCCCGACCTCCGCCTCTCGGATACGGTCCTCGTCGGAGAGGTGTGCGTAGGTCGTTTCCATGACCTGCGAATCCGGACGGTGTCCGATAAGCCATTTCACCGTCGCGTCGGTGAGTTCGTACTCCCGTTTTGCGATTGTGACGAAGTTGTGACGGATATTGTGGGGGTTCAGGGGCTTATCGATTCCGGCCTTCTGCTTCAACCCATCGCGGTCCCCTTGGCCCTTCATCGCGTATGCCAGCGTGTTCCGGGACACCATCTTCTCGGGGTCCGCCTCCGAGTATCGGGGTTTCCCGGTGATGAGGTAGGCGTCAGGATTGTTCGGGTCCGGGTGATACCGTAGCCACTCACGGATAGACCCGACCGCGCCCAATAGGGGACGCTTTTTCGCGGTTTCGTCCGCGCCTTTCAGCCCGTCCGCGTCTCCGTTCAGGTAGTAAACGCCCTCGTCGAGGTCTATGTCTCGAATCCGGAGAGACCGAATCGCCGTGTTCCGTTGCCCGGTGTAGAGGAGTAGGTCGAAAATCGCTAAGTCCCGCGGGTGGTCCGCCGCATTCCGTATGCGTTCTATCTCCTCGGGAGTCAGCATGTCCCGGTCGTCGACGTGGGTCTCGTCGCCCGTTATCATGACTATATCCTCGGGTTCCGGTTCGAGGTCGTCGTGGTAGCGGTAGAACCGGCGGACGACTCCCTGATAGTTCCGGATGGAATTGTTCGCTAATCCGTCGTCTTTCACCTCCGGGTGCGTCCCCTTCCGCATGGCGGTCATGAGGTCGTTCACGTCCTCCGCGGACGCCTCCGTGAGACGAATATCCATCCGTTCAGCAATCCGCTTCGAATAGACACACCAGTATAGCAGGGTGTTCGGGGCTTTGTGTTTCGTGTCCTCCGCGTACTCTCCCTCCGAGGGGAGGGTTACACTCATATCCTGTTCGTCGTATGCCGAGGTCAATTCGAAGATAGCGTCCGCGTCCGCCTCGTCTACGTCGCCGTCCTCGACGGACCTTCGGAGGCTTTCCTTCGCTTCGCGGTATTTCTGTCGTGGGTCAGTCATGGCCTTCCACACTGACCCTGTTCATACCACTCACAATTATATTTTGTACTTTTCACAAAGTAATATTGAAAGTCTATTAAACCTACTTTATGTGTAACAAGCAGTTCATCCACCAGTACGAGAACCTCTGGCCGTACCTGCGTGACCTCTACGGGACGCCGGGTGTCGCCGAGACGGTCAACATGGACCACATCAAAGAACACTACTACACGACCCACCCCGACGTGACACCGACACGGATCGTCGCTGCCGGGCCCGACCTCGATTTCGAGGCCGACCACGACCGCGACGAACTACCCGGCGAACCGCCGAGAGCACTCGTCGCCGCGGACTAGAACGGAGTGCTCGCCGCTTGCTGATCGCGGAGTCTGCTACTCGGTGTCGACGATCACGACCGCGTTCTCCGTTTCGACCATCTCGCCGTCACCGGCGTACTCGCGGCTCTCCTCGATTTCGAACATCCCGTCGTCGAGTTCGAACTCGCCGCCGACAACGAGCGTGTCGCCGTCGACCTCGAAGTCGCCGTCCTCGATCGCCGCGTCGATGTCACCGACCTCGCTACCGAACTCCGGCCCCACGAGCGAGTAATCCAGATCCACGCCGCTGATTTCGGTCGTGATGTCGGGTTCGTCGTCGAAGGCGTCGATGCTGTCGACGTGCATCACCTCGGCGACCGGGGTGGCGAACTCGCCGACCCGGCCGTATATCTCGACCCGATCCAGCGTCGCGTTCAGCGGGAGGCCGTTGTCCGTCTTGTACCGCCGGAGCGCGGAGATGACCTCCATCGCGGTCTCGCCGGCGTCAAGATCGGCCTCGTAGCCGCCGGCTGTCGGCCAGTCGGTCGTGTGAATCGACCTCGGTTCGTCATAAATGCGAGTCCACAGCTCCTCGGTCACGTGCGGAAGCAGCGGCGCGAACAGTTTCAGGAAGGTCCGGTGGGCAGAGGCCAGCGCGAACTCCGTCGAGGCGTTTGGACCGTCGTCGAGGCGCTGTTTTGCGATCTCCAGGTAGTCGTCACAGAACGTCGACCAGAAAAAGGAGCGCAGTTCTGTCCGCGCCTTCGAGAACTCGTAGTTGTCGAACCGCTCGGTGATGGTTGCGACGGTGTCGTCGAGTTCGGCAAGGAGCCAGCGGTCGATCGCCGCGAGGTCGCCCTCGTCGACCGCCTCCACGGTCCCGGCCGGGGGTGTGAGCTGATCGACCAGCCGCGAGGCGTTCCAGAGTTTCTGGAGCAAGCGCTCGCCGGCCTCCAGATCGCCCTCGCGGTACGGGAAGTCGTCACCGATCGAGGTGCCGGCTGCCCAGTACCGCGCGGCATCGACCGGGAACGATTCCAGCACCTCCTCGGGGGGGATGACGTTGCCTTTCGATTTCGACATCGCCTCGCGGTTCTCGTCGAGCACCATCCCGTTTATCATCACGTGATCGAAGGGGACCTCGCTAGTGTGTTCGTAACATTTGATGACTGTGTGGAACAGCCAGAAGGAGATGATATCGTGGCCCTGTGGGCGGAGGTTGGCGGGGTAGAGTTCCGGGCGTTCGTACGTGAACCCGCCCGCGTCGGCGTCCCAGTCCCAGCCGGCGTTCACGAGCGGCGTCAGGGAGGAGGTCGCCCACGTGTCGAAGACGTCTTCCTCCGGAGTGAACGTCTCACAGCCACAGTCGGGGCAGGCGTCGACCGGTGGATCGTCCGCGAGCGGATCGACGGGCAGCTCCTCGCGGTTCGCGAAGACTTCCTCGCCACACTCGTTGCAGTACCACAGCGGGAACGGGATCCCCGAATCCCGCTGGCGGGAGATACACCAGTCCCACTCCAGCCCCTCGATCCAGTGTTTGTACCGGGTGAACATCTTCTCGGGGAACCAGTCCATCTCCCGGCCGGCCGCCAGATACTCCTCCTTTTTGTCGAGCAGTTTCACGTACCACTGCTCGGTGACGAGATACTCGACTTCCTCGTCGCAGCGTTCGTGGACCTGCACCGTGTGGTCGTGGTCGCGGGATTCGAGCAGTGACCCCACCGCGTCGAGATCCTCGATGATCGCCTCGCGGGCCGCCCTGGTGGTCATCCCCTCGTACTCGTCGGCGAGGTCGGTCATCGTCCCCGACTCGTCGATGGCGATCCGGAGATCCAGATCGTGGGCCTGGTACCACTCGATGTCGGTCTGGTCACCGAACGTACAGCACATCACCAGCCCGCTACCGGTCTCCAGATCGACGCGGTCGTCCTCGATGATCGGCACTTCCTGGCCGAAGATCGGGACGCGCGCTGTGCCCCCGACCAGATGCTCGTTGTCGTCGTCCTCCGGGTGGACGAACACGGAGACACACGCGGGCAACAGTTCGGGTCGTGTCGTCGAGATGGTGAACGTGTCCCCGTCGGGTTCGGAGCCGTCGCCGGTCTCGACGATCTCGAAGGCGATGTCGTTGAACTTCGTCTGTCTGTCCAGATCCTCCTGTTCGACCTGGGAGATCGCCGTCTCGCAGTCCGGACACCAGATCGTCGGCGCGCGTTTGCGGTACTCCCGGCCCTGGTCGTAGAGATCCAGGAAGGAAAGCTGGGAGATGCGCTGGACGCGTGGCTCGATGGTCTTGTAGGTGTGATCCCAGTCGACGGAGATCGCGAGTGACTGGATGTCGTTCGTGAACTCGGCCTCGTACTCGTCACAGACCTCGCGGCACTTCTCCTGGAACTCCCGGCGGGGGTACTCGCTGTGGTTGATGCCCAGTTCCCGTTCGGTCAGTCGCTCGGAGGCGATCCCGTTGTCGTCGTAGCCGAAGGGAAAAAAGACCGTCCCCTCGCTCATCCGGCGGTACCGGGCGACGAAATCCTGTAGGGTGAACTGGTAGAGATGGCCCATGTGGAGGTTCCCCGAGACAGTCGGCGGCGGCGTGTCGATCGTGTACCGGGTGTCCGCGTCACCGTCGTAGGCGTAGGTTCCGTCCGTGACCCACTGATTCTGCCACTCCGGTTCGACGGTCTCCGGATCGTACTCGCCGTCGAGTGACTGCTGGTTTGCTGGCGGTTCCTCGGTCGGTTGGTCCTGTGTGTCGCTCATGATCTAGAGACTGCAACTCGCGGTCAAAAACGATGCCTGCGCCGGGGGAGGGGTGTTAGTGGGGCAGAAACGCCCCTACGACGAAGGCAACGGTGGAAACTCGGCGCAACATAGTAGTATATGAACGAACGGATGGTATTAATGACATGGTTTTGTTCCGTCGACTCGTGACGGTTACGGTCGACTGTGCGGGCCAGGGGGAAGGATCGGAAGACGCCTCTCATAGTGTTTGTTGCGAGTCTTTACCGCCGTAGTTCAACAAGACATCGATTACACCGCTTGAAACACCGATATTTGTACCGTGGTCACGAAAATTACCGCAACAAACACTATCAGTACCGGTGTGCGATCCGCTCGCCAGTGTCGAGTCCGTTTCGCAGGGCGGCGTGGAGGCGTCCTTCGCCGGGGATCCAGTCGCCGAGACAGTAGAGGCCGTACTCTTCGGCGGAGTCGAGCGGGCCGCGGGCCGCCGCACCCTCCGGCAGGGCGTACCGCCACCCCTGGTGGTCGGTCCACGCCGGCTCCGCGAGTCGCTCGTCGCCGAGCACGCCAGCGGTCAACTCGGCCAGTTCGGCCACGTTCTCCGCCGGGGGGTCGTCGTAGTGGTCGACCGACCACTCGTGGTTCGCCTGGACGATCAGGAGCGACTCACCGTCGGGAACGTGGCCCGGCTTGCACTCCTCGCGCGAGATCCACCCCACCTCGTGTTCCTTGTCGGTGTTGACGACGGCGTAGTACGGGCGGTCGGTTTCGAACTCGTAGCCGAGCACGGCCGTCCACACCGATCGGTAGGGGACCGCCGCGACGGCCTCGACGAGCGGGTCGCGGATCTCCGCCTCCCACTCCGCGTCGGCCAGCAACTCGGCGGTCTGTGGCGCTGGCGGGTTACAGAGCAACACGTCGAACGGCCCCCACGTGGCGCCGTCGGTGTCGCGCAGCTCCCAGCGATCCCCGGTTTTGCTGATCGTCTCGACGCGTGTCCCACGGTGTACTGTCGTTCCGGTCCGGTCGAAGAGCCGTTTCGCGACCTGCGTGAGTCCGTCGCGGTACGTCCACTTGCGGTCGTCCGCCGCTCGCCCCTCCGAGACCGTCCCCGTCTCGTCGAACACGTAGACGGGTTCGTCGATGGTGACCAGTCCGTCCGCGTCGAGGGCCTCGGTGACGAGTTCGACGACTCGCTCGTCGTCGTCCTTGAGGTAGTTGGCCCCGTAGTCGTAGCATCGGCCGTCGTTGCGTCGTGTCGCCGCGCGCCCACAGACGCCGCCTGACTTTTCGAGCACCGTGATCTCCGCCGCCGGGACTGCCCCGTCGAGGACGTACGCCGCAGCCGCACTCGCCCCACCGGCTCCGATAACACCGATTTCCATGTCCATTGTTTGGGCTCGCAGTACTAACGGACTGCGGTCCGGACAGACGACGGCCGTCCCCACTGTACCGGCCGGCGATCCGCCCCATCGCCGGTGTGATCTTTCCATCCCGCGCCTGTTGTAGCTGTGTCATGATTTACAGGCTGGTCGATCAGACGGTGACGTCGCTGTAGATCTTCCACTCACCGTCGGAGATGCGGAGTTCGATCTCCGCCGTCGCGGTCTCGGAACCGCCGGGACCTCCGACGGAGTACTCCGCACGAGCCGTCGCGGTGTCCTCGTTTTCCTCCGTTATTTCGATCGACTCGATGGTGTAACGTATTACTTATCCACGGCAGCAACTCACGCCCGGTAGCCTTCAGTGAGGCTCTCGACGTACTTCGCGATCACGTCGACCTCCAGGTGTACAGGGTCACCGACGGCTTTCTCCGACAGCGTCGTGATCTCGTAGGTTTCGGGGATGATCGCGACGGCGAAGGAGTCACTATCGTGTGCCGCGACGGTCAGACTGATCCCGTCGACGGTGATCGAGCCTTTCTCGACGACGTACGGGGAAAGCGCCGCCGGTAGCGAGAATGTAAACTCCCAGTCGTCACCCAGCCGGGTTATCTCCTCGACGTGGCTCGTCGCGTCGACGTGGCCCTGGACGAAGTGGCCGTCGAACCGACCGTCGGCAGGCAGTGCACGTTCGAGATTGACCTCGTTACCGACACCGAGTTCGCCCAGATACGTCCGGGCGAGCGTCTCCGTGGCGGTAAACACCTCGAACGCGTCGGTCTCGAAGGCTTCGACTGTCAGGCAAGCCCCGCTCACGCTGATACTCTGGCCGACAGCGAGCCCGTCGAACGGGTTCGACAGCCGGAGGCGTCGCCCATCGGCGGTCTGTTCGACACCGAGAATCTCGACAGTCTCCTCGACGATCCCTGTGAACATACTGGGAGTTAGACGTACTGGAGCGAAAGTGCTACGGTATCATTACTGTGCGACGGGTTTCTCGCCGATCCCTTCGAGTAGTTCTTCCAGGCTCCCGTCGATCGGTTCGTTGTGGAGGAGGACGTCGATCGGCAGCGTCGGGGCGCCGTCGACGAGGTTTTCGAGGATCACCAGTCGCTCGCGGGCACGGGACATCCCGACGTAGAACACGCGGCGTTCGTTGTCGGTCAGGGTCGGGACCGTGTTCGCGTGTTTCGTGAAGGAGGCTTCCTCGGGAAGCTCCTCATTTGCCTGCTCGATGGATGCCGCCATCTGCTCGACGACCTTCTCGGTGAGGTCGGTGGCGACGAAGACGTGGTCCGCCTCGCGGCCTTTCGCGGAGTGGATCGTACCCAGGCGCACGCGGCTACGGTCCATCCCCTGATACGGGCCGTTGAAGTAGGCGTCAACGCTCCGCTCCTGGAAACTCGTCACCTTGCGCAACATATCCGCCGCAGCCGGTGGATCCGGGACGAAGGGGGCGTGCTCACGGATGAGTTCGGGTTCGATCGCCAGGTCGGTCAGGTCGTCGACGCCGGACTCCTCCTCGCGTTCGTCGAGGACGTCGAACAGATCGTCACGTTCGCCGGTCCCGAACGCGGAGTCAGCGAGCATGTCCGCCAGCCGCCGCGCCTGCAAGCCGGTGAGCGGTTCGTCCTCCGCGAGGGCTTCGATCCCGTCGACGTACTGGGTGAGCCGGTCGGTCCACATCCGCTGGTCGGTCAGACAGCTGAAGGGGATCCCTTCGTCGATGAACTCGTCGATGAACTGGAACATCTGGTAGCGGGCCCGGAACAGTACCATCGCCGTCTCCTCTGTCTCCTCGACTGTGCGCGTGAGTTCCCGGGAGAGATCGAGCATCGACCGGTTCCTGAGTGCCTCGACGGTCCCACCCTCCTTCCGGGGTTTCAGGTCTTTCTCCTGGCGTTTTTCGATGTGTCTGACCTCCTGGTTGACCACGTTGAGGATCCGCGACGGGAGTCGGTAGGAGTTCGGAAGGACGACGTCGTCGTCGACGACCTCCTCGAGCAGCAGGTCGGGGTCGGCCCCCTGCCAGGCGTAGACCACCTGGTCGTCGTCGCCGGCGATGAGCACCCGCTTCGTGTGGGGCCGCCACTCGCGGTAAACCTCGTACTGTAGTGTCGTGATATCCTGGAACTCGTCGATGACGAGGTAATCGACGCTCGGGAGCAGCGAGCGCTGTTTCACCCGTTCGAGCATGTCGGCGAAGCCGACGATGTCGTGCTGTCCCTTCCAGGTCCGCCACGCACGGATCGCGTCGGGGATATCGAGCCGGTCGTCGTCGCTGGGCCAGGTCGGCGTGTACTTGTTCCCCGTCTGGGCGTTGTCGTCGATCTCCGGCGGCAGCCTGACCTCCTCGTCGTTCCACTGGAAGGGGACGTCGTACCAGTCGCCCACCTCGCGCCGGGTTCGCTGGAGCCACTGACTCGTCGCGATCACCTTGTTCCCGAGCGTCGTCGACCGGGCGGAACGACGACGTGACCCCTCGTACTCGTCCTCGAACTCCAGCCCGTAATCTTCACAGAACTCCTCCTTGTCGGATTCGCCGACGACGTCGCTGCGGGAGAGATTCAGTAGATCGTAGGCTTTCGCGTGCATCGTACAGACGTTGCCACGGAGTGCACGTGGGGTCGTGTCGAGCCGGTCGGCCAGTCGTTCGCGGATCTCCGCCGCCGCGGCTCGTGTATACGAGACGACAAGAATATCCCGGACGTCGAGGTCCTCGTTGGATGCGATCAACTCCTCGACGCGATCCAGCAGTGCTGTCGTCTTCCCACTGCCGGGGCCGCCGAACAGGCGGATTACCTCTGTGGACTCGGTCATTGGACATTCAATGACGCTCCTGGTTCATAAGCCCCGCGACTTCGCGGCGGTCATCTGTAGAGTGAGAGGTACAACATACTGAACCCGATTATAAACGGGATCGTCTCTACCATCTGGAAAAAGAGCAATGCGAGCACCGCAGCCTCCGAACCGAGCTGGGTGATGACGCTGCTGATGGCCACACCCATACTGATAAATGCAAAGCCGATGAACGCGTACTGTAACCGGTCGGACTGTTTCTGGCGGAAAGCCTGGAAACTGATCAGGGTGAGGCCGAGCGAGAGCCCGAAAACGACGAACCGCATCAGCGTCAGCACGATCCGCGCGATAGGTTCGACATCCACCATCGATGCACCGGAGATAGACCGACTGGTGTTATAAATATGACTCATTCGGGAGCGATATCTGTGGCGTCCACAACAGCAGGGGACGCCGACACAGTAGTTTACTCCGCGCCGAGTTCGTCCCAGAGCTGACTGAACCGGTCCGGGAGGTTCTCTTCCCGGTAGATTCGGACCTTGTACTCGTCGTCTTCCAGTGAAATGACCGTGCTCTCGAAGTTCGACTGATAGACCTTGTAGTGGTTGCCGTCCTCGGCAACCAGCGTCTCGTCTTTGATCAGATCGTACTCGTCGAGCATCTCGATCCGCCGGTAGACTGTCGGGAGAGAGAGATCACACTCGTCGGCGAGCTCTTTCGCGTCCTTCGGCTCCCTGCTGATGGCGGCTAGCACACGCCGGGCGTGCTGGTCGCCGATCGTATCCAGGATGTCCTCAATACTACGGTCGTCCACACCGGTACAATAACTCTCACAAGATATAAACGTTTTTGCCTGTCGCTCCTCCCGTCAGTTGATTAGTTCAAGAAAACTACATCACGTCGGCCGGATTGCGTGCTGCGAGTGCCGTCCCCGCGCCATTATATCAATATTGATAATTTCACGCGGACCGGTCAGTCCCTTCGGGACCGCGTGCAGTCGGGCTGTGGCCGCCGTGTTCGGTCACCCGTTCCCGGATCTGTGCGGTGTGTGCGGTCTCTGTCGAATCATCGATAATCAGCACCTCGCCAGGAGCGGTCGGGAGTCGATCCCCCAGCGAGTCGGACATGTAGGTCGGTTGGATAGCTTCGAGCGCCGCGATATCGGTCGCCGAGGTCAGCCGGTGGGCGACGAGGATGTCCGACTGCGAGATGGCGACGTCCGGGACGGCCGTCGGTCGCTGTGTGACGTAGACGCTGCTGACACCGGGTGCCCGTCCGCGGGTGAGAACCGTCTCCAGTGCAGGGGCCGCGACACCGTCGAAGAAGACGTGTGCCTCGTCGACAAGAAGCCACGGCAACCGTGCGGTCGTTGCGCTCATCCTGGCCTGGTACAGTGTGTCCGCGATGGCACGTGCGACCGCGTTCATCGGATCGTTCCCGAGCCCGGAGAGGTCGACGACGGTGAGTTCGCCACCCGCAAGTGTCGCTACGTCGACGCCGCGTTCGGCGTCGAACACACCCCAGGAGTCGGCCAGTCCGATGTGGTTGGTGGCCGCGCGCTGCTCCCGCGCGGGGGCCGCACTCATCTGGATGTGCTCGCGCATCCCGGCGACTGTCCCGCTGTCCGCCGCGGCCTGCCAGAGGAGCGCACCGGCCCCCCGCTCCGGGGAGAGGCCGACGAGCTGACACCACGACCGTCCGTCCAGCGCGTCCGGTCGGACCGCGGGCTCCGAGATGTGCCGCGCAGGAACGTCGGCCCCGCTGTCGGCGACCGTCCCGAAGGTGCCCATCGGGTCGAGGAGGACGGGCGCTACCCCGGCTGTACGGGCCAGCTCCTCCGCGATCACCCCGAGCGTGTACGATTTCCCGTAGCCGCGTTTCCCGACGATCAACACGGCGTGTGGGCTGTTGCAGTCGAAGTACAGCTGGGCCCCGTCGCTCCCGTCGAGTGCCCGGAAGCTGCCCAGTCTGCCCGACGGTTCCGTGACAGTTTCTCCCCGGTTGCGTCCGATTACGAAGCTCACACGGGGCGTTGCCGCGTCTTCGTACTTGAAGATTCACACGCTACGACGAAACGGAAACTACATCTACGAGACGGTCAACCCACCATCCAGAACCACTCTTTCGATGTTCGAACTGTTCACCGAAACGTACGTCGACTGGCGACAGAGCATCGCGCTGACAGGGACGGTGATCAAATACCTCGCGGTGGCGATGGTTGTCCCGTTGCTGATTAGTCTGGTCTACGGTGAGGATACGGTTGTCTTTCTCGTCTCGATGGCTATCGCGGTGTCAGTCGGATTCGCGCTCGAACAGTTCGAAACCGACAACGAACTCGGACCTTCGGAAGCACTGTTTTTCGTCGCCCTGGCCTGGTTCGGTGCTGCTGCGGTCGGTGCAGTGCCGTACGTCATCGCCGGGATGGGGACGTCGTCGACGCTCGCGGACCCGATCAACGCGCTGTTCGAGGCGATGAGCGGTTTCACGACGACCGGGGCGACCGTGATGGGTGAGATATCAACCGACCAGCACTCACACGCCCTGCTCATCTGGCGACAGCTCACCCAGTGGCTCGGCGGGATGGGGATCATCGTGTTGATGATCGCGATTCTCCCCGAAATCGCGGTCAACGGCGCCCAGCTGATGCAGCGGGAGGCGCCGGGGCCGGAACTCCAGAAGCTGACCCCCCGGATCGCCGAGACGGCCCGCGTACTCTGGCTCGTCTATCTCGGCTTTACACTGCTTTTCGTCGTCCTGATGACCACACTGCACTACAGCACGAATCTCGCGCCGAACATGGACCTCTACAACGCGATTGCACACGGTTTCTCGACGCTCCCGACCGGCGGCTTCTCGCCACAAGCCGACAGCATCGGTGCGTTCGAACCGGCAGTGCAGTGGCTTTTCATCCCCTTCATGATTATCGCGGGGACGAACTTCGCGCTGTTCTGGTATCTGCTCAACCGTGATCTGTCGGCCGTCGCCGCGGATCCGGAACTGCGGGGGTATCTCGGCTCGATCGTGGTTCTCACGGTCGTCCTGGCGGGGATCCTCTACGCGGGGGCGGCACCGGAACTGCCACGGAGCGGTGTCATGACGGGGGACCTGGAAAACGCCGCTCGACAGGCAGCCTTCCAGATCGGATCGCTGATGAACTCGACCGGCTACGCGACGAGTGATTTCGCACAGTGGGACAGCGTCGGACAGGTCGTCCTCCTGTTTACGATGTTCATCGGTGGCTCTGCGGGCTCGACCGGTGGCGGGATCAAAATCGTCCGCTGGATTATCGTGCTCAAGACGGCAAAACGGGAACTGACCACGGCTGCCCACCCGGAGCGGGTCCAGCCGATCCGGCTCGGGGAGTACGTCGTCGACGAGGATGCAGTCCGCGGCATACTGGGCTTTACGCTCCTCTATTTCATCCTGCTCGGGGTCGGTGCAGTCGTCATCGCGATCGACGCGAGCCGCACGGACCAGATACTCCTCTCACCGATCGACGCGGTCACCGCGAGTCTGGCGACGATCGGAAACATCGGTCCGGGCTTTGGCGAACTCGGCCCGTTCGGGAACTACAACGGGTTCCCGAACCCCTCGAAACTGCTGATGATCTTCCTGATGTGGGTCGGCAGGCTCGAGATTATCCCCGTGCTGGTGATCTTCACCGGCGCGTTCTGGCGGCGGTAACCGTCGTTGTCAACTCCCACGGTGAACGCGGATCGCTCTCGCTGTCGGAGTTACATCTGGGTGACTAGCTCGTCGGCAAACGAGGTTTCGACGAAGACGACGATGTGATCGCCCGCCTCGAACACGGTGTCACCCCGCGGCGTTACGAACGCGCTGTTCCGGGAGATCGCCCCCACGACGAACTGGCCGTCCAGTTCGCTGGCGAGATCTACGATTGTCCTGCCGACCATCTGGCTCTCCGGGTCGAGTTCGAGTTCGAGCACTTCCGCCTGGTCGTCTTCGAGCACGGCCAGGTTCTCCGCGATGTTCTCGAAACTGAACCGGGTGATCTCCTCCGCTGTCACGTCCCGCGGGTTGATCGCCACGTCGATCCCGATCTCTTCGAACAGTGTCACGTACTCCGTGTTGTCGACGACAGCGATCACCCGGTCGACACCGAGTCGCTTGGCCAGGACCGCGAAAAGCAGGTTCCGCTCGTCCGACTCCATTGTCGCGATCACGATATCGGCTTCGTCGACGTTCTCACGCGTGAGAAAGTCTGTATCGGTCGGATCGTGTTGCATCACGACACTCTCGGGCAGTTCCTCGGCGAGTTCGCGTGCGCGGTCGTCGCTGGCCTCGATGAGCCGAGGTTTGATCCCCCGTTCCTCGAGCAACCGCGCTGTGTGGTATCCGATCTCCGACCCCCCTGCGACGACGATCTCGTCGGCGGAGGCCGACGCCTCGGGGGCGACATCCGTTGCGAACGATTTGACGCTCTCGGGAGTCCCGATGACGACCGCTCTGTCGTCTGCCCTGATCACCGTATCCCCGACCGGAATGAGTAGCTCTTCGCCACGGAACAGGCCGGCGAACGTCAGCGACTCGAACCGGTCGGCCTCTGCGACTGTCTGGCCGGCTACCGGGCTCCCGTCTTTGATCACGAACTCCGCCATGTGTACGAGGCCGCCGGCGAACAGATCCAGGTCGAGCGCGGAGGGGAGGCCGATCACCCGGACGATGTTCTCGGCGGTCTGGAGATCAGAGCAGATGATGTGGTCCGCGCCGAAGGCCCCATGCTGGCGTTGCCAGGTCCTGAGATACTCGGCCGCCTTCGTCCGGACGATGGTGAACGGATCGCCGAGGGTCTTCGCCGTCCCGCAGGCGACGAGGTTCGTCCGGTCATCGTCGGTACAGGCGATAAACATGTCCGCCTTCGAAACACCGGCCTCCTCCTGTACCGCCAGCGACGTGCCGTCACCGTGAATCGTCAGCACATCGTACTCGAATTTCAGCTGTTCCGCGCGTGTGGCGTCTTCCTCTATCACGACCACATCGTTGTCTGCGGAGAGGTTGTCGGCGATCGAGGATCCGACTTCTCCAGCACCGATGATTACGACGCGCATATCCCACCCACCGACTCGACTCACTAATCCGTTTCTACACGGAACCGGGAGAAAATAGCCGGGAACGAGACGCGTCAACTCTAGATATACGCGTTTATTTATAAAAAAGCAGTAGGCAGACGAGTAAGGCACCGAGAAATTTACCGCCGCTTACAAGAGAGCGGTCCGATACGCACCGGGGCGTCCGATTCTCACCACACAGCTATCGTGGCGGTCGACAGAGCCCTGCCACGCACCGGTCACTGACACGGATTCAGCCCGAGCGCCCCTGAGACGCCGGTCTGTCCGCAGTGTGGTCGACAGTCGACTGTTGGCCCCAACCGCTCGGGCCGGATGGCGTCCCCGGCCCGCCGCCGTCGGTGTCAGCAGATCCCGGGAACCGGGCGAAACCAGGGCTGACTAGTAGGGACTCCTCTTCTTCATAGATCCCTCGCAACATTGGTGTGTAGCATGGCTGCAATAACCTCGGTCGGATCAGTGGTACTGCAAACTCAGGAACAGTTGTTCGAGCACGTCCTGAACGACGCCTTACTCGGCAGTTCGATCTACGTCAACATCGCGTTGGCCGGGCTGTCGTTACTCTTTTTCATGTTCCTCGCCAGGAACGTGAAAGACCCGCGTTCACAGTTGATCATCGTGGCGGCGATGTCCGTGTCGGCAGTCTCGATCGCGAGTTACTCGGGACTCGCGTCGGGACTGACAATAAGCGTCATCGAGATGCCCGAAGGGCACGCGATGGCCGGTGAGGTGACAGAACTGGCCGGCCAGGACCAGGTCGTCGAGGGGACGGTGAGTCTGTGGGGTCGGTATCTGACGTGGGCGTTCTCGACACCGTTTATCCTGTTGGCGCTCGGGCTCATCGCGGGGTCGAACATCTCGAAGATTTTCACGGCGATCATCTTCGACGTCGGCATCATGCTCACGGGACTCGCGGCCGCGCTGACGACCTCGTCGCACCTCATGCGGTGGTTCTGGTACGCGATCAGCTGTACGTTCTTCCTCGTGGTCGTCTACATCCTGCTGGTCGAGTGGCCGGAAGACGCCAAGGCTGCCGGGACGGCCGACATCTTCAACACGCTGAAACTGTTGACAGTCGTCCTCTGGTTCGGGTACACGATCTGGTGGGCACTCGGTAACGAGGGGCTCGCGGTCATCGACAGCGTCGGTCTCACCTCCTGGGGCTACAGCGCGTTCGACATCGTCGCCAAATACGGCTTCTCGTTCCTGGTGATCAACTACGTCATCAACAACGTCGACACCATCAGCGGCGGCGCGGAGTACGGCGCGACATCCGACGCGATACCCGCAGACGACTAGATAGCCACCGTTGC
>Ga0207714_1001421_pt1 | contig 15379 bp, 17 predicted proteins | sample PonA232FremontCA_2_FD_187270 | JGI IMG/M metagenome (GOLD analysis project Ga0207714, IMG submission 187270) | Marine sediment microbial community from Fremont, CA, USA - Pond A23 Sediment 2 (SPAdes) | ecosystem: Environmental > Aquatic > Marine > Unclassified | place: USA: Fremont, California... | reverse complement strand
TATACATGCGGGTTCCATAATGATTGACCACATAATGTCTGTTTTAAGATTCAGACCATATTGAGTTACAAACTATTAATTAAGTTATATCCGTATGAAAAAATGATTGCATGGTTGAATGAGTAGATGGGAGAGAGAATGGGCCTTGTGTAACTAAGGGAGAATGGGGGATGCCATGGCGATCACAATTTTGGAATACGTCTGTATCGGGTTGCATTGGGCTTAGGAGGGGTGGGACGAGCTTTGCCTGCTCCAGTAGCGGATTTTACGGGCCAGTTTTTTGGCGTTGAAGGGTTTGGCCAGAAAATCATTCATTCCCGATTCGAGCGAATTCAACTCATCTTCTTTCCAGATATTGGAGGTAACTGCAATAATCGGGGTGTGGATGCCCTTTTTACGAATGGCGCGGGTAACTTCCATCCCGTTGAACCCGGGCATGATGATGTCCATTAGAATGATGTCATACTTCTGGCGCTCAACCTGATCCAGGCATTTCTGTCCGTCGTCGACAATGGTCAGCTGCATGTCAAAATCATGGATGTACTTTTCTATGATCCGCTGATAGAGGTATTCATCCTCCGCCAGCAAAATACGAAGCCGACCGGTGGTATGGGCATTTTTCACGACAAACAAAATTCCAGGATTGGACTAAACAAATTACGGAAATTCGTGAAGATAATTGCCTGAAATTCTTTAAATTTTGACCAAAAGGGATAATTGTTTGATGAACATCGGTCAGCGGAATTTTTCCTGATTGTCTTCGAAAATGCGCAGATAATTGTCGTAACGTATCTCGCTTATAGTGCCGTTTTTGACCCTTTCTTTCACTTGGCATCCTGGTTCATGGGTGTGGGTGCAATTGTGGAACTTACAATCCTGGGAAGCTCTGAATATTTCGGGGAAGTAGTGGTAGATTTCCTCGCGGTCCATATCGACCAGGCCGAAACCTCTGATGCCCGGGGTGTCGATGATGTGGCCCCCAAAGGGCAAGTCGATCATTTCGGCAAAAGTGGTGCAGTGCTTACCTGCCTTGTGGTAATCGGATAGCCGGGCTGTTTTCAGGTTGGCCTTTGGATGCAGCACATTGATCAGGGTGGATTTACCAACCCCGGAATTACCCGATATGACGCTGGTTTTGTCTTGAAGCAGGGCGGTTACCTGGTCCAGGTTTTCCCTGAGGGTCACAGAAGTTTTAAAGCATTCATAACCTGCATCTTCATATATACCCACCAGTTCGTTCATTTTCTCCATTTGCTCTTGATCATACAGGTCGGTTTTATTGAAGATGATTTTGGCCGGGATGCGGTAGGCTTCGGCGGTGACCAGGAATCGGTCGATAAAAAGGGTGTAGGTTTGGGGGTAGGCAATGGTGGCCATGATGATGGCCTGGTCAATGTTGGCTGCGATGATGTGGCTTTCTTTGGAAAGCTTGGTCGCCTTGCGGATGATGTAATTTTTACGCGGGTATAAATTGGTGATCAGCCCTTCCCTTTCGCCTTCAGGGATCGGGCTGAAAACCACCCCATCGCCTACGGCTACCGGGTTGGTCGTGCGTAGCCCCTTGATGCGGAAACTGCCTTTAATTTTACAGGCCCAGTGCTGCCCCTGGCCGTCCCTGACATAATACCAGCTTCCGGTCGATTTGATAACGGTCCCTTCCAAGGTGGTGTTTTTTGCAAAATTAATCAATCCCGCTGACCGGACCAAGCAAAAACCCCGCTTGCAAAAACCCCGCTTAGCGGGGGGGTAGTTTTGCCTCCACTTTTTTTGACCCCGCTTAGCGGGGTCAATTTACCCCCGCTTAGCGGGGTCAATTTCCCCCCGCTAAGCGGGGTCTCTAATTTAGGAATGCCCTTTTTCATCCAAAAATTAACCGAATAAAATGATATTATTCTTATCTTAGCATGCTTTAGGTCCATGATTTATGGCAAGTAAGGAAACGAAAATAACCAAACAACGCCTGCGCAGCTCTTATCTCACCTCTGTGGTGAGTATTGCCCTGGTTCTTTTCCTGTTGGGTATTCTGGGCCTGCTGGTGCTTAATGCCAAACGCATCTCGGAGTACGTCAAGGAAAACATCGGCTTTTCCATCATGCTCAAAGAAGAGGTCAAGGAAGTCGATGTGATAAAGCTTCAGAAAATGCTTGATGCCAAGGAATATGTGAAATCCACCAGGTACGTCACCCGAAAAGAAGCCGCCCGGGAGTTGAAAAAAGAGCTTGGTGAAGATTTTGTTGATTTTCTCGGCTACAACCCATTGCTTTCATCCATTGATGTCCACCTGAATGCCCAGTATGCCAACCCCCAAAGCATTGACACAATCAAAAAGGATCTCAGGAAATATAACGAGATCAAGGAAGTTTTCTATCAAAAGTCTTTGGTTGAGCTGATCAATCAAAACATTCGAAAGATTGGGCTTTTTCTGCTGGTATTTAGTGCCTTGTTGTTCCTGGTGGCAATCGCCCTGATCCACAATACCATTCGCCTGTCCATCTATTCGAAACGTTTCATTATCAATACCATGCAATTGGTCGGGGCCACCAGGGGCTTTATCCGGCGGCCTTTCCTGTTCAGGGGTATTATGCAAGGGGTTTATGCCTCTATTGTGGCCATCGCCATGTTAACAGGGGTGGTGTACCTGATACAGGATGAGTTTTCCGGCATCATCAGCCTCCAGGATGTGAAGGTCCTGGCCATGCTCCATGGGATGGTCCTGGTCGTTGGTGTGATCATTAGCTGGATTTCTACCTTTATTGCTGTTAATAAATATTTGAAAATCAAAGCAGATAAACTATATTTCTGATTTAAAATGTATTGCATATGGCTAAGAAAGAACAAACCGATCCCGCCAGGCAATTTGCCTTCACCCGGCAAAATTACAAGCTCCTGATCATTGGGGTGGTCATCATCGTCATTGGTTTTTTGCTGATGTTGGGGGGTAAAGCTGAAAGCCCCGAGCAGTTTAACCCGGATGTGTTCAGTTTCCGGCGCATCACCCTGGCCCCGTTGGTCGTTCTTTTTGGGTTCATTTTTGAAATTTATGCCATTATGAAGAAGCCCAAAAAGACGGAATCAAACCAAACTTCATCGTAAAAGCGCCGGTGCATGGATTGGATAAAGGCGTTGATCCTTGGAATTGTTCAGGGACTGACAGAATTTTTGCCCATCAGCAGCAGCGGTCATCTGGAGATCGGTAAATCCCTTCTTAACATTGATCCTGAAGGAAGCCTGACCTTCACGGTAGTGGTACATGGGGCCACTGTCCTGAGCACCATTGTGGTTTTCAGGAAGGATATATATCGTTTGCTGACGGGTTTTTTCCGGATGGAATGGAACGCTTCCACCCAATACATCAGCAAGCTGGTCTTTTCCATGATCCCTGTGGTGGTACTGGGATTGTTTTTTGAGCAGCAGATCGAGCAGTTTTTTACAGGCAACCTGGTACTGGTCGGGGCGATGCTTTTAATTACGGCCCTGTTGCTTTTATTTTCACACTTTTTCCAGGCCCGCCAGCATTCTATTTCCTTTCCCCGGGCTTTCGTGATTGGGATTGCCCAGGCCCTGGCCGTTATGCCGGGTATTTCGCGCTCCGGGGCCACCATCTCCACCGGTTTGATTTTAGGCGGCAAGCGTGAAGAAGTGACCCGCTTTTCCTTTTTGATGGTGCTCCTGCCCATCATCGGAGCCAACATCAAGGATATGATGGACTATTCAGCTTCGACCTTTTCCGATGTGCAGCTTTTTCCACTGCTGGTGGGTTTTGTCGCTGCCTTCTTATCCGGCTTGATGGCATGTACCTGGATGATTCGCATTGTCAATCGTGGCCGCCTGATTTATTTTGCCATTTACTGTATACTGGTTGGCCTGTTAGCCATTCTTTTGGGCTGATAAAAGCATTTTTTTTTATGGGGTATTTTGATATTTCTGATCTCAATGATCTGATTGAAGGACGTGTCTTATTGTTCAATAAACCGCTGTTCTGGACTTCTTTCGATGTGGTGAAAAAGACACGCGCCATCATTGAAAAAAAGTACCGCCACCAGACCGGCCAACGCAGAAAGATTAAGGTAGGCCACGCCGGAACCCTGGACCCCCTGGCTACCGGGCTGATATTGCTGGCTACCGGCAAAAAAACCAAAATGCTCGAGGAACTTCAAGCCCGCGATAAGGAATACATCTCAACCATCGAACTGGGAAAAACCACCCCTTCTTTTGACCTGGAAACAATGTTTGACCATCGCCAAGCGTTATCTGATATGCGAAGGGAAGATATTTTGGCTGTATTGGAGCTTTTTACCGGCGAGATCGACCAACTTCCTCCGGCCTATTCGGCAAAAAATATTCAGGGAGAACGGGCCTACCGGGCCGCCAGGAGGGGCGAAAACGTCGAAATGCAACCCATCCGCATTCGGATTCATGAAATGGAGATGATCCATTGGCAGTGGCCATTGGTCACCCTTCGGGTAAGGTGTGATAAAGGCACCTATATTCGTTCGCTGGCCCGGGATATTGGAGAAGCACTGGGCTGCGGAGCCCATTTGGCCGGCTTGAAACGTACCCGCATTGGCGATTATCTGTTGGAAAATGCGGTGAATATAAGCGATTTTGAGCAATTTGTCGTTAATTTGTAACTGAACCAATATTCCTCCGTATAAGGGGGGACGTAATGTAGAACTTATAAAATACCCGCAATTAATGAAGTTATCGCAGTTTAAGTATAATTTACCGGAGGATAAAATTGCTTTATATCCGGCAAAGAACAGGGATGAATCAAGGTTGATGGTGGTTTACAAGAATTCGGGGAAGATAGAGCACCGGACATTTAAAGATATCGTCGATTACTATAATGAACAGGACGTGGTCGTGTTCAACAATACCAAGGTTTTTCCTGCCCGTTTGTACGGGAATAAAGAAAAGACCGGGGCGAAGATAGAAGTTTTTCTGCTTCGCGAGTTAAGCAAGGAGCAGCGTTTGTGGGATGTATTGGTTGATCCGGCCCGCAAGATCCGCATTGGCAATAAGCTGTATTTCGGCAATGAAGAAAATGGCGAGACGCTGGTGGCCGAAGTGATCGACAATACCACCTCCAGGGGGCGGACGCTGCGGTTTTTGTTTGAAGGCGATTATGATGAGTTCAAGAAAACCCTCTATAAGTTAGGTGAGACCCCGCTGCCGAAGTTTATAAAAAGGCAGGTGGAACCTGAAGACGAGCAGCGTTACCAGACCCTTTATGCCAAGCATGAGGGGGCTGTGGCGGCGCCCACTGCGGGTATGCATTTCAGCCGGGAACTGCTCAAACGTATGGAAATCATCGGGGTGAACTTTGCTGAGATTACCCTCCATGTTGGCCTGGGTAACTTCAACAATGTGGATGTGGAGGACCTGACCAAGCACAAGATGGATTCGGAGAAGATTTATATCTCGGATGAAGCAGCCCAAAACATCAACCAGGCCAAGGATAACCGGCGCAATGTATGTGCCGTGGGAACAACGGTGCTGCGTACCCTTGAGTCCTCGGTTTCCACTACCAAACGCGTAAAACCCTATGAGGGCTGGACCAATAAATTCATCTTTCCCCCTTATGAGGTCCAGATTCCCAACATGATGATATCCAATTTCCATCTGCCCCTATCCATCCCGCTGATGATGGTATCGGCTTTCGGCGGTTATGAACAGATTTTTGAAGCCTACAATGTGGCCCTCAAGGAGAATTACCGTTTCGGCACTTACGGCGATGCCATGCTGATCATCGATGATGAGCAATAAGCCACTACAAGCCGGGTTAATTCGCTAATTGAAAAAACGGTTCAACCGGGCTGTGGATGATAGCCAGGACAAGACGGGTCCTGGCTTTTTTGTGGTTTAAGCAAAGGATCTGGCGGGGTTTTAATTGAGCAAATAACGGCTCATCAATCTAACCGTGAATGAGCAAGGCACTGTCGCGGAAGTCCCCGTTCTGTTGTACAATTTTTAGGAGAGAGCCAGCGAAAAAGGTTAGCCGGCAGCCGTTTCTTTTAGTTTATCTGCGATGGCCTGCAGGTCTTCTTCAATGAAAGGTTTGTACCGGGGATTTCTGAATACCGCCGCCGGATGGAAAGTAGCCATCACCAGGCGGTTGTTTTCTTTTTCCCATGATCCCCTGATGTCGCTGATTTTATCACGCAGCGGGGTGCCGCGGTACGACTTCAGGGCGGTGGCCCCCAGAAGCAGGATCAGCTTCGGGTTGACCAGTTCGATCTGTTCTTCCAGGTAGGGGAAACAGGTCTGAACTTCCTGTTTTTTGGGCACCCGGTTTTTGGGTGGACGGCATTTGACAATGTTGGCGATAAAAGCGTTTTTTTCCCGGCTAAGACCCGCCTGTTCCATCATCTGATCCAGCAGTTTGCCGGCTCTGCCCACAAACGGACGGCCCAGCTCGTCCTCTTTGGCACCGGGGCCCTCCCCGATGACCATCAGGGGTGCATTTTCTGGGCCTTCTCCAAATACTGCCAGGTTGCGCTCGCGGTACAGCGGACAGGCCTGACAGGAAAGAATCGTCTCCCGCAGGCTCGCCATCCGCTTGGTTTTATTTGTTTTGCTCATGATCGCTCGTATTGCTGCCATATATGAAAAAAGAGAGAACCCGCGGGGTCCCCTCTTCATGATGCTTTATCTATAAGTCCCGGTTAAAGACTTATTTGAGTGAGTAACGCTTAAATTCAGTAACGCTCAATTCTTTATCGAATTCCTGCAGGTAATCGCGCACCGATTTTTTACTGTCTTTGATGAATTCCTGGTTCAGCAGGGTGTTTTCCTTCATGAATTTACCCAGTTTACCCTGTGCGATCTTATCGAGCAGGTTATCTGGTTTGCCATCGGCCTTGGCCTGTTTGCGGCCTATTTCGAGCTCTTTTTCTACCACATCCTGGGGAACCTGATCTTTATCGACGGCTACAGGATTCATGGCAGCCACCTGCATGGCAACATCCCGGCCCACCTGGGTTTCGATCTGCTCCTGGTTAAGGCCGATCAAAGCAGCCAGTTTATTGTCCATGTGGATGTAGGATGTAACCTGGGGTGCTTCCAGGAAATCGTAGTAGGACAGTTCAAGTTTTTCGCCAATGATGCCGGTTTGATATTTGATGGTTTCGGCAACCGATTTGCCGTTGAGGTCCTTATTCAGGAGCTCATCCAGGTCTTTGGGTTGTTCTTTTACTGCCAGGTCAAGGATTTGGTGAGCCAGTTTGATGAAATCATCGTTCTTGGCCACGAAGTCGGTTTCGCAGTTGAGCGAAAGGATGAAGCCTTTTTTGGCGTCATCGGTGGTTTTTGAGAAAACCACGCCTTCGGCGGCTTCGCGGTCGGAACGTTTCTGGGCGACGGCCTGTCCCTTTTCCCGGATGATTTCGATGGCTTTGTCAAAATCGCCATCCGCGGCTGTCAGAGCCTTCTTGCAATCCATCATTCCGGCTCCGGTCTGTTTTCTGAGTTTGTTGACGTCGGCTGCAGTTATATTGGCCATTTTACGTTACATTTATTAAGGTGTTTGACTTAAAACTTATTGATTGTTTTCTTCTTCGGTGTTCTCCTGTGATGATGCGCTTTGATTTTCGCTGGAACCACTCTGCTGGGCTGTTTCGTTTTGTCCGGCCGGTTGATTTTTTTCCTGGCTGGTGGTATTTTCTTCAGCCTGAGCCGTTTGTTGTTGGGATGCTTGTTCGGATTCCTTTTGCCCGGATTCTTGCTGGTCAGGCTCTTGCTGTTGGGGTTCCTTTTGTTCGGTCTCTTTTTGAGCCGTTTCTTTTCTTGCCCGGGTAGCTTTGCGTGCGCGGGTTTTCTTCTTGGCCTGGGTCTGGCCTTCACCCTGCTGCTCTTCCCCTTTTTGCTTCTGTTCTGATTTCTGCTCCTTCGAAGCTTTTTCCTTCTCTTTTTCCATCTTGCGTTCTTCCAGCCCTTCCTGAACGGCTTCGGTCGCTTTGCTAACAATGTAAGAGATGGATTTGGAAGCATCATCATTTGCCGGGATGGGGAAGTCAACCTCCTGGGGATTCGAGTTGGTATCGACCATGGCAAAGATGGGAATGTTCAGGCGTTGGGCCTCCCTGACGGCAATGTGTTCTTTGGTCACATCGACGATGAAGATGGCTGCCGGAGGACGGTTCATGTTGGAAATGCTCCCGAAAGTTTTCTCCAGTTTGTTGCGCTGCCTTTGAATCTGCAATCGCTCGCGCTTGGCCAGCTTGTCATAGGTGCCATCGGCAAAACGCTTGTCGATGGTGGCCATCTTCTTGATGGTGCGCTTAATGGTGGGGAAGTTGGTCAGCATTCCACCCGGCCATCTCTCCGTTACATACGGCATGTTGGTGGGCTTGACCTTCTCGGCGACAATGTCTTTGGCCTGTTTCTTGGTGGCTACAAACAGTACCTTGCGGCCCGATTTGGCAATTTGCTTCAGGGCACCGCAGGCTTCGTTGAGTTTGACGGTGGTCTTTTGCAGATCGATCACATGGATGCCGTTGCGCTCCATGAAAATGTAGGGGGCCATCTTCGGATTCCACTTCCGCTTGAGGTGGCCGAAATGAACGCCCGCCTCCAATAATTCATTAAAAGTTGCTTCTGTCATGAATACTTGATTTAACGTTTACATTCTGTTTAAAACAATTGCCGGGTAGTCCCGCTTTTAGCGGAAGTCCTGGCAATTTAGATACTAAACGGATAATTATACAGCTATTATCGTTTGCTGAATTGTGTTTTCTTGCGGGCTTTGGGACGTCCGGGTTTCTTGCGTTCCACGTTGCGCGCATCACGCGTCAGTAAACCTTCCTTCTTGATGGTGTCCTTGAATTCCTGGTTGGATTTGACCAGAGCCCGGGCAATGCCGAGGCGAAGGGCTTCTGCCTGTCCGCTGACGCCGCCACCCTGAATATTGACCTTGAAATCATAACTGCCACTCATGTTGACAGCGTTCAAGGGCTGCTCAACGATGTAGCGCAGATGCGGCTGCGGAAAATATTCACTCAAGTCACGACCGTTGATGCTCATGTTGCCTTTGCCTTCACTCATGTAAACCCTTGCTATGGCGCCTTTTCTTCTGCCTATCGCAATAACTCTTTCCATATCGCTTATTTAAATTCTTTTAGATTGACTTTGGTTGGTTTTTGAGCTTCATGCGGATGCTCTTCACCGGCATAAATAAACAGGTTCTTTTTAATCTGCTCTCCAAGCCGGGTTTTAGGTATCATACCATGTATGACCTTTTCTACGAGCTTCTCCGGAGATTTGTCCATGATCTCTTTCGGGGTTCTTTCCCGTTTGCCTCCGGGATAACCGGTGAAATGCACATATTCCTTGTCGGTCCATTTCTTGCCGGTGAGTCTCACATGTCGGGCATTAATCACGATAACCTTATCGCCACAATCCACATGCGGGGTGTAGTTGGGCTTGTGCTTGCCGCGAAGCATCTTGGCGACCTTCGAGGCCATGCGTCCCAGCACTTCATTCTTGGCATCTACCAGGACCCAATCTTTTTGCACGTCTTCCTTCCTTAACGATTCTGTCTTGTAGCTGTTGGTATCCACTTTAATCCTTATCTTTTTGGTTTCTAATCAAATAGGCTTACTTTAAGTTTCAGCGGTTTGCAAAAATAATATTATTTTTAGAAAATTAACAACTTTATCAACAAATAATTTCATGCCGGGTCGGCAACAGCGAAATCTTTTGCCGCGTTGATAAAAAGGTGCGATGTGTTGGGATATTTGAATTGTTTTGCTTTTTTTGTAAGTTCAATCTCTAAATGTAATGGATTCCCTTATCCTGGGTAAGCTATGCATAGGCAGGATAAGGGAAGTGGAAAAAGTCTTTACCCGTTATGAGTGACCAGAAATATATGAATGAAGCCATCCGGATTGCCCGGGAAAACATGGAGAAGGGCGGAGGGCCCTTTGGGGCAGTGATTGTACGTGATGGCCGGATCATTGCCACTTCAGGCAATACGGTGGCCCTGGAGAATGACCCGACTGCCCACGCCGAGATCAATGCCATCCGCCAGGCCAGTGATTACCTGGACGATTTTGATCTGAGCGGGTGTGAACTGTATTCCTCCTGTGAGCCATGCCCGATGTGCCTTGGGGCCATATACTGGGCGCGCATCGATCGGATCTTTTTTGCCGCCGACCGTGAGGATGCCGCCAAAGCCGGCTTCGATGATTCCTTCATATACCGCGAAATCAACAAACCCCTTAACCGGCGAACCATCCCCACCCATCAAAGGTTGAGGGAGGAGGCCCTGGAAGTGTTCCAGGAATGGGATGATAAGGAAGACAAAATCCAATATTGATCAGGGCTTGGGTCAGAGGTTCAATCTCCTTCCAAAGCTCGCAGGCTGCCATTTTGGAATCTGCGTTTTCGGACTGCTCATCTTCTCCGTTTATAAAAACCATTGGATTAATATTGTATTTAATAGCCGCTATGAGTCGATCCAACACCATACTGAACCACGATTTTTACCGCAAAGACGTACTGGAGATCGCCCGGGAGTTGCCGGGCAAATGCCTGGTTCGGCAGGTTGACGGGCAGCTCTGCCGGTACGGGATCACCGACGTGGAGGCTTACCGGGGCGAAGAGGACCAGGCTTCTCATGCCCGCCGCGGAAGAACGCCCCGCACCCGGGTGATGTACCATGAGGGCGGGATCCTATACGTGTACCTGGTTTACGGGATGCACTGGATGCTCAACATCGTCACCGGCCCGCAAGGGCATCCCCAGGCCCTGCTGATTCGTGGCCTATCCACCATTCAGGGTCCCGGCCGCCTCACCAAAGCCCTCGGCATCGACCGCTCATTCAATGCAGAAGACCTAACCCACTCTCAACGTATATGGATCGAAGAGGTTAACGGGGAATCCCCCGGACAAATCATCACCCGTCCCCGCGTTGGCATCGACTATGCCGGTAAAGAGTGGCGGGAAAAACCCTGGCGGTTTATTTTGAAAAATGGGTAATTAGTGAATTAGTAGGGAGTGAATTAGTAGGGAGTAATTAGTAGGGAGTAGTTAGTAGGGAGTAAAATAGTAGGGAGTAGTTAGTAGGGAGTAGTTAGTAGGGAGTAATTTGTAGGGAGTAGTTAGTAGGGAGTAATTAGTAGGGAGTAAATTAGTAGGGAGTAATTAGTAGGGAGTAATTAGTAGGGAGTAAAATAGTAGGGAGTAGTTAGTAGGGAGTAGTTAGTAGGGAGTAAAATAGTAGGGAGTAAATTAGTAGGGAGCAGGGAGTGGGGGGAGATTTAGGGGAACAAGAGGTGTTTATTTACGGGGTTTGGTGTTGGTGAGGAAGATATCGGTGTTGACCAGCAGATAAATTCCGAAACCGAAATCCATGCTGTTGTTGACCGGATCCCAGAAAGAATCGAGGTTCACCGTAAACCGGAGTTGGTGGTAGCGGCGCGTATAGTTGAGCCTGCCTGTGATCAGCTCGCGGTTGCGGGAAAGCCGCCTGGCCTGCTTCACCGAGTAAGATTGAAAAATCGGGTTGCCCGTAAAAGACATAAAATCCTGGGCCCTCCAGTAGGAAAGCTGAAGGTTGAGGTTTTTTCGGCTGAACATCAAACTGGAATAGAGCGCTTCACCTGCGGAATAGGGCTGCAGCTTCCGGGGTGAGAGATCCCGGAATACAACCATCAGGTTGCGGAAAGTGATCGAACGAAGCCAGCGAAGGCCGGTTCGGTATTTCAGGGAGACCCCGCCTGCACCGTTGAGCAGTGTGGAGATGGGTTTGTCGCTCTGGTCAATCTGCCCGCCCTGGTGCTCCACCAGGAACTGGAAAGGGATCGAACCGGAGAATCCTTTGCCGAAGAGGGCCACTTCCCCCGAAAAACCCGCCTCAAACTGTTCACGAAAATCATCTCCGGGCAGGATGAACTTTTTCCAGTTGATCCACAGATCACTCCGTACCCCGGGGCGATCCAACAACAACTGAAGGCCGTTTTCAACATGGGGATCGAGGTAGTTTTCAAAGTGATAAATCGGGTCGATCAGATGATGATGGCCGCAGGTCCGAAGGCTGCCCATGATCAGTTGAAGGCCTTCACTGAAACGATGTTTTAGCGTGAAAACCGGCCTTACCCGATGAAAGCCGTCTTGCCCCGAAAATTTGAGCAGATGGGCCCCGGCCGAAAGGCTTGTGCGCTCAGAAAGGATATAGGTGAGGCTGGGCTCCAGAAAAAAACCCACCCTGGTATAACCAGCTACATAATCGTTGTAATATTCATTGTTTTTTAGAAAATTTGCGTTGTCGATGGAGAAAAACAGCGAACTGGTGTCGGCTGCAGTAAATGGTTTGCTGCGGGGGGTATCTTGAAAATGCTGGGGGAAGGCATTCAGCGATAACATCAGCAGGAGCAAACATCCCGTTAGCGCGCGCATAAATAATTCTGTTTGAATTTTTAAAGATAAAATATTATTGTTTATTTAGAAGGCATTTTACGGAATCTTTCCCGACAAGTTTGAAAACAACTGAAAAATGGAACAATATAAGCGTTTTAATTTATGGATTGGATGGTTGAGTTTTGCCATTGCGGCATTTGTTTACCTGTCAACCATAGAGCCTACTGCAAGTTTCTGGGATTGTGGCGAGTTCATTGCCACCGCCTATAAGATGGAAGTGGGCCATCCCCCCGGAGCACCGTTTTTCATGCTTTTGGGGCGTTTCTTCACCCTTTTTGGCGGGGCTCCGGAAAATGCGGCCATGATGATGAACAGCATGTCGGCCCTGGCCAGTGCCTTCACCATCCTCTTCCTGTTCTGGACGATCACCCATCTGGGCCGGAAGATGCTGATCAGGGAAGAAAAAGATTATAACCTCAATAAGATCCTGGTGATTTTAGGCAGCGGGTTTATCGGCGCCATGGCCTATACCTTCACCGATACGTTCTGGTTTTCAGCTGTAGAAGCAGAAGTATACGCCACTTCGTCCCTCTTTACGGCCCTTGTTTTCTGGGCCATTCTGAAATGGGAGAATGAAGCCCACCAGCCCCATTCCAACCGCTGGATCATTTTGATTGCCTACCTCATTGGCCTTTCCATTGGCGTGCATCTGCTGAACCTGCTGGCCATTCCGGCCATTGTGCTGGTTTATTATTTCAAGAAATACCACCCCAAACCCCGGGGCATCATTGGAGCGCTGTTGCTTTCCTTTGTTATGCTGGGCTTTATTATGTATCTGCTCATACCCGGTCTGATCAAAGTCGCTTCCTGGTTCGAACTGTTGTTTGTCAACGGTTTTGGACTGCCGTTCAATACAGGGGTGCTGTTCTACCTGATTCTGATCGTCGGCCTGATTGCTTACGGGTTGTACTATACCCACCAGAAACGTAAGGTAGTTCTGAATACGGTATTGCTGGGACTTACCGTAATCCTGCTGGGCTATTCATCGTATTCGGTCATTGTGATCCGCTCCAATGCCAATCCCCCGATGGATCAGAACAACCCCGAATCGGTATTCAACCTGCTGTCTTATCTGAACCGCGAGCAGTATGGTGACCGGCCGCTTTTTTACGGTCATTATTACAATGCCCCGGTCGAGGAACGCAAGCAGGGAGACCCTGTTTATCAACAGGTAGATGGGGAATACAAGGTGGTTGATCACAAGACGGATCTGGAGTATGATTCGCGATTTACCGGGCTTTTCCCCAGGATGTACAGTTCGGATAAACAGCACGTCCAGGATTACAAACAATGGGTGGACATCGACGGTAAAACAGTCACGGTGAGCAACCGCCAGGGCAAAACGCAGAAAAAGACCGTGCCCTCGATCGGGAGCAACCTGGCTTTTTTCTTCAAATACCAGGTGGGCCATATGTACCTGCGGTATTTCATGTGGAATTTTTCCGGGCGGCAAAACGACATCCAGGGCCATGGCAACGTGCGCGATGGCAACTGGATATCGGGCATACCCTTTATTGACAATGCCCGACTGGGACCCCAGGATGAGCTTCCCGATTCGCTGAAAAACAATGAGGCCCGCAATGCCTATTACATGCTGCCTTTCCTGCTGGGCATCATTGGGTTGCTTTACCATTCGCGGCATCATCCCCGCGATTTTACGGTGGTGCTGATCCTGTTCATCCTGACCGGCATCGCCATTGTCTTTTACCTGAACCAATATCCGCACCAACCGAGGGAACGTGATTATGCCTATGCCGGATCTTTCTATGCTTATGCCATTTGGATCGGGCTGAGCGCAATGGCGATCTGGGATTTTTTGAGGCGGAAGCTGCCGTCACGGGTAAGCGCCATCATCAGCATTCTGCTGCTGATCCCCGTGCCGGTGTTGATGGCCTCGGAGAACTGGGACGACCATGACCGCTCGGGGCGCTACACCACCCGCGATTTTGCCGCCAATTACCTGAATTCGGTGCGGCAAAACGGCGTGCTCTTTACCAATGGCGACAATGACACCTATCCCCTCTGGTATGCCCAGGAGGTGGAAGGCATTCGTACCGATGTGCGGGTGGCCAATATGAGTTATCTGCGTGCCGGCTGGTACATCCAGCAGATGAAACGAAAGGCTTATGATTCAGATCCCCTGCCATTGACCCATACCCAGGAACAGCTGCGCAAAGGTTCCCGCAACATCCTTCCCGTGTATAACCGGATCAAGGACCGGGTTTCCATCAAACGGGTGATCGATTTTGTGGCCAGCGACAACGATAAGACCAAGATCCGCTCGCCCTTCAACCGTTCACAAAAGATCAACTACATCCCCACCAGCAAATTTAAACTGCGGGTTGACAGCAGCCGGGTGATGAAGGAAAACGTGATAGCCCCTGGTCAGGCCCCTGAAATGGTCTCGCAGCTCAACTGGAAGGTGAACCGCAACTTCGTGATGAAGGATGGCCTGTGCATACTGGACCTGATGGCCACCAACAACTGGGAACGGCCGCTTCACTTTGCCGTGACGGTTGGCCCCGAGAAATACTTCAACCTGGATAAATATTTCCGGGTGGAAGGCCTTTCCTACCACATTGCCCCGCTGCGCACTTCATCCGGCGGGGCCCAGCCCGGCAAGGTCAATACCGACCGGATGTATGATGTGATGATGAACAAGTTCCGCTGGGGCAACATCAACGGCGAAAGTGTTTACCTGGATGATGACAACCGGCGAATGCTCAAGAATTTCCGCAGCAATTTCGGCCGGCTGGCTTCACAACTGGTCAGGGAGGGCAAAACCGATTCCGCCGAAAAGGTCCTGGATCGTTGTATGAAGAAGATCAGTAATGAGAATGTGGCTTACGGCTTTTTTACTACGCCTTTTATTCGCAATTATTATAAGGTTGGGGCAGATGAAAAGGCCCGCAAACATTTGAATACCCTGTTCGAAAATGTGAACCAGGAGATGAAATATTTT
>Ga0207714_1001418_pt1 | contig 15409 bp, 3 predicted proteins | sample PonA232FremontCA_2_FD_187270 | JGI IMG/M metagenome (GOLD analysis project Ga0207714, IMG submission 187270) | Marine sediment microbial community from Fremont, CA, USA - Pond A23 Sediment 2 (SPAdes) | ecosystem: Environmental > Aquatic > Marine > Unclassified | place: USA: Fremont, California... | reverse complement strand
CGAGTGTGTCAAGAGTCGCCGGCGAGAGGTACGTGGAGAGGTCGAGTTGGCCGTGGCCGATGCTCTCGGCTGAACTGGTATTGGAACTCACCATAGGAAGTGGACGTCAGGATGGTCAGCTGGCGGCGCACGTCTCCGCCGCCGACAAAACGGGCTTATCGAACTCCTACCTACTGGTTCTTCAATCCTGAATCTATGAGTGACTCAATTCATACAGCCCCGGAAAGGTGAGTGTATTGATAGTAATGGTGTGCAAGAGATAAGGGTGCACATATATCTGATCCAGATTTAACGTTCGAATCGGTCAGCACAGAGAGCGCACCTAGCTGAGCTAGTCACCCTCCGTGGTCGGCGATCGGGTGTGCCAGGGCACGTCTAAGGTGACCGTCTCGGGTTCGCTAAAGCCGACCTCGCGAAGCGTCCCGTCGTCCGTGTCGCGGTGGTAGGTCATCGACAGTCGCAGCTGACCCGCGGCTACCGACTCGTTCGGAACGAGGATAACTCCAGTTGCGTCGCCGTTCCGGAGTATCCTCGAATTAATTCCAGCGTACTCGGCGGCGGCCAAGAACCGCCGGATGTGGCCGGTCGTTTCGGCATGAAGTGGGACCCCGGATGGCCGCACTCGGAGGTCAATACCCGATGGCGGTAGCGGGTCCGGCATGTCGCCGTTCGAGGCGAGGTCCCGCTGGACGAGACCGGCCTCATCGGGACCGGGACCAGCCCGATTGATGCGGACGCGGGTCCCCGCAGCGAGACGCTCCTCGCCCTCGAAGACGTAGTAGGGCTGCCAGCTATCGGCGGGGGCGGTCACCCGAAGATCGTCGAAGAAGGCGGCGTCGTTTGCCCGACAGTAGAGCCCCACCTGTCCAGCATCGAGGCCGTCGTCCTCGACACTGAACAGTTCCCGCCCGTCGAGGTAGCCCGTAATCGTTTCCCCGACGCATTCCACGGTGAGGACATACTCCCGATTGGTATCGTGCGGCTGGTCGTCCTCCCAGAGCAGGTACGTGGTGCCGTCGACGCGCTTGACCAGTCGCCGGTAGTCCCGCTCGTGGTCCATCGAGAACCGGTAGTAGTTGTCCCGGTCCTGATAGCGGATCAGGAGCCCGAGGGCGTCGTTGTCCCCCGATCCGAGGGCCACGGTCGCGCGGTAATCCCGCCACTCGGGGTCGCCCGTCACGCCGTGGGTTCCCGGCTCGTGGTACTCGTTGCCGACGTGGCCGTAGATGTTGCTGGTTTGTCGGAGCTGGCCGTCGGCGATGTGCCAGTCGGACTCCTGGGTGGTGTATGGGGGGACGTCCTCGAACGTCCAGGTATCGAGGTCGGTCGAGAAGTCGTCGGCGAACAGGACGCTCCGGTGGACATCGGCGTGGACTGACAACTCGGAAACGGTCACGTCACCGGCCTGGGCGGCGTGGATGCCGACGCGGCCCGTGCCGCCCGGATCGTCGAGGACGAACGCCGGAATGCCGTCGACCATCCCCCGGAGCTGGCCGGCCGCGGCGACGACGCTGAACCGATACTCCCGATCGGGGACCGCCGGCCGGTCGACCGCCCAAAGCACCTCGGTGGTGCCCCCAATGCGACGTACCAGCCGCAGGCCGTCGTCGGAATCGATCGTGAATCGGTAATGGTCGTCCGCCCCGGCGTATCGGAACAGCAGGCCGACCTCGCCGGGGTTCGTGGCCGCGACGGTGGCCGTCCAGATCCCAGCCGTCGTGGTTCCGTCCTGGGCGACGACATCGACGATACCGGACCCATCACCCACGATCGTGCCGTCGTCGAAGCGCCAGTTCGCATCGGTCCCGGCTGTCGTGAGAGCCACGCTCGGGCGAGTCGACGACGAGCCCGGGATCTCGCCACCCGACCCGAGTTCCTCTAGGAGTCTACGTTCCACGTCGAGCTCCCCGTCTTCGTCGCCGTTCTGGCCGCCGTCCGGGAGTTCGATCGGGGTTTCGATGACTGGATCCTCGAGCGATAGCCGGTAGTTCACGTTGTACCGGGCGTCGAACGTTCCGCCGAAGGTTTCGTTGAACCGCTCTTGCGTTAGCGTGGCGGCGAAGCCGGGGTCGGTCGAACGGCGGTAATCGATCGCGTACCTTGACGGATCGACCGCCTCACGGAACAACACCGTGACCGACTCGTCGCCACCGTACGTGACGTCGGTGAGCTTCGCCACGTCCGGGATGGCCGGCGCGGGGACCTCGACGTCGGCGAACTCGACGTCCAGTTCCGTCCGGGCCCACGCGATGGGCTCGGGGCTCTGCACGAGGTACGCCAGGGGCCCGTCGCCGCCGTCGAACCGGGTGGCTGTCACCCGATCCGGGCGCTGTCTGAGCAGCTGATCGAGCGGGCCGTCGCCGGCGAGCGTCGAGAGCGCGGCGTCGAAGGAGCGAACCTCCGACTGGGTGGGCGATTCGAGCGTGCCGGGGTCGGCGTAGTCGAGGACGGTCGCGGTGGCGCCGTCGAGGATCGTCGTGGGGGGTGCCCCGGTCGCGGCCAGGTCCACCGAGGCGCCCCAGGTCTCGTCCTGGAAGCTGTGGGCGTGGTGGAAGAAGTTGGCGTACTTCGAGGTGGTAAACGAGAATCGGTAGGGGATCGGCGCGGCGTCCTCGCCGCGTCGGTAGTCGTCGACCCGGATCTCGGCCACCGTGGCCTCCGCGACCGAGCGACAGTACACGCCGACAGTGCCGGCCTGGAGGGTCTCGTCCTCGACCGCGATGACGGGGTCGCCGTCGACCGCGACCCGGATGTCCGAGCCGATGGCCTCGATGGTGATCCGGTAGTCCCGGCCGGCCTCGAGCGCGTTCCACGGGGTGATGCCGCCGATGTCGCCGCCCAGACCGCCGAGGAGCTGGTCGTCGTCGAACAGGTCGGGTATCTCGACGGGGCTGGAGGGCAGCCGCTGGTGGCTGTCGAGCGTCTCCGCGTCGCCGTCGACGATGCGGACGAGCTTCCAGGCGTTCTCGTACGCGTCGAGTTCGAAGCGGTAGCCGTCGCCTGCGTCGTCGCGCCGGAAGGCCACGCCGATCGCGCCGGCGGCCACCTGCTCTGCCCGGATAGTGGTCTGGATCCGGTAGTCCGTCCACTCCGTCGGAGGCGCCATGGCGTCCGTGAGCAGTGGGTTGGCCGAGAGCTCCAGCGTCGTCTCCGGCCCCTCGGCCGCGCCGCCGGCCACGACTGCTCGCTGTTGGAGCGCGTGACGTGGAGCGATGGACCACTGGCGGGCGTCGGCCAGGTCGGGTTCGCCGTCCAGCGTCACCTCGTCCGCGCCGGCGTCGATGCCGGTGATGCGGTAGGTCCCCGACTCGCGATTCCGGTCGCCCGGGAAGTGAATCGAGTCCGCGTCCGCCTCGAGGTCGGTGAGCGACGGGTCGTCCGGTCCGGGGGTGACGTCAAGGGTGACGGTCGTGCCGTCGGGCTCGGCGTTGTCGCCCGCGAGCCTGTCGTGGCCCGGGGTCTGCCATTGCACTAGGTCGGGTTGGTGATGGCCTACCTTGTGCCAGTGACCCCGGCCGTCGTCGAACGTGTCGTGAAGCAGCATCGGAGAGAGCCGGGCCTCGTAGCTGGTCTCCGGACCGAGGACGACGCGGTCGTCGACAGCCAGCGCGTCGTCGAGCGGGAGAGTGCGTTCGTCCACGTCCATGCACCCGCTCCCCTTGACGCGCCGGAGCCACGAGCGGTCGTGGTCGTCGAGCAGGACCGCGTCGGTCTTGCCCCACTGGTTCTCCGTGGCCATCAACCGACCGGCCGCGTCACGGACCGGCCGGTCATTGGTGTCGAACAGGTAGAGCGCGAGGTCCCGGCGGGCCATCCGGTAGAGCGTCTCGACATAGTCATCCGCGAAGTCGACGCCCACGTCGTAGGCCCGATACACGGGTCGGGGTTCGACCGGTTGCTCGCCGGCGGCGGGCACCGTCTCGGGGACCGTCCCCCGGACGTACCGCGTCAGATCCTCGAGCCCCGTACTGAACGTCTCGGGGTCGTTGACCGTCGTCGGCAGCGTCGAGCCGGGGCCGAGCCCCGGCGGGCCGCCGGTCCGGAAGTAGACGAACTCGGTGAGCGGGTCGCTGTCGTCGAACCACCGCTCAGTAAAGCCCTCGAGGGCGCCGCCTGATCGGCCCCGGGCCTCCACCACCGTGTCGACCTCCAGCCGGTAGACGGTGTCGGGTTCGAGGACGTCGGCCTCGTCAGCCCATCGCGCGAGCTCCGCGCGGGTGTGGTCGATCCCGCTCGTCTCCTGTGGCCCGATCCGGTCGATGTCGGCGTCGGACTGACAGATCTCGGCGATGGCGATCGGGCCCTTCGCCTCGATGACGAGCTTCTCGATATCGCCGTCCTCGGCGGTGAAGGTGAACGCCTCGCCTTCGCTCTGGACGTCGAAGGAAAGTGCCTGTGTGTCGATCACGTCTTCGTCTCCGTGCGCGGCGACCGTGCCCACGGTCTCGTGCTTCTTCCCGCCGAGGGTGAGCCTGACCGACGGATGCGGCTCACCGAGGGTGATCGTGACCCGACTCTCGAGCAGCTCGGGGTCGCGGTCGTATTGGGTTCCGTGCTCGACGATGCGGCGCGGATACACGAGCGCCTTCTGTGCGCCGTCCGGGGTCAACACCGTCTCGATGCGGGGGGTCGGCTGGCCCTCGCCGGCATGGATGGCGAACGTCGGCCAGTCCTCGTTGCCCGCCCGTTCGAGTCGGTAGCCCACGATCACGGTGTCACCGACCGTCCGGAGGGCGATCTCGACCGGCTCCTCGACGAAGTCCTCCTGGGTCAGGTCCTCGAAGTCGAAGCATTGCAGGTTCACGGTGCACGGGTAGTCCTCGAGGAGTCGTTGGGTACCCTCCTCCCACGCGCCGTGGGTATGGCGACCGTAGTCGAACGGGTTCTTCGAGTAGAGCTCGAGCTTGGTGTTCGACATGGCGGGCGCGCCACCGCCCGTCGCCGCGCCGCCCGTGCCGGCCTGTGACTTCGGCAGGGGCGCCCATGAGCCATAGACGTCCTCGACCGTCGTCCACGTCGATCCCGCTCGGCGTTTCAGCCGTACGTCGGTCAGGCTGTACTTCACCTCGATCGGCCCTTCGTTCTTCGCGGGGTCGCCGATCACCTCGCGGGCAGGCTTGACCGGCTGGTGGTTGACGCCGACGTTCCCCTCATCGTGGACGGGCTTCGCGAAGGTCAACCGCGGCCGGCCGTCGGGCGGGACCACCGGCAGATCGGTCGGCGGCGCCTCGGACGGGTCCGGCCGACTCGCGTTGAGGCCGTCCGGGTGAAGCAGGTCCTCCTCGCCGTAATCGGGAGTGATGAGCGCCGGGTACGTCTGGTCGCCGTCGGTCCCAGGGACGGCTGTCGATTCGCGTTCGAGGGGCCACCGCGCCGTCGACTTCTGGTGGCCGATGGCGGCTCCGTCGAGCGGCCGGGGGACCGGGGGCACCGCCTTCTGCGGTCCCCATTCGAGGGTCACGTCCGCGCTGGGATCCGGTAGCGGCCACGGGAGCTGCAGGCCGACGCTGAACTCCCCGAGGAGGTGGAACGGGTCGTAGACGTCGGCGGCGACGCGGGCGTCGACTGTCAGCCCGGTCGAGAACCCGAAGGCCCTGAGGGCGACCTTGCCGTGGGCGAGGAGCTCGCCGTAGAAGTGCATCGGCTCCCAGTTCACCATCGCGTTCCCGGCGATCCAGGCCTCGAAGGTCACCCCGAGCGGTCCGAACGACCAGTTGGCGTCGTACCCGACTTTCGCACCGAATGCCAGCCGGTCGGGGTTCATCATGAAGTAGGCATCGGCGGTGAACAGGTAGAGCGCCTTCGCGCGGATGCGGTCCTCGGCCGGTTCCCGCTTGCCGATGTTGAGGTACCATGCGGTCGGGTCGTGGAAGCTGAAGAAGGCCTCCACGCTGGCGGAGATGTCGATCAGCGCGCCGTCATCGCCTCCCTTCGTGTACTGGGCGTCCATGCCGAACGTGAACGACCCTTCGCGGTTGTCCAATACCGCGATGGACCGAAAGGCCGCCTCGTCGGAGGTGCTCGTCCCCTCGCTTAGGATGTCTCCCTGGCCCTGCAGCATGATGATCGGGCCGGGGAAGACGATGACGAGGAGGAGGTCGGCGGCGACGGAGAACCCGTTGTCCGGGAGGGTCGCGACGGTCACGCCGGCGCCCAAGCCGAGCCCGCCGGCCCGACCCTCCCACTTGTCGAGGTTGGTGACGCCGACCTCGGGATCGGCGTGGAACCAGCTGTTGTCCTTGCTGATGTCGTACCACTTCTCCTCCTCACCCTTCGCCGGCTCCATCTGGTGGGCGAACAGGCCGGCGAAGCCGTAGAAGCCCGTCCCGGTCGAGAATAGCGGGATGCCCGCTGGCAGGTCGGCGTCGAGGTAGATGCCGAAGTAGGTGAAGCCCTCCTCGTGCTCGCCGACGACAAGCTGGGCGTCGATCGTGAGGTTGAGGGCGATCAGTTCGAGTTCGATCGCGCCGGCGAACTCCTCGCCGTCGAAGGCGACCTCTCCCTTGAATTCGATGGTGCCCGGAACCGTAAATTCGACTCCGACACCGTTGAGCTCGATGCGGTCGAAGCCGTCGTCGTCCCAGAAGATCCGGAGCCCCTCGACGGACGCGCTGGCCGGGACGCCCTCGACGATGCTGATCCCACCGTTCAGGCCGACCCACCGTTCGCCGGCGTCGGTCTTCCCGAACCCGAGCTTCGTGAGTTCCAGCGTGACCCCGTAGAAGTCGGCGCTGTATTGGTTGGGGAGGTCGACCCAGCCGCCCTGGAAGTGGACGTCACCGTTGGTGTCGACGGCCAGCTCCTCGACGTCGAGGCCCGGCAGATCGATGTCCTCAACCGTCGGTGTCACCGTCCCGGCCATCGCGAGCGTCGACGGATCGTCGACGGTCAGTTCGACGCTCTCGACTTCCAGCTGGAAGGCGTCGGTGTCGAGGGTCAGCAAGCCGGTGTCGGGATCGACGGCGTCGTCGGTGTCGTCAAGCTGGGTCGGCCCGGTGATCCGTACCGAGAGCGAGCCGTCGAGGTCGAAGCCGACCTCCGCCGAGACCCGCTTGTCGAAGTACGGGACGTAGAGTTCGCCCTCGATCGTCGAGCCGATCAGGGTGGTCTGTTTGAACTCGAGGCCGAACTCGCGGAGGCCGAAGGCGAACCCACCGACCTCGGTGGCGCCATCGCCGGTGAACTCGTTTGCATCACTGTCGAAGCCGAGGTCATCGTTAACGAGGGAGGCCTCGCCATAGATGCCCCCGGAACCGATGCCGAAGTCTGAGACTTCTACGTGCATGTCCCCGAGGACATCCGGCAGGTAGAGTTCCGCGTCGGCGATGAAGACACCGGTCCAATCCGTAGGCGCGTTCGACGGCCGCACGCCGTCCGACCCCGAGAAGTTCAGTGAGATGGGTCCCGGATTGAGGATGACACCCGTCTCGCCGATCATAAAGGGATCGTTGATCGACAGTTCCATGCCACTGGTATCGAGTGAAACGTCGACCGCCGGGACCCCGTCGTCCAGAGTGATCGAGAGCGTGATCGAGGGCTCGCCCAGATACGTCTCGACGACAGGATCATTCTCGACGATTTCGAGCGTGTTGGGATCGACACGGTTGAACGCGGGCGGGCTGCACCGGAGGGATACGCCCGTCGTCACATTGAGCTCGAGGCCTCCTGCGGATACCGTGACGGATGCGTCGATCGAGTTCGACTGCCACGGGCCGAGAATGAGTTCGAATCCTTCCAGCGAGACGACTGGGACTCCGTTCTGTACTTCCTTCGAGAGCGGGACGAGCGATGCAGATAGTTCGGCTCCGTCACCGGTCGTCTCGGTGTCATAGGAGGTGATGCCGATGTCGTCGAGCCAGCCGAGCCCGTCGTCGGCAATCGCAGCCGCGTAGCGGCGGTCCACAAGGGACGATAGCGGGACTGCACGGGCAGCACTCATGCGCCACCTCCGTGCGTGAGTTCGAACTGGGCTGGATTGGTGGCGTCCTGGGAAACGTCGCTCGCACCGAACTCCTCGATGCAGGCCTGTTCGAAGTCCGAATTCGACACATTGCTGTCGGTGTTCTCTATGGTCACGGTTTCCTCATCGTTTGCCGTTGTCCGATCGAACCCCTGGATGGTGGCCGCGCCAGCCCGGTAGCGGACGCCTTGGAGGCGTTCTACGAGGCCCGTGCTGACGGATAGCGAACTCGCGCCGTTCGACGCGCCGACGAAGAACTCGCTGATCCTGAAATTGTGTGATAGATACCAGTTGGCGGCGTCGGTCGAACCGACGGTACTGTTTATCATCCAGTCGCCATCCGATACGGATACGTCCGTCGTTGGGACGTCGAACGGCCTCGCACCGTCCAGCCACCCGTCTCCGGATGGCGTATCCGTCACGATGTCGCCCTTCCCCCATCCGTTTCGGAGCTGTATCCCGTAGTAGTACCAGTGGGCGAGTTGGATGTGGGAGAGTCCGTCAAGCGAGAGGTCCCGTGAACCGTCTTGTGAGTATCCCCGACCGTGACCGTGGTCTAACATGTACGCACTGTCGTTTCCACTTGGTGGGACTCGGCTGCAATCGACGCCGTGTGGCGTCTGGACTGAAAACTTGTACGGTTCGCCGACATCGCAGGTCGTGTCCTCGGCCGAGTCGCCGGCGAAGAACTCCGTGTCGATGATCTGGCCGCAACAGGTCGCCATGAGACCTCGAGTCGTCGCGATGGCTTCCTGAATGCCGCGGCGTTTCGCCTGGCTTTTGAAATACCCAGTTGCACCGGTGTGATAGTACATCTTCACGACCTGAAAACGGGCCGTACCTCCGACTGTCGCCTTGGCGTAGTCGGTGGCGATCGGGTTACTGAGGCCACCGGTCCCACCCTTGGCGTCGAGCCAGCGGTGCAGGACGTAGGTCCGCGAACAAATTGCCTGCCCCAGCAGTGCCTGCAATTCGTCGTCGGTGTTGTGCGTGTTGCCATACTCGAATTCGCTGGCGATGACCGCACGGACGTACTGTTCGTAGCCGTCCGCGCCCTCGAACTCGTATTCCGAGACGTCCCGCATCGGCGCGTCCGCCCAGTAGTCGGTGGAGGGCTGGATCGCGAAGTGGAACCGCTGTACGTCGAAGTCGTACGTCGGCCGTTCCTCGCCGTCCGATTCACCGTCGTCGTAGTCAGTGATGGTCGGGTCCGGCGGATCGATGCCGTTCACTTCCGTCCGAGTGAGTTGGGTCGTATAGTTGTCCGGGTACAGCGACATCCCGAGTGCGCTTTTCAACGACCCGTCCCAGTCGTTCTCCGAAAGGAATCCACCCTGGCGCCAGTTCCGCAAGTGCCACCGGAGGTCCGACCGGAAGAAGCCGAACTTCTCGAACCGGTCGAGGTCGACACGCTCGCGGGACGTTGACCCACTGCTCGTATACTCGAGGACTACTTCGTGTTCAGCGAGTAACTCGTCCCGATCGAGGACGAGCCGTTGTCGTCGATTGTTTCGGTTGTTCGTCTCGTAGTTCCCCTCGCGCCACCCGAAGGCGTCCGTGCTAGTGGCACCCTCAGCGTGGGAGAAATCAGGTGCATCCGACTCGGGCTCCAAATTGTTCGACTGGTCACAGTCTTCGACCCGATAGACGCCATCGAGAGCCGTTCCGGAGCTGATGTTCGCTCCGGTCTCTACGACCGCGAGCAGCAGGTTCGGAACGCCGTAGTGACGGAGATCCCTGGTTCGAATCGTCACCTCTTCGGCGTCACTGACGGTGCCGATTTCCAACGTCTCGTCGACCAGAACTCTAGCACCGTTGTCGATCACTCGCGTTGCGAGGTCGGCGGGCGAACTCGCGCGTTCGTCCTCCCCGTCCGCGGTCGTGACGCGGGGGGGAACACCTTCGAATACAGAATCTTCGGCGTAGGCTCGGGCGTACTCTTCGAGCGCGGTCTCCAGGCCGTCGCGCGCCCCGGGATACGTGTACCGAACCCGGGCCGGGAAAGGGGTCAGTTGCGGGTTATCCTCTCTGAGGAATCCGAGGATGGGATACACCTCTCTCGGCCGACCGTCGGTTCCCAGGTCACGAATAGTGAGGATGACCGTGTCGTCGGCGGTACCCGAACCGGCCTCGAAGGACAGCTCTCCTGGGAGGACGGTTGTGACATTCGCGTTGCCCGAGTCCCCGTCCAGACCCACGGTCATGTCGAGTGAGGAATCGTCGACGGATGCATCGAGGGCGGTTCCGCCCGTTGCCGAGACTGGCATCGCCGGACTGATAGACACGAACGGTATCGGTAGGGATTCTACTTTCATGATCAGGGGGTGGTAATCGTCGTTGATGTGCTGACCGTGCGGCGACCGCGGCTGTTTCGAACGAGCAGTCGGTACTCGTAGTCAGTCGTTTGGTCTGCCTCGCGGTCGGTGTATCCGTCGCCGTCGAGCCAGTTCCCGAGGGGGACCCACGTCTCGTCGGGAATCCGACGTTGTGGTAATACCGAGACGCCCGGTGGCGGATTCGACCATTCGAGTCGAATTGCCGCCGGGTCGGCGTTCGTTCCCGTCCCCCACGCCATCGGGGATCCATCGGCGCCGACCCGGACCCATTCGGATCGCGTGAATGTCGGCGGCTCCGGGGGCGTCTCGTCGAGCGCCGTCATCGTCACCACCGCCGATGGCTCCGAGAGGTTGCCGGCTTCGTCGACGGCCACGAACCGGTAGTACTTGGCCGTAAACGCCTCGACGTCCTCGTCGGTCCACACCGTCTCCCCCGTCCCGGCTGGGGGGATGCCGGTGGCCACCTGCTCCATCAGTCGCAGATCGCGCGTCGTGTCTTCATCGTCAGCTCGGTAGACGCGGTAGCCGGCCACGTCCGGTTCCGTGGTCGGCCCGAGCCACGCGGTGATCATCCGGTCACCCGGCTCGTCCTCGTCCGGGTGTCCCGCGAGGGTCTTCGTTACCACTGGCTTCTTCGGCGAGACCACGTCAGGCGATTTCACACCAGGCGTGGGGTAGCTCATCAACTCGCCATCTGCCGCGTCACCCTGGTCGCTCCGGTTACCCGCCGGGTCGACGGTCCCGGTCCGGTAGAAGTAGCAGTTCGACGCCTGCCCGTCGAACGAGTCGACGTAGGCACACAGGTCGCCCTGTGGGTACGATTCGCCCGGCCCCGTGTCGGGTCCGGGTTTGTTCGGTTGGTCGGCGGGGTCAAGCGGCTCGACCGTCAGCTGCGTGTAGGCCGTCTCGTTCCCCGGCAGGCCGGCCAGTACCCGAAGCATCGCGGGCTTCAACGCCTCGACATCGCCGCCGTCGTCGTTGGGGTCGCGGAGGCTTCGGTAGAACGTCATCGCGGCGTCCTCGTCGCCAGCGAGGCCGGCCGGGTCGTTCAATCGATTGAGTTCGTCCGCGATCGTCTCGCGGCTCTGCTGTTTCGTCGCGAGCGTGGTGTCGTCGTCACCGTCGTCGGGCCGGAGCGGGTCCGGGAACCGGTCGTGCTCGCTCTCAGTGAGCGTAAGCTCGTCGGCCCGGCTGGCGTCGATGGCCGTCTGGCGACGCTCCCAGTCCGTGGCGAACAGCGTCTCGTCGAGCGCGCGGAAGACGTGGGTCCGCAGGTCGTCGGTCGGTTTCTCCCACCTGACGGTGTACCTTGACTTGCCATGGAAGTCGGCCTCGCTGGCCCACTCGAAGTCGGTCTCGATGACCGGGATCGCGGGTGGCTCGGGCTTCTCGCGGTGTACCCGCGCGACCTTGGCGGGGGCGGCAACCGGTCCGTTCTGACCGGCGTCGTCGACCGCGTTCACGCTCACGTTGGCGAACGTCTTCGGCTCGGTCACCGACGGCTCGAACCCCGTCGTGTCCGCGAGGGTCACAAACGTCTCGTAGACCCGCGGCCACTCGTCGTCCTGGGGGAGGTCGTCGTCGTACTGGACGGTCGCGAGGGATCGCGACCAGTTGGCCACGTCGGTGTAGTCGATCCCCGCCGGGTGGGCGATGGCGTACGTGCGGTGTTCGGCCGGGAATCCCTCCGGTGGCTCGTAGACGCGATCGAGGAGGAGTTTCGTCGGCGAGTCGACGCGATACACCTCGTAGGCGTCGACGTCATCGACGGTGCGGAAGTCCTGGCCCTCAAGGGCGTCCGACCAGCCGGTGTCCGTCCCGCGGACCACCGTCCGGTCCTCGCCGTCGACGGTCACCACGTCGTCGCGGATCGTGACTGTCCCACGGGCGTAGGCGGCCGGGACGGTGACGGTGCACTCGTCGCCGGCCTCAATGGGGGCGACCGTGATCGTGAGCTCGTCGGTCTCTAGCGTGCCGCCGGCGAGCGGGTCGGTCGGGATTTCACCGGGATCGACGTCGCCGAGCAGGCCGCCGTCGGTGACCGCGGTGTCCGCGGTCGGGTCGGCTGGCTCGACGTCGACCCAGAGGGGGTCGCCGCCGCTCGCGACGATCGGAAATCCACGCGCGCCGACCTGGAGGGTGGCGCCGGCGAAGATGTCGGCCGCCGCGTCGGTGTCGATGTCGGTCTCGACGTGGTAGCCGTCGCCGGTCGCCGAGACGCCGGTGATTGTGCCGGCGTGGGCGTTGAGCCGGCCGGGCTGGAAGTGGACCGTGAACGCCTCGACGTCGGGGGCGCTCTCAGCGCGTTCCTCGGTCCAGCTCCAGCGGATACGGAGGCCAACCTCGCCCTCGTTATCGGCCCGCCAGTCCTGATAGGCGTCGTCCGCCCGGACGCGGGGGTCATCGGGATCGAGAGCGCTCGCCTCGATACCCGTCGGCGGCGGTGGCGGCAGGTCGGCCGCGACCTCGACGGCACGGTGGGCTGCGGGGTGGGGATAGGGGCCGTCGAGATCGGTCCAGGTTGCGGGTTCGCTCAGTGGGCTGTGCCGGCCGAAGAGGTCAATTGCCGAGACTCGGTAGCTATACCAGCCGTCGGCGAGGTTGGTGTCGACGGCGTGCATCGGCTCGTCGGGCCACCCAGGGAGTGGCTCATACGGGTCGTCGGGGGGGGCCGTTCGGAGGATCGATTCGGCCGTGGCCATGAACCCGTCGTCGGCCGACGCGTCCTCGCGGGGGAGTACGTCGTAGCTGGCCGGCGCGGGAGCCGTCTCGGGCGGTTCGTCGCCGCAGTCGCGGCGCCAGAGGTAGTAAGCCGCCGGCGCGTCCTCGCCTGTGGGATCGTCCTCTCGGTCCCAGCGTAATCCCACGTCGCACCGGCCGCGGGTCGGCGGGAGTGCGTAGGCTGTCCCGTCGGACGGCTCGTCGATACGGTCGGCGTCACCCGGTGTGACAGCGGTCTTCATAGCGAAATCGACGACCGGGTGTTCGATGAAGGCCGGGAGGTCGGCTGGCTCGACGGGTTCGGGGACGTGGGTCAGGCTGCGTTGTTCGCGGTACTGCTGGAGGCCGTGGTCGGCCACCACCAGGTAGTCGTAGGACGTTCCCGGGTCGGCGGTGTCGTCGACCCAGTAGAGGCCGAGCTGTTGGGCGACCGCCGGATCAACGCTGGCCAGCAACGCCAGATCCATAGGGTACTGGTCGGGCATCGACGGGGCGTCCACGCCGTCCGGTCCGCCGGCCGACAGCGGCGGCGTCATGGCGTAGTTGCGGGCGGTCCCGTCGTCGGGGCCGGGATGGGGGTGGGCCAATTCGAGCGTGTCCTGGTCATCAACCGACGCCACGGGGACGCCGTCGGCCTCGAAGATGTCGTAGTCGAGCCCCTGGGAGGGGTAGTGCGGTCCCGATATCGGACGGTCGAGCTCGAGCAACGAGAAGGTTTGTCCCTGATAATCGAACGAGCGAACGCTGGTGATGGTATAGAACTCCCGTTCGCCATCGATACGGAACCGATCACCCACGAGATCCTCGTCCCAGTCGGCGGTCACACTGAACACCGCCGGCGTCCCGTGAATGACGGCTACGGTGCCGCCGACGTCCCGCGCCACCCGAAGGGTCAACCCTTCGAGATCGTCGTCCCAGCCCGTCCCGACCCCATCGACCTTAGGGGACTGTTCCGTGCGTTGGATCGTGCCCGCATCGTGGGCAGGTTGGGGGGCGGTTCGGGCGGCCATCCCACCCGCGGCCGCCCCGCCATCCACGAGTTGAGTCAGCGAGTCGTGGAGCTGGGCGAAGGGACCCTCAACCAGGTCGTACGCCGCGTTTGTCGCGGTCGGTCCACCGTAGGCCCTGTTTAGCGCCAGGCGGTCATCGTCGAGAACCTGGGTGACGACGTACCCCGTATCGTCGCCATCGAGCTGGAGGACGGCACCGGCGAAATTGTCGGTCCAGGCGGTTGCCTGACCGGTGACGATCGAGTCGCCGTTCTCCACCGAGATCGTACCACCGGTTTCGAGGGGCGTGGCATCGGGGGCGAACCGATCCGGCGATCCGTACTCCACCCGATCGCGGGCGGTCTGGCGGGCGCTCTGGAGGTCCTCGGGACCCGCGTCGGCGGGGTAGTCCGGATGTGACAGCGGGAGCGTGATCGGTGCAGGCGCGTCGGCGAGGAGCGACCAGCCGGTCTTCGCCTCAGCAAGGAGCCGAAAGCAGGCTAGTTCGACGAGCGATAGTTCCTGACCGATAAGGCGAACCTTCGTGATGTGGTCGGCTTCGAGGGTGACAATCCCGGCGCCGGAGATCGTCCCCTCGTCGACGACGCGGCCGTCCACCAACGCGGTCACCGTGGCAGGTGTCGGTCCTTCGTCAACAACTGAGACCTCGACCCGATGGACCGGCTCGGGGAGGGTGATCGTCTGGGGGGCGTCAGCCTGGAGGTTGAACTCCCACTCGCTGTCGCTGCCCGACCGAACGGTCCGGTCGGACTCGAGTTCGTATATGTCGTGGAAGGAGTACGTCGAATGATCCGAGAACTCGAACGTGTCGCCGTCTGGCGTCGAGAAGGAGTCCTCGATGCCCTTCTTGATGACCTTCTTGCGGAGGGCGTCAGTGAGCAGAATGGGCTCTGCCTGGGGGCCCTCGTGCTCGCGTCGGAAGACGTAGTAGCCGTTTCGGGGGAACCCGCGATGGGGTGCAAACGCCCATCGGAGGTGGTTACCCAGGATTAGTGCGGGAGACCGGTCGTCGGGTTGGACATCACCGTCGACGCCCAGTCCGAGCAGCGAGAGATTTCTGGTTTGGTTCATATTCGCCTCGACCGGCCCGTCCGGCTAAAACAGCCTGGCCCTGTGGCCTCAACTGCCTCCACAGCCCCCGCAGACGGCAACGCGCGACTACTTCCGGCTGATCGGATTACTTCGTTCAAAACGGGACCACTCGATGATTTCCCTTGTTGAAAGATAAGCCACCGTGAAAGAATCCCGCAATGAACTTTTAAATCTACCGGTTATATACAGACATAGTTAAGGAGATAAAATAAGGTATAGAGATAGGTTCGCGTGGATTTCCCGATCCCTTCGTGAGCCGTCACCAGTCTCCGTCACAGTGATGCCGATAT
>Ga0207714_1001416_pt1 | contig 15416 bp, 14 predicted proteins | sample PonA232FremontCA_2_FD_187270 | JGI IMG/M metagenome (GOLD analysis project Ga0207714, IMG submission 187270) | Marine sediment microbial community from Fremont, CA, USA - Pond A23 Sediment 2 (SPAdes) | ecosystem: Environmental > Aquatic > Marine > Unclassified | place: USA: Fremont, California... | reverse complement strand
CGGCGGCCTGCAGTGTGCCCAGGGGAAATTCGGCGTCACGCCCGACGTGACCACCTTCGGCAAGATCGTCGGCGGCGGCTTCCCGGTCGGTGCGATCGGCGGCCGCGCCGAGATCATCGAGGAGTTCACCCCCGCCGGCGAGGTGTTCCAGTCGGGCACCTTCTCCGGCCATCCGGTCACGATGGCCGCCGGGCTGGAGACGCTCCGGTACGCAGCGCAAGAGGACGTCTACGATCACGTCAACGGGCTCGGTGAACAGCTCCGGGCAGGACTGACTGATATCGTCGCCGATCAGGCACCCGACTACACCGTCGTCGGCACAGACAGCATGTTCAAGATCATCTTCACCCGCGACGGGCCCGGGGCTGGCGAGACCCACTGCGAGGCGGGCTGCCGGCAGAACCCCGACTGCGCCCGGTTCGACGCCTGTCCGAAAAACGGGATGGACGTGAAACAGGCCGAGACCGAGCGCTGGGAGCGGCTGTTCTGGCCGGCGATGAAAGAGCAGGGGATATTCCTCACGCCCAACCAGTTCGAGTCACAGTTCGTCTGCAACGCCCACACGGAGGCCGATATCGAGGACGCACTGGAGGCGTACAAGACCGCGCTGTGACCATGTCAGGAGACAATGCCAGCGACGAACGCCAGCTGTTCGGCGATAGACGCGAGGAGCAGACGCTGTTCGTCGCGAGCGAACTCGGCGTCACACGGATCGCGGTGGCCGCTGCCCAGGTCGGGCAGTTCTCCCTGATCGAGCGCTGTACGGCGACTGACGTCGCGGCAGATGCCGGAACACTGCTCGTCGGGACCGACGAGTCGGTGCTGGTCGGTACCGGCGACGGACTCGACTCACTGTCGTTTGGCCCGGCGGCTGCGGTCGGCATCGACGACGACTGGCTCTACGCAGCCAGTCCCAACGGGACTGTCGCCCGGTACGATCGCACGCTGCTGGCACAGGGGGAGACACCGGCCGAATCAATTGAGTGGGAAACGATCGCCGAGGTGACCGGGCCACGGCGGTTCGACGGCGAGTTGCTCGCGGCCGACGACGGGCTGTTCCGTGTCGGGTCGTCGCTCGAATCGCTCGGACTGACTGCTGTGCACGATGTCTCCCGGGCCGGTCCCTTCGCCGCGACAGCGTCGGGACTCTACTCCCAGCAGGATGGCGAATGGATACCCGAGCACGACGGCACAGCAACGGCAGTCGTTTCGGATGGAGACAGCGCCCACGCCGTGATCGACAGCGCACTGTTCGAACGTGAGGATGGCGGCTGGCAGGCACTCGATCTCCCGGGTGAGAGCCAGCCGCGACTGCTGGCCTACGCCGGGGGGCTGTCGGTCATCTTCGCCGACGGCAGCATTTCGGTTGCAGCCGACCCGGAGACGAGCAAGGACGGCCGCGGTGGCTGGCGATCGCAGGCCCTCGGGTTACGTGAACCGACCGGCGTCGCGTCTGCCGATCAGTGAGATCCGACCGGCGTCGCGTCGGCTGACCAGTGAGAACCGAAAAGCCGTTTACCGCGGGTGGCGAGTGGTCGGATATGATTGTCTCAAGCTCTGCGACCCAGTCCCTCGCGGTCACACTCGCAGCCGAAACCGGCCGGGAACTCGCGCCGGTTTCTTACGAGCGGTTCCCAGACGGTGAGCAGAAGGTTCAGGTCGGGGCAGTCGGCGAGGCGGCGACGGTCGTCGCATCCACCGTTTCAGATGGAGATTGGGTACAACTCCTCCAGTTGCAGGACGCCCTCCGGGAGGCCGGCTGTGAAGAGATAACAACCGTACTGCCGTACATGGGTTATGCCCGGCAAGACGAGGCCTTCGAGACCGGCGATCCGGTGTCTGCACGCGCGATGGCGCGGGCAATTTCCACCGGAACAGACAGGGTTGTGACCGTGAACCCCCACGAAACGGCCGTCTCTGACTTTTTCACCGTGCCGACGGAGACTGTCGACGCGGCAGGACTGCTCGCCGATCCACTGCCAGCGCTCACCGACCCGCTGTTTCTCTCTCCGGATTCGGGTGCGATCGACATCGCGGAGACTGTCCGCGACGCCTACGGCAGCGGTGAGACCGACCACTTCGAGAAGACGCGCCACTCCGGCAGTGAGGTCTCGATCGAACCCAGCGAGGCCGCCGTCGGGGATCGGGACGTCGTGCTCGTCGACGACATCATCGCGACTGGCTCGACGATGAGCGAGTCGGTGGCCGTCCTGGCCGACCGCGACGCCGCTCGCATCTTCGTCACCTGTGTCCACCCGCTGCTCGTCCAGAACGCGTATCTGAAGCTTTCACGCGCTGGCGTCGAACAGATCTACGGAACTGACACCATCGAGCGGCCGGTCAGTACCGTGAGCGCTGCGCCCGCGATAGCCGACGCCCTGTGACTGTCTGTCGAACCTGCTCGATTTGCGAAGTGTCAAATCCGCCGATTTGCTAGACCGAGTTGTGATAGCGATTACTTGGGTAATTTTCACCACGGCCGCGAAAACCAGGCTGTTTCGACCCCAACAGACCGATTCTCTCGATCCCGGCGGCAAAGACTCGCAATAATCACTATGAGTAGACGCCGAGCCAGTCGCTTTCTGTCGCTCTCCTACGAGAGTCGAATGCTCGTCGTCCTGGCGCTGGGCTGGGGGACGCTGCAGTGTGGGCGCTTCCTGCTCCCGCCGCTTCTGGTGCGGATCACCGAGACGCTCGCCTTTTCGCCGGCTGGCATCGGCGCGGCGCTGACGGCCTTCGGACTCATCTACGCCATCACGCAGTATCCGAGCGGGACTTACTCGGATTCACTCTCCCGAGCGACGCTCATCCTGCCAGGATTCGTCATCCTGCTCGCTGGCTTCGTCGCGGTCGGTTTCGCCGTCACACAGCTTCTCTTCGTCGTCGCAGTGCTGGTACTCGGAATCGGGAAGGGGCTGTACGCCAGCCCGTCACGAGCGTTGCTCGGTGACCTGTTCACCACTCGTCGGGGGCTGGCGCTGGGGATCTACTCGACCGGGACGGATGTGGGTGGCCTGATCGCGGCCGGACTGGCGGTGCTCGTCCTCGGGACGACGACCTGGCGGGCAGCCTTCCTTCCGGTCGTCGTCGTGCTCGCGGCGGTGACTGTCCTCTACGTCCTCTGGAACCGGGAGCCGTACGAACTCTCCCGCGTTCGGCTCTCGCCGGGTGAGACGGCCGGGCGACTCGTCGCCACCAGAGCCCAGCGGGAGACGCTCGTTGCCTTCGCCGTGTTTTACTTTTTCGTGGGTGGGCTGACGAACTTCTTCCCGACGCTTTTGGTCGCCGGCGGGTTTTCCGAGACGATCGGCGGGGCGAGTTTTGCACTGCTTTTCGGAACCGGTGCGCTGACGAAACCGGTGGCTGGCGAGGTGAGCGACCGGTTTCCGCGGTTGCTCGTCGGTGCTGCCGGACTGGTCCTCGCCATGTTCGGGCTGGCCCTGGTGCTCGTTGCGTCGACACTTTCTATCGTTGCTGTCGGGACGGTGCTGACCGGAGTCGGCTACAAGACGCAGTTCCCGATCGCGGATACAGTCGTGATGGATACCGCGCCGGACGGTGCGATGGGCAGCGACATCGGCGCTGCGCGGGCGGTCTTTCTCACCGCGAACGCACTCGGCCCGGGCATCGTCGGTATAATCGCCGAGGTGACTGATTTTCAGACCGCTTTCTGGGTGCTCGCCGGGTCGTTACTGATCAGTGTCGGCCTGCTCGGTCGGCAGTATCTCCGTGAGCGATAGAGCGATCGGTTTACCCACAGCCGGGAAACACTAAGACGATCCACGACGCGCCATCGTGTATGGAACAGCTTTCGGTCTCCGATGGGTTCGATATCCACGACTACCGCCACGGGCTCAAACTCGTCCAGCAGAGCCGGGAGACGATGCAACTCGAAAACCGCGAGGACAACTTCGCCTGCCCGGCCTGTGGCGAACCGTTCGAGAAACTGTTCGTCAGCGAAAAGCAGACAAACAGCTTCGGAAATCCCGGCACGGCGTTCTGTCTCGCCCGAACAGCCGAGAAAATTTTGCTGTTGACACACTAACTGACAACGTCAGACTTACCGCCGGCGCTCGCAGAGTATCGACCATGACCGTCCCCTGCGTCCGGGTGCCACGCGCTGCCGGTGAACAGACACGGCAGGCGCTGGCCCAGCTGGATCTCGTCGACGACGACCACGAGATCGTCCACGAGGAGGGGACCCTCTTTATTCCGGTGACCGATCCCGACGCGGTGCCGGCGGAGTACGAACTCACCGAGCGGGCGCTCCCAGGCCGGGAGCGCCAGACCACGCCTGCGGATCTGCTGGATTTCACACCCTCCTACGAACGACTCGGCGAGGTGGTCATCATCGACGAGGACGACCCCGACCGCGCCCGCGAACTGGCCGACGCGATCGCCGAGTCGGATATTCCGACGAAGACGGTGCTCAACCGCGCCTCGAAGATCCAGGGCGCCGAGCGCGTCCGGGACTGGGAGATCCTCGTCGGCGAGGAGACGGAGGCGATCCACCGCGAGTACGGCTGTGAGTTCGCCCTCGATCTGGCGGCGGTGTACTTCTCGCCGCGGCTGGCGACCGAACGCCACCGCGTCACCGAGCAGGTCCACGAGGGCGAGCAGGTGTTCGACATGTTCGCCGGCGTCGGCCCCTTCGCGATCCCGATCGCAAAACGGGGCGCCACGGTCGTCGGGACCGACATCAACGAGACGGCGATCGACTATCTCCGCGAGAACGCCGCCCGGAACGGCGTCAGCGACCGCGTGACCGCGATCCACGGCGACGTGTCGGCGGTGGCCACGGAGTACGAGAACTGGGCGGATCGGCTGGTGATGAACCTCCCCCACTCCGCCGACGAGTTCGTCGACAGCGCGGTCAGGATCGCCGGCGAGGAGGCAGTCGTCCACTACTACGATATCCAGCACGAGGACGACCTGTTCGGCCCGGGTGAGCGCGCGCTGCGGGCGGCAGCCGAACCGGAGTACGAGATGACAGTCGAGAACCGCCACACAGTTCGGTCGTATGCCCCTCACGAGTACAACGTCGTGCTGGATGTGCGACTGGAGCGGCGATAGGGGCGGGCGGATTCGCAACGCTTATTGGTCGTATCGGTACTACGTTTTCTTGCGTGCCGGTGTCCTGCAAGTGATGCGGGACGAGTGCAAAGCGAGCGCCGGTGTAGCTCAGACTGGCAGAGCGATTCCTTCGTAAGGAATAGGCCGAGGGTTCAAATCCCTCCACCGGCTTCCTTCTTCGACGAACGAGCGTGAGCGACGCCACCGTTGATGAGGTATTTCAACAGAGGAGACGCACAGACAGGAGCTGTGCGACATCGGGCCCGTCACTGACTCCCGTCTCGGCAACAACAGTTCCGCGCTGAAGGCAACCTGGAGGGCTGGCAGTGGGCGACAGCCGGGGCTATGCGGTTACTCGGTAGGTGTTTTTGGGGTCGATCTCGGTCAGGTGGCAGTTCGGACACACATACTCGACGAGTTTCGTTGTTTCATCGTTGTGGTTCATCCGAGTACCGCACCGTTTGCAATCGGTCATTACATTCTAACGTCAAACGCCGCTATTACTAAAAGATTATGGTATTAATCGTAACTCTGCGCTACATTCAAACTAGAATATCTCTAAAATTAGTGTGAATGTCAACTCACGACTGTCGGGACTTCCGTTTCAGCAAAAACCGGTCACTACGAGCGGCGATCCGCGGAAGTTTGTCCAGCGATCGTCACTCGATAGTCAGATCGAGTGTGCTCTCGATGGCGGCGATATCGCGCTCTGGCGTTTCGTCCACCTGCCGGATGCGTTTCAGCGCTTGCGATAACTCCTGTAGCTCTGCGACAGAGCGACCGAGATCGAGCGCGTCGATCACGGCCCGATCGATCGCGTCCCGTCCGGACTGGTCGCCACCGACGAGTCGCTCGAAGCCATCACTGATCGCGGTTGCCTGCTCGGCGGAGAGCAACTCGGGATCGGGGACCCGGACGGTTTCGAGATCACTGCCGGCGAGGTTGATCGCGCCGCCCCCGGTGACTCGGCCGTGGCTCTCGACGACGATCTGCGCGAGGCTGCTGTTCAACAGACCGAGCAACAGCGTCTCGTCGACAGCGGCTATCGGATCGACGAGCAGGAAGCGGTTACTCGGAACGACTGTACCGTCAGTACCGAAGACAAATCGCCGGGTGTCCATCGCCTGCGGGCAGAGGATCGGAGCAGTCTCGTCGGCGAGCGAGCCCATGTTGAACCACGGCTCGTTCGCATCGAGCGAGCTATTCTCCCGGGCTGGTTGCTCGGCGGCCCACGAGAGATACGAGCAGACACCGTCGTATCCGTCCGCGCGGAGCGCGGCCCTGACGGCAGTCGCTGTCCTGACACTGTTGGCATCCAGATCGGCCACGTACTCGCCGAGATCCAGCAGCCAGCGCTCGGCGTCGCCGGCCGTGTACTCGAAGCCATCGACCGCTCGAACGCTTTTGATCGCCGGTCGACAGAAGCGTTCCTCGATGTCGTAGCGCTCGATCGTCGCCTCGTCGAGGACGAAGATCGGATTCGCACCGGTTTTGACACCGCGGGTGATCGTCGCCAGCTCCGACAGCGGGCGGCAGTCCTCGCGTTCAGCGACGGCGAGATACAGCGCCGGCGCCGTGAGATACGGCTGGAGTTTCTGTCCGAGTCGCTCGACGAGTGTCGACTGTCGGACCGCAACCGTCCGGGACCTGTGTGTGGTTTCGATTGACACGGAACTGTTCGCGGGAATCTCGTGGTCACGTTCGACGATATCCAGCACTGTCTTCGGCGAGCACGGCTCCGTGAGACGAACGAAGTTCGTTCTCGTGGCCAGCCGCGCCGGTTCGTGCTCCCGCCGTTGTGCCAGCAGCAACACCGTATCGACGAGTGCGTCCTCGAACAGCCGCGTCGGGAAGCCAACGACCGCCTCGACACGGTAGTGGTCGAACAGAAACTGCTGGAACGAGGGGCCGTAATCGGCAGTCAGCCACTTCGTGGGAACGATCCACGCGAGTCGGGCGCCGTCGTCGAGAAACTGCGTCGCATGCGAGAGGAAGTAACAGTACAGATCGGACCGGCGGTCGAGCACTGGCGTATCCGCTGTCGAGGACGCGCCGGGATCGAACGCTGTGAGGTGTGCCTGGAGGTGCTCTCGCTGGGCCGAGATCTCTTCTTGACGTACGTACGGGGGGTTGGCCACGGTCGCATCGAACCGCCCGAGAGTCGTCGGTCCGGATTCGGCGGCAATCTGGCGGTCACTCGATCGAGGTACGTCCGGAACAGAGCCCGGTTCGAGATCGAAAAAGTCGGCGTGATACGACGAGGCAACTGCATCGTCGGTCGACCGAAGGCGGAGATTCAGCGCGGTCAACTGGAGCGGAAACGCCTCGATATCCACGGCGGTAACTCCGCCGACTGTCGCCGAGTCGCTGGCTCGTCCGATGTCGGCGAGGCGGCTGGATGCTGGCACGGTGAGCGCCCCCGGTCCGCAGCAGGGGTCGAGCACCCGATCGTCGGCCGACTGGATCGCCCACCCGGCGAGGATGGTTCCGATCCGTTCGGGCGTGTAAAACTGGCCGAGGGTATCACGCTCGGACGCCGAAGCGAGTCGCTCGTAGAGCTGGCGCAGGATATCGGGATCGGCGCTGTCGATCGGTTCCCGCTGGATACTTTCGATAAAGTCCTGCCACCGGCATCTGGTTCGCTCGTCGTCGGAGATCGCCTGCAGGAATTCGGAGTCGACCCGAAAGACCGCGTCGTGGCCGTACCTCGCTGTGGCGGATTCGAACCGGTCTGCCAGTCTGCCCTCGGCATCGGCGGTCGAACAGCCGTCGACCAGCCCATCGAGCGATCGGTCCTGTCTCCGGAGCAGTTCGTAACAGAGGATCCGATTGATGCGAAAATACGCGTACTGCTGTGCCGCGATCCGGACCGTCCCGGTCGCGTCCGGCAACTCGTCGGGATACTGGTTCTCACGTGCCCACGCAACGAACAGGTCGTGGAACTGCTCGTCGGTGTGGACCCGCTCCGCGATCTGGCTCTCGTACACCGACACGACACTCCGGTGGAAACTCTGCAGACGACCGAGTAGCAACTCCTCGTCGGATTCCGTCTTCCAGCCATCGTCTGTCGCGCGCTCGTCGAGAACTTCCGGAATGACCGTATCGAGCGCACTGTCGCACAGGTCGTAGTGACGGCAGTCGAGATCCGTCGGCGCTGTTGCCGATCCGTCGGCCCGAAAGACGAACAGATCGTTCGCGTTTGCGGTGGCAAACAGCGGCGTGTCGTGTTCGCAGGCACGGTTGCGAGCGCGCTGGACCAGATCCGGTGTGTGGGGATCGGTATCCGCGGCCGTGCCGACGAGAACAATAGCACTGCTGTCAGAACGGAGGACCAGCGTGTCGGAGCGGTCCGGGCTGTTCGCAACGTCGGCATCGGTGTCGGAACACCACTCCAGGAGTGGCTCGAACAGTTCTGGCGGAGTCGCCGCGGACATGGCTCTATCCAGCGAAGCCAGTCGTATTAAACTTCGTCAACCGACGGGAGTGCCGACCTAGTTCCGGGATTACGCTTCGGCAGCGAAGATGTCGTCGTACTCGCCGTCGTCGATGCGCTCTTTGAACTCGCGCGGGTCGTTGCCTTCGATGGTGACACCGAGGGTAACGCAGGTGCCGACGACCTCCTTGGTCGCATTTTTCAGATCGTAGGAGAGCAGATCGGTCTGTTTCTGCTCGGCGATCTGTCGGACCTGGTCGACGGAGAGATCGGCGACGAAGTTCTCCTGGGGTTCGCCACTGCCGGTCTCGAAGCCAGCCTCGTCTTTGATCAGTTCCGCCGTCGGCGGGACACCGACCTCGATCTCGAAGGAGCCGTCCTCCTCGTAGGTGACCGTGACGGGCACTTCCGTGCCGTCGAATGCTTCGGTCTGGTCGTTGATCTGCTGTACCACAGCCTGCACGTCCACGGGTGTCGGGCCGAGCTCCGGGCCCAGTGGCGGCCCCGGGTCAACCTGCCCGCCGGGGACGAGCACTTCGATCGTGTTAGCCATACCAGATACTCCGTCGGCGTGGGTTTAAGAATTCCTTTTCGCGGCCACGGTGAACCTGTCCCCCAGACCCCCTACGCGACCGCGATCCCGTTTCGAGCCAGAAAGTCGCTGACGCTTTTGATTTCGACTGGACTCCCGATGATCCGGACCTGCGTATCCTCCCGCCTGACCGTGACGGTAAACCGTTCTTCCAGTTCCCCCCTGAGTCCGGAAAGAGAATCGCCCGGTAGCAGGATCTGCGTGCTGTTACGCAGTCGAGCTACATCTGTCATCATCATATGTTGGGAAGTGTCCTCGTATAGGTGTGTCGAAACGATCACAGATACCAGAACATGACAGATAGATAGACGAAACTATTCAACCATCGGGGGGCGTACGGGGACGTATGGGTTCACGAATACTGCTCCCGGTGGACCAGTCGGAACAGGCCACCGCTGCCTGTGATCTCGCAATCGAACTGTTCGAGGACGGAACACTCGTCCTGTTACACGTCATCGATCCAGCCGAGGCGAGTTTCAGCGCCGAAACGGCGATTCCGAACATCCCGGACGGCTGGTACGAGCGGGAAAAAGAGCAGGCCGACGAACAGTTCGCACAACTGGAGTCCCGGGCATCGGCGGCCGGTGTCGAAACCGAACGGGCTATCGAGGTCGGCAAGCCCGCACAGACCATCGTCGAGATGGCGACCGAAGAGAACATCGACCACATCGTGATGGGAAGCCACGGTCGACAGGGCGTCTCCCGACTGTTACTCGGCAGCGTCGCAGAAAACGTCGTCCGACGGTCGCCAGTTCCCGTCACTGTCGCTCGAAGCAGTTCCGAGGAAACAGACGAGTAGCGACGGCTACAGATGGGGTGGCCGCTGTCGGTCGTCGGCCAGTTTTCTCTGTCGTCCGAGATCCCAATATAAACATTCCGGCAGTTGCCGGAAGGCTGGATTCGAGCAAACCTTTTTTATCGTAATACCGGAGTACCCTGTATGAGCAATCTACTTCCACGGACACCGGAAGGAATCGTGGTCAGTACAGTCATGCTGTTCGTGTTCGTCTGGCAGGCTAAAAGCGCACTCCTACTGTTCGGGGTCCAAATCAATTCGATGGTCCATCTGTGGGTGATGCTGGCGACGCTGGGTCTGTACGTCGTGTTCGTCCTCGTCGGGATCGGAGCGACAGAGATCCAGTCACGCGAACCCGAGACAGCGAACGACTCACAGCCCGCGTCGGAGATGGCCCAGTAGGATCATCCTGGTGGCTGTACATTCGGGCAGATATTCGACCCGTCGAAATCCTTCAGTTCTGTACGGTAACCAGTCTCAGAAATCGGTCAGTGAGGACTGATCGACCGCGTTGAGAGCGTCCTGGCTGGTTTGCCACGACTCGCGGGCGCAGGCGGGCAGTCTGCCGTGGTCCTCGACGAACGAGTCAAGGAACGCCCGGGTCGTCGCATCGCTCGGGTAGCCACTCCCGACCTCGCCGTAGTCGGCCGCGAGTTCGTCCACGTGGCGTTCCCGGGCGACTTTCGCGAGAATACTCGCCGCGCCGACGATCCGGTAGCGCTCGTCGGCACCGTGTTCGGCACGGAGATCGAGTTCACGGTCGAGCTGTTTTCCCACCCGGCGCTCGAACCGGACTGCGTTGGTATCACAGGCGTCCACGTAGCCGGCGACACCGGCCTCGGCCACGGCCGCAACCGCCTCGGCGTGGCCAGCGACGGTCAGCCCGTTCATGTTCGTCTCGGGGTCGTCGATGCGCTCGACTGGAATTTCGACGATTTCGGTGGCCGCGGCCTGCTCGCGGATCGCTGCCGCCAGTTCCTGGCGTTTCGCCGGCGCGATCGATTTCGAATCGCCCACGTCCTCGGGCAACTCTGCGGGCCGGGCCCGGACGGCGGCGACGAACATCGAGCCAAGCACTGGCCCCTTGCCGGCCTCGTCGGCACCGAAGTTCATACGACGAGTGGTAGACGGGGGAAGTTAAGTATGCTTCTCTCCAGCACGGCTGGCGACCACGCCGAGGACGACGAACAACACGACAGCGACGGGGACTCCGAAGCCGGGTCCGATCGCGTCGTCGCCCGACTGTGTCCCGTCGCCGGTCGTGCTCTCCTCGCCCGTCGCTGTGTCAGTGTCGTCGGTGCTGGTAGACCGGTCGGCGTCCGCCCGTTCCGTGACCGAAATCGAGCGACTCGCTGTCCCGGTCCGGCCGTCGACGGTGACGACAGACACAGAGAGGTTGTACTCCCCGGCCGACCCGAAGGTGTACTCGATCGTCCGATCGGTCGAGGTGGTCTGTGCCCCGCCGGCCGTGAACTCGTACTGGTCGATCCGGTCGGCCTCGATATTGCTGTCGGCGACGAGTTCGACGGGGGTGCCTGCCTCGACAGTGCCGGGACTTTCCAGCGTCGCTTCGACCGTGGGGAGTTCTTCGAAGGAAACGATGGCGCTGTCACCCTGTCCGCTCATGTCCTCCAGGAAGAGATCGATAGTCGCGTCGTCGGGCGTCTCCGCGTCGACGGTGATCCGTGCGCTCTGCGTTGCCCCGGGTTCGATGTGCTCGAATACCCACCCATCCTCGATCTCGGTCACCGTGCCGTCGGCCGACACCAGTTCGACGGCTGCCGGGCTCTCGGCTGCGAGTCGCGGGGCGAGACTCGCCTCCGAGCCACTGTTCGTGAGGGTCAGCGGGATCTCGGTTTCGCCACCTGGATCGAATTCGACGTCGCCGAGCCGGATTTCCGGGGCTGCGCCGTCGTTTGGCCCGTCGTAGACGACCGGCGATGGAACGTCGATGTCGGGTGGTGTCGACCGGACGTACTCCTCGAAGAAGTCTCCGAGATCACGCCCTGCCGTCGCCGAGGCATACGATTCGAAACGATCGGCCGAGATCTCGCCGTCGTGTTCGTTTTTCGCCCGGAGAACGTCCGCGAACGTGTTCGCGCTGTTCTCGCGGATGACACCGTCGAGTGCAGCGAGGACGAGCGCTCCCTGTTCGTAGTCACCGTCTGTCCCGGCCCAGCTGCTCCGGTCCGCGAGGACGACATCGTCGTACTCTGTTCCCCGACCGAGCCGCTCCCGGAACTCGTGGTACTGTATGTCGCCCTGTGTGAGTGCCAGCAGCGAGCCGTAGTACTCCGCACTCCCCTCGATCGTCCACGCGACGGCGTCCGTCGGTCGGTACTGCTGTTGTGTGTGCGCGAACTCGTGGTGGAGGACGGTCTCGGGGGGGAGCGTCTCGTCGTGAATCCAGAAATCGCTCCCGATCGACAGCCCACCCAGCCGGAGCGGCGAGGTGACGACGAAGGCCGTGACGTCACCGTCGGTCCCGGCAGTGAGTTGCCCGGACAGCCGTTCGAGCGTCCGTCCGGTCTCCTCGATATCCGCCTGCGAACCCGGATCGGCGTGGGCGCTGACGACGAGATCGATCCCGTTGTCGAACTCGTAGCGGTCGTAGTCGCCGAGATAGACGAAGCTGTCACCGGCGACTCCCTCGCCGTCGGGGGCGTCAGTCACCCAGTCGATGTCGATATCGTCGATATCGGACGCCAGCGCGACGGGGCGAATCTCCGTCCGTGGCAGTGCGTCGTTGCCGAGAATCGCCCACTCACCGGTGTCGACAGACGCGAGTCCGCCGTTGCGTGGATCCGACCGGTTCGCGTCGATACTGAACGTCAGGGTGGGAGTGTCAGTCTGTTCGTCCCACTCGTAGACGCCGGGATCGCCGGTCGGTTCGAACCCGTCCACACTGGTCGGCTGTTCACCGGAGAGGACTGACACGGTGAGCTCGCGCGTTTTCTCACCGATATGGTAGCTGTATATCGCGTCCAACTCTCCCGTGTCAGTGTTTTCTGCAGTCACCGTTCGAACCTCGATGACGTCGTACTCGTTGGTCTGCTCGCCGTGTTCCCCACCAGCGATCCCGACTGCCCCGGCCGAGAGACCGACTGTTAACAAAGTTATAGCAAAAAGAACAGCAACATGAGGGTAATCGTCCACAGACCACAATCGTTCTCGAGGGAGATATATGTACGGCTATCCGTGGAAGTATTCCGGCTGTTCGAACGACTCCTCCTCGCCCTCGACGGAGAGGACGTCGAGCGCGGTGACAGTCGCCCCGACGCCCAGCGCGCCAGCGAGACTCGGCTCGGTTCGGCCCTCGTCACTGCTGACCAGTTCCTTGACGTAGAGTCCACCCTCGCCGTGGACGGTGAGTGTCGCCCTCTCGTCGTCTTCGAGTTCGCCCTCGATATCGTACACCTCACGCGTGCGCGTCTTCGCCGCCCGCCGATGTGAGACGCGCTGGGGTGTGTCCTGATAGATCGTCGCACCGCGGAGTTCGTCGAGTGCGGCGTCGAACGCCGTCTGGTCGACTGGCTCGTCGAATGCGACCACCATCTCGTAGGTCTTGCTCGCGTCGTGTTCCTTGACCCGTTCGACCATCTCGTGGGTCGCGAGTCGGAGTCCCTCGACCTCGGCCTTGCCGTCGGCGAAGTCGTTGATCTCGCCTTCGAGTTCGTCGGGGTCGACGTCCCGACTCCGTGGCTCTTTGACCTCGATGACGAATGGACGCCCGGTCCCGACCATTAGCGCGTCCACGTCCTCGCGACCAGCGCCGTGGAAGACACTCTCGGTGCCGTCCATCGCCTCTTCGACGACTGGCGCGGTCAGCTGTTCGACGCTCTCGTCGTAGCGGTAGCCGGTGCCGTCACAGCCACTGCATTTCTCGTCGCGGTCGATCCCCGTCCCGTTGCAGTCCCGGCAGGGCCACTTCGTCTGTGGAATATCGCGTTCGAGTTTCCGGTACCGGCCGTAGACAAACGCCGAGTTGACCTGCAGTTCGATCTCGTCGGTCGCGAGATCACAGAGCAGGAGGAGATCCGGCCGTCCGAAGTCGACTTCGGTGCCGGTCGCGTCGCCGAACCGTTTGCCGACCTCGCGGTTGAACTCGCTTTTCATGAGTTCGCCGGCCTCGGGTTCCAGGCCGACATCCTCGCGCAACAGTCGGTCGTTCTCTTCGAGCAAGGGCGGCACCTTCGTCCCGATCTGGTAGGTGTCGAACTCGTAGCCGTGGACCATCCCCGCGGCCTGGGCTGCCCACCACTCGAAGCGGTCGCACTCCCCTTCACAGACCCAGCACTCCTCTTCGTGGGGTTCGAAATCCGTATCGTCGGCGAGCGCGACGGTCGTCCGCAGTCCCCGCCCCCGTTGCCGATTCGTGAGCCCGAAGCTCCGGTCGGCGACCAGCCGACCGAGGCAGGGATCACAGATCGGGCCCGAAGAGAGCGCCCGGCGAGCGATTTCCAGTATCTCCATTATGCGAGGGTTGTCTCCGCTGCGTAACTCCCTTTCGGAGCGCTTCCAGGAGATTGTGTGAAGCAACGGGAAACCTGTACGAGAAACCGGGTGGAACCGCTGTTTGTGGCGGTGATTCCGCTTCCTGTTCATACCGACGGTGTACAATCCAGACCAACTCCTAGCACCCAGAACCCTCATTTCGGAGACAGCCTAACCTAGCGAACACAGTGACCCGAAAAAGGATCGACCGGCGACGATTCGTTCAGCTCACCGCAACAGCCGGCCTGCTCGGGACTGCTGGCTGTCTCGGATCGGGCGGGGCAGCATCCGATCCCGACGCCTCTGCACCGGCCGACACCGGGTCCGAAGCGTTCGAACGCGACGAACTGACACGGGAGATACGTCAGCCCTGGGGGATGGCGTTTCTCGACGAGTCGGCACTGCTCGTGACGGAGAAAGCCGGCGGTCTGCGACTGCTCGACACGGAGACTGGCAGCGTGGAATCCATCGACGGCGCGCCCGACGTCTACGCCGCCGGACAGGGCGGACTTCTCGATGTCGCGGTCCACCCCGAGTTCCCCGACCCATCCTGGATCTATCTGACCTACGCCGCGAGAAACGACGACGGCGAGACGGCGACACACCTCGGTCGCGGTCGCCTCGACCCCGCGGCAGGGACACTCTCGGCGTTCGAGCAGATTCACGTCGCAGAGCCGTACGTCGATTCGACCGGCCACTACGGCTCCAGAGTGGTCTTCGGTGAGGACGGGATGGTGTATATGACCGTCGGCGACCGGCAGTTCAAGAACTTCGGACCGGACCACGTCGCACAGGACAGGAGCAACGAACTGGGGACGACACTGCGACTCGACCCAGACGGGGCGATCCCGGAGGACAACCCCTTCGTCGACGATTCCGATACCGTGGACTCGATTTTCAGCTACGGCCACCGGAACGCCCAGGGGATGACCGTCCACCCAGAGACCGGCGCACTCTGGCAGAGCGAACACGGCGAGCGCGACGGCGACGAGATCAACGTCGTCGAAGCCGGCGCGAACTACGGCTGG
>Ga0207714_1001415_pt1 | contig 15417 bp, 17 predicted proteins | sample PonA232FremontCA_2_FD_187270 | JGI IMG/M metagenome (GOLD analysis project Ga0207714, IMG submission 187270) | Marine sediment microbial community from Fremont, CA, USA - Pond A23 Sediment 2 (SPAdes) | ecosystem: Environmental > Aquatic > Marine > Unclassified | place: USA: Fremont, California... | reverse complement strand
TTTGTTAACTTTTTTGATGGATAAGTAGTTACTCTTTTTTGATGGATAAGTAGTACTGTTAATCTTTCTTTTTTGATGGATAAGTAGTTACTTTTTTTTTGTTAACTTTTTTTGTTAACTTTTTTGATGGATAAGTAGTACTGTTGATCTTTCTTTTTTGATGGATAAGTAGTAACATTATTTTCCTCTTAGTTACTGTTTTACCAAGTAGAAAAAAAGGCCAAGTAGAAACAAGTAAGAAAAAAGTACCAAGTAGATACAAGTAAGAATATAACGAAATAAGTGGTAGTTATTGTAATTTTTATTACAATAAATGGTAGTTATTGTAATTTTCATAAATACAATAAGTGGTAGTTATTGTAATTTTTATTACAATAAATGGTAGTTATTGTAATTTTCATAAATACAATAAGTGGTAGTTATTGTAATTTTCCAACCGATAATCTTTTTAAGTAAAGAGTGTTTTTTTGGTTTGGTGTTAGTGTGATTGTGAGCGTGATTGGAAGTGGAATTTTTGGAAAAGGATGACGAAATTCGAGTTTCTGGAAAACCTATCAACAGGTATATCCAAGCGTGTAATCATTGTCTTTCCAATCATTCTCGTGCAAAAATTCGAGGGTTAGGAAAGAGAACAGATAAGGTTCTTGACATCAAAGATGTTTTTTCAGAAATTTCTAATGTGGAAATTGTTGAAATGAACACTATTGAAGATGATGGAGTTTCGGGTTTAGAACTGGTTTTGGAAACAAAGGAAGGAGATGAAAATGATGAATGATGGAAAAATTTTAGTGAAGAATTGGAAGGAAGATTTGATAGAATGGTGTAGAATTTGGAGTGAAAAAAATCTGGATGGTTGGACAACAAAGAGTTTTCGTCATCAGACTTTGATTAATTTGGGAAACAAATGTTGGTACATTGACTCTTTGGATAATGAATCTCATTGTGAAGAAATTGATTTAGTTCCAGTTCCTTCATATCAAAACGATATTCCATTGATTTGGAAAGAGAAAGGAAAAGGGGGGGAGATTGTTTTGGCTTTTGTTTTTTGTAAATATTATCCACGATCTTCTTGGATAGAAAAACTTCAAAAATTGGATTGTGAAAAAATGATAATCAGTCAAGCAGAAAAAAATAGAAGAAAAGACTTCGCAAAAGGAATAATGAAAAGAAAAGAAGAACTACAAGAAACCAAAAATTTGTGGATATTGGCCCCATTCCTTGATGGGGGTTTTTGTTTGGAAGTAGATGATTTACTTAATAAGATTGAAGAGGAAGATTGGTTGGGGAGAGATGTCGGAAGACCAGAAATCGAAGGGTAAGGTATTTAAGTGAAGGGTAAGTAAGTGTGGTGTGTGATAATGATGAAAAATGTACCAAAAAATGTAGAAACTGCGACAAAAAGATTAATCAAAAAAGGAGAAGGAAAATTAAAATTGTACGGTAGTGCTGGAACTGGAAAAACTTACAACACTTTGAACATCGCTGAAATGGAATTCAATAATGGCACAAACCTTAATGACCTTGTTTATTTCTCATATACGGTAGGAGCCGCTGAAGAAGGATTGGAGAGGATTTTGGATAGACTATTTGCAGATGTTGATAAGGAATATTTAGAAGATAATTGGAGAACGGTTCATTCTTGTTGTTTTGATTTGCTCAATTTGAATGTTGTTATGACTGCGACTCCAAAACGGAGGGAAACTTTTTGTTCAAAAATTGGGGTTGATTTTTCTTTGGATCAAAGCCAAATGGACAGTTCTGAGATTGAAGGTTCAAAGGAAAATGTTGGAAATAAATTGTTTTCTGCATATGATTATTTGAGGTCAAGAGCAATTGAAATTGATGATATTGAAGAAGACATAAGTCAGATGTTCGATTTAGATACAAAGATAGATACTCGAAGAGGAAGGATAACTCCTAAAGAATTTATGGTTTTATGGGAAGGATACAAGAAACAAGAAGGATTGTTAGACTTCCAAGACATGTTGACAGGAGTTTTGAGAAGAGGACTTGTTCCCGATGCTGAAGTAATGATTGTAGATGAATTTCAAGATATGACACCTCTTCAATATGAAGTTTTCAAAATGTGGGAGAAGGAGATTGACAGAATTTACATCGCTGGGGATGAAAAACAAGCAATTTATGTCTTTGGAGGAGCGGACCCTGATTTTTTGATGGAGGAAGATTGTGATGAAGAAATTTATCTTGACAAGACATATCGACTCTCAAGTGAGGTTTGGAAACCAGCAAAAAAACTTGCACATAGTTTGAAAAAAGTAGAAAATCCAGATTTAGAACCTAAGCGAGAAGGAGGAGAATACATCCGATATGAAGCTCAACCTCAAACATCTTCTCCAAGACAAAATTCATCCATGATTGATGATGAAGAAGGATTTGATTCACCAGAACTCATAAACCATTTAGAAGAAGCAGTAGAAAACGAGAAAAGCGTTTTGGCCCTGTTCAGAGCAAGATTCCAAGCTCAAGAATTTGAAAACATAATTATTGAAAAAGGAATTCCATTCGATGCACTCAGAGGTTTTGACATTTGGACAGATCAATTTACAAGATTAAGAGATGGGATAATTGAGATTGTCGAAGAAGGGGAAACAGAAAAGAGTAAGAAAAGAACGGTAACAAATCTGTTGGGAAAAGAAGCTCATTCCTTTGAAGATATTGAGAAATTCATCAAAAAACTAAAAAGAAAAGTAGGATTTGATAAAAAACCATATCACAGATCCAAAGAAGAAAAAGAATATCCACTCAACTATTACCAAGTGAAAGCAATCACAAAACATCTCAGAACAAAACAATATTGGGATGTTAACCCAAAAACCGTTCAGATTGGAACAAAGCATAGTGCGAAAGGAATGGAAGCACAAGTCGTTTTGACTTCGTTGGATACTTGTTCAAAAGTGGCTCAAGAAATGTATGGGGTTAACGGAATTAAGGATGATGAAAAAAGAGTAGATTTCGTAGCGTTGACAAGAGCTTCAGAAAAATTGGTTGTTGATGAATCAGCGTGGCCAGAACTTCCTAATCATACTGTTGAAATGTTGCAGAGTTGAAAAAAACACAAATTAAAAAAATAAAAAAAAGTTGAGAAACAAGAAAAGAAAAGGTATTTAAGTAAGGGGTAAGTTAGTATATTGTGTGATAATATGGAAAAAATAAAAATAAATGGAAAAACAAGATTGAAAGTTTACGAAGACGGAAGTGTTGATGTGGTGATTCACAAAACAGAGAATTTTGAAGAAATCGCTGAAAAAGTAGAAGAAGAGAAAAAGAGAGTAGAACATTACGATGGAGGGGAAATTTTGTTTTTGGATATTAATGCACAAGACCTTTCAATCTTTGCTAAGGATACTGATGAAAATGAAGGGGGTCAAAAGTAATGACCTCCTATCATTCTTTTTCTAAAGAAAAATTTGAAGAAGAACTACCTCAAGGATTTGAAAGAAAAACAGTTAGTAGCACAAAAGAATATGTTTATGACTTTTCATTATCAGAAAATTTTGTAATCCGAATACATTCTTCAGTAGATCGAAGAAACGATATGTCAAGAAAATCTGGGGATGATGCAATTAGAGTTTCTCTTTATCATCTTTCGTCAGACTCAATAATAGGATATGATTCAAGAACTCACAGAATACTGGATGAGAATGGAAACCCAAGATGGCCCAAAAATATGAGAAAAAAGATAGAAAAGCTAAAGTCGGAATGGAAAGATCATATTTATGATTGTCCTGAATGTGATGGATATCTAAGAAAAATAGATGTTAACGGTGGGTTTTTCGGATGTTCTAATTATCCAAATTGTGAGTTCAGTACAGGAATGGATGAAAATGAAGAACCGATTTTAGATGAAGCTGAGAAGTCAAAATGGGAATGTCCTTCTTGTGAAGATGGGAATTTGAGAAAAAGAGAATATGAAGGGGATGAATTTATCGGATGTTCAAACTATCCAGATTGTCAATTCAGTTGTGATATTGACGAAAACGGAGAACCAAATTACGATGAGAAAGATGTTGAGAAAGCAAATGAGAAGAAAGAGGATAAATCAAAATGGGATAGGGTTCGGGAATTTCTTGAATCAAAGAAGGATGAGTCTGATTTCCATAAGTCTCTCCTTGAAAGTTTGAATGAGTATGGACAGTTGACTGATAATCAAATGGATTGTATTGAAGATGAGGTAGAAATTTTTCATAATGGAGCTTCTTCTCTTGAGAAGTTCCCTTTGGAAGATGAGTTGACTGATGATGAAGAAAGATTGTTGAAAAGGTTTGGTATGTATGGGGAGGGGTATTCTTGTTAGATAGGATAAGTTTTTTAAGTATTTTTTCTAAAGAAAAGATTGGAGGAAAAAAGTTTGACAGATAAAGTTTGTAGAACTTGTGGAAAGGAATATCGTGCAGTTCCAGATGCTTGGAAATTTTGTGAAGGTTGTGGAGGCAGACTTGTTTCAAAGGAAAGAATAAGAAGAATCGAAAAGAAACAAGATGAACTACACAAAGAAGCTGAAGACTCGATTAGGAGGAATAAAAATAATGTATAGCGAAGATATGAGAGGACTACTTGCTGAAAAATTTGATAAGGATGACGAAGGAGGACACGAACCAAAAAAAGGAAAATATAGTCCGTCTGATTGTTGGAAATGTCATAGAGCTTGGTTCTTGAAATATGTTTTACCAATGGAATACAGAATGGCTGACGAAGAAAGTTGGGGAACATTTGAAAGAGGAAATGATGTTGAAGATAAGAAAGAAGAAGCGTTGAAAAATTATTTGGGAGAAAATCATGTCATTAATGGTGTTGACATAGAAATTGATTTGAGGGATGAATTTGGATTTAGGATTACAGGAGAAACAGATCCTTTGATAGTTTGGAGAAATCTAAAAGTTCTCATCATTTATGAAGTGAAGAGTACAGGGGAGGTTGGTGAAGATCCTTCTTTATCTCAATCTCATTTGTTCCAAATTGTCGTTTATTTGAAAGCTCTTGAAGATAGATTTCCAGAAAGAGAGATAGGAATTGTGTCGTATGTTGATAAGAAAAATTATCAAGGGGCCGATTTTTCGAGTAAGTTGAAGGAAGAAATTTGGCAACTTGTTTTGTCGAGATTTATTCGATTTCATCAGTTTCTTGAAAACGAAGAGATACCTGCGAGAAATCCTATGAATTCATGGTATTGTACAGAAGAGTATTGCCCTTATTACGAGATTTGCCATTTATTGCCAGAGGAAAAAGTGCCGTTGGAAGATAACAAGAGGATAAAAATTGACGGTGAAGTTGTCGAATTAGAGATACCTAAAGAGGATGATAGAGAAGCAGAAATTGAAGAATTCAAAGGAAAGTTAGAGAAAATTACAGGAGGGATTGAGATTGGAAAAATTGATTGAATTAGGATTGACGACTGAAGAAAGAGTTGAAAAAGCGAAAGACATAGAATTGGATAATTTTAATGTTTCTGGGCATGAATATCAAGGGCAAATCAATAAAGAAGATCAAACTTACGAGTTGTCTATTGATTTTTCAGAAGGAAAAATGACTTGTTCTTGTGCGGATTACACATATCGGGAAGGAATTATTTGTAAGCATTTATTGGCTTTGTTGAACAGAATTTCTGAAGAAAATATCAAAGATTTACAACACTTCTTAAAGACAATTCATAGAGATGGAACTTTCGTTCCAAAATATGATGATTTTTCAGACCACTATTTGTCAACGGAGTGTCAAGCGTTTGATAAGATGTTTGGAGGGGGAATTCCGAGAGGAAAAATTTCAGGAGTTTATGGAGAACCAAATACAGGTAAATCCATTTTGTGTCATCAAATTTCTGCAAGAATTTGGGAAGAATACGAGAAAGAAATTTTCTATATCGATACGGAGAGAAAAATGAAAGGGCCAGATGGTCGCAAATATCAAAAGTGGATGAGGGATAGATTTGACATTCCAGCTTTCAAAATCAATTATTTCGAGGCCCCTGACATTAAGGAATTGATGGATTTGTTTGGTTGGGAATTGGCTTTGAAGTATTCCGAAATAGAAGAGGAAGAAGATCCAAGTGAGACCAAGGGGGCAAAGATGGATTCTCTATTAATGAATAAGGGAAATAATACTGTTAGGGAAGAAATGGAAAAATGGGATTATGGAATAATTATTCTTGATTCTGCGACTGATCCCGTTGAAGGGATTATGGGTTCTGATAGGTCGAATTTCCCAGCTCGACATCCTTTGAATGTTAGGATTGGTAAATGTTTAAGAAATATAGCGGTTGATTTTGAAATTCCTGCGTTTATAACCGCACATTTGAGTAAAGATGTTTCACCTTGGAGTGCTACGAGTCCAAAAGGTGGCAGAGGTTTCGGGTACGGAGTGCCGTATTGGGCGTATCTCAAAGGAGGGTCTAAGATTGGTACAAGAGAGTTCAAAAGACATAGAGCGACTGGACTACCTAAAGATTCCTTCAAGTGTAAATTAAAGAAGGATTGGGGATTTGTATGATGGATTTTGAAGATTACAAAGGTAGAAATGTTAAAGAAGATTGGTTAGAATTTTTTGGAGAAGGAATTCCATTTCCAAGAAAGATAGGAATCCCAGACCAGTTTTCAGCAAGTTCAATGAGTGATTTCATGGAAAAGGTAAATAGAAGTTATTTTGACAGAAACTTGTACACATCAATACATTCTGAAATTCAGATAAAAAATAATTTTTTCAATAAGTTTTATTGTGATTTTGACACCTGTTCCCTATTTCCGACTCTTTCAGATGTATGGAAGGAAACTCGAAAGTTTTGTGACCATATGAGAGAAAATTATGGATTTGATGAATTAATCTTTTTCACTGGTGGAGGATTTCATGTTTATTACCATTTTGACCAACAGAAATTGAAAAATTTTAACGCTTTGAAATTATGGTTATTGAACATAGAAGATGAGATTGGAGTTTCTATGGACACTTCTGTTTTGGGGCAAAGAAATAGACTTGCAAGACTTCCTTACACTTGGAATTTAAAAGATGATTATGATTATGCAAAAATGTGTATTCCTGTTTCTGTTGATTGGGATATAGACAAAATTATTTTGAATTCTGAAAATGGGGAAATTGAAAAAGGAATTAATGTTGAAAAGTCGGATTTTCCAAATACAATTTTGAAACATCAAGATTTTCTTTCTGAACTTGATATGGGAGAAGAACAGGAAGTGAAATCTTATGAGTTTGATGAAGAAAAAATTGCTTCTGAACTTGCTTCTATTATGAGTTTGACAAATCATGTGAAAAGTTGGTCAGAAAGGTCAGAACCAGAAGACGATTCTCGTTTTGACGGAAGAAGTAGAATGTTGTCTTTTTTGATAGTTCCGAGATTAGTTTCTTTGGGGATGAAAGATGACGATATTATCGGTTGGTGTGAGAATTGGATAAGAGCAACAGGGAAACCTTTTGATGATTATCTTTCAGAAGTCGAAGGGTATATTCAACGAACAAGAGAAGGAACTGATAATGAAGAAATTTGGTATCCTTGGGGATTCAAAAGATTTTTCGCAGATGTTGACCATTCAGACATAACAAGAAAATTTCAAATGTTGTACCAAGCAGGAGTATTAGATTGTGATGGAGAAATATTAAAAGAGATTCTAAAAGGAGGTGATTAATTGAAGGTTGCAGATTATGAAGAAAATGCAAAAAAACTGATAGAAAGCGAAGAAACTCCGTTTGAAGACGAAGAAGATGTCGCTGATGCTGTTGCAGAAAAAAAGAAAGAAATGAAAGGATATGTCAAAGACGAAAAAGTTCTCGTTCATATGCTTGTCAAAGAATACGGAATCACAAGTATGAAGACTGTTGATGAAAGAATGGAAATCGCTGATTTAAGGAAAAACTTAGACGGTGTTGAATTGAGTGTTTCTCTTTTAGATCACCGATTGATAGAAAGGGATGATGAAGATAAAGATGATTTTGTAATTCTAAATATAACGGACAGAACTGGAGACATTACAGGATTTATTTTTGACGAAGAATTAAGAGAAAAATTTTTGAATTCAGATCCAGAATTCAAAGACGGTTATTATTTCAAAGGACAAACAAGAAAACAGGAAGGAAGAGATTTAGCGTTTTTTGTCAATGATGAAGTGAAAAAAATAGATGAAGACTTTACTGGTGAAGGCATAAAAATTTCAATCGCTGGTGTTGACCACCTTGATGAATATGATTTTTTCGCTGTTGAAGGAATAATCACAGAAATAGATACAGGAACTTACAAGGGATGTCCAGAATGTTCAAAATCCCTTGATGATAATGCAACGAATTGTGATAATTGTGATTTTGCTTTTGATTCACCAACAGAATATGTCATTGGCAGTATAACTGTAATGTCACCAGACGGAGCTCAAGATACGGAAATATCAATACCACCAAGAACAGAAGAAATTCCTGAAGACATTGCTCAAAGTCCAGCAATCGTCTATGGGCAAAAAGCTAAACGAGAAAATGAAGATGGTGAAGAAGAAGACAGTTATCGCTTGATGGATATCGAAGAAAAGGAAATCGGAGAAGACGACATTGCCGAAGAAGACGAAAATGGCGAAGAAAATGATTCCAACGATTCAAACGATGAAGAAAATCCAGTTGACAGTTTCTTAGGATTTGTTGAAGACTTTGGAAAAGTACCATCCCAAACAGCAAAAGACTATTGCAAAAACGAACTATCTCTATCAGACGAAGAAACAGAAGAATTCATAGAAGAAAGAATAGAAGAAGACGACATCATCAAAACAGACGAAGACGACTACAAAATATCAGAATAAGTTTCCGAAACTTAAAGGGTCAAACCAAGCAGTTTGGCCCTTACAAAATTCGGATTTGAAAAAAGTCCAAATTAAAAAAATAAAAAAAAGTTGGTAGATAATATGGGAGAAGAAAATTTAATATCATTAAAAAGACTGAAAGGATCAAACCTGTTAGGAACATATGAAAATGGAGTGACAAAAAAGATAACAGATTTTCAACCTTTCTTGTACGCTACTGTACCTAATGACATTCGGAAAGGTCAAAGAGATGGACATTTAACTAAGAAATGTTTTTGGACTGATGAAGAAGTAGAAACTGTAAAGATTAACTACAAACATCCAAGACAAGTCAAAAGTATCAGAGAGGAGGCTGATGTTCCTATATTTAGATCTGATGTTGGTTATCTACTTAATTATGCTTTGATGAATGAATCAAAACCTCCTTCAAAACTAAATGTCGTAACTTATGATATTGAAACCGTTCCCGATACAGAAGAATTTTTGATGAGTGCTGTTAGTTATGGACAAATTAAATTTGATGAATCTTGTCATGTTTGGTTTTCTGACCCTTTTATCGTTGAAGACCCTGAAAGATTAGTAGAAATTCTCGAAAAAACAGAATGCCAATTTTCACATAATGGCTTATGGTTCGACAATAGGGTAATGGAAAACTATGGATTAGAAACACATATTCAGAGAATGAATAATCCAAGAAAAGACAAAATGGAAAAAGCACATCTACTACCAAACGCACTAAATATCGACACAATGCAATTAGCAAACAAATTCATAAACCAAACTCCATCCTTGGCCCTCAAAGTATTAGCAGTAAGAGAAAATCTCGGAGAAGCTAAATTCATGCCTGTTTCAATGATAGAAAAAGCACCAAAAAACGAATTAGCAGAATACAATAAGAATGATGTTAGATTGACAAATAATTTAGTAAAAAAATTCATAAATCAACTCTATACAGTTTGGAGTGTATTAAAAATTCCACCAACTGTGTATTTAAGATTTAGAGGAGCTGGTACATATGATATTTCGACTTGTCTTTTTGATAGATATTATGGAGATGAATATTATCTTCCCGCTAAGGAAAGAAATGTGGATCAAGAAGGAAAATATGGAAATCCATTTGCTGATAAATACAAAGGGAAGAAAATGCCGCAATCTTTAGTTATCCCTCCAGATGAAACAGGATACGCACAAGAAACTGTTGAAAATGTTATTCACGCAGATTTCTCGTGTTTGGATGAAGAAACAGAAATATTAGCTGAATCTGGTTGGAAAGATTATCAAGATTTAGAGATTGGGGAAAAAGTTTTGGCTTTTGATAAAGAGGAAGAGAAGTTGAAGTATGAAAGAGTAAAAGATAAGTTTGTGTATGATTATGATGAAGAATTGGTATCGGTTGATAAGAAGTTATTAGATATGAAAATTACTCCAAATCATAGGGTCATTTATAGGGAGGAAAGAGGAAGTGATAAGGGAGAGTTAAAAGTTGATAAAGCAAGGGATTTAAAAACATATATTTCTATTCCACTTTCTGCTGATTTTGATGGTTTTGAAGTTGATTTTATTTCTAATGTTAAGGATTTATTTTCTGGAAGTGTTGATGAATTTTTTAAGTTTTTAGGGATTGTCATTTCTGAGGGAAATATTAGGGAATATAATTCTGTTGTGGTTAGTCAAACGGGAGAAGAGATTGAAGATTTTAGGAAACTTTTTGATTCTTTAGGGGTTGATTACGGAGTGTATGAAAGAGATAGAACTTATAATGGAGAAGAATATCGAGAAGTTGCGTTTTGTATCCATTCGGAACAGTCAGAGTTTTTGAAGAAAATTTTGGATGAGGAATCAAGAATAAGTGATGATATGTTGAAAGTTTCGTACAAATATTTAGAGAAACTCTATGAGGGGTTAATGATTGGGGATGGAAGTGACGGGAGAAAATACATTACTTGTAATCCAAAACTTGCTGATAAGTTTCAAGAACTTTGCATAAAATTAGGAAAAAGGTGCATTATATCTGAGGATGACAGAGAAGATGGTACTCTATTTTGTTACATTTATGATGATGCCAGAGCAACCCTTTTCTTGAATAAAAATAAAACTAATAAGGAAGATTTGTATGAAAGAGTTGATTATAAGGGAAAAGTTTGGTGTGTTTCTGTACCTTCGTCATTCTTTGTTGTGAGAAGAAACAAGAAGCATTTTATAACTGGGAATAGTATGTTTCCTAATATTCTTTTAGAAAATGATGTTTCTCCAGAAAAAGTTTGGGAAGACGAAGATGGGGAACATGAAGTGATAATTGAGGATAAGAAAACAGGTAAACAAGAACTTGTTAATGTTAGAATAGAAGAGGGCGGGTTCCATACTCAAATAATGGGAAAATTGATAGAAAAAATTTCGTATTACAAAGAAAAAGCTAAGGAAGATAAATCGTATTATGATGTTTATCGAACTATGAAAGCTGTCTTTCGGAATAACATGACGCATGGATCATTATTCAGTCGTAGAAGACCAAGTAGTTGTCGATTTTTGAATCCTCTTGCTGGGTCAAAAATTTTGACGGAATCTGTAAAACTAATGGAAGAATTAGTTGAAGGGGTCAAAGAAGCAGGGGGAAAAATTGTTGATGTTGATACGGATGGTGTCTATATTGATGAAATGTCTTATGAGGAAGTTTGCGAATTGGTTGAGAATTATCAATATGAGATAGATGTAGAAAGTTATGATGCTGGACATTTTGCTTCTGGAAAGAATTATGTCGTTTTGGATGGTGATGAAATTACTGTTAAAGGGGCTAATCTTTGGGGAAAAGATATTCCGATTGTTTGTTCAAGAGCTTTTAGAAAAGCTGTGAAAAAAGGTTTGAAAAAAGGCAAAGTTGGATGGAAAGAAAGTATGGATTTCATCAAGAACTATATTGAATCAGATGATAGGGATTTGTTAGAATTTACTTTCAGAGTATCAAAAAGACCACCAGAGGAATACAAACGAGATTATGATAAAAAATGTGCAGAGTTTTTTATGGATAAGTTTGATTTCCCAGCAGGTTATAGTTTTGATGCTGTGATGATTAAAGAACCAAATAATGTAGAACTAACCAAAATACCTTGGAGAACATCAAAGAGAAAACAATGGGAACACATTATGCCTTTGGAAAAATATGATGAAGAGAATTTGAACATAGATTGGTATATGAAAAAAGCGAAAAGCATTCTTAACAATTTCAAAGAAAAAGGAAAACAAACAAAATTAACTGGGGGGAACTAAATGGATTGGTTAGTATTTTCAGTAAAAGAAGAATGGAAGGACAGATTGGAAAAAATTTTGTCGGATACTCAGGAAACTTCTAAAAAAGAAGATGATTGGGATTTACCTTATGATTTTCAATATGGATTATTAAGAGTTGGTTGCAGAGATGAATCCCATTGTCATAGGTTAGGAAAATTTCTTTGCAAAAAAGTAATTCCAGAAGAATTTGATGAAAGACCAGATTACTGGATAAAGGAGGAATAAATATGGAAGCCAAATTGAAAAATTATTATGAAGACGAGAATTGTTTTGACGAAGCAGAAGAAAAATTAGGAAATGATTTTTTAAAATTTAGACACATTCGAGTATTTATGTCCGATGGACATTGGAATAAAATTAATCGAAATATGAATAGTTGGGAAGAATTAAGAAAAATAATACTTAATCTTTTTGATGGAAAAGGATATCCGAGAAAAATTTACTACACTCCAGCAAGATGGTTGAATCCTGAAGATTTAGGATCAAAAGAAAGAGTTAATGGAGGATACAAATTAAGAGACAATTACTTATTGAATCAAAATCAAGTTATTTTTGATTTGGACACTTTAGACAAGGAACAGTTAGAAAAGTTGAGAAACTATATCCGTTTTTCTAAATATTTTGATGATATCGTTTATCTTATTTTTAGTGGTGGAAAGGGATACCATATTTGTGCAAATAGAAAAACAGACTTGTTTCCGATTGATGATCCACTTGAATTGGAAAAAATCTATGAACAGATTAATTCGACTATTGGAAAGAATGCGAAAGACTATGTTGGGGTAGGAAAGTTAGATGTTTCAGCATTAAAAGATGTAAGACACATTTTCAAAATACCACAAACCTTATCCGATAATGGAGACGGAATAGGAATATGCAAATTTTTAGATTTTAACGATTTGAGTTCATGGGAAATAGATGAAAATTTCACATTAAACTCAGTCAACCCGAAAGGGGATGAGGAATCACCACCGAAACACAATGGGCAAGGAGCCAAAAAAACTGAGTGCGGCCCTTGTCCATCTCCTTCTCATTATGTAGGGATTAGAAGTTCAATAAACGGAACTAACGGATGTCATGTTCTCTTTTACCATTCAGAACAATATTCGACAAATAGTTATAGAGAAGATTTGGAGAAATTCAAAAATATTTGTAAGAAATTGAGAGATGAACATAGTTTAAGCGATATTCACATTTTGGATAATGGAGAACAATTTGTTGCTATTTGTTTCAAGAAACTGGATTATGAAAAATTGGAAAAAATACTTGGTGATGTTCCAGAGTCAGGGAATATTTTATGGACTACTGATGAGATGAAATTTGTTTCTAAAGTTGATGGTTTTCCAACAAGACATCGGAGTAAGAGTCATACTAAGTTTTTCGGAATAAAAGCAGGGAAAGTTGGGAATGGAAAGTTGTCTATTTGTAGGGCAAGACCAGAGGAGGAAAAAGAATGAAAGACGGATATGAGAGATTAATTGATTGGATTGAAGATAATGTAGATTTGAATAAAGCTGGTGGTTATGAAGAAGGGTACGAAATGATTTATGAAGAATTAGGAGATCCTGAAGATGATAAGGGGGCTTATAAAGTTCTTGGTGATGGAAATGTTAGGTCGGAATTAGAAGATATGATGTTTGGAGGAGTAATTTCTGATAAGTTTGAAGGGAAAGAACCGAGCAGACCTCAGTTAGTTAAAGACGAAGAAGAATGGAGGGAGAGAGAAAAGAAGAATGTGCAAAGAGTGAATAATACTGGGAGAATGATTGAAACTTTGAGAAATTTTTCAGAAAAAACCGAAAAGAGAAATGTTGTTTCGAGATTAGCGGAAGAATTTGACAGAGCTGAAACGACTATTACGAGAGATTTGACTTCTCTTAGAAATGTAGGATTTTTGGAACAAGTTGAAAGGGGGATTTGGAAGATTACTGATGATGGAGAAGAAGCTATGGAGGATTGGTCTTAATGGATAAGTTTTTTAAAGAATTGATAAGTTATTTAGTTTGGTGGTTATTATGAAAACAATAAACATACCATTATCCGAAAATGAATATAATCTACTTTTTCATCGGAAATCGGATGTAGAGTCTCAAAAAGAATTTCTCTTACGGATAAGTTCTGTTTTGAATTGTCCTAAGTGTGAAAAATCCATTTACAAAGTGAAGAAGGTTGATGGAAGGTATATGCATATTGGTAAAGGGGCATGTGGGTCTTTTTTGGATAAGGATTGGATTGAAAATAATAAGGATTCTTTGATTGTTTTGGAGGGGGAAAGATGACTCATGGGCCGAGTATGAAGGTTTATGATTTGGAGGAAGATTTTTTTAGAAAAAAGAAAGAAAGGTTGAAGAAATTATTTCTTCAATACAACAAGATTTGTTCAAGAGAGGAAAGAGAATTTGTTGCAAAACATGTGAATGATACTTTGTTTTCTGATGGAGAAGATGGTTTTTGTTATTGGAATCATAAAGAAGGTCAAGAAATAGAAAAACTTAGCGACTTGTTAGATATGTGGTATGAATACGGTGAATTACTCTCTTTTGTTTGTCGTTGTAAAGTTCTTCTGAGTTGTGATTCTAATGGTCGGCCTTCTATTTTTTGTGATAATGGGGAATATTGGATAATGGAAGATGATGAATCAAATTCAATAGAAAAGGTTGTCGAAATATTAGAGTTGAGGTTAAAGGTCGAGGAAGGAAACAAAGCTATGAAGAAGTTAGAAGATATGGATGGGTTATTTTTTGCATCAAATGTTGAAGAAGAAAAATCTGAAAATCGGGAAGTTCAAGCGGTTAGGGAAGAAATCAATAGACAAAAAATGCTTGGAAATGATGAAAGGGCAAGAGAATTAGAAGAAGGTTTGGAAGATTTGAAAGAAAAATTAGATAATGGTGCTTCCTAATGTCAGAAGAGAAAGAAAAATCAGAAGATGAGTCATCTGAAGACTTGGCTCGAATGTTAGCCATAGAGTTTGAAGATAATGGTAAAGTTCCAAAGATAACAATGAACGAAGATAGAGATTTTGTTATTGAATTAAAAGATGAGTATGTAGTTATTCCATATGAAAAGTTAGAAGTCCCGATAGATGATTGTTCTTCAGTTCATAAAGGACTTAGTAGAATTTTTACTGATAGAGAATGAAGGGATAAAATGAATGATAAGTTATCTGTAAAAGAAGATGTATTAAGTGGATCTGGAGCTGGAACTCTCCTTTTAGGAGAAACAGGTAGTGGAAAAACAACACTAATCCACTCAACAATCCAATACATAATGAACAACTGGGAAGGAGAAAAAGGAGAATACTACTCAAAAGAATACCCTGTCAAAG
>Ga0207714_1001414_pt1 | contig 15425 bp, 15 predicted proteins | sample PonA232FremontCA_2_FD_187270 | JGI IMG/M metagenome (GOLD analysis project Ga0207714, IMG submission 187270) | Marine sediment microbial community from Fremont, CA, USA - Pond A23 Sediment 2 (SPAdes) | ecosystem: Environmental > Aquatic > Marine > Unclassified | place: USA: Fremont, California... | reverse complement strand
CAGCCTGGCGAGCGCGTGGGCAACCGTCAACTGTCCCGGGGGGCGGGGTCGTTCGTTCGGCCCTTGCCGTGTCGACCGCGGTGTCGTGGTCCAGGAACGGGCCGGCCAGACCCACGTCCTCGCGGTGGCTGTCGACGTCCGCGTCACCGAACCGGCGGCCGACCGCCGCGGGAGTGCAGTCGTCACGCACGCGATTCGCTCGTAGGAATCAAGACCCTGGCGGGCGACACTCGACACATGTCACGGGGACGGGACACCGAATTCGGCCTCGCCGAGGTGACCGCAGTGTTCGAGGACCGTCGGGACTACGCCGAGCCACTCACCGCGAGCGAGGTGGCCGAGCAGCTGGGCTGTTCCCGGCGGACGGCGCTCAACAAGCTGCACGAACTCCAGGGGGAGACCGACCTGACGAGCAAGAAAGTCGGCGGACGCAGCCGAGTGTGGTGGATCCCGGTGGAGGTCTAAAGGTCCCACTCGGCGGCCCGCTGCTCGGCCTCTTCGCGGGCTCGCTCGCGGATCCGCTCGATTTTTGCTTCGTCCTCGAGGAAGGCCACGACGGCGCCGGCATCCTCGGCGGCGTCTGCGGCCCGCCAGTCCGGGGCGGCTTTGCGCGTCCGCTCGGCCAGCGTGGGGTCGCCGGCCAACCGGTCGGCCGGGCCATCCGGCGGGACTCGCAATTCCTCGGCGGCGTGGACGTCCTCTAACACCTCGGCATCGAGTTCGTACAGCTCCAGCCGGTAGGGGCCGGCGACCGCGATGTCCGCCAGAGCAGCCGAGCCCGCGGCGTCGGTGCCGGTGTGGTAGGCGACGACCGGGACGCCACGCTCGAAGGTGAGCACGCCGACCCCCTCGGCGTCGAGCAACAGCGCGTCCTGTGACTCCAGGCGAGCGTAGCCCGTGAGCTCGGCGTCGAGCGCGTTCGCGAGCGGTGTCCCGGGGTCGGCCACGACCCGCTGGCGGACGAGCCGTCCCTGCGGGAGCTTCATGGCTGTTCGGGAACGACCGCGTTCCGGAAGCGGTCGGCGACTGCCCCCGAATCGCGTTCGCGGACCTCCAGGGCCGCCGCCGCCTCCCGGTAGGCTGCCGCAGGCTCGGAGTCCGGTGCGTGCGCGAGCAGCGGCTCGCCGGCCCGCCTGGCTGCCCGGACGACCTCCCGCTCCGGGACCGTCGCCAGCGTCTCCCCCTCGAAATACCGTTCGGCCCGCTCGCTGACCGCGTCGATGTTGGCGTCGTCGGTCACGCGGTTGAAGAGCAACCCCGCAACTCCTGTCTCGTAGGTGTGGGCGTACTCCTGGGCCTTGAGCCCGTCCGACAGCGAGGGGATCGTCGGCTGGAGCACCACCACAACCCGGTCCGCGAGCACCACCGGCAACACGCCCTGCCTGCTGCCCAGCGCGGCCGGCGCGTCCAGCAGGATGACGTCCGTGTCGGCGGCGAGGTCTGCGACGACCTCCCGGAGGCGTGTGGCGTCGCTGTCCCGAAAGCCCGCCAGCGACGTGCCACAGGGGACCACCCGCATCCCGAAGCGGTCGTAGGCGGCCTCCTCGACGGGTGCCTCGCCGGCGAGCACCTCGTGCAGCGTCGTCTCCACGTCGGCGAGCCCGGCGTGAAAGAGGACGTTCGCCATCCCGGTGTCGGCGTCGATGACCGTCACGTCGTACTCCTCGGCCAGGGCCATCCCTAGCGCCAGCGTGGTGGTGGTCTTGCCGGTCCCCCCCTTCCCGCTGGCGACGGCGAACGTCTCCACCATGTCGGCACCTGCCGCCCTTTCGTACAAAAACCCTCGGCTCGCCCCCGCTCCGGCGCAGCCAGGGGGGGCGGTGCCGGGAGACACCCCCTGAAACTGTCTTACAAACATCACTCAAAAATGTGGATAGTTATTTATATCCGCCTGATGACAGCCGTTGCTATGGTTGACTCGGGGCTATTTCAAATCCTGATGCTCACGGGAGCCGCCGCCGTGACGGGCGGGCTGGCGGGCTACGCCTGGCGCCACCGCGAGCAGCCGGGGGCGGTCCCGCTCTCGGCAGCGATGGTCGGCGTCACCTTCTGGGGAGTCACCGAAATGTTCGCCCTCTCACAGACCTGGGGCTCGCACCTGTTCTGGGAGCGGGTTCAGTGGCTCGCCATCGCCGTCGTCCCGTTGCTGTTCTTTCTGTTCATCACCGACTTCACTGGCTACGACTCGGCGCTCTCGCGCCGGCTGCTGCCTGTGTACTTTGTGATTCCGGCCGTCACCGTGGTCCTCGTCTGGACCAACCCGGCCCACGGGCTGATGTGGACCGACCCGTTTCACGTCGCGGCCGGCGGGGTCGTCACCCTCGAACAGACCTTCGGTCCCTGGTTCTGGGTCTACTTCGTCTACGCCTACTCGCTACTCATCGCCGGGTTCCTGTTGCTGTTGCGGCTGGTCGCGGTCTCGGAGTACCTCTACTTCGACCAGAGCGTGCTGATCGTCGTCGGCATCCTCGCGCCGCTTGCGGGCAACGCCGCCAGGGTGTTCGGCCTGACGCCGCTGCCCGGGCTCGACCTGACACCCTACGGGTTCGCGGTGACGGGTGTCGCCTTCGGGAACGCCCTGTTCCGGTACCGACTCTTCGACCTGCTGCCCGCGACCAGACAGCTCGGCCGGCAGGCGGCCCTGGCGGCCCTCGACGACGGGGTCGTCATCGTCGACACCGACCGGGAGGTACTGTACATGAACGCCGCCGCGGCGGAGATCCTCGACCGCGACCCGACTGGCGCGCTGGGCGAGTCCGCCGACCGGCTCGTCGGGAGCGAGGAGCTCGACCTCGCGGCGACCGACCGGCTCGCCGAACTCTCCGTGGACGGCCGGACCTACGAGGTCGAGACCGCACCGGTCGCCGACCGGCGGGGTCGGGAGGTGGGGCACACCGTCCTCCTCTACGACGTGACCGAACGCAAGCGCCGCGAGCGGGAGCTGCGCGCCCAGCGCGACCGGTTCCAGCGCCTTGAGCGCATCAACACCGTCATCCGCGAGGTGAACCAGGCGCTCGTCGGGGCCACCACGGTCGACGAACTCGAGCGCGCGGTCGTCGAATCCCTCGCGACCCCGGGGCTGTACGACACGGTCTGGCTCAACACGACCGCCAGCGACGGTCCCCCGGTCCGGATGGTCGCCGACGACGACAGCGCCTGGACGGTCGAGGGGGGTGCCGGATCCGGGGAGCTCCCCCCGCAGCTCGTCGCCGACGACCCCGATGTCGCCGGGACTGACCTCCCGGCCGACCCCGCCGAGACCGACGGCGGCGACTGGGCGACCGTCCCGGTGGTGTACGGCCGGACGGTTTACGCCGTGCTCGCGTTGCACAGCGACCGGGAGGCCGGCTTCGGCGAGCGGGAACTCTCCGTCCTGGACGAACTCGGCGAGACGGTCGGCCACGCGCTCAACGCCGTCGAGCACACCCGGCTGCTCGTCGCTGACACGCACGTGGAACTGGACTTCCGGTCGACCGACGGGGACGCCCTGCTGGTCGCACTCGCCGAGGAGACCGGGGTCGAGTGGACCCTCGACGGCCTCGTCCCTGCCGACGACGGCGACCTCATCGCCTACCTCAGTGCCGACCGGGGAGTCGACGCCGCGGCCGCCGTCTCCCATCCCGGCGTCGTCGACACCCGCCGGCTGGCGACTGACGGCGGGACGACGCTGGAGGTGACTGCGGCCGAGGGGATGCTCGCACACCCGCTGGTCGAGTTCGGCGCGAACGTCCGTACGGCGACCGCGGCCGACGGGAGCTGCCGGCTCGTCGCCGAGATATCGCCGGAGGCCAACGTCCGCGCGGTCGTCGAGCGGCTTCAGGAGGAGTTCCCGGAGACGGAGCTGCTGGCGAAACGCGAGGTCGAACCGACGGGGGAGGCCGCGCTGCCCGACGAGGCCGACCTGACCGACCGCCAGCGCGAGGCGTTAGAGGCCGCCTACCGCGCCGGCTACTTCGAGTGGCCCCGCGATTCCACCGCCGAAGAGGTCGCGGCGTCGCTGGACATCGCCTCCCCGACGCTGCACGGGCACCTCCGCAAGGCCGAGAACCGGCTGGTCGAGACCTTCTTCGACAACTGACGCCGTCCTCGCGGTGTCCGTCCCGGCCACGCGACGGTGGCCAGCTCTCCTCCCGGTGGCGCCCGGCCGCGTGGTCGGGACAGGCGGTGAACGTGTCGATGCAGCGGACGCGTCGTCGGCCGCCGCTCCCCCACCCTCTCGGCGGAACGGAGTCGTTCCCCCTTCCGGTATCCATTCCGCCACTACTGAGTTCTACCCCTGTGGTTGTCAATCCGTGCGCTAGGTGTCTAGGCCACCGTCGCGACCTGCCCGCTGTGGCCGGTAGGACGGTCGCTACGTGTCTAGGGACGGGGCCGGGATGGATTAGTGTCGACCCGAGCCGGGCGTTGCGTGGACCGCCTCGGGGCGCAAGTCCTTCGGGACGACAGGGGCGTCTCGTCGTAACGGAAGCCCTCCGGGTGTCCGACCGGCCCCGGGGCACTCGGCCTGCTCCGCCTGTAACCTCCCTTCGGCAGGGGATTCAGGACGCGTGTCGGCCGGTCAGTCCGCGACACCCGCGAACAGCGGCTCCAGCTCGTCGAACCCTGCCTCGTCGGCCGACCGAAGCGACAGCGGCGAGACGCTGACACGCCCCTCCAGCAGCGCGTGCCGGTCGGTCCCCCGGCCGTCGGGGATGTCACCGGCAGCCATCCCGGCCCAAAGCGGGTTGTGCAGCCGGAAGCTCCCGCCGGTCAGGTTCGCGTGCATGTCGTACTCCGGGGTGGCCCGGGTCACCGCCACGCCGGTGACGGCCTCGTCCGGCCCGGGAACGTTGACGTTCAGGTAGTCGGTGTGTGCGAAGGCGTCGCCCCCGACCGCGCGCTCGACGACCCGCCGTCCCACCCGGCAGGCCCGCTCGAAGTCCGGCACTGTGAGGTCCTCGCGGTCGTGGCCGAGCCCGTTCATCGAGACCGCGATACCGGGCACGCCCAGACAGGCCGCCTCTTCGGCCGCGCTCGCCGTCCCCGACCGCGGGAGAACGTGAACCCCGAGGTTCGCGCCGGGGTTACAGCCCGAGACCACCACGTCCGGCTCGAAGGTCCGCGCCCCGACGATCACGCAGTCACAGGGGGTCCCGTGGATGGCGTAGCCCAGGTCGTGTTCCTCGTAGGGGATGGTGACGGTGAACGGTTCCTCGTCGGCCTCGTCGATGCCGATGTCGCCCTCGTTGCCCTGGTCGGGCCCCATCCGGCCGTAGGAGAGCCCCCGACCGACCGCGCTCTGGTTGCGCGCCGGGGCGACGACCGTCACCTCGCCCAGCTCGGAGAGTGCGTCCGCGAGCGCCCTGATCCCCGGCGCGTCGATCCCGTCGTCGTTGGTCAGCAGGATGTCCATCTCTCCCCCCTGCAGACTGCGGTCGGCCGGCTCGCCGCTCCCATCGGTCGGTCGCGTCCGGTGTAACTCATCGTCTCCGTTCTCGCCCCCGGGCTACGTGTCGTTTCCGGTCGCCACGTTCCGTCAGCTCCCGAGGTCTCGTGTGCGAACCGTAGCCACACCTGACCCCCGGGTCCCGTGATTTTTTACCGCTGGTCCGCGTCGGCCAGGGGTATGGCTGACTTACAGGTCGATGCCAGTATAAATGGACTGACAAAAGGCGTCGGCGAGACCGCCGAGCGGGCCGACGAGGTCGGGTTCGATTGTCTGTGGAACCCCGAGACCGAACACGACTCCTTCGCGCCGCTGCCGGTGGTCGCCGACCGGACTGAGGACATCGAGTTCGGCACCCGGATCGCGACCGCCTTCACCCGGAGCCCGATGGTCCTGGCCCAGCAGGCCTGGGACCTGCAGGCCTACAGCGACGGCCGCTTTATCCTCGGGCTCGGCACACAGGTCCGGGCACACAACGAGCGCCGCTTTTCGGTCGACTTCGAGTGGGAGTCGCCCGGCCCGCGCCTCCGTGAGGTCATCGAGTCGCTGCGCCACATCTGGGAGGCCTTCCAGGAGAACCGGGAGAGCCTCGACTACGAGGGGGAGTTCTACGACTTCTCGCTGTTGACGGACACGTTCAACCCCGGCCCCATCGACGACCCGGACATCCCCATCTACACCGCCGCGGTCAACGAGTACAACATCAGGATGGCCGGGGAGATCTGCGACGGGATCGCGCTGCACTCGTTCAATACGCCCTCCTACACCCGGGAGGTCGTCGCGCCGAAACTCCAGCAGGGCGCCGACCGCGCCGGCCGGTCGGTCGACGAGGTCAGCGTCTCCGCCAGCCCCTTCGTCGTCACCGGGCGCGACGAGGAAGAGCGCGAGCGCCAGCGCCAGGAGGTCCGCCAGCGGGTGGCCTTCTACGCCTCCACCCCGACCTACAAGGACGTCATGGCCCACCACGGCTGGGTCGACACCGGCCGCGAACTCCACGAACTCTCCAAGGAGGGCAAATGGCAGGAGATGGCCGGGCTGGTCACCGACGAGATGATGGACGCGTTCGCCGTCGAGGCCCACCCCGACGAGCTCGCCGACGCGCTGGTCGAGACCTACGGGGACCTCGCCGACCGGGTCTCGCTCGCGCTCGACCTCGAGAACCCCGAGCTCGCCGAGCAGGTCCTCGACAGGTTCTGAGGCGTCTCACAGCCCCGACGGCTCTTCCAGCGGCTCATCAACGGCCTCGAATACGACCTCGAGGTCGGTGTACTCGCCGACGAGCCGGGCCGCACGGTCGTGGGGCGAGATTGCTGGTTCCCCGGATTCGGCCTCGGTTGGCCGCTCGACCCCCGCCGCGTCGAACACCCGGTCGAGAAACCCCTCCCGGGCGGCCCCGTTGGCGAAGAGGTCGTGCACGTACGTCCCCAGCACCCGGTCGGTCGCAGCGCCCTCGCCGTCGAACGGCCGGGCCGCGTCGCCGGTCAGTTCCGTTCGACCGAGGTGGATCTCGTACCCCGACACCTCGCCCGTGGCGCCCGCGAGCGGCTCCACCGGTCGGAGGTCGCGAGTGACCTGCCTGACCTCCTTGTCGGCCTCGAAACGGGTCTCGACCGGCAGGAGTCCGAGTCCCTCGACGGCCGCCTCGCGCCCGGATTCGACGCCCCTGTCGACGACCCGCTCGCCGAGCAGCTGGTAGCCGCCACAGAGCCCGACCACCGGGCCCTCGAAGGCCCGTATCCGCTCGGCCATCCCGGCCTCCCGGAGCGCCCGCAGGTCCGCGACCGTGTGTTTCGTCCCCGGGAGGACGACCGCGTCCGCCCCGTACTCCGCGGCCGCGCCGTCGACCGCGTCCCCGTCGGCGTCGAGCCGCCCGTCCAGCGGGAGGAAGGCGACCCGGACGCCGGGCTCGCGGGCCAGCGGGCCGAAGTCGGTAACATTCGAGATCCGGTGCAGTCGGGGGACGGCGACGGTGACTGCGCGCTCCTCGGACACGCCGTCGTCGGCACCGCGGACCGCCCGCTCGCCCGCGGCCGGGAGGGCGACGCTGTCCTCCTCGGGCAGCCCGGGGTCCTCGTAGGGGAGCACGCCCAGCACGGGGACGCCGGTCCGTTCCTCGAGTTCCCCGATACCGTCCGCGAGCAGCGCCCGGTCCCCGCGGAACTTCGTGACGAGGACGCCGACCACGCGCTCGCGGAGGGCTTCGGGCATCAGTTCCAGGGTGCCGTAGACGTGGGCGAAGACGCCGCCGCGTTCGATGTCCGCCACCAGCAGGATGCGGGCGTCGGCGAAGCGGGCGGTCTCGACGTTCGCGAGGTCCCGATGCTGGAGGTTGAGTTCGGCGATGGAGCCGGCCCCCTCCGCGACGACGACGTCGTGACGCTCCGCGAGCCGGGCGTGGGCACGGCGGGCGACCTCGCGGGCCCGCTCCCAGCGCTCCTCGTAGTAGCTCCCGGCCTCGACGTGGCCGACGGCCTCGCCGTCGAGGACCAGTTGGGAACGCCCGTCGCCGGTGGGCTTCAGGAGGACGGGATTGTGGTCGGTCGTCGGCGCCACTCGGGACGCGCGCGCCTGGACGTACTGGGAGACGCCGACCTCGCCGTCGCGGCTGCGGTCGCCGCTACTCGCCCGCGGGACCGCGCGGGCGTTGTTCGACATGTTCTGGGCCTTGAACGGGGCGACGTCGACCCCGCGGTCGGCGAGCAGGCGACACAGCCCCGCCGCCACCGTCGACTTGCCGACGTGGCTGGCGGTGCCGGCGACGAGCAGCGTGTCGGTCACAGACGGACCCTCCTGGGGGCAGACCTTCCGGCCAGCCCCGCGTACTGCTCCCGGTTCGGCGGGACGCGGGTCTTTATCTCCGCGTCGACCCACCGGGATCCCGTGAGCCTCGCCCCGGTCGTGGTCGACGTCTGCCTGCTCGCCGCTGCAGTGCTCGCGCTCTGGGTCGGAGCGGAGCGGTTCGTGGCGAACGCGGCCCGTCTTGCTCGCCGGGTGGGGGTCTCGGAGCTAGTCGTCGGACTCACCGTCGTCGCCCTCGGCACCTCGGCGCCGGAGGCGGCGGTCACCGTCGACGCCGCCGTCACCGGCCGGCCGACGCTCGCGCTCGCCAACGTCGTCGGTTCCAACGTGTTCAACCTCGGGCTCGTGCTCGGGGCGGTCGCGGCCTTCCGGACGGTGGCCGGCCGCCGGTCGCTCGTCCGCCGGGACGGCGTCGCCGTCGTCCTCGCGACCGGTGTGCTCCTCGCCGCCGGCGCCGACGGTACTGTCGGGTTGGCCGACGGGCTCTTGCTCCTCGGCGGGCTCGGACTGTACCTCGTCGTGCTTCTCTGGAGCGCCGACCGGACGGCGACGCCGACCGCCGCACCCGGCCGCCACCGACTCCCATCCTCGGTCTGGGCCGTCCTGGGGCTGGCGCTGGTAGTCGGTGGCGCGAACCTGCTGGTCTCCTCGGCGGCCGACCTGGCCCGCCTGCTCGGCGCCTCGGAGTGGCTGGTCGGGGAGACGGTCGTCGCCGTCGGCACCTCCGTCCCCGAACTGGTGGCCTCGGTGGCCGCCGCCCGGCAGGGCCTCGGCGACATCGCCGCCGGCAACCTCGTCGGGAGCAGCATCTTCAACGCCCTCGGCGTCCTCGGACTGGCGGCGGTCCTCGTCCCGCTGCCCGTCGGGAGCGAGGCGTCGGCCGGCCTCGTCTGGCTCGCCGGGCTGACGCTCCTGGCGGTCGCGCTCCTGGCGACCGGGCGCCGCCTCTCGCGAGTCGAGGGTGGCGCGCTCGTCGCCGCCGCTCTCGGGAAGTGGGTCATCGACCTCCTCTAGAACTCGGTTCCCTTCCGCGCGCCCTGGCCGGCCTCCATCGGATGGACCTCCTTGTCGACGTTCGTCACCAGGTCCGCGACGTCCGTGGCGTACTCGGGGCGCTCGTGGCCGCCCGTCAGGACGAGTTCGAGGTTCGCGGGCTTGCCGTCGACCAGCCCCTGGACCTCCTCCTCGGCGATGAGCCCGCGGTTGGCGGCGTACAGCACCTCGTCGAGCACGAGCATGTGGAGGCCGTCCTCGGGCGGTCCGTCCAGCGCGAGGGGGTCGGTGAGGTCGGCCCGGGTCGAGGCCTCCAGCAGGTCCCGCGCCCGGGCCAGCGCGGCTTCGGCGCGGGCCTGGTGGGCCTCGTCGTCGGAGCCGTCGAGCCTCCCGTGCCAGCCGTAGTGGCCGGCGTTCTCGTAGCTCATCCCCGGCAGGGCCGCGATGGCGTTGTACTCCCCGCGGGTGTCCTCGACCGTTCCCGTCCCGCCTTTCATGAACTGGAGGACGTGGACGCGGTAGCCGTGGCCGGCTGCCCGCATCCCCATCCCCAGCGCTGCTGTCGTCTTCCCCTTGCCCGTACCCCACCAGACCTGCACCAGACCGAACTCCTCGGGGCCCCCGGGCGCGATCGGCTGGGCGTCGACTGTGCGTGCCATACCAACTCACGTTGCGGTAGCTAAAAGACACTTTCGTCAGACGCGGAAGACGTCCGGCGCCGCCGCCGGCACCGCGCCGTGTTCGGCGCCGGCCACGGTGTCGGGGACCGACCCGCGTGCCTCGACTGCGGCGTCGACGGCCCGGCGCACGCAGGCCCGGGTCGCCCGCCCGACCGGAGTCGAACTCCCCGCGAAGGACGCGGGCTCACCGCCGGGCTCACAGCCGACCGCGACCGCGTCCGTCGTGGTGCCGGTGAACCCGGTCGCGGCCTGGAGGGCCGCCGCTTTCGTCTCCACGACGGTCGCCAGGAGCGTCGCGAGCGTCCCGTCGGCCAGCGCCCGGTCGGTCCCCACCAGCAGGTTGACCGTCCCCGGGCCCGCATCCCTTCCGTCGGTCGTCCCGTCGGGTGCCCCACCGGCGGCCTCGCTCCCGGCCAGCGCGACGGGGTTCGAGAGCCCCGCGGTGGCGACCACGCAGACTCCCTCGGCTCGGGCCCCCCGGGCGTGGCGCATCTTCACGCCGGTCAGGAGTCCGGGGCCGGGCGCCTCGAAGCCGGCCGCCCGCCGGCGCTCGGCGGCGTAGGCGGCTGGGTCCTCACGGTCGAACCCCTCGGGGACCGAGACGTTGTAGGCCGCGTCGGCCCGGCGGTAGCCACCTTCGGGTCCGGTGACAAGCCACCGCGCGCCCGGCGACCTGAGCCGGCAGACCTCCCCCCTGCGCTCGGCCTCAAACATCCAGCGCCTCCAGCAGCCGGTCGTTCTCCGCGGGCGTCCGGACGGCGACGCGGACGTGGCTGTCAAGGCCCCGGAACGTGCGGGCGTCCCGGACGGCGACGTCCGCGGCTTCCACCTCGCGCTGGACGGCCTCCACGTCCGGCACCGCGAGCAGGAGGAAGGGGGCATCGGAGGGGTGGACCTCGAACCGCGCCGAGAGACGCTCGCGCATCCGGACGCGCTCCTCACGGACGCGCTCGCGGGTCGTGGCGACGAACTCCCGCTGGCGCATGCAGTGGGTGCCGACGGCCGCCGCGGGCGTCCCCAGGGCCCACGTCGGCCGGGCGGTCCGCAGCCGGTCGCCGAGGTCGCCGGTCGCGACCGCGTAGCCCGCACGCAGCCCCGGCAGCCCGTACAGTTTGGTGAGCGAGCGGGCCACGACGACGCCGTCCCGGCCCGCAAGCGAGGGCCGGTCGGTGAACCCCAGGAAAGCCTCGTCGACGAGCAGAACCGTCCCCGCTTCCCGGCAGCGGTCGGCGAACCCGCGGAGCCGCTCCGTGGCGTAGGCTTCGCCGGTGGGGTTGTTGGGGGTGCAGGCGACCGCGAGCGCGTGGCCCGCGGGGTCGGCCTCGAGGAGTTCGTCGTGGGGGCGAAAGACGGGCTCGCCGCCCTGGAGGCGGACCTCGCGGGCGTACTCCGCGAAGGAGGGTGCGGGGACGAGCGCGGTGTCGGCCGGGGAGACCGCGGCCGCAACCGCCAGCCGGATGGCCGCCAGCCCGCCCGGCGTCGGCACGACATCCCCGGGAGCACAGTCGACGGCGTCGGCGGCCGCGTGGCGGTACTCCGGGTAGCCGTCGTCGGGGTAGGAGCCGGCGGCGGCGAGCGCGCGCCCGTAGACGCGCTCGGCACCCTCTGGCACTCGGGGATTGGTGTTGGCGCTGAAATCCAGCAGCTCGGGGTCGTCGCGACTCCCGTGGTGAACGCCCGCCTCCAGGCGCGCCAGTGCCTCGCTGTCCATCGTCCGTATGAGCGCCCCGGCGGACTAATCGCTTGCGGCGGGCGCGCCGGCGAGCCACCTGGCCTGCCGGAGGTCCCGGCGACGGTTGACGTTGACCGCCAGCCCCTGGTCGGTCGCGACCGCCAGCCCCTCCCCGTCGCCGACGACGTTCAGCCCAGAGGGTGCGAGCAGCCGACCGCCGACCCGGAACACGGTGTCGACGGTCACTCCGAGCGCGCGCTTGCGCCCCACCGGGACCGCGACCGTGGTTGCGCCCTCAGCCGCGTCGAGCGCGCGGTCGACCGTCCCAGGGGTCAGCAGCGGGACGTCGGCGGCCACGGTCAGCACGGGCCCACCGATACGGTCGTCGGCCAGCGCGTGCTGGAGGTCCGGGACGTAGCCATCGCCGGGCGCCTCGACCTGCGGGCAGTCGAGAAACGCCGCCGTCCCGGGCGCGTGAGGGGCGGTGACGGCGTAGACCCGCTCGACGCGGCTGGCCGCCAGCGCCCGGCGAACGCGTTCGACCATCGGGATGCCGCCGACCTCGACCAGCGGCTTTTCGCCCCTGTCCAGCCGGGTCCCCCGGCCGCCACACATCAGGAGAGCGTCCACGCGACCACCCCCGCGTGCAGCGCCGCGACCCGGGCGAGTTCGTTGGCAGCGCCGAAGACGTCGCCGTTGACGCCGCCGAGGTTCCGGCGCGCCCACGCGAGCAGGAGAAGAGCCACGACCGGACCGGCCGCGACCGCCGCCGCCGCGGGCGAGGGCCAGGTCGCCGCCGCGGCAGGGGCCGCGAGCGCGAGCGCGCCCAGTGCTGCCCCGCTCCCGGCGCCCGTGAACGCCGACCCAAGTCCTTCGTGGCTGGGCTGGCCGGCGCCCGCGAGGACGGCCATCGCCAGCTTCGCGCCCACCTCGCTCGCGACTGCCAGTCCGAGCGCGATCCGCCAGGGGAGGCTCGCGGCCGCGAGCGCGCCGAGCCCGAGCCCGAGGAGCGCGAGCCCGACGGCGACGGCCGCGCCCACCCCGACAGTCGTGTCGGCCATGACCTCGCGGCGGCGCTCGGGGTCGCCGTGGACGACGGCGGCGTCGCCGAGGTCCGCGAGCCCGTCGGCGTGGTTGATGCCGGTGAGCGCGACCAGCACCAGGGGGTAGAGGAGCGCGGCGGTCGGCGCCGGGAGCGGAGCAGCGAGCGCCAGCCCGGCGAGCGCGCCGACGGCGTAGCCGACGGGGACGAACAGCGCCGGCCGGCCGGCAAGCCCCTCCCAGGCGCGCTCGTCGTGGCCGACCGGGACCCGAGTCAGAAAGCCGACCGCGCCGCGCAGCCCGCTCAGGACCACGCTACCACCGTCGCGAGCCCGTAGGCCAGCAGGCCGGCCACGCCGGTCCGGACCAGCGCCGTCCGGGTCGCCGCGGCGTCCGGCAGCTGCCCGCCGGGGTTGAGGGTGTAGACCCCGGGTTTCTCCAGGCGGACGTCCAGGGCCGCCGCCAGCGTCCCCATCGGCCACCCGGAGTTCGGCGAGGGGACCGCGGGGAGCCACGACCGCGCGCGCAGGAGCGCCCTCGGTCGGCCGGTCGCGGCCGCGAGCAGGAGCGCGCTCGCGCGGGCGGGCACCCACATGACCGCGTCGTCCAGCCGCGCGGGGGCGCGCCCGACCGGCCGGCCGCGGTATCCGAGCATGGAGTCGAGCGTGTTCACCCCCTTCACCCACGCGGCTCCACCACAGCCGACGGCCAGCGCCCCGACAGCCCCGACGCCCGCCAGCCCCGTCGCGGCCGCACAGACGCCGTACCACAGAAGCGGCGCGACCAGCCCGTCCGCGAGATTCTCCGCGAGACTCTCGACGGCCGCACTCCGCACCTGGCCGGGCGAGAGCGCCGACGCGTCCCGTCCGGCCAGCGCCCGGAGTTCGCCTCTCGCGCTCGCGAGGTCCGACTCGGTGAGCGCGACGACGCGGCGGACCGTTGCGAGCAGCCGGCGGAGGCTGGTCGTCACGAACAGCGCCAGCGCGCCGGCAGCGGCGGCCGCCAGCGGGTCGAGGCGTCCCGCGAACGCCACCGCCCCACCGACTGCCAGCGCGGCGACCAGCGGCCACACGATCGCCAGGGCTCCCCCCACGAGAACAGGCCGCCGGAACGACCGGTCCGGAACAGTCCGCCCGAACCAGGCGACCGGATGCAGGCTGTCGGGCGGCTCGCCCACGAGGCCGTCGAGGACGAGCGCGCCGCCGACGGCCAGTGCGCCCAGAGCCATCACCGCTCCTCCAGCCACCCGGGAAACGCCGACAGCGGGACGTCCTCGGTCAGGAGGACCGTCACCCCGGCGGTCCGGCCGCCGCCGTCGGCCCGGGGGTCGTCGCCGACGTGGACCAGCTTCCCGACGCCGACGCCCAGCTCGTCGGCCACCGCCTCGAAGGCCCGGTCGTGGGGCTTGCGCCAGCCACAGCCCACGCTGGTGACGACGGTGTCCACTCCGATATCGGCCCGCGAGAGCGTCCGGTCGGCGAGCCCGGGCAGGCTACAGTTCGAGAGCACCCCGACGGGCCCGCATTCGCGTGCGGCCGCGAGCGCCCCGGGTGCGCCCGGTCGTACCCCGACAGGAACGTCGAAGGCGGCCAGCAGCGCGTCGCGGACGACGTCCACCTCCGCCTCGACCCCGCGGCTCGCGAGCGCGGCGCGGGAGTGGTCGACCAGCGACTGCTCGCGGCCGGGCTCCAGGTCCGCGTGGGACTCGCGGTACGCGGCCTCCCAGTCGTCGGGGACAGGAACCTCGCGCGCCCGCAACTCCGCGGCGACAGCGTCCCACGGGTCGTCCGGTCGCTCCTGTGTGACGAGCGTGCCGAAGAGGTCGAACGAGACTGCCACTACCTCTCTCTTGCCAGGGGCTCACTTGAATCGTTGGCCGAGGGCCGACCGGCCCACACCCGCGGCTGCGGGCCGGTGGGCGCACGGTAGGGCCGCGTGGGCGGCTCACTCCGTGACCCACTTCGACCGGCGGACATCGAAACTCCCGCAGACAGGACAGCTGTGGTGCTGGACCTCGAACGGCGTCTCGCAGGCGAGACAGACATAGGGCATCGGCTCCCCGCCCCCATTCGAGATACCTGACACTTCCTTGGCCCTGTCGAGGACACCCATCGCGACCACACCTGTCCGGTCGGACGGGAGCGACAAAAAGCGGACTGATAGTTTATTCCATTTTTTCTCGCCTCCCTCATGCGGTTTGGCCTCTCATTCTGTTTCGGTATCATGTGGACAACCCACCCCGAGAGCCGACCGACTGACCCGCTTACTGCCCGTGTCTCGGACGGGACATATCTTTTCGGTGATTAGATCGTTCGGGACGACCCGGTCCACGGCTGTTATCTATGTACGTATTCATATATATATACGATATATAATTAAAACTCCTGTACCTGTCTGAATATATTTATTTCAGCGCTCGGACGGCCGTCCGGACGGGCGGTTGTCACCCCGATTCGTGGGCCGACACGCGGGGGGTGTGACCCGACCCTCACTCCGGTATCGGCGTCGTGACTGCGCCGTTGCCCGCGGCCGTCATCGAGTGGATCACCGAGGAGTAGTTGCCGATCCCGCCGGCGACCATGACGAGAGCGTCGTCGGGCGAGCGCAACAGCGGGTCGTCGTCGCCCCACCGGCAGTGGTCGTGGAGGTACTCCTTGACCTCCCGTTTCCCGTAGTCCTGTCCCAGACGTCCCGCGTGGTCCTGCCCCAGGACGAACAGCATCGGGCCGGGCATCGTGGACGGGCCCATCGCTGACTCGGTGGCGCCGTGGGCCAGCCCTTCGAGGATGTCCTCGTCGTCGGGGTCCGGCCCGAT
>Ga0207714_1001413_pt1 | contig 15426 bp, 16 predicted proteins | sample PonA232FremontCA_2_FD_187270 | JGI IMG/M metagenome (GOLD analysis project Ga0207714, IMG submission 187270) | Marine sediment microbial community from Fremont, CA, USA - Pond A23 Sediment 2 (SPAdes) | ecosystem: Environmental > Aquatic > Marine > Unclassified | place: USA: Fremont, California... | reverse complement strand
GGAGAACTTGTCCGCCTCTTTCTTTATATCAAGCACGTGGCTGGGGTCGTCTACCCCGTCGACCCCCACGGGCTCAGTTGTGGACTCATCGTACTCCAACAGACCTGCTCTGTCAGGTCCGGTTCCGTCCAGATCACCGAGCGCGTTCTTCAGCCCTACCTGTGTGAACCACATCCGCTCGGGAGCCTCGAGGCTGTACTCAACGTTATCGATATCTGTCTCGTATACCTGCTGAGTTGTTCCGTCACGGTACTCTATCTCCCACTCGTCGGTAACTGTGCCGAAGCAAGTACCAAAGAATTCGGGGCCGTCGCACACACCAGTATCTGTCTTTGTGTTGACCCGTGCTATCTCGCCGCTGTACTCCACTATCTCCCCCGCGCTTCCGCTCCAGTCAGTCGTGCCTGTTACGTCTATCCAGCTATCGAATATCTTAACCCCCGTATCGGGCCTGTACACTTCTCTCGGGAACTTTCCTCCGTGGGGCGGCGTCTGCGGCGGCTTCGTCAGCTCTTCAGAATAAGTTGGAGGGGAACCACTAAGACCCATCGAACCCGTCGTATCGATTGCGAAGACGACATCGACCGGGGCGCGTCCGCCTGAGTTCGAGGCGTTCACAGAGGGCAGGTTGTATTCCGGGTTCGTCTGACCCACCAGCCAAGAGGAGCCATTTAATACGTTGCCGCTACAGTCCTCGACAACTTCTATGTTCGTCACCGATTCTCCCTCACCCAACTGTGTCGAAACAAGCTTCTGCACAGCCGCTTTGTCCGCGATTTCGCCGCATATCTCGTCGGGGTACGCACCCTGAAAGAGCGTCGAGTTCTCGTTCGTGTACTCAAGATTCTCTTGACCCACTTTTTCGGCGACCTGAATCTGATCGCTTGTCTGCGACGAGAAGCTCGAAAGCCCTCCGTCGTCGAGTGTGGACTGCGAAAAAAGCCCTCCACCTATTACGAGAGCGATGGCTAACACGGCGACCGCAACAACAAGACCGCCTATCAGTATGAGCTGCGCTCTGTTCTCCGTCTCTCCTCTTTCTGTGTTATGGCTTTTTCTTTTCATGTCCACACCGTTATTCTGACCTGTACTTGGTTGTAAACGTCGGTCGTTCTGCTTGGGTCCTTCGGTATCGGATACCTGTCCGTCGTACTAAGATTCACCCTGTTCCCGGGCGAAGTTGTCTTCGTCACATTATCACTGTCGAGCAGAACCACCGTACGGCTCGCTGACAGCGCGGATGTCGTCGGTTCCCCTCTATCGACTATCTGTACCCTTCCTGTGCTGCTGTTCCCCTTTCTAAAAATCCCCTCAACATTGTATGAAACACCTTCTTCTGTAAGGACGTTCTGTAAGTCCTTGCCGAAATCAAGACCGGCAGGATCCGGGTCCTGCCCCTCGTAGTAATAGACGCCATCTGTACTGTTCTTGAACCCGACCGAACCAGCAGTCGCGTTCCAGTGCAGCAACATCTCCTTGAGCTTCGTGTTGTTGGTGCCCGTCGCATTGTTGTTTACTGCGTTCTCAAGCAGGTCCTCGGCGACGCGCTGGTTGGTTTCGGTTCCGGGGTTCACATCGCTCGTCGGCGAAACGACGAAAGCGTTCAGGGCGTAAGTCATGGCGAGTAAAAGGACAGCTGCAGCCGCAAGTCCTTCGAGGGTGTAAAGCTGTCCAGCCTCGGAGCGGCCTCCTTCCATCATTCAGTCCCCCTCGTACCCCATACACGAACCCTCACGACTGAGGTGTCTCCACCAACTTCGACAACACGTCTGTCTCCGGCTACCCTTGAACTCAGTAGGGACGAGGTATCGGGTCCCGTACTGTTCGTCAAGCTGCCTGTCTCCGCGTTCTTTACTGTGACGTTAATATCGTAGTTGCTGTCGGATGGGACACCGAGTTCCTCCCTCGTCGTATCGTTCAGAATAGTTCCGTCCTCGCCGTCTCCGGTATAGTTCTGATGAACGATGGTACCTGCCCTCTCGGCTATCGCCTCTCTCGTCTGCGATTCGGGCGCGACGTTGACGACTGATGTAGAAGCCACCTGAAGGACGAAAAGAAGAGTAACCGTAAATAGTGATATACCTATAAGAAAGTCCACGCTAGTCTGGGCAGACGGCGTGTTTTTTTCCCACATTTCAAACCGTGTACGTTGTGGAGATATTTAACTTTGTCTGTAAGCTGTCACCCCTTAATCTAGTCTCGGCTGTATCCCTGTTCTAATGTGCAGACGAGAGCGACTCTTTCGTTGACGCTACTCACACGCTTCTCCCTACGTTGTCGCTGGAATCTCGCACGACGCCTTGAGAGCCGGAACTTAGCTCGCAAAAACAGCTTTAACCGTGTTTGACACATCTGCATCACAGCAGCCAAACCAGAGATACATTATGAAAAAAGAAGGCGGCGGCTTACCGAAGACTGCTCTGTGGTGGACAGGCTGGCATCCCGTACTGGCGGCGAGCGTTTTCTCCGTCGGAGGCGTCCTTTTGAGCAATCTCCTCGGCTGGTTCGGCGTCGGTACCACCCTCTTCGGCTTCGTCGCTGTGGCTGTCGGCGTCTTTGTTCCTTCGGTGCGCAAGATGGGCGTCGTCGCCGCACTCGTTGCTGTCGTTGTCTTCTTCGGCGTCGGAACCGAGGTAATCGTCGAAATAGCAAGTAGTTTCGGTATCGAAGCAAGCCGTCTGGCTGAAGAAGTCTCCGCACTCGTCGTTCTCGAACCCACGTCGAATCCGGCTATGGTCGTCGCCGAATCGGTTGCGAATCTCGCGCTCACGTCACTCGCAGGTGCGTCGTTTGGCGTTGCTGTCTGGCTGCCCTGCGCACTGTACGTCAACGTGAGCCACGAACGCCTTCTCGAACAACTCATCGGACGTGTCCGGGAGGCTGGCGAGGGGGTTCTTGACGGAGAAGGCAGCCTCCATACTCTCACGAACGGCAAGGGTGCGGTGCCGCTGGTCAAGCCTGCGAAGGAGTACGACGTTGCGAACGTCTTGGTCGGTGAGTCCTCCGTCGGTGTTCACCATGGCTCCTTTATCGATACCGTTTCGCGGACGGTCGAAGTCGGCGACGGAACCGAGGACGTCTACTACGACCAGATATCCTCCGTCGGATACGACGGTAGGAGGCTCAGAATAAGGACGGCTGACGGTGGCTCGGTAAACGTCGTGACCTCCGACGAGGCAACGGAGATAGTGGACGAAATCGAGGAACGTCTACGAGAATACAAGGCGAAGTCAGCGGTGGACGGTGCCGAGGGACAGGAGGAAACGCCTGCATCGACCGAAAGAAGGAACCGTGACGAAGGAACCGAAGAAACCGAGCAGAACGACGAGGGTGAAGTTTCGGAAGGTGGAGACATGGACGATACTTTCGAAGACACAGAGGACATCGAGGAGGTACTGAGCGGCAACGGCGACGACACCGACGACCAAGAAAACGGAGATGAGACGCGGTGACGCATTACGTCTACGTCGTCGAGTGCTCCGACGGTACGTTGTACACGGGGTATACGACGGATGTCGAGAGACGTGTCGAGGAACACAACGCAGGTGAAGGCGCGAAGTACACGCGAGGAAGAACGCCCGTCGAGGTGGTTCACGTCGAGGAGTACGCGACACGGTCCGAGGCGATGAGCCGCGAGGCAGAGATAAAGAAGATGTCACGTAAGGAGAAGGAAAGGCTGGTAGACGGAGCAGTATCCGGCTAAGTTAGAGCATGCCCTCACGCGCCTTTCGACGGACTTCTTCTGCGCGCTCGCGTATCTCTTCCATCTCTTCTTCGTCCTTCCTTTCGAGATGACTGTACATGAGCGACATACGGTGGTTGTCTCCGAGTTCGTCCCGGTTCTCGTCCAAGAAGTCCCAGTATAACGAGTTGAAGGGACACGCGTCCTCGCCCGTCGTCTCGTCAACGTCGTAGGCGCACCCATCGCAGAAGTCACTCATCCTGTCTATGTAGCTTCCGCTTGAAGCGTACGGCTTGGTCGAAACGGCATCGGTTGCGTACGAACCCATTCCGACGACGTTCGGCGTCGTTACCCATGTGTAAGCGTCGGTGTATGCGAGTCTGAACCAGTCGTCGAGTTGGTGTGGGTCCGCGCCGTAGACGAGTGCGAAGTTTGCGAGAACCATGAGACGTTCTATGTGGTGCGAGTATCCCGTGCGACGGACACGTTCGACGACGGTTCGGAGGCACTCCATATCCGTCTCGGCGTCGTAGTAGACGGGTGGCAGGTCACGTGTCGCGCCGAGTGCGTTCGTTTCGTGCATCTCGTCGCACCTGCGTCGGTAAACGTGTCTCATGTACTCGCGCCAGCCGATGACCTGTCTCACGAAGCCTTCGACGCTGTTTAGACGGGCGTCGCCCGAACGGTACGCTTCGACAGCGCGCTCTACGACTTCATCAGGATGCAAAAGACCAAGGTTCAGAGACGAAGAAAGGAGCGAATGGTTGACCTTCGCGTTGTCCCGGAGCATCGCGTCCTGATACGGTCCGAACTCGTCGAGACGGTTATTCGTGAAGTCGTCGAGTGCTTCGAGCGCGTCTTCGAGTGTAACAGGAAGGTCGAATCCGTCGCTCTCGCCCCATGTCTCGTACTCGTCGCGTACCTCTTCGACAGCGGCGCGTGTCGTTTCGTCGGGTGGAAAGGACGGCGGTTCGGGCGTCTCGTACCCTTCGGGCGGAAAGTCACGGTTCTCGTCGTCGTAGTTCCAGTCTCCGCCTTCGGGTTCTCCGTCTTCCATGAGATATCCCGTCTCGCGCCGGACGTGCCTGTAGAAAGTTTCGTGCCTGAATCCATCGCGCCCTTCCGCCCAACCCTCGAACTCTTCGGGCGAAACCAGAAACTTCGGGTTACCGACGAACTCGACCGTAGCACCCGTTTCTTCAACCGCTTCACGCAACGCGTCGGCGTGCGCCGCAGGACGCTGCACCCGAACCGTCTCGCCGCCGTCGAGTGCCGCGTCAAAGCCTTCCTCGAAAGTATCCGCGTGTACGTACCTCACATCGACACCTTCTTCGCGTAACTCGTCGCGGTAATGACGCATCGCGGAGAATATGAGCGTCAGCTTCTTCGGGTGGTACTCGTAACGCCGGGCGAACTCGGATGTCTCTACCATCAGGGCGTTTTCGGATTCGAAAGGACGACGCGTTAGCTGGTCTCCGAGGACAAGGAACATGTCCCATATTCGGCTCTCGTCCGCTTAAACGTGGTCACAGTCCATAGTCACTCTTTTGTCGGAGGCTTTCCTTCTACGCCCATGCCAACGGTCGAACCCGCCGACTGGAGCCATATCACGAAGCTCGACCCCGACAAGGAGCTTTCTGACGACGTAGCCAACTGTATCGCCCAGTCGGGGACGGACGCTGTCGTCGTCGGCGGGACACAGGGTGTGACCCGCGAAAAGGCACGTTCGTTCCTTTCGGTTCTCGACGGCACCGGAATCCCCGTCGTTGTCGAGCCTTCGAATCCTGCAAACGTCGTAAGTGACGGACACGAACTCTTAGTTCCGACGGTGCTCAACGCAGGAAGCGTCGGGTGGGTCGTAGGCGCGCACAAGGAGTGGGTACGCGTCGAGGACGACATCGACTGGTCTATCGTACATCCCGAGGCGTATATCGTCATGAATCCCGACAGCGCGGTCGGACGCCTCACGGAAGCCGAGACTGATATCGCGCCCGACGAAGCGGCGGCGTACGCCGAGGTCGCGGATAGCTTTTTCGACCTACCTATCGTCTACGTCGAGTACTCGGGTACTTACGGCGACCCTGAGGTCGTAGAATCAGTCGCTGACGCCGTCACCGACGCCACAGTCTTCTACGGTGGTGGCGTAGACGACTACGACAAAGCACACGAGATGGCACGGTACTCCGACTGTATCGTAGTCGGCGATGTCGCACACGAAAAGGGGATGGATGCTTTACACGAGACGGTTCGCGGCGCGAACGACACGTAACTCAGAAACCTTCTTCCTGCCATTCCCATCCGGGTAGGCGCGTCTGTAATCCCGCGGCGAGTCCCGCAAGAACATCGTCCTCTCCTGCTGTCTTTTCGTTCTCGTCGAGAACCTCGTGTGTATAAACGTCGATGTAATGGAAGGTCGCCTCTGCGAGCGTCTGCTCGGGTTCGTTTTCGGCAACCGTAGAAGCGATACGCCGTCCTATCATCTCGTCAACGACGAAGCCAGCGTAGTCGTTGCGTACTTCGAGTTCGACGCCGACGCGGTAGAGCGCGGCGACGTTCAACGCGGTGTCTTCATCTTCGAGAAAGGCGTCGAACTCGTCGCGTACCTCGTCGCGCGTCACCTCATCGACATCCTCGTCGAAAGCCTCACCGAGGCGGTCACGTGCGTCGTTGATGAGCGCGGTTATGTCGTCTAAGTTTTCGTCCACGTAGGCGTCGAGTTCTTCGACGGTTTCTTCGGATATTCTCATCCGTTCCCTTCCTCAGATGAACCTGTGCGTCTCAAGGTTCATGGGCGATATCGTACGCATGTTGAACTTCTGATACAGAGCCGAAGCAAGAGCCTTCGTCTTGCCCTCGTCGCCGTGGACAGTAAAAATCTTCTCTGGACGCGGATTCATCTCTTCCACGAAACGCATGAGTTCGTCGCGGTCGCCATGTCCCGAGAATCCCTCGACGCTGTAGACGTTCATGTCTATCTTCACCGTCTCAGACCGTCCGTCCGCAGAGGGTACACGAACCTCGTCACGTCCCGACTTTATTCGTGCGCCCGTCGTTCCTTCTGCCTGATAACCTACGAAGGCGAGCGAGTTCTCGGGGTCGGGGGCGAGGTATTCAAGATGTTCCATCACGGGTCCACCAGCCATCATGCCGTTGGTCGCGAGCACGATTGCAGGGTCGCCGTCACGTATCTCCTGTCTCTGTTCGCTTCCCTCGTCAACCTGTTCGAAACAGTCCGCCAAGAATGGATTTTCGTCCTCGTGGAAGATTCTGTCGCGCAGATCGTCGTTTAGGTACTCGGGATGCGCCGTGTGAATCGCCGTCGCCTCCCATATCATCCCGTCCAAGTAGACGGGCATCTCGGGTATCTTTCCTTTGCGCATCGCCTCTTCTAAGACAACCATCATCTCCTGCGAACGACCGACTGCGAAAGCAGGGATGAGAACCTTGCCTCCGTTGTCGTGCGTCTTGCGTATTATCTTTATGAGGTTTTCCTCAGCTTCGTCCTGCGAGGGCTGTGTGTCGTTCCTTCCGCCGTACGTTGATTCGAGGAACAAGGTTTCGAGACGCGGGAAGTCGTTGACAGCACCGTTGAACAGATGCGTCTCGTCGTAATGTATGTCGCCCGAGAATCCGACGTTGTAGAGACCATCGCCGATATGGAAATGTACGACGGCACTTCCGAGTATATGTCCTGCGTTGTGGAATGTTAGCTTTATGTCGGGTGCGATGTCGGTCACCTCGCCGTAGTCGAGTGTGATTGTGTGTTTTATCGCCTCGCGCACCATCTCGGAGTCGTAAGGCGGTGTACGTCCCTGCTTTGCGGCAACATCGAGATAATCGACCGTCAGGAGAGACATCAGGTCACGTGTCGGCGGTGTCGAGTATATCGGTCCGTCGTATCCGTACTTGTACAGAAGAGGGACAAGCGCGGAGTGGTCGAGATGAGCGTGAGTCAGTACCACGGCGTCTATCGACTGAAGCGGGTTCGCCTCAGGAGCCTGAAGATACGGCGTTTCGTCGGTTCCGGGTTTGTCTCCGCAGTCTATGAGTATGCGCGTCTCGGGCGTCGAGAGAAGGAAGGCGGCGCGTCCGACCTCGCGTGCGCAACCGAGTGCCGTCACACGCACCCAGTCCTCGTCTGTCGTCTCCTCGCGGTGTATCCGTCTTCCCGTCTTGCGTAGGAACTCCTTCCTGTCTTCGCTCTCCTGAACGAGATAACGTCGTATGTTATCGACAGTAGAGGACTCAATGGGCGGAGTACGGATAACGTCCGGCGTCCAGCCCGTCGCCTTCGTGATTTCGCGCAGAGTAGAGCCGTGTTTTCCTATGACAAGACCGGGTTTTTCCGCCTTTATCGTCACCTCGCCAACGTCGGGCTTGAAGTCGTAGTCGGTGATTCCTGCGTCTTCCGGAACTATCTCCGATATTTCGTCCTTCGCGGGTTCGGGGTCTGTCAGAACACCGGGGTCAGGACGGACAGTAATACGTTTACGTAGCTTCCGCGCCAAATCGCGCACAAGGTCACCGTCGTCCGCGAACTTCTTGGGATCGCTCGTGTAGATAACGAGTTCGGGACCCTCGTACTCGACATCGCTTATCGCTATCCCGCCGGGTACGGCGTCCTCTACGCGCCTTTCGAGTTCGTCTAACTCCTCATCGACGTTCATATGCAGAACCTGTGTCTAAAGCTCGTCGGCGATGGCTTCGACTTCCTCGTCGTCAAGCTGTCTGAAACCTTCCTCGGGTGTTATTTCGGCAAGGATTATACCGTTACCACTCGCCGTGTCGCGTTCCATCGCGCTTTCGAGAGCACGGACAGCGAGCGTTTTCGCTTCGTCGAGCGTGAGTTCGTCGTTGTAGCCGTCCTCCAAGACACCGTACGCCATAGTCGAACCACTTCCCGTCGAAGCGAACTCCTCTTCCATCACACCGCCTGCGGGGTCGAGCGAGAATACGTGCGCACCTTCTTCGTCAACGCCGCCTAAAAGCGGTACGACGTAGAAGAAGTACGACCGCATGACGTTGCCCGCCATGCTCGCAAGCCCTGTCATCGTTATCGGCTTGCCGCGGCGCATCTCGTAGAGGTTCGCTTCGACCTTTAGCGTCTTTGCGAGGTTCTGACCGTCTCCGACGCCACCGCTTATCGTCATCGCTGCGTCGTCTGTGACCTGATATATCTTTTTCGCGGTCTTGCTGGCGACAAGGTTCCCTATGCTCGCACGCTGTTCGGTTGCGAGTACGACAGAGTCCCCTGCTGTAATACCTATCGTTGTTGTGCCTTCGGCGACTTCTTCATCCGGAACCGACGCTTTACTCCTTTCTCGTTGATTAGGGTTGTTGGGTCTCATCTAAATGTCCCTCGAAAACCCGTGAGGTATCTTTACCTTTGAACCCCCCGCTATATAAATTTTCAGTATCCGGCGGTCGCGGATTCGACCTGCGAGGCAACCGAACCGGAACTGAAAACATTTACGCAAAGAACACGTATCAGGGCTGTGCTCGGAAAGCTCCTGTTGGCGTTCATAGTCCTGCCTCTCGTTGACCTGTATGTGCTTTTTGTCGTCGCAGGATATATCGGCGTAATCGAGACGGTAGCACTCGTTATCGTCACAGGTATCGTCGGCGGCGCGCTCGCAAAGACACAGGGAGCGCAGACGGTACGGCGTCTCCAGTACAAGATGTCACGCGGGGAGTCACCCTCCGCGGAACTCGCTGACGGCGCGCTGATACTCGTCGGTGCTGCTCTTTTGGTCACACCTGGTCTTATCACAGACGGAATCGGATTTGCTCTTCTCCTTCCTTTCGTGCGCCCTTACGTTAGGTCGCTTCTTTCGTCCTACTTCGAAAGGAAGGTTCAGAGCGGTGATATCGTCGTCGAGACACGGATGGAGTGAAACCACCTGCGGGAGTCGCAGCCGGATTGAGAAAGATTAAAACCACCGCGTATCATCCGAACAACACGAGGGCCAGTAGCTTAGCCAGGTTGAGCGTTCGGCTGATAACCGGGAGGTCCTCGGTTCAAATCCGAGCTGGCCCATGAACGAGCGATTTTTGTGAGCGAAGTGAATGGACAAGCGGATTTGGAGCAGTGAGTGGAGCGTAGCGGAACGACCGAGGTTCAAATCCGAGCTGGCCCACTCAAATCTGAGTGGACACGATAGAGCCATGCGCAGCATGGCCCATGACAATATTTCTGAAGCTCAGTACCCGGGCACTACTATGAGCGGATAAGAAAGGTTGTCAGACTCCGTCTGACAGCCCGCAAATCTCCGATTTTCGAAGACACTCTCTGTGGCTCATGCGTAACCGGATTTTGGCTTCCTCCTACGCGAAACTTCTATGCTTCGGCTGCTACAAAATAGTGCTCTATAATATCCACTATACGAAGATATAACATATAGCTTGTTAGGAGTATAGCCAGCAGGAGTGCGGCTAACGCGCCGGGGATAACAACCGTTGGCGGCATATTCTATTATTGGGTATAGACCCGTATATATCTATGGTGAGAGCCGAAACAGTATCATTTCGCTCGTCGACTCGTAGTCCGCTAAGTCGCCTCAAAAATTCTGTTCCGAGTTCGAATTTGGTCATTCCTCTCACTTCGTTCGCTCCCTTCACTATTCAAACCGGCTCGGCGTTTGTCTACTTACTCGCAGAACTCATTCGTAGTTTGCCCCTCCCCCGATTTGAACCGCGGGGTAGCCGCCTACAGGCGGTTTTCTCTGCGTACTGGCTATGACACCGAGGTATCGGAACGACGGATGTAAGGTGGTTCCACTAATCCGAACCGAGTGAGCCTGATTACCGACAAGAAGCAGCCGTCTCGAAGAGGTCTTCAAGTTGCGACTCGGAAAGTGCCTCGGTCCAGAGTCCGACGCCGTCGAGGTCTCCTTGGTAATGCCGGTCACCGACGCCGTCTCCAGCGTGGCGCCCAAGAACCAGTTCGACCTCGTCTTGGTCGGCGTAGTCGATACCCTCGAACGACAGCGACGACGAGCCGACCTGTTCGCCGTCTACGTATAGCACCGTCTCGGACCCGCGTTTGACCCCGACGATATGAGCCCACTCGCCCACCGGGAGGGGTGAGTTCGAGGTCGTCAACACCTCCGTTTCTTCTTCCTCCGGACCCTCGACCCAGAAGTCGGCTTTGCCTTTGCCGTGTTCGACCCCCCAGCCGGCGTACTGGGCACCCGACGGCGAGTACCAGACCATCACGTTCCACTGATCGGGTGCCTCAACAGCCGCCTTCGCAAACAGCGAAACTGTGAATTCGTCAGCAGCCGGAACCCCCGAGACGCGTATTTCACCGCCCTCACTCCCGAAGGTCGCTACCCCATCCGAAACGGTCACGTCACCGCTACTGCTCGCCTCTGCGTCGCCGACCTCGGGCTCCACACCGTCGGCGAACTCAAACCCGTATGCTGGCTCGGGCAGTGACTCGACCGCCGCTCCGAGACACGACCCCGCTGGAAACGGCGAGTTTGAGTTCGGCGTGTTCGACGTTTCGCCCCCGAGACAACCCGCGACGGCGACCGACGAAGTCGCGCCAATCGCCGCGAGAAACGAGCGCCTGCGCCTCTTTTTTGTCATGCACATAAAATCTGAAGTATGCCACATAAATGTGTGGAAAACCATCGGACGAGAGGCACCTTGTGTTCCTCTTTGTCCCGTTCCCTGCGTTCATAGACGTATCCCTCCGGTCAAGTATTTCGCCGTTCGGTTCTTCTGTTATACATGTGCGGAAATCATCGAAACAAGAGATGAAGTCCGACGGAACTGGAAGATAGTATGCCGCCTCCCCGATGAATTCGGTCGGAGCAAAGCTCCTCACTATTCAAATCGTGTCGGTGTCGTTTCTTCGACGGACCGCTCGCTACGCTCACGGTTGCGGTCTCAGAATATGCCGCCTCCCCGATTTGAACGGGGGACAACTCGATCTTCAGTCGAGCGCTCTCCCAGGCTGAGCTAAGGCGGCGCGTTACCGACTTGCGTTCTCGGAGTAATAATACTTTCCGTTCGGGGCAGGCGAAAACCAAAGATAAAAGAGCGAAGGCACCGTGCTGTGACGTGAGGGCTCGTGGTCTAGTTGGTTATGACACCTCCCTTACAAGGAGGAGGTCCCCAGTTCGAACCTGGGCGAGCCCACTCCCCACCGTTCGCTCGCTGGACCCGCGGGAGGCATGCTCCGCATGCCTCGGTTATTGTAGCATTTTCTATTCCGAACTAATATAGGGGAAGTCAGATCGAATAAAAGCAGTATAATTCGGGAAAGATATTTTAACCAACCGACTTTTTATATATCAAAATGGGAATGGGCGAGGGTATTTCTAAGTTCCGCAAAGCCAGACGCACTACTGTACTTTTTATTCAAGTTCTGTTCTTTCTCCTCGTTTCTATCGCTCTTTATGTATATTGGGAAAAGTTCCCGGGAATCTACACCGATTTTCGGGTTCAGAACCTTATTTCTGTGATATTAGAGCTTGACAATACCGTATTATATGGCACTATTTTAACTCTCAGTATAGGCTATGTAGGATATCTCTTACATCAAACATCGTTAAATCCGGAGGCTATACATCAAGAAAGCAAAAGAGAAGGAATAGTTAATGCGGTAGCTAGATCAATATATACTGGCACAGCACCACTCTTACTATTTTATTCAGCGGTCATATTCAACGCTAGCCCGATAATCGCTGTTTTGGTGGGAATATTATCGATGGGTGTTTCTGGTCTGTCAAAAACCAAGTTCGGATCATACGCATATTATCTCGTTCTGGTGTTATTCTCAGCTTTATTCTTGATGATATGGTTATTTGATATCAACGAGGCTACTCCGTCTATTGAATTGGTATTTCTCCTGAGTGTTATTTTGCTTGTCGCTTCTATTGAAGAAGCAGGTAAATCTCTAAACTACGTATTAGATTATGATATGGCAATAGAATATATCAACGAAAGGGAAGATAAAACAACAACTCAGTCGATGCTTCCGCGATTAGTCACCCAGATGCTGTCTCCTCGAGTAGCAATAATGAATATTATAATTGCGTTAGTCTTTATGTATCATTTAAACTTCCATCTAATTTCTTTTTCTTACTTGATTCTTTCTGTCCCTATAGTTACCCGCTCGATAAAATTACTGAGCTTTAATCCGAAGCAGTATTATCGAGATATTGAACTGGAAGACAAAACCCTAGAAGGTGTCTTCATATACTCAGAACCCGTCAGGGGAGACTATATTGCAGTTCTGTCAGAAGAAGGGAAAAAGCGTATATCGAAAAGTAGTATCGTTTCTATGTCCTCCGCTGAAATATCGTAGGATGGCTTTTAGAGTTCGATTAAACCTGTGACGTACTTTGCGACAGTCCAAGCTATCCTTTATACCTAAACCAAGCAGGGCTAAGAAAGCTCCTTCCACGAAGCCCAGAAACGCTGTAGTGCGGTCAGATTACCCACGACAGCGAAAAGTATCAGAAGCCACTCCAGCGGCACGAAACCCGCAACCTCCGACACTCCTGCGACGATAGGCAGAAGCGGCTGTAACGCACCCGCGACGACGATTAGCGCTAGTCTGTCGGCACGTCCGAGCAAGCCGCCGTAGTCTCGTCCCGCTCCGACCGCCTGCGCCTGTGTACCCATGTACGACGTGAGAAAGACGCCCGTGACGGCGAAAAGACCGAGCATCCAAGCGTCGAGTCCGCCTGCAATTCCGACTAAGAGAACGAGGTCAGAATACCGGTCAAGCGTGTGGTCGAGCATGTCGCCCTGCGCGCTCGACTCGCCTGTGCGGCGCGCCAACTGTCCGTCCACAACGTCTAAGACGCCGCTGAAGGCGACTAAGAGCGCGCCGAGGGCGTACGTCGTCGGGGTTGCGAAGTAGAAACCTACCGCCGCGGAGACGGCGACGCCGAACGAGACGACTGAGACCTGATTCGGTGTCGCGCCGATTCTTTCGAGCGACGCCGCGATAGGACCGAAGGCGCGCTCCGCCGTGTCGTCCTGTTCGGCGAGTACCACGTCAGTTTCGCACCTCCGTGTCTGCGTCTTCCCTCTCCGTCGTTCCCGCTTCGAGGTACTCCGACCAGTTCACGACACCGACACGTTCTTCGCCGTCTTCGAGAGCGCGGAGGACACGTTCCGCTGTCCCCTCCGGCGTCGCGTCGGTTGTGTCGAACTCGAAGACAGGTGCTTCCGTCTCGACAGCCTCGGCGAGAACGATATCGAGTGCCTCCGACTCGACGTTCTCGCGTATCTTTGCGTCGCTCCATCCGCGTTCTTCGAGGCGCGAGCGCAGAACGTCGGGACGGCATCTTAGAACGACGACGGCGTCGGGTTCTAGGTGGTGCGAGATATGTCCGTCCAGAACGGAGTCTTCGGGTGCGGCTTCGCGTAACGCGTCGATATCGGCGACAGGAACGTCGCGGTCGGCGTCGTAGCCCGAAGACGCGCCTTCGCGTACCGCGCCTGTTACGTCGAAGTACTCGAAATCGAGTTTGTCTGCGAGTATACGCGCAACGGTCGTCTTTCCGGTGCCCGGTGTACCTGTGACGGCTATCTTGGTGTTTCGTTCACCTTCCTCAACGTTCACCCTTCGTACACCTCGTTTATCTCCTCTACCGCACGCCTCGTATCCTCACGCGTCCCAACCGAGACGCGGATACATTCGGGCAGACCGAAGGATGTCGTGTCGCGGACGATAACGCCACGTCTTTCGAGTTCGTCGGTTACCTCCGACGCACTCTTTGGCGAAACATCGGCAAGGACGAAGTTCGCCTCCGTCTCGTACGTCGGCGCGTCGAGTTCGTTCGCCATGTACTCACGCCCCCACCGTGCGAGTTCGACGCTCTCGTGCAGATGCTCTTCGTCTCCGAGCGCGCCACGTGCGGCATAGAGCGAGACACTACCGACGCAGAACGGCGTCACGACCTTTCTGTACGCGCTTGCGAGTTCGTCGGGAAGGACGCCGTAGCCGACACGCAGACCGGCAAGACCGTAAGCCTTCGAGAAGGTGCGCGCCACTGCCACGTCGTCGCGTTCGAGTCCCAGAGGTACCGCTGTCTCGCCCTCGGAGAACTCTTGATAAGCCTCATCAACGAAGACGAGACCTTCGACCGAGTCTGCGACCTTTTCGACAACGTCGAGCGTCGTCGTCGTACCCGTCGGGTTGTTGGGTGTCGTGATGTAGACGACCTTCTCGCCTTCGTAAGCATCGACGATACGGTCGGCGTCGTACTCGAACGTCCGACCTTCTCCGTCCCCCCTTTCGAGCGAATAGCTTCTTTCGTACCCTCCAATATTCCGCGCGCACATGCCGTAGTACGAAAAACCGGGTTCTGGTGTAAGCACACCGTCGTCGTCTTCGATTACGGCGCGCCCTACGGTGTCGAAGACGCCGTCCGCGCCTGCTCCCAAGACGACGTTTTCGGGCGGCGCGTCGAGTTTCTCAGCTACCTCGTCACGTACGTCGTTGTGGAGCGCGGTCGGGTAGACGTTGACACCGCTCGCGGCTTCGTGTATCGCCTCGACCGCTTCGGGCGGTGGACCGAGCGGGTTCTCGTTCGAAGCCAGCTTTGCGAGTTCGTCCGGCTCCATCCCGTGTTCGCGCGCGACCTCCTCGACGCCGCGTCCCGGGACGTACTCGTCGAGAGCCGACAGGTCCCTGAGTATCTTCATCTATATCGGAGATGTAGCGACTCATAATAAAGAACTTGATGAAGTATAGGAACCGATACGGCGAAATTAACTCA
>Ga0207714_1001412_pt1 | contig 15427 bp, 12 predicted proteins | sample PonA232FremontCA_2_FD_187270 | JGI IMG/M metagenome (GOLD analysis project Ga0207714, IMG submission 187270) | Marine sediment microbial community from Fremont, CA, USA - Pond A23 Sediment 2 (SPAdes) | ecosystem: Environmental > Aquatic > Marine > Unclassified | place: USA: Fremont, California... | reverse complement strand
CACGAGTTCGACCCGCATCCGGACGCGAACCTCTCGTTCAACGTCTTTACCGACCAGACCTCGCTGTTCTCCGCGCTCCGGTCCGGCGACATCCACGCCGGCATCACATCACCGCCACAGCGCGAACAGATCAGAGAGCAGTTCAGCGACCAGCTGAGCATCGCACCCGGCGAGAGCACCGTGGCACTGATCCTCATCCCACAGTGGCCGATGGCGCCGACGAAGTTCTTCGAGTTCCGCGAGGCCGTGGCGATGGCGATCAACTATCAGGAGATCGAGGCGCTGACCACGCTCGGCGAGCGGGAACCAGACATCTACGCGGAGACAACCTCGCCGTCCCACCCGCGACGTGCACCGAACGAGATGCTCTACGAGCAGGGCAACGGGAGCGTGAGCGGCGACATGGAGGCAGCCAGGGAGCGGCTTCGCGAGGAGGGATGGGGGTGGGACAACGACGGGAACCTCCACTACCCCCAGGACGCGGACCTCTCGCCACGCTGGGAGGCCGAGGGGAACCCGGACCCAGACAACTACCCCTGTCTCGACAGCGAGGGCAACTACACCCGACCGCCGGACGACGAGGTCGACCTCCCCATCGACATCGATGAGTACACCGCGTGACCGGCCGCCGCTGTCGGGGCACGGGCCATCGAGCCCAGCCGGGGCTCCGGAACCGCGCCGGGGATCGCACACACCCGCCAGCCTCTGACACCACACCCGTCCACACTCCCGCCATGTCATTCCAACGTCCCATGAACCGGATCAGGTCGCTTCGGAAGAACAACATCGTCGTCCGGAACACGATTGCGGGGATCCGGGGGTTGCTCTCGCAGAACATCACGCGGATCCCCTTGTTCTTTCTCACGCTCGTCGCGATCCTCGCGCTATTCGGCGAGTCGATCGCCCCGTACGGATACAACGAACGGCTCATCGCCCCCGACGGGGGGATCATGCTGGCCGAACCGCCCAGCGTGGCCCATCCGCTCGGAACCACCGGCGACGGGTACGACGTCCTGTCCCGCATCATCGTCGGTGCTCGCCCCACCGCCATCGCCGGCGTGGTCGGCGGGACGATGATCGTCTCCATCGGGCTGACCGTTGCGCTTCTGTCGGGTTACCTGGGCGGGGTCGTCGACGAGACGCTAATGCGGGTCACCGACCTGTTTTTCGCCATCCCGTTCATCCCGTTCGCGCTCGTCGTCGTCGCGTTCTTCGGGGCCGGCTTCTGGATCGCCATCTTCATTATCGGGATCCTGCTGTGGCGTTCGAACGCCCGGGTGATCCGCGCGCAGGTCCTCCAGATCAAAGAGCGGCCGTACATCCAGGCCTCGAAAGCGTCGGGCGCGAGTTCCAGACGGATCATCCTGAAGCACATCCTCCCGAACGTCGCCCCGATGGCGATCCTCTACTTCGCGCTCGGGATCGGCGTGGCCATCATCGCCCAGGCGTCGCTGGCGTTCGTCGGGGTCGCCGACGCACAGACGCCCTCCTGGGGAGTCATGATCCGGAACGCGTACTTCTCGGGGTATCTCCGACAGGCCTGGGCGTGGGCACTGGTCCCCGGGTTCATGATCGCCTTCACCGTGTTGTCGACGTACCTGATCGGCCGGTCGTTCGAGAGTGCGGACCAGGCCACCGGGGGTGTCTGACGTGGCCGGACGACATCCGCGCCACGCCGGGTCCGGTGGAACGGCCAGTCGCTGGGGGGACTTCCATCTCGGGGAGGTGACCCGGCGCCCATGAGCAGAGTCCGATACCTGGCGATGCGGAGCCTCAGGACAGTCTTCCTGCTGTGGGTGATCCTCACGTTCCTGTTTTTCTTTTTCCGGCTCATGCCCGGCGACTACACGACGCTGATGCTCAATCAGGGGGCATCTCCTGAGGCCGTGGCCGAACTGCGGGAGAGCTGGGGGCTCAACGACCCGCTCTACGTCCAGTACTGGAACTACCTCACGAACTTCCTGATGCTGGACGTGGGGACCTCCCTCCAGACGCGGCTCCCCGTCTGGGACTACGTCAGGCCCCGGATGGTCAACACGCTGATCCTGGCACTGCCGGGCCTGCTCCTCGCCTACGTACTCGGAGGCGTCGTCGGGAGCTTTATCGGGGACAAACGGGGCTCGCGTCTGGAGCGGTCGGCGGTGACGCTGGTCACGCTGGTCGGGTCGTTCCCGGGCTTTTTCACCGCCATCCTCGCGATCGTCGTTCTGTCGGTCTGGCTGGGGATCTTCCCGACGGGGGATATGGTTTCGACGACGACGCAACTCCGGTTCGACGTCTGGTGGCGCAAGTACCTGACACTCGACTTCCTCTATCACTGGATCCTGCCGGTCTCCGTCGTCGCGATCCGGTACATGTACGGGCCGACGCTGATCATGCGGACCAGCTACGTGGAGGTCATGGGCCAGGACTTCGCCTACTACCAGAAGGTGACCGGCCTGCCCTACGTCAGGCGGGTCAGACACCTGGGCCGACACGCCGTCCTCCCGCTGATGACGCTGTTTCCCATCTCGATCGTGCAGGCGGTGAGCGGCCTCGTGCTCATCGAACTCGTGTTCAACTGGCCGGGGCTCGGGCTCACGATCATCGAGGCGATCCGGGCGCGGGACTTTCCGGTCATCCAGTTCGTCTTCTTCGTCATCGCGGCGCTGGTCGTGGTGGCCAACTTCGCGGTCGACATCTTCTACAGCGTGGTCGACCCCCGGATCACCGTCGGGGAGGACTGAGACTCTCCGCCCCCGCTGATGACGCACGGGTACGGGACTCGCCGCACAGTATTTATACAGGATCGCCGAGTGACTACGGTAAATGCAGCCAGACGAGCTACTGGACACGCTGGTCGGGACGGGTGTGCTGGAGCCGACAGCCGGCGGCGACTCAGTCGCCGTCACTGCGGAGTTCCAGGGGTTCGTGGAGGAAACGGAGACAACCCTGGAGCGTCAGGAGTCTCTCCGTGAGGAACTCGAGGCGCGATTTGACGACCCCGACGCTCTCGACGCGCTCGCGGCACTCGGCGAGGATGATCTTCGCTTTGTCGCCCAGTACTGTGCGCTCTCCGAGCGGGTGGAGTCGCTCTCACACGACGACCTCGTTCGGACGGTCGCCGTCCTCGCACAGTTCCAGGGGACGCCGCCGAGGTCGGCGGGCGTTCCCGACCCGTTTCTCCCGGTCCAGGGCGAACAGCTCCCCACGCTGCTGGGGCTGGCCCGGCGGGCTGTCGTGTACGTCTGGCAGGAGGACTGCGAGCCGTGTGACCTCGTCCGCCAGACTCTAGAGGACCTCCTCGATGCTCCGGAGGACATCGCGCTGTTCGCGGTCTACGGCCCGGATTGGGCCGAGCTGCTCTACGAAGAGTTCGACGTGGCGGGGGCACCGACGACGCTGTTCGTGCTCGACGGGGAGGTCGACTCCCGTCTGAACGGCCCCCACTACCCCGAATCCTACGAGGGAGAGCTGGAGACGTTACGGGAGCTGGCGTGAGTCGACGCCCTCAGAGCGGGACCTCGCCCTCGATGATCTGGCGCGCCTTTCGACCCAGCGCCGGGACGATGAGTTCCATCGCAGGGCACGACTCCTTCACGTTCGGCGCGTCCTCCAGATACATGCGATAGAACCCCTCGCAAAGTGCCGCGAGCTTGAACGCGCCGAGGGCGCGGTAGAACCGGTCGTGGTCGTACTCGATGCCGGTCTGTTTCTCGTAGCGGTCGACCAGCTCCCGTCGGCTGCGGTACTCCGGGTGGGTCATGAACGCCGAGTACTCCTCGACGAACACCTCCAGGACCGGGAACTGCTCGTGGTCGCCGTAGGCCGCCTCGATATCGTCGGTGATCGGCGACGGATCCTCGGCCTCCGCCCAGTAGGAGAGTAACCATCCGAGGTCGGTCAGGGGGTTGCCGCGGGTCGCCATCTCCCAGTCCAGTACGCCGGTGATCCGGGGGGCCTCGGGGACACCGAACAGGAGGTTGTCCAGCTTGTAGTCGCCGTGGACGAGCGTCGCGTTCGGTGCGGGCGGAACGTTGTCGACGAGCCAGTCGGCTACCTCGAAACAGACTGGCAGCTCCCGCGTCTCGCCGGTCCGCTGCTGTGCCCACTCCAGTTGAGCCGTGAGCCTCTCGACCAACTGCTCCGTGTGACCTGCCGGGTCCCCCAGGTCACCCAGGCCGACCCGGTCGGCATGGACGTGGTGGATCTGTGCCAGCCTGTCCACGGTCTGTTCGCCGACCGCCTGTCGCGTCTCCGGCGAACGGAACCGGGCCGGGGCCTGCGTGTCGAAGACTGTCCCCTCTAGCCGCTCCATCACGTAGAATTCGTCGCCGAGGACAGACGCCTCGTCACAGTAGGTCACGGCGTCCGGTGTGGGGACCCACGTGTTTTCGAGGGCGTCCAGAACCCGGTACTCCCGGTCCAGGTCGTGGAGTATCTCCGGGGCGGGCTCCGCCGGCGGGGCCCGGCGGACGACGAACTCCTGTTCGTCCCACTGGAGCAGACTGGTCTCGTTGGCGTTTCCACCCTCCAGGGGCTCGAGCGAGCAGGCGTCGGCAGCCCCCAGCTCGCTCGCGAGCGACGATCGGAGTGCCTGCTCGTCGACGTCCATGGTAACTGTTGACATGTTATGTGAGAACGAACGGCGCAATACCTATCAATGTATGCACCAGTTGGACAGCGTATGCGCGAGGCCGACGAGTTCTTCCACGCACCGGGAGCGGAGACGTACTGGAGCGAGAGCCACTACTTCGATGCCATCGACACCGAGGAGGGCGTCGCCCTGCACTGTCGGGTCGGGTTCTACCCGAACCGAAAGCAGGCGAACGTGTTCTTCTATCTCATCGCGGACGGGACCGTCTACTGGCTCCGCGAGGAAGCCGTTTCGCCCGGTGACACCCACGGCCTCCTCGTCCGGGGCGAGGACTGGACGTTCGAACTCCTGCCCGTTGACCTGCCGGCCGAGTGGAATGCACGCGTCGAGGGGACGGTGACTGCCACGCCGGCTGACGAGCCTGCGGCGATACTCGGCGGGGAGGGTGACCCGGCGACACTGTCGGTCGACTGTACGCTCACCAGCCGCCACGACCCGTTCTACTACTCCGACGGGGAGACGTTTCCCGACGAACCCAGAAACGACCGCTACGAGGTGGCGACACACGTCGAGGGGACGGTTACGGTCGACGGCCGCGAGCGCACGCTCGACGGGGTCGGGGAACGGGACCACTCGTGGGGGAGACGGAAGTGGGCCGGCGACGCCGAGTGGCTCTGGATTTCGGGGGCCTTCGAGGACGGGACCGCCTACAACCACCTGTCGTTCTGGCTCGCGGAACACCCCGAAGAGCGGATGATCAACGGGTTCTGGTACGACGGCGAGCGGGCAGTTCCGTTGACCGGGTCGACAGTGACGGAGACCCCCGCATTCGGTCCCGGGACCGCCCGGGAGTGGACGAGAGGCGAGACGAGCCCGGACATGGAGCTCGAACTCGTCCGGGAGGGCGGGGCGACGACGATCGAGGTGGACCCGTTCGTGACGACGCCGCTGGAGTGGGTCGACGAGGAGCGCGACCAGCGGGCGGTGCTGAACCGCGCCGCCGCCCAGCAGACTCGGGACGGCGACGTTCCGGGAGCGGGCTTTCTGGAGAACATCACCCAGCTCCCGCTGGGCGGGGGGTGAGGGCCGCGGAGAGTCACACGGTCATCCGGTTCCGGATCGTCCCACTAATACTCCTCCGGCGTGAAAGTCCCGCAGATGCGTGTCGAACAGCTCGGTGATGGGGACCCCGAGTACGTCGTCATCGGGAGCATCCACGGCGACGAGCCCTGCGGGATGCGGGCGGTCGAGAACCTGCTCGCCGAGGACCCCGACGTCGAGAAGCCGGTGGCGCTGGTGGTCGCCAACGAGGAGGCGCTTGCGGCGGGCGAACGGTACCTCGAGGAGGACCTGAACCGGGCGTTTCCCGGCGACCCCGACGGCGACACTCAAGAGTCGCGGCTCGCCGCCGAGATCGGCGAGCGCTTCGGCGACTGCACCGCGCTCTCGATGCACTCCACGCAGTCCTACGGGGAGCCGTTCGCGATCGTCGACAGGATCACCGACTACGCCCGCCACATCTGTCCGCGGCTGGGTGTGGACGCGGTCGTCGACGCCGGGACCGAAACCGACGGTCGGCTGTTCGAGTCGATCCCGCGGACCATCGAGGTGGAGTGTGGCTACCAGGGTTCGGAGACTGCGGCCGCGAACGCCACCCGAGTCGCCCGCGCGTTCCTGGGTGCGGTCGGCGTGCTTCCCGAGGCGGAGCGACCGGCGGCCGATGGGCTTCCCGTGTTCCGGCTTCGCGAGCCCATCCCCAAGGAGGCTGCGAACGAGTACGAGGTGTACGCCGACAACTTCACCGAGGTCCCCGAGGGGACGGCCTTCGCCGCCGCCGACGGCGTCGACGTCGTCGCCGAGGAAGGGTTTTACCCGGTGTTGATGTCCCCAGAGGGGTACGAGCACGTCTTCGGGTACACGGCCGACCGGGTCGGGACACTCCCCTGAGCCTGGCCGCTCGGGGGCCGGAAACCGGGACAGAGCACGGACCTCGCCGTGTGAACTCCCCTGTGTTTATGTCGGCCCGTGCCAACGCTGCAGTCGCATGACGTCGCTGCAGGAGATCCAGGGGCGTATCGAGGAGTCGGGTCACCAGGGGTGGATCCCGTTCACCGACCGGGGGACGTGGACGTTCCGGGATGACGTATCGCTGCGCATCCAGCGGGAGAACCAGGTCAGCCCCAACATCCAGGCGCCCTGGACCCGCAACCTCCAGGCCGGGAGCCAGAGCTTCAGCTACACCGTCTACTACGGCAACTCCCCTGTGGAGGTCCACACCATCGCCAGCGTCGACAACTTCCGGGCGCATATCCCGATGCCCCAGCAGCCACAGGGACCCAACGAACCGTACACGATCACGCCCTACCAGGCGACGCTGGGGCGGATCATCACCGGTGAGGACCAGACCTTCGAGGCCTATCTCAACAGGACCGGCATCGAGATCCAGGAGTAACAGCCGGTCTGCGGCCCGGGCGGGCCGACTATCACTGGTCGGGGGGAGCGAACTCCACGAGCGTCAGCTCGCGGTCGAGCATGCAGTAGTCGTGTGGCGGCTCGCCCAGCACCTCGTCGATGCGGTACTCCCGGTCGAAGTCGGCGCCGGCGGGCTCGCAGAACTCGTGGCTTGGACACTCGGTGTGCGGGCAGGGCCCCTCGAGCGCAGCCTTGCTGCCGGCGTAGGCTGCGTTGGAGGCGACGTTGGCCCGGACGGGAGCGGGCTCGACCTCGACGGCGGTCACGCCGGTGTCGTGGACGGCACACTCAAGCGTGCTCGCGCCCTCGCGGACGCTCTCGACGCGGTACTTGCGTCCCTCGACGAGATTCAGGCACTGGTCGCGGTAGGGACAGCCCTCACAGCCCGGCGCCTCGCCGCGGTAGACGAACTCCTCGCCCTCCTGGGCCAGCCGGGTCCCGATCAGCGTCAGCGTCGCCATACCCGCTCTGGGTGACCCGTAGGCTTCAATCCCCCGGGGCCGACCGTCCCGTCCTCACTCCCCGCCCCCCGTCGTCTCACCGCCGCCGGTCAGCTCGTCCAGCCGGTCGAGATACGCCTCGCGGGGGACCTGGTAGAGCGCGCGGTAGTCGAACTCTCCGGCGTGGAACGCCCGCGCGAGGTCGTGGGCTCCGGTCGCGGCCGCCCCCCGGGTGTCGAACGACTCGGTCTCGCGGGCGACGTCGGGTTCGAGGTACAGGGTCACGTACCAGGGGTCGTCGGGGTCGGGGACGTTCCGGCCCGGGCGGCGGTCGCGCTTGCCCTTCGTCGCGTAGACCGTCGGCAGACAGGGGGCGGGGAAGGCCGTCGAGTCGAAGACGTCCGGCCGGTACGCGAGGACGAGCTTCGTCGGCTCCTCGTGCCAGACCACCCACCCTTCCGGGACGTCCTCCAGTGCCATGCCCGTTGTTGTGGCCGACACCGCTTCAGTGCCCCGGTCGGTGAGGCGAGACTATTTAAATGGGGGCGGGAAGCGGGCTGGCATCGAACTCCCGTGGTAAATCTTGCCGTCGCCGTCTCCGGGTCTGCGTGCCAGTTGACGGGCTCATGGAACCGAGGGAGCCGTCACCGCAAGAAGACTTATATTTCCGAAGTTCTCTTACAATAAACAGTACCGGTACCGTTCCGTCGGTCGCTCCACCACTCGCGACCGGCCGGGGGACGACGTACCTTGGTATGAAAACACATGACAGGACCTGCGCCGACGCCGCCGACACGAGGGACCCACGTGGCCGCCCGGAGCCGCCGGTCCCCCGGTAGCGTCCCGCACGGCCGCCCTCGCGGGGTGGCCGCCGGTCACGCCCACAAAGCATGACAAGCGAACACACGCTCGAAACCCTCAGCAAGGAGTACCGCGACACTATCCCCGAGGACCTCCGCACGACACACTCGTTCGACTGGTATCTCTCGGAAGTCACCACGGACCCGAAGGTCGCCCGGTCGGCCCACCAGCGGGTTGCCGACATGTTCGACTTCTACGGCACCGAGTACGACGAGGACCGCGGGATCGTCGAGTACAAACTGGCCGCGGAGGACCCGCTGCACGACGGGGAGAACACCTTCTACGGACGGGAGATCCACGAGGCGATCCACGAGTTCGTCAACAAGGTGAAGTCGGGAGCCCGCGGACTCGGTCCCGAGCGCCGCATTCTCCTGCTTCTGGGGCCGGTGGGCTCTGGCAAGTCCGACTTCGACTCCCAGGTCCGCGCCTACTTCGAGGATTACACCCGCCGGGACGAGGGACGGATGTACACCTTCCGGTGGACGAACCTCTGTGACATCATCCCCGACCAGGACCCCGCCGACGACGTGGTCCGGTCGCCGATGAACCAGGACCCCCTCGTGCTCCTGCCCCGCGAGCAGCGCAAGGGCATCCTCGAAGACGTCAACGAGGCCCTGGAGGCACCGTACACGGTCCGCAACGAGCAGACGCTCGACCCCGCAAGCGAGTTCTACCTCGACGAACTGCTCGCCCACTACGGCGACGACCTCCAGGCCGTCCTGGAGAACCACGTCGAGGTCGTCCGGCTGCTCGCAAACGAGAACAAACGGCAGGCCATCGAGACCTTCGAGCCCAAGGACAAGAAAAACCAGGACGAGACGGAACTCACTGGTGACGTCAACTACTCGAAGATCGCCATCTACGGCGAGTCGGACCCTCGGGCTTTCGACTACGCCGGCGCGTTCTGTAACGCCAACCGCGGGGTCTTCTCGGGAGAGGAGCTGCTGAAGCTCCAGCGGGAGTTCCTGTACGACTTCCTGCACGCGACCCAGGAACAGACGATCAAGCCGAAGAACAACCCCCGGATCGACATCGACCAGGTGATCGTCGGCCGGACGAACATGCCCGAGTACCGGGACAAGAAAGGCGACGAGAAGATGGAGGCGTTCAACGACCGGACAAAGCGGATCGACTTCCCGTACGTCCTGGAGTACGAGGAGGAGGCCGACATCTACTGGAAGATGCTCCGGAATGCGGACCTTCCCGACATCTCCATCGAGCCCCACACCCTGGAGATGGCGGGTCTGTTCGGCGTGCTCACCCGGATCGAGGAGCCCGACGAGTCGAGTATCGACCTCGTCCAGAAGGCCAAAGCCTACAATGGGGAGATCGACGAGACCGACGACGCCGACGTCAAGAAACTCCGCGAGGAGGCCGAAGCGAAAGCCGACATCGGTGAGGGGATGGAGGGGGTCTCCGCCCGCTTTGTCGGCGACGAGATCGCAGAGGCGATCATGGACTCGATGCACCGGGACCGGGGCTTTCTCTCGCCGCTGACCACGTTCAACCACCTGGAGGGCAACCTCGAGAACCACGGCTCCATCTCCGAGGACATGTTCGAGACCTACTACCGCTACCTGGAACTCGTCCGCGAGGAGTACAAGGAGCGGGCCATCGAGGACGTCCGCCACGCGCTGGCCTACGACATCGACGAGATCCAGCGCCAGGGCGAGAAATACATGGACCACGTGATGGCCTACATCGACGACGACACCGTCGAGGACGAGATCACCGGCCGCGAGCAGGAGCCCGACGAGCAGTTCCTCCGCTCGGTCGAGGAGAAACTCGACCTGCCCGAGGACCGGAAAGACGACTTCCGCCAGGAGGTCGCAAACTGGGTATCGCGGCGCGCCCGCGAGGGCGTGTCCTTCGACCCCCAGGACAACGACCGCCTGCGCCGCGCACTCGAGCGCAAGCTCTGGGAGGACAAGAAACACAACATCAACTTCTCGGCGCTGGTCTCCAGCGGCGATATGGACGATGAGGAGCGCAGCCAGTGGATCGACGCCCTCATCGAGCAGGGCTACTCCGAGGGCGGCGCGAAGGAAGTGCTCGAGTTCGCGGGCGCCGAGGTCGCCAAAAGCGAGATCGAAGACTGACCGCGATGACCGAGGATTTCATCGAAGCGGCCGACCGCGCGCTCGAGGGTGCCTACGAGGAGCCGATGAGTCTCGGGGCGTACGTCGACGCCCTCTTCGAGCAGCCGGAAATCGCAGCCCACGCCTCGAAGTACCTGCTGGAGGCCATCGAGGACGCCGGCACCCGGACTGTCATCGAGGAGGGCGAGGAGAAGACCCGCTATCGCTTTTTCGACGACCCCCACAACGACGGTGAGCACGCCATCCTCGGCAACACGGACGTGCTCAACGGGCTGGTCGACGACCTGCGCTCCATCGCGGCCGGCCGCGGCAAGGAGGAGAAGATCATCTGGGTCGACGGCCCCACCGCCACGGGGAAGTCGGAGCTCAAGCGCTGCCTGATAAACGGGCTCCGGGAGTACTCCAAGACGGACGCCGGCCGGCGGTACACCGTCGAGTGGAACGTCGCCGGCGCGGGTGACTCGCCCGGGCTGACCTACGGTGGCGACGCCGCACCCGACGAGGACGACTGGTACGAGAGCCCGGTCCAGTCACACCCGCTGTCGGTGTTCCCCCAGGAGGTCCGCGAGCAGGTCCTGGCCGAGCTCAACGCGGCTTCGGGCGACCACATCCCGGTCCGGCTGGAAACCGACCTGGACCCGTTCTCCCGGGAGGCTTACGAGCACCTCGAGGAGCAGTACCGCCGGCAGGGCGTCGAGGACCTGTTCTCGGCGGTGACGGACACGAAACACCTCCGCGTGAAGAACTTCGTCGTCGACATCGGCCGCGGGATCGGCGTGCTCCACAGCGAGGACGAGGGCCCCCCCAAGGAACGGCTTGTCGGGTCGTGGATGAACGGGATGCTCCGGGAGCTGGGTTCGCGGGGCCGGAAGAACCCGCAGGCGTTCTCGTATGACGGCGTGCTCTCGCAGGGCAACGGCCTGCTGACCATCGTCGAGGACGCCGCTCAGCACGCGGATCTGCTGCAGAAGCTGCTGAACGTCCCCGACGAGGGCCACGTCAAGCTCGACAAGGGGATCGGGATGGACGTCGACACCCAGCTGGTGATCATCTCGAACCCGGACCTGGAGGCGACCCTGAACCAGCACGCCGACCGGGAGGGCCAGGACCCGCTGAAGGCGCTCAAGCGCCGGCTGGACAAGTGGGAGTTCCGCTACCTGACGAACCTCTCGCTGGAGGCCGAACTCCTCCGGCGGGAGCTGACAAACGAGACCGCCGTCTGGAAGGCCAACTCCTGGGACCAGCTCGAGGCGTGGATCCGCGAGCCGCTGCGGGTCGACGTCCGCGGCGACGACAACGACGTGACCGAGCGCGAACTCGCGCCCCACGCCATCGAGGCGGCGGCGCTGTACAGCGTCGTCACCCGGCTGGACGCCGGGGACGTCCCCGGCGGGCTGGACCTTGTCGACAAGGCGCTGTTGTTCGACCGGGGGTACCTCCAGGAGGGTGACGAGCGCGTCGATATCGACGACTTCGACTTCAGCGACGGCGGGAGCGACGGTGAGGGCGGGGTCCCCGTCACGTTCACCCGGGACGTGATCGCAGACCTGCTCAACGGGGAGTCCGACCGGTTCCACGACGAGCTTGCCGTCGAGCGGGTGATCATGCCCCGGGACGTGCTGAACACGATGGCCGACGACCTGACGACCGCGCCGGTGTTCTCGAACACCGAGGCCGCGGAGTTCGAAGAGCGCGTGGTGCCGGTGAAAAACTACATTTTCGGCCGCCAGGAGGAGGACGTGCTGGACGCGATGATGCGGGAAAAGCGGGTCGACGAAGAGACCGTCGAGGAGTACGTCGAGCACGTCTACGCGTGGGCCGAGGGCGAACAGATCGAGAACGACCGCGGGGAGTACGTCGACCCGGACCCGCTGAAGATGAAGGTCTTTGAGGTCGAACATCTCGGCCGCTTCGGCGAGGGCGACTACGAGGGCAACGAGCCCACCGACCCGGTCAGAGCGTTCCGGACCGAGAAGGTGATCACCGCGCTGAACCGTCACGCGTGGTACAACCGCGACGAGGACTTCGCGGTCGGCGACGTCAACCCCAAGGAGATCCCCGTCATCCGCACGGTGCTCGGGAGCCACGACTGGGACGACGTCCGGCGGACCTTCGAGGATTTCGACCCCCGCCAGTGGGACAATCCCCCGGCGGGCACCCAGACGGCCGACCTCAAGGAGTCGACGCTCCGGAACCTCCAGGAGATGTACGACTACAGCGAGGCCTCCGCGGAGCTGACGAGCAGACACGTCATGAGCCAGGTGAGCTACAAATGGGACTGACAGGTGAGAGCGAATGGGACTGAGAGACGACCTCGAGCGGTACCGGGAGGTGGGGGAGAACCGCCGCCAGGACCTGGCGGAGTTCATCCAGTACGGCGACATGGGCGGGAGCCGGCAGGACTCGGTCCGGATCCCGATCAAGATCGTCGACCTCCCCGAGTTCGAGTACGACCAGCGGGACATGGGCGGGGTCGGTCAGGGCGACGGTGACACCCCCCAGCCCGGCGAGCCCGTCGGCGAACCCGAGGACGGGGACGGCGACGAGGACGGCGACCCCGGCGAGGAGAGCGGGGAGCACGAGTACTACGAGATGGACCCCGAGGAGTTCGCCGAGGAGCTCGACGAGGAGCTGGGGCTGGACCTGGACCCCAAGGGCAAGCAGGTCGTCGAGGAGACGGAGGGCGACTTCACGGACATCACCCGGACCGGCCCCACCTCGACGCTTGATTTCGAGCGGCTGTTCAAGCAGGGACTCAAGCGCAAGCTCGCGATGGACTTCGACCGCGACTACGTCCGGGAGGCGCTGAAGATCGACGGGTGGGGCCCCGAGACGGTCTTCGAGTGGGCACGCACCGACGAGAACCTCCCGGTCTCCCGGCCCTGGGTCGAGGAGGCCTACGCCGAGATCCCCGACGACGAGAAGACCAAGTGGGCCAGCCTGGAGGAGATGGAGGCGAACGTCGAGCGCGTCGACACCGCCCAGCGGATCCGCCGGGAAGGGGTCGACCAGATCCCCTTCCGCCGGGAGGACGAACGGTTCCGGTACCCCGAGATCGTCGAGGAGCGCGAGAAGAACGTCGTCGTGGTCAACATCCGGGACGTCTCCGGGTCGATGCGTCAAAAAAAGCGGGAGCTGGTCGAGCGGACGTTCACGCCGCTGGACTGGTATCTCCAGGGCAAGTACGACAACGCCGAGTTCGTCTACATCGCCCACGACGCCGAGGCCTGGGAGGTCGAGCGCGAGGACTTCTTCGGGATCCGTTCCGGCGGGGGAACCCGGATCTCGAGTGCCTACGACCTCGCGGCGGCGGTGCTCGAAGAAGAGTACCCCTGGAGCGAGTGGAACCGCTACGTCTTCGCGGCGGGGGACTCCGAGAACTCGAGCAACGACACCGAGGAGCGAGTGATCCCGATGATGGAGGAAATCCCCGCGAACCTACACGCCTACGTGGAGACCCAGCCGAGCGGCAACGCGATCAACGCGACCCACGCCGAGGAGGTCGAGCGCCACTTCCGGGGGTCGGATAACGTCGCCGTCGCGTACGTCTCCGGGCCGGAGGACGTGACCACGGCGATCTACGAGATCCTCAGCACCGAGGAGGAGGCAGACGAATGAGAGACCGACAATCGGAGATCGAGATGCAACGCGAGGCCGAAAAGCTCGAAGAGGCCGTCGATGAGGCCGCCAATCTGGCCGGGAAGCTGGGGCTCGACCCGTTCCCGGTGAACTACTGGGTCGTCGACTACGACGACATGAACGAACTCATCGCCTACGGCGGGTTCCAGGCGCGGTACCCCCACTGGCGGTGGGGGATGCAGTACGACCGCCAGCAAAAGCAAGGGCAGTTCCTCGGCGGGAAGGCCTTCGAGATCGTCAACAACGACAACCCCGCCCACGCCTTCCTGCAGGTCTCGAACTCCCTGGCCGACCAGAAGGCCGTCATCACGCACGTCGAGGCCCACAGCGACTTCTTCGCGAACAACCAGTGGTTCGGCCTCTTCGCCGAGGACCCAGACGCCACCGCGATGCTTGCCCGCCACGCCGACACCATCCGGGAGTATATGCAGGACCCCGAAGTCGAGCGCGCGGAAGTCGAGAAGTGGGTCGACCACGTCCTCTGTCTGGAGGACAACATCGACCAGCACCGCCCCTACGAGCCGGTCGACACCCACCAGGAGGTCTCGGAGTTCGAGCCCGAGGAGATCGACGAGCAACTCGAGGAGCTCAACATCTCCGAGGAGGTCCGCCGGCAGGTCTTCGACGACGAGTGGCTCGACGCGCAGGCCGACGACGAGGAGGCCGCCAGCTTCCCGGCCGAGCCCGAGCCCGACATCCTCGCTTTCCTCCGCAAGCACGGCCGTCAGTACGACGCCGAGGCAGGCAAGGCCGTCGAGATGGAGGAGTGGCAGCGGGAGATCCTCGAGATCCTCCGGGCGGAGGCGTACTACTTCGCGCCCCAGAAGATGACGAAGGTGATGAACGAGGGGTGGGCCAGCTACTGGGAGTCGCTGATGATGGCCGACGAAAACTTCGCGGGTGCCGACGAGTTCGTCACCTACGCCGACCACATGAGTCAGGTGCTGGGTTCGCCGGGGCTGAATCCCTACAAGCTGGGGCTGGAGCTGTGGCAGTACGTCGAGAACACCACCAACCGCCGCCACGTCGTCGAGCACCTGCTCCGCGTGGAGGGGGTCACCTGGCGGAACTTCCACGACACCGTCGACTTCGAGGCGGTTCAGGAGCTGCTCGAGCCGGACGACCTGGTGGCCGCACCCACCGAGGTCGACCTCCCGACCGTCGATCCGGAGGACCCGCGGGTCGACGCCGACGCACTCGCGGCCGCGCGGGCTGGCGAGCTTGACCTGGAGACCTATCCCTGGAAACTGCTGACCTACCAGGGGCTCGCGGAGCGCCACTACTCGCTGGCCAAGCCACAGAACCGCGGCTTCCTCTCGCGGGTCGGCCAGGAGGAACTC
>Ga0207714_1001411_pt1 | contig 15428 bp, 17 predicted proteins | sample PonA232FremontCA_2_FD_187270 | JGI IMG/M metagenome (GOLD analysis project Ga0207714, IMG submission 187270) | Marine sediment microbial community from Fremont, CA, USA - Pond A23 Sediment 2 (SPAdes) | ecosystem: Environmental > Aquatic > Marine > Unclassified | place: USA: Fremont, California... | reverse complement strand
GATTCACGCCCCCACCTCCCGGGCGACGTTGCCCATGTAGGCGGAGAAGGCCTCCAGGTAGCGCTGGATGGGCATCAGGAAGGCGTCGTGGCCCTGGGTAGCCTCGATCTCCATATGGCTGACCGGCTTGTTGTTCTCCAGCAGGGCGCGGAGGATCTCCCGCGAGCGCGAGGGCGGGAAGCGCCAGTCGCTGGAGAAGGAGAGCAGCAGCGTCGAGCACTCGATGCTCGCCAGCGCCGCGGAGAAGTCGTCGTCGTGTTCGGCGGCCGGGTCGAAGTAGTCGAGCGCCTTGGTCATGAGCAGATAGGTGTTGGCGTCGAAGTCCTGCACGAAGCGTTGCCCCTGGTAGCGGAGGTAGCTCTCGACCTCGAAGTCCACCTCCTCGAAGTCGAAGCTGATGTCGCCACGCAGGTCGCGTCCGAACTTGGCGCGCATGGCGTCGTCGGAGAGGTAGGTGATGTGGCCCAGCATCCGTGCCACGGCGAGCCCCCGTCGGGGCGAGACGCCGTAGTCGTAGTAGCGCCCGCCGTGGAACTCCGGGTCGCTCATGATGGCCTGCCGCGCGACCTCGTTGAAGCCGATATTCTGCGCCGAGAGCCGCGGCGCGGCGGCGATGGTGATGGCGTGGCGCAACCGGTCCGGGTAGTCGATGGCCCACTGCAACGCCTGCATACCGCCGAGGCTGCCGCCGGCTACCGCCGCCCACTGGCGGATGCCCAGCTGATCGGCGAGCCGCGCCTGGCTGCGCACCCAGTCGCGGACGGTAACGACCGGGAAATCGTCGCCGTAGGGCTTGCCGGTCTCCGGGTTGATGCTCGCCGGCCCGGTAGAGCCGTGGCAGCCGCCGAGGTTATTGCTGCAGACGACGAAGAAGCGGTTGGTATCCAGCGGCTTACCCGGCCCGATGCAGGTCTCCCACCAGCCCGGCTTGCGGTCGTGCTCCGAGTGGTAGCCGGCGGCGTGGTGGTTCCCGGAGAGCGCGTGGCAGACCAGGATGGCGTTGGTCCCCTCGCGGTTGAGCTCTCCGTAGGTCTCGTAGACCAGCTCGTACCGAGGTAGCTCCCGTCCACAGACTAGCGGCAGCGGCTCCTCGAAGGCCGCCTTGTGCTGCGTGACGAGTCCGACGGAGTCGGCCGAGGGGGGCTTGACCATGACGCTCCTGCTTGCTGCCCGGTAGCCGCTCAGTCTAGCGAGCCGGAGATCGATGCGACAAGGCGCATCACGAGCCTGGGCCCTCCGGGTCAGGGAGCTCCTCGGGCCAACTAGGGGTGGCCGTGATGCGAATCCTCTTGTCGGGCCCCCGTTCGCCGGCCTCTACGTTGATCGCTGATTTCGGCACCCGTAGACGCTTGGCCAGCAGCTTGCGCAGCGCTGTGTTGGCCTTGCCCTCCACGGGCGGTGCCTTCAGCCGTACGCGCAGCTGCTCCCCCTCCACGCTTAGCGCCTCCTGCTTGGCGCGGGGCGTGACGCGCAGGCTCAGGAGCCACTCCCCGGTTCGGCTATCCCGCTGGGCCCAGGTCATGGCGGCCGCCCTAGATCGGCAGCGGTAGCTGCGCTTCCAGCGGATACACCGTCAGCATCCGCACGACGTGGATGAGCACCAGCGCGACCAGCGGGGAGAGGTCGATGCCGCCCATGTCCGGCAGGGAGGAGCGGATCGGGCGCAGCACCGGGCCGACCAGCTGGTGGAGCAGGTTCAGCCCTGGGTGGGTGGCGGTGGGGTTGACCCAGCTGATGATGACGCCGACCAGGATCAATACCGTGTAGAGGTTGAGCACCAGGCCGATCAGGCGCCCGACAGAGGCCAGCGTCAGCGGCCCGAGGGGCGGCTGCTGGCCGTAGGCGAGCAGGAAGATCAGGTAGAGCGCCACCAGCTGGAGGATGAGCATCAGGACGAGGGACGCCGTATCGACGCCGCTGACACTCGGGATGGCCCGGCGCAGCGGGTTGAGGACCGGCGAGGTGGCGCGCACCAGGAACTGCGAGATCGGGTTGAGGAAGTCGGCGCGCACCGTCTGGAGCAGGAAGCGCAGCATGACCGCCAGGATGTAGAGGGAGGAGGCGGTGCCGATCAGGAAGATCAGCGGATTGGTCAAATAGTTCGAGTCCATTACTGCTCTCCAAGCAGGTTGCCAAGCTCATCGGCACGCTCAGCCGCGGCCCGGGCCGCGCGCTGCAGGGCGCCACGCAAATCGGCGTCCTCGAGGACCTCCAGCGCCTGCTCGGTGGTGCCCTGGGGGGAGGTGACCCGGCGGCGTAGCTGCGCCGGCGTATCCTCCGCCTCCAGGGCCATGCGAGCGGCCCCGAGGGCCGTCTCCAGGGTGAGCAGCCGGGCGGTCTCCCGGTCCAGGCCTAGCTCCGCGCCGGCGTCCTCGAGGGCCTCCATGATCAGGAAGAAATAGGCCGGCCCGCTGCCGGAGAGGGCCGTAACAGCGTCCATCTGCCCTTCCGTATCCAGCCAGCGGGTCTGCCCTACAGCGCGCAGCAGCCGCTCGGCGAGGTTGCACTGCGCGGTCGAGGCCGCCGCGTTGGCGATCAGTGCGGTGGCCCCGCTGCCCACCAGCGAGGGCGTGTTGGGCATGGTCCGCACGAGCGGTGTGCTGTCGCCGAGCCAGCGCTCCAGGTCCCCGAGGCGCACGCCGGCAGCGATGGAGACGGCGACCGCGCCTTGCTGGCGGATCGTCGGTCCGAGCGCCTCGGCGACGCCGCGCAGGACCTGCGGCTTGACCGCCAGGATCACCGCCTCGGCCCCCTGCGCCGCGGCTGTATTGTCCTCGGTGGCCTGCACCCCCAGCTCCGCGCTCAGCCGGTCGCGCCGGTCCGCGTCCGGCTCGCTGACCACGATGCGGTCGGCCGGGTAGCCGTCGGTGATCAGCCCGCCGATCAGGGAGCGGGCCATATTGCCGCCGCCGATGAAGGCGATCTGGGCTTCACGGGTCATGGTTGCTCCTCCTCTAGTCCCGCGCTCCGAAGATCGCGGTGCCGATCCGTACCATGCTGCTCCCCTCCGCGACCGCGGCCTCGAGGTCGGCCGACATGCCCATGGACAGGGTGTCGAGCTCGTGGCCGGCCTGGCGCAGCCTGGCCTGCAGGGCTCGCAGGCGGGCCAGCGGCACGCGCTGGGCGGCGAGCGTCTCCGCCGGCGCCGGCAGGGCCATCAGCCCGCGTAGGCGCAGCCCCGGCAGGCCTGCCACGACCGCGGCCAGCTCCGCCGCCTCCGCTGGCAGACAGCCGGCCTTCTGCGGCTCCTCGCTGATGTTCACCTGCAGGCACACGTTCAGCGGCGCCATCTCCGCGGGGCGCTGCTCGCTGAGGCGGTGGGCGAGCTTGCTCCGGTCCACGGTGTGGACCCAGTCGAAGCGCTCCGCCGCCTCGCGGGTCTTGTTCGACTGCAGCCCGCCGATGAGGTGCCACTCGAGCTCCAGCCCGGCGAGCGCCTCCTGCTTGCTGATGCCCTCCTGGAGGTAGTTCTCGCCGAAGGCGCGCTGGCCTGCCGCATGCGCGGCGCGGATCGCCTCGGGCGGGTGGCGCTTGCTCACGGCCAGCACCCGGACGCTGCCCGGCGTACGGCCGTAGTCGGCCTCCGCGGCACGGACCCGCTCAAGCACTGCCTCCAGGCGCGTGGCGATATCGCTCATGGCGCTCCTGGTCCGCTCGGTAGGGCTGACGCCGGCAGATGATACGGGCCGGCGTGGGCCGCGTCGAACCGTCGTAGCCAGCCGCGGCTGGCGCTCGTTATTCCCGTGTTACGATTCAAGGATTGCCAAGCGAAGGCTACGAGCCTATGAGGAACCGTGCCGACTGGATCACCGTGGGCGGCAGCCTGATCCTCTCCGCACTCGGCGCCTACCAGGTGCAGCACTCGGCCTGGGCGGAGGCGCGTGGCGCCGGGCCCGTGGTGGCCGCCACCGGCTCGACCGAGCTCGAGGCCTTGCGGGCTGCGGCAGGCCTGCCTGCGGTCTCCCGCGAGGTCGTCGACGCCCTGGCCGCCGCCCACCGGCGCCGGGCCTGGCTCAACTCCAACCGGGCGCTCGAGCCGGAGCGGCTGGATGAGCTGGTCGCGGAGGCCGCCACAGCCACCGGCCTGAGCGCGGAGCTGATCCGGGCTGTGGCGCGTACCGAGAGCGACTACCGCCCCGGGGCGGTTAGCGAGGCCGGTGCGGTGGGCCTGATGCAGGTCCATCCCGAGACTGCGGCGCACCTCGAGGAGGAGCGCCCCGAGTGGCTGGAGCGCGTCAGCGCGTCCGAGGGCGTCGATCTCGGCCGGCAGGAGCTCGCCGACCCGCGCCTGAACCTGCTCGTCGGCAGCTACTACCTGGCCCGGCTCCGCGAGCGCTACGCCGACTACGGCGAGCCTGTAGCCACCTGGCTGGCCCTGGCGGCGTACAACTGGGGGCCGGGCAACGTCTATCGCCACCTCCTCTCGGGGACCAGGCTCCAGGAGCTGCGGGAGCTGCGCTACCTGCTCGCTCACCGCGCCCCCTACGAGACCCGGGCCTTCATCGAGCGGGTCCTGGAGCGCAGCGGCCGGCGTGGGCGGATCGGAGAGGCCTCCTGAGAGCTCGTCCGCCGGCCAGGGCCCGGTCTCAGTGCAGCAGCTGGAACAGGCGCTGCCGGTAGCGCCGCGCCTCCGGGTGCTCCGGGCCGAGCATGCCAAGCACCTGGAGGGCTACCTGGTGGGCCTCGTCGCGGTGCGCCGGATCGCGCTGGACGAGGTGTAGCAGGTGGTCGAGCGCCTCCAGCTCGCCGCCGGCGACCACGAGGCGCAGGGCCAGATCCAGGCGGGCCTGGCCGTCGCTGGTGTCAGCCTCAAGGCGCTGCTCCAGCTCCTCCAGCGCCGGCAGGTCGCGTACCCGCTCCGCGAGCTCCTTGCGCGCCAGGATGCCCTGGGCCCGCGGGTCCTGCTGGTCGTTGCTCGACAGCCCCTCGACCAGGCCGACGGCCTCATCGGTCTCGCCGCTCTGCAGCAGGGCGCGGGCGAGGTCGAGGGTTACATTGGCGTCGTCCGGATGCTGCTCCCGTGCCGCGCGCAGGTAGGGTACCGCCTCGCTGGAGCGGCCCGCGCTCAGCAGCTCCCGGGCCTGCTCGAGCGGGTCCGCCTGGGGCGCCTCCACGTACTGGTCGAGCCACTGGCGCAGCTCGCCCTCCGGAAGGGCGCCCGTGAACTGGTCTACGGGTTGGCCCTCCTTGACCAGGAGGGCGGTGGGCAGGCTCTGCACCCCCACCTGCGCGGCGAGCTCCTGCTGCTGGTCGCAATCCACCTTGGCCAGGCGGAAGGCGCCCTTGTACGCGTCGGCGAGCTTCTCCAGGACGGGGCTGAGGGTCTTGCAGGGCTGGCACCACTCCGCCCAGAAGTAGATCAGGACGGGCTGCTGCATCGAGGCGTCGATGGCCTGCTCCCTGAAGTTCTCCGCGGTCACGTCGATGACGTTGGGCGATTCGCTCAAGATTGCCTCCGGCTCGATTCGGCTTCGTTACCAGGGTGGGCGACGCGCCCGCCGACGAGGGTGGCCGTGGCCCGCCCCGCCAGGTCCCAGCCGATGAAAGGTGTGTTGCGGCCGCGGCTACGCAGGCTCTCCGGCGTCACCCGCCACGCCGCCCGTGGGTCGATGATGGCTACGTCCGCGGCGCTGCCCGGGCGCAGGGTACCAGCGGACAGGCCCAGCGCGCGCGCCGGGCCGAGGGAGACCCGGTGGATGGCCTCGGGGAGGCTCAGCAGCCCCTCATCCACCAGGCGCAGGGCTAGCGCGAGGAAGGTGTCCACGCCGCTGAGCCCGGTCTCGCTGTCGGCGAAGGGGCACGCCTTGGCGTCCGGATCGTGGGGCTGGTGGTCCGAGCAGATCGCGGAGATGGTCCCCTCGGCCACCGCCCGGCGCAGCCCGTCCCGGTCGGCGGCGGTGCGCAGGGGCGGGCGCACCAGGGCCTCGGTGTTGTACGCGTCGCAATCGTGCTCGGTGAGGAACAGCTGGTGGATGGCCACGTCGGCGGTCACCGGCAGCTGCGCCCGCTGCGCCGCGGCGACCATCTCCGCCGCGCGCGCGGTGGATAGCCGGCCCAGGTGGACCGGCGTGCCGCTCTCCTCCACGAGGGCCAGGATCCGGCCGACCGCGGCGGTCTCGGTGGCCGACGGCTGCCCCGGCAGGCCCAGCCGCGTGGCGGTCTCGCCCTCGTGGACCCGGCCGCCCTCGGCTAGGGTGGGATCCTCCGGGGTGAGCATCACGGGCAGGGCGAAGGTGGCGGCGTAGTCGATGGCGCGGCGTAGGATCAGGGTGTCGGCTACCGGGTGGCCGCCGTCGGAGACCGCGACGCAGCCGGCGTCGCGCAGCGCGGCCATCTCGGCGAGGTACGCCCCCTCGAGCTCGCGGGTCAGGGCGCCGAGCGGCTGCACCCGGGCGGCACCGGCGGCCTGGCAGCGGCTGTGCACCAGCTCCACCACGGAGGGGGTGTCCATGACCGGGCGCGTATCGGGCGGGTAGACGAGGGTGGTAATCCCGCCGGTGGCTGCGGCCCGCGCCTCCGGGACGATGCCGCCCTTGCGCGAGGCCCCGGGCTCGCGCAGGCGCGCTGCGCCGTCTACCAGACCGGGGGCGACGATCTGCCCCTCGGCGGCGAGGGTCTCGTCAGCGACGAAGCTTGCCGGCGCCTCTCCGATGGCGAGGATGCGGCCGTCGCCGACGTAGACGTCGCGCGGTTCGTTCAGCCCGCAGGCAGGATCGACAACGTGGCCGCCACGGATGTGGATCCGGCTCAATTCGCCACCTCCTCGAGCGGCTCCGTGGGCGCCTCGCCCTGGCCACCCAGGACGATGGACATCACTGCCATGCGTACTGCGATCCCGTTGGTCACCTGGCGCAGGATCACTGAGCGGGGGCCGTCGGCCACTCGCGGGTCGAGCTCAACGCCGCGGTTGACCGGGCCGGGGTGCATGACGATGGCCTCGGGGTGGGAGCCCTCCAGGCGCTGCTCGGTGAGCCCGTAGCGGGAGAAGAACTCGCCCTCGCTCGGCAGCAGGGCGCCCTGCATGCGCTCGTGCTGCAGGCGCAGCATCATCACCACATCGGCGCCCTCGAGCCCGGCGTCCATATCCTCGTAGACCTGCACCCCGAGGTGCTCGATGGCCCGCGGCAGCAGCGTCCGCGGGGCGATAACCCGTACCTCGCCGGCGCCGAGGCCGAGCAGGGCGTGGATCTGCGAGCGCGCCACCCGGGAGTGGAGGATATCGCCGACGATGGCGATGGTCAGCGGCTCGAGCGGGCCCTTGTGGCGGCGGATGGTGAAGGCGTCGAGCAGGGCCTGGGTCGGGTGCGCGTGGCGGCCGTCGCCGGCGTTGATCACCGAGACCCCGGGGGCGACGTTGCGGGCGATGAACTCCGCCGCCCCGCTATCGGCATGGCGTACCACGAAGGCGTCGCACTGCATGGCCTCCAGGTTGCGCAGCATGTCGAGCAAGTTCTCCCCCTTGCTGGTGGAGGAGGTGGCCACGTCGATGTTGAGCACATCGGCGGACAGGCGCTGGGCGGCGAGCTCGAAGGTGGTGCGGGTGCGCGTGCTCGGCTCGAAGAACAGGTTGACGATGGTCCGGCCCCGCAGCAGCGGTACCTTCTTGACGGACTTGCCGAGCACCCCCGAGAACGACTCGGCGGTGTCGAGGATGCGGGTGAGTAGCTCCCGCGGCAGCCCCTCGGTGCTGATCAGGTGGCGCAGCTGGCCCTGCGGATCGAGCTGGACGCTCACGATCGATTCCCCTCCAGCGTGAAGCGCAGCGGGTCCGGGCCGCGTAGCTTGAGCCGCTGCCCCTCGGGCAGCGTCAGCCGCGTGCCGGCCACATCCGGCTGGATCGGTAGCTCGCGGCCGTTGCGGTCGGCGAGTACCGCGAGCAGTACCTGCCCGGGGCGGCCGTAGTCGAACAGCGCGTTGAGCGCCGCGCGGATGGTACGGCCCGTATGGATGACGTCGTCGACGAGCAGCACCGGCCGATCCTCCAGGCTCACGGGGACCTCGGAGCTCTGCACCGCGGCCTTGAGCCCGGAGGTGGCGTGGTCGTCGCGGTGGAAGGCGACCTCCAGGGTGCCCACCGGCGGTCGCGCCTGGAGGCGCTCGTGCAGCGCCTCGGCCACCCAGGCGCCGCCGGTGTGGATGCCCACCAGGATCGGCGAGCGGATGCCGCGCGCCTGCAGCTCGTTGGTGGTTGCCGCGGCGACGCTGTCGAGCAGGTGCGGGATATCGAGATCCATGCCGGTCATGCCATCCCTTGCTGGGCGAAGTAGGTCTCCAGGATAACCGCAGCGGCCTCGGCGTGGATCGCCTGGGGGTCCCGTTGGTGCTGCCGCGGCTCGAGCCGCTGCTCCGCGGCGCGGGAGGAGAGGCGCTCGTCGACGGTATACGCCGGCAGGCCGAAGCGCCCGTGCAGGCGGCCGGCGAGACGCCGCGCGGTCACGGTGCTGTCCGAGTCGGTGCCGTCGGCGTGGCTGGGCAGGCCGACGACCAGGGCCTGGGGCGCCCAGCGCTCGAGCAGGGTCGCCACCTCGCCCCACTCCGGCTGGCCGTTCCGCGCCGGTAGGGTCGCCAGGCCCCGCGCTGTACCGAGCAGCGCCTCGCCGACGGCGACGCCGATGTGCCGCTGCCCGGGATCGAAGCCGAGCAGCGTGCCGCTGGCCCGGTCAGGCACGGCCACTCTCCGAGGAGAGCAGCGAGATATCCACGCCCAGCTGGGCCGCTGCGGCCCGCCAGCGCTGCTCCGGGTCGGCCTCGAAGATGATGCTGGCGTCCACCGGCCCGGAGAGCCAGGCGTTCTGCGCCAGCTCCTCCTCCAGCTGCCCGGCGTCCCAGCCGGCGTAGCCCAGGGCCACCATGAAGCGCTCCGGCCCCTCGCCGCGCGCCAGATCGGCGAGGATATCGCGGGAGGTGGTCAGGGCCACCGCCTCGGAGATCTGCGTGGTGGCCTCCCACTGCGGGCCCGCCGGGTGGAGCACGAAGCCCCGCTCGCGCTGGATCGGGCCGCCGGCGAAGACGATCCGGTCCTGGGGGCTGTGATCGGCGATCTCCAGCTCCAGGTGCTGGAACAGATCCCCCAGCGTGACCTCCGTGGAGCGGTTGATGACCACGCCCATGGCCCCCTCCTCGGAGTGCTCGCAGATGAGGGTAACCGTCTGCGCGAAGTTGGGGTCATCCAGCGTGGGCATGGCGATCAGGAACTGATTGGTCAGCCGGTCGCCGCTCCCTTGGGTAGCTATCTCTGACATGCAACCAGTATCCGTTACCCGCTGCTGGCGGGGCAAGGGTGCGCGGTCCGGCGCTTGCGCCCTCGCGCGCCCGGCGCCGGCGGCGAGCAGGCGTCTCCTGCCACTGCGAGGGAGGCGCCAGGCCCGATCGCCGGCGCCTGCCGCGGCCCCGCCCAGGCTGCCCGTCCCGGCTACTCGATGTGGACCGCCTCCGGCTCGTGCCGCAGCTCCACACGCTCCGCCATGGCCTCGGTCAGCCACGCCTCGCCGTCGTTGTCGATGAGCAGCACGTGGCGGATCCCCAGCCTCTCGGCCAGCGCCTGCCAGCCCTCCGGGCCGGCGATGAACAGCGCGGTGGCCGCCGCGTCGGCGAGGACGGGGTCCTCGTGGATGACGGTCACCGAGCGGCTGCCCATGGCCGGGTAGCCCGTGGTCGGGTCGAGGATGTGGTGGTAGCGCCGATCCTCGTGGGTGAAGGTGCGCTCGTAGTCGCCGGAGGTGAAGACGCTCTCGTCGGCACGGGCCTCGACGGCAGCCAGCACGCTGTCCTCGCGGGGGTCCCGGACACCCATCCGCCACGGCCGCTCCGCGGGCTTGCCGACGGTGACCAGGTCGCCGCCCAGGCTGATCAGCGCGGCACGTACGCCGTGCTCGCGCAGCGCCTCGGCGGCGCGCAGCCCGGCGAAGCCCTTGCCGATGCCGCCCAGGTCCAGGCGCACGGCGTCGTTGCGGGTGGTGACGCGGTTCTCGTCGTCCCAGCGCAGGTCGGCGACGCGCGGCGCTTTCTCTACCCAGGCCTGGATCTTGGCCTCGGGGGGCGGGGCGGATAGCGGCCCCTCTGCCGAGGAGAAGCCCCACAGCTCGATCAGCCCGCCGATGGCCGGGCTGAAGCGGCCGCCGCTCTGCGCCTCGATCTGCCGGGCCCGCTCGAGGACAGTGATCAGCTCGTCGCTGACCTCCATGGCCTCGCCCTCGGCCAGGTGCTCGTTCAGCCTGCCTAGCTCGGAGCCCCGCGTCGGCTGCCAGGCCTCGTCGATGGCCTCGATCTCGGCGCGCGCCGCCTCGGCGGCGGCCCGGGGGCTGCCGTCGCTGGCGTCGCGGACGCTCACCTCCACCCGGGTCCCCAGGGAGAGGAACTGCAGCTGGGCGCTATCCGGCTCCTGGCTGCAGCCGGCCAGCCCTGCCGCGGTAGCTACCAGGGCCAAGGGCGCCAGCCAGCGCCGCATACAGGGACCGCGACGGCTCAAGATCGGCCCTCCAGGTGGTCGAAGAAGGCGCCGGCGGTGTTGTCCCCGAAGAGGGCGTCGATCTCGCGGAGGCAGGTCGGGCTGGTGACGTTGATCTCGGTGAGGCGCTCCCCGATGAAGTCCAGCCCCACGAGCTCCAGGCCGTGCGCCCGCAAGGTAGGCGCCAGCTCGGCGCAGACGGCGCGCTCGCCGTCGGTCACCGGCGCCGGCTCGCCACTGCCGCCGGCGGCGAGGTTGCCCCGCGTCTCGCCCTGCGCCGGCACCCGCGCCAGGGCGTGCGGGTGGGGCTCACCACCGAAGACGAGCACCCGCTTGTCCCCCTCGGCAATCCGCGGCAGGTACTGCTGGGCCATGGCGTAGCGCTGGCCGCCCTCGGTGAGGGTCTCGAGGATGACGGTGGTGTTGGGATCGCCGTCGGCGAGGACGAAAATGGACGCCCCGCCCATGGCGTCCAGGGGCTTGAGCACCGCCTTGCCCTGCTCGGCGATGAACCCGCGCAGCACCGCCGGGTCGGCGGAGACCCGGGTCGCCGGGCACAGGTGGGGCCAGTGCAGGGCGAAGAGCTTCTCGTTGGCATCGCGCAGGGCCGCCGGCCGGTTGACCACCCGTGCCCCCTGCGCTTCGGCCAGCGAGAGCAGATGCGTGGCGCTGAGGTAGGCTGCGTCCACCGGCGGATCCTCGCGCATGAGCAGGGTCCCCAGATCGCGTAGCGCCGTTGCTACCGGCTCGCCCAGGCTGTACCAACGGTGGCGATCATCGTGGACGGTCAGCGGCCGTGCTCGCCCGCAGGCCAGGCCGCTGTCGGCGTACAGATCGCGGGTCTCCAGATACCACAGCTCGTAGCCCCGGCGCTGCGCCTCCAGCAGCAGGGCGAGCGTGGAGTCCTTGGCTGGCTTGATGGCGCTGATGGGGGCCATCACGACGCCGAGTCGGGCAGTCATAGGGGAGCGCATCTACCGCAGCAAGACAATCTGCCCCAGTGTAACCGACCCGTGGCGGGCGACGAAGGAGGGGCGCCCCTACAGCTCGCCGAGGGCGAGGCCGACGGCGGTGAGGGCGGCGACGGCGGCGGTCTCGGTGCGTAGCACCCGCGGCCCCATCCCGCCGCGCTGGAAGCCGTTGGCCGCCGCCGCCTCCTGCTCAGCGGGGCTGAGCCCGCCCTCCGGGCCGATGAGCAGCGCCGTGGCCTGCGCTCCGACGAGGCTGCTCAGCCGCGGGGCTGCCAGGGGGTCGAGGGTCAGCCGCAGCGGGTAGGCCGCTGCCTGCTGCCACGCCCGGGGCAGGGCCACTGGCTCGGCGATGCGGGGCGGGGTGTTGCGGCCGCACTGCTCGCAGGCGCTGCGCGCTACCGCCGCCCAGTGGCGCCGGCGCTTGGCCGCCCGCTTCGGGTCGTCGAGCCGGACCACGGTCCGCTCGGTGAGTACTGGCACGATCTCCGCGGCCCCCAGCTCGGTGGCCTTCTCCACCGCGGTGTCCATGCGCTCGCCCTTGCCCACCGCCTGCAGGAGCTGCACCGGTACCGGCATCTCCCGCTCGACGGCGTCGTGCTCGCCCACGCGCACCGCGACCCGGCGTCGCTCCACCGCCGCCACCTCGCTCGGGTGCTCGCCGCCCTCGCCGTTGAACAGCGTCACCGGATCGCCGGGACGCAGCCGCAGCGCCCGGGCGTGGGCAGCGGCCTCGGAGGTGAGCTCGAGGGTCTCGTACGGGGTGAGCGCTTGCGGCACGAACAGCCGGGGCATGGGGAGCGCCTGCTAGTCCTGGGTCGCCTGGTCGATGGCCTCGGCCGTCACGGTCGCGAGCCAGTCGATCTCGTCCGGCTCGATCACGTAGGGCGGCATCCAGTAGAGCACGTTGCCGATGGGCCGCAGGAGCGCGCCGCGCTCGAGGGCGTGGCGGTAGGCGATGAGCCCGCGGCGCTCGTGCCAGGGGAAGGGGGTCCGCTGCGCCTTATCTTGGACCATCTCGATGGCGAGGATCATGCCGGTCTGGCGGATCTCGCCCACGTTGGGGTGCTCGCCCAGGGGGGCGGCGGCCTCGGCCATGCGCTGCGCGGTCTCCTGGTTGCGGTTGAGGATGTCGTCGCTGTCGAGGATATCCAGCGTGGCCAGGGCGGCGGCGCAGGCCAGCGGGTTGCCGGTGTAGCTGTGCGAGTGCAGGAAGCCGGTCAGGTTGGTGAAATCGTCGAGGAAGGCCCGATAGACGGTCTCGGTGAGCAGCACCGCAGCCAGGGGCAGGTAGCCGCCGGTAATCCCCTTGGAGACGCACATGAAATCCGGTGCGATGCCGGCCTGCTCGCAGGCGAACAGGGTACCGGTCCGGCCGAGGCCGGTGGCGATCTCGTCGGCGATCAGGTGGACCCCGTGCCGGTCGCAAGCCTCGCGCAGCCGCTCCAGGTAGACCGGGTGGTACATGCGCATCCCGCCGGCGCCCTGCACCAGGGGCTCGACGATCACCGCTGCCGTCTCGTGGGCGTGCTCCTGGAGGGCGGCCTCCATGTGCACGAACATCTGCGCGGCGTGCTCCGCGCAGTCCACCCCCGCCTCGCGGTGGAAGCAGTCCGGCGAGGGCACGGTGATCGGCTCCATGAGCAGCGGCTCGTAGGCCGCCTTGAAGACCCCGGCGTCGCCGACGCTCAGCGCGCCGAGGGTGTCGCCGTGGTAGCTGTTGGCGAGGTTGATGTAGCGGGTCTTCTCCGGATGGCCGGTGTTGCGCCAGTAGTGGTGGCTCATCTTCAGCGCCACCTCGATGCTGGAGGCGCCGTTGTCGGTGTAGAAGACCCGCTCCAGCCCCTGCGGGCTGCGGGCGGTCAGCCGCTCGGCGAGCTCCACCGCCGGCTCGTGGGAGCAGCCGGCGAGGATGACGTGCTCCAGCCGCTCGAGCTGCGCCTTGATGGCCTCGTTGATGCGTGGGTTGCAGTGGCCGAGGAGGTTCACCCACCAGGAGCTGATGGCGTCCAGGTACCACTTGCCGTCGCGATCTCGCAGCCAGGCGCCCCGGCCCTCCGCCACCGGGAGCAGAGGCAGGCCATCGTGGTGGTCTTGCATCTGCGTGGTGGGGTGCCAGAGCACGCTCAGGTCGCGGTGGCTCAGCTCGGCGTTGCGCTCGCTCATCGGGGCTCCAGGCGGCTTGCGGTGCGTGGTCGCGCCCCAGGCCCAACGGGTCCCGGGGTTGTCGGCCGAGCCTGCCTCGCAGCGGGGCGGAGGTCGACCGCGCGCCTCTATGCCTCCCATTCTGCGGTGTTGACGGCAAGAGGCAAGGCGCTATCAGGCGACAGGCGGTGCTACGGGTCAGGCGCCCGGCGGATGTCCGGCCAGCCACGCTGCCCCCACGGCCGCCTCGGCTTCCTCCGCCGCTGCCACCGGCACCCCGAGGTAGCGGCTGCGGATGCGGCTCCAGGCCGGATTGGCGGCGCCGCCGCCGACGGTGGTGACGTGCCGTAGAGGTGGGGCCCCGAGCGCCTGCAGGCGCCGGTACCCCTCGGCCTCCACGGCGGCGATGCCCTCCATCAGCCCTTGCAGGAACCGCGCCGGATCGGCGGGGCGCGGTTCCAGGCGGGGCTGCAGGCCCGGGTCGGCGTGGGGGAAGCGCTCGCCGGGGGCAGGGAGCGGGTAGTAGTCCAGCCCGGTGTCGTGTCCCGGGTCGAGCTGCGCGGTGAGGGCCTCGAGCTGCTCGTCGGTGAAGTAGCGGGCCAGGATGCCGGCGCCGCAGTTGGAGGCTCCCCCGGCGAGGAAGTGTGCCCCGAGCCGGTGGCTGTAGGCGCCGTGCCCGGGTGAGAAGACGGGCTGCGCAGCGACTTGCTTGAGCGCCAGGGTGGTCCCCAGGGAGGTGACGGCGTCGCCGTCCTCGCCGGCGCCGGTGGCCAGGAAGCCGGCGATGGCGTCGGTGGTGCCGGTGACCACGCGGCAGTCCGCTCCCAGGGAGGTGGCTCGGGCGGCCTCGGCCCGGACCGTCCCCATAGTGGTACCGGGGGCGAGGGCGCTGGGCAGGCAGTCCGCCGATAGGGGCAGGGCCTGTAGCCACGCCGGCCAGCGGCGCTCGACCGCGTCGTAGCCCAGCTTCAGGGCGTTGTTCTCGTCGGTGAGGTCGAAGCGCCCGCACAGGTGCCCGGCGATCCAGTCGGCCTGGCTGAGCAGCCGGCAAGGTCCGCGCACCCCGTAGCGGGCAGCGAGGTGCAGGCCGCGGGCCAGCCCTGAGCCAGCGCCGTGGGCGCCGCTCGCTGCCGGGGCGTGCTCGGCGACGGCTGCCACCCAGGCCTCGGCGGCCGGCTCGTCGTACCGCATGGCGGGGGTGAGCGGCGTACCGTCCGGCGCTGCCCACAGCACGGTGCCGGAGGTGCCGTCCACCGCCACGGCGCCCACCCGCCGGCGCGTCCGGGACACGGCAGCCGCCAGGGCAGCCTCCGCGACCGCGCTCCAGGCTTCCGGCTCTGCGGGCATGCGCCCGCCGGGCCACGCGATGCGGGAGCGTGCCAGGACCGTCCCCTGAGGGTCGACGACAGCGGCCTTGCAGCCGGAGGTGCCCACGTCCACTCCGGCGCTCGCGGTTCTGCGGTTCGGTGCCACGGTGTCAGCTGCGCTATGGTAGGCGAGGTGAACGATCAGTATCGCCCAATCTAGCCGCGACACGCGAGAGGAAGCCCATGACCCAGCAGGACCAGCCCTGGACCCAGCCCATGCCGGAGGCGCAGTTCGCCCGGATGCGCGAGGTCCTCGCCGCGCCGAGCCCGATCGGCCTCGAGGGGGCGATGACCTACGGCGTGCTCAAGCCGTACTTCGAGTCGTTCGCCCCCAGCGGGTGGACTGTGCACCAGTTCCAGGGCCACGCCGGCATCGTCCTCGATACCCACCCCGGGCGGGACGAGATGTTCAAGGTGATGGTCGTCGGCCACGCCGACAAGATCCGGATGCAGGTCCGCAGCATCGGCGAGGACGGCAAGGTCTGGATCGACAGCGACTCG
>Ga0207714_1001410_pt1 | contig 15434 bp, 11 predicted proteins | sample PonA232FremontCA_2_FD_187270 | JGI IMG/M metagenome (GOLD analysis project Ga0207714, IMG submission 187270) | Marine sediment microbial community from Fremont, CA, USA - Pond A23 Sediment 2 (SPAdes) | ecosystem: Environmental > Aquatic > Marine > Unclassified | place: USA: Fremont, California... | reverse complement strand
CTTCATGATCTCCCAGCCCCCGACCTCGAGGCGGACCTGGTAGGGGACGCTGTGCTGCTGGAAGATCAGGTTCACGAGCCGCCAGGTGGTGAGCTGCCGTGGCGGCAGGATCAGCTCTCCGGCCGCGAGATCCTCGAGGGTGATCTCCGGCTTCTCGGCGAGCGGGTGCTGGCGCGGCGTAATCAGCTTCAGGTCGAAGGTGTGCGTCGCCCTGTAGACGACGTCGTCCGGCAGGTCCAGGTTGGAGCCCACGGCGATGTCCACCCGATCCTGCTGCACGGCGTGGATCTGCTCGTCGCCGATGAGGTTGTGGAGCCGCACGTGGACCTTCGGGTGCTGCTCCATGAAGCGCCGCAGCAGGCCCGGCAGGACGTAGAGCGAGGTAGACTCCCCGGCGGCGATGTCCAGGTGGCCGAGCTGCTGCCAGCGGTTGCGGGCGACGAACTGCTCCGGCAGCGAGTCGATGCCCTCGACCAGGGGCGAGGCGACCTCGTAGAGGGCCTCGCCATCCGGGGTCAGCCGGATGCGGGGCCCGCGGCGCTCGAACAGGGTGATACCCATCTCGCGCTCGAGCGCCTGGATCTGGAGCGATACCGAGGGCTGGCTCAGCTCGAGCCGCTCCGCCGCGCGGGAGATGCTACGCTCCTGGGCAGCGTGGCAGAAGGCGCGGAGCTGCTTGAGCCGATTGTGCCGATAGTAGTGCCGGGGCGACTCCTCTTCCAAGCTGTCCAAGGCAGGCTCCATTAAAGCTATCAATATCGAATATAGTTTGCGAAATATTGTCAAATGGTGCGCTGCGCCATACTATCGGTGACGCGTCAGTCAGGCGAGGCTGTGTGCCACACGCACAGCGCGCCAGCGGCGCAGGCTCACCGGATCGGGGCCGGGGGAACCCTACCCGGCACTCGATCCCGCGATGAGCACCCCGGTAGACCGATCAGCCGGGAGCGATGCAAGCGGCAGAACAGACTTACAGGGGCTGGCGGTGCCGGCCTCCACGGGAGGAGCAGCATGAGAGATCAAGCCGAGATCGAGCGCGACTGGGCCGAGAATCCGCGCTGGAAGAACGTCAAGCGAGGCTACGGCGCCGATGAGGTCGTGCGCCTGCGCGGCACCGTCGATGTCGAGTACAGCCTCGCTCGCCAGGGCGCCGAGAAGCTCTGGCAATACATGAACGAGATGCCCTACGTGAACGCCCTGGGCGCCCTGACCGGCAATCAGGCGCTGCAGCAGGTCAAGGCGGGGCTCAACGCCATCTACCTCTCGGGCTGGCAGGTGGCGGCTGACGCCAACCTGGGCCAGACGATGTACCCCGACCAGTCCCTCTATCCGGCCAACTCGGTGCCGGCCGTCATCGATCGCATCAACAACGCCCTGATGCGCGCCGACGAGATCAACCACGCCGAGGGTAACGAGCCCTTCGACTTCATGAAGCCCATCGTCGCGGACGCCGAGGCCGGCTTCGGCGGCGTGCTCAACGCCTTCGAGCTGATGAAGGGCATGATCCGCGCCGGTGCCGCCGGGGTGCACTTCGAGGACCAGCTCGCCTCCGTGAAGAAGTGCGGCCACATGGGCGGCAAGGTCCTGGTCCCGACGCAGGAGGCGGTGCAGAAGCTGATTGCCGCTCGCCTGGCTGCCGACGTCATGGACGTGCCGACCATCTTGGTCGGGCGTACCGACGCCGAGGCGGCGGATCTGCTAACCTCGGACGTGGACGATAACGACAAGCCGTTCATGACCGGCGAGCGCACGGTGGAGGGCTTCTTCCGCACCAAGGCGGGCCCGGAGCAGGCGATCAACCGCGGCCTGGCCTACGCGCCGTTCGCCGATGTGGTCTGGTGCGAGACCGGCAAGCCGGATCTGGGCTTCGCCCGGGAGTTTGCGCAGGCGATCCACGAGAAGTATCCGGGCAAGCTGCTGGCCTACAACTGCTCGCCGTCGTTCAACTGGTCCGGCAACCTGGATGAGCGGACCATCCGCAGCTTCCAGGATCAGCTCGGCGAGATGGGCTACAAGTTCCAGTTCATCACCCTGGCCGGCTTCCACGCGCTGAACCACTCCATGTTCGAGCTCGCACGCGGCTACAAGGAGCGGCAGATGGAGGCCTATGCCGAGCTCCAGCAGTCCGAGTTCGCTGCCGAGAAGGACGGCTATACCGCTACCCGCCACCAGCGCGAGGTCGGGGCCGGCTACTTCGACCAGGTGACCAACACCATCGAGGGCGGCCACTCCTCGGTGACGGCGCTGGCCGGCTCGACCGAGGAGGAGCAGTTCTGACGCAAGGCGCGTCACCTGCCCCTGCCGGCAGCTGGGCCCGGGGTGGTGCGGAGCCGCCCCGGGCTTTTTTTATGGTGATCGTAGAGACCTTGCATTGGCCGGTGTGCGCGCCACTATATAGAATAGGCCGTGATGACCGAAGAACCGAAGGAAAACGAGCCGCAGGGCCCGGAGACCGAGGCGGCCGAGCCGTCGCTGAAGCAGCCACCGATGTACAAGGTGGTGCTGCTCAATGACGACTACACCCCCATGGACTTCGTCGTCGAGGTGCTGCAGCGGTTCTTCAACAAGGACCGCAACGAGGCGACGCAGATCATGCTCCACGTCCATACTCGTGGGAAGGGCGTGTGCGGGACCTACAGCCGAGACGTGGCGGAGACCAAGGTCTCCCAGGTCAACGACTATGCGCGCGAGCACGAGCACCCCTTGCTGTGCACGATGGAAGAGGCCTGAGGCAGCGAGGGAACGGGATGGGCGGTGCCCGGTCCAAGGTAATAAGGGGTGGTTCCCCGGTTGAGCCCCAGTCGAGGTAATAGGGCATGCTGAGCAAAGAGTTAGAGTTCACTCTCAATCTGGCCTTCAAGGATGCGCGGGAGAAGCGCCACGAGTTCCTGACGGTCGAGCACCTGCTGCTCGCCCTGACGGACAACCCGGCCGCCTCCCAGGTCCTGAAGGCCTGCGGGGCCGACCTGGAGCGCTTGCGCCAGGATCTCCAGGCCTTCCTGGCCGAGACCACGCCGCTTCTGCCGGTCAACGACAGCCGCGAGACGCAGCCGACGCTGGGCTTCCAGCGTGTCCTGCAGCGCGCCATCCTCCACGTGCAGTCGTCGGGCAAGCGTGAGGTGACGGGTGCCAATGTCCTGGTTGCGATCTTCAGCGAGCAGGAGTCGCAGGCGGTCTACTTCCTGCACAAGCAGAATATCTCCCGGCTCGACGTGGTGAACTACATATCCCACGGCATCTCCTCGGTGGGGGGTGAAGAAGATATGGGCAAGGAAGAGAGTGGCCCGGCGGACGAGGACGGCACGGGCGAGACCGGCCAGGGGGAGTCACCGCTGGAGCAGTACGCCAGCAACCTCAACGAGCGGGCCCGTTCCGGGCAGATCGATCCGCTCATCGGCCGCCGCTACGAGATCGAGCGCACGGTCCAGGTCCTGTGCCGGCGGCGCAAGAACAACCCGCTGTTCGTCGGCGAGGCCGGGGTCGGCAAGACGGCCATCGCCGAGGGGCTAGCCAAGCAGATCGTCGAGGGCGAGGTGCCGGACGTGCTCAAGGAGAGCACGATCTACGCGCTGGATCTCGGCGCCCTGGTCGCTGGCACCAAGTACCGCGGCGACTTCGAGAAGCGGATCAAGGGGGTCCTGCACCAGCTCAAGAAGGACAGCGGCTCGATCCTGTTCATCGATGAGGTCCACACCATCATCGGGGCCGGGTCCGCGTCCGGGGGGGTCATGGACGCCTCGAACCTGATCAAGCCCATGCTCGCCTCCGGGGAGCTGCGCTGCATCGGCTCGACGACGTACCAGGAGTACCGCAGCATCTTCGAGAAGGACCGCGCCCTGGCGCGCCGGTTCCAGAAGATCGACGTCACCGAGCCCTCTGTGGAGGATACGGTGCAGATCCTCAAGGGGCTGAAGAGCCGCTTCGAGGCGCACCACAATGTCCGCTTCACCGAGCCGGCCCTGCAGGGCGCCGCCGAGCTGTCGGCGAAGTACATCAACGACCGGCGGCTGCCCGACAAGGCCATCGACGTCATCGACGAGGCCGGCGCCCGGCTGCGCCTGCGGCCGCGCTCCAAGCGGCGCAAGACGGTGGGGCTGCCGGATGTCGAGTCCATCGTGGCCAAGATCGCCCGCATCCCGCCCAAGCGGGTCTCCAACCAGGATATGAAGGTCCTCGAGAGCCTCGAGAGCGAGCTCAAGGGGTTGATCTTCGGCCAGGACGAGGCGATCGAGAGCCTGGCGTCGACCATCAAGATGTCCCGTGCCGGTCTCGGCACGCCGAATCGGCCGACGGGCAGCTTCCTCTTCGCCGGTCCCACCGGCGTGGGCAAGACCGAGGTTACCCGGCGGCTAGCCGAGTTGACCGGCGTGGAGCTGATCCGCTTCGACATGTCCGAGTACATGGAGCGGCACGCCGTATCGCGGCTGATCGGCGCGCCGCCGGGCTACGTGGGCTACGACCAGGGCGGCCTGCTCACCGAGGAGGTGATCAAGCACCCGCACTCGGTGGTGCTGCTCGACGAGATTGAGAAGGCCCACCCGGATGTCTTCAACCTGCTGCTGCAGGTCATGGACCACGGTACGCTCACCGACAACAACGGTCGGGAGGCCGACTTCCGCAACGTGGTCCTGGTCATGACCACCAACGCCGGCGCCGAGGAGATGAGCAAGCGCTCCATCGGCTTTACCACGGAGACGACCCAGCAGGACAGCATGGAGGCTATACGGCGGACCTTCACGCCGGAGTTCCGCAACCGGATCGATGCGGTGATCCAGTTCCAGCCGCTCGACCAGGAGACGATCCAGCGGGTGGTGGACAAGTTCATCCGCGAGCTGTCCGTGCAGCTGGCCGAGAAGCAGGTCACGCTGGTGGTGGACGGTGACGCCCGGCACTGGATCGGCGAGAAGGGCTACGATCCCCAGATGGGCGCCCGCCCCATGGCCCGCGTCATCCAGCAGCACATCAAAAAGCCCCTGGCCGAGCAACTGCTGTTCGGCGACCTGACGGGAGGCGGCGAGGCCGAGGTCACCGTCGAGAATGGCGAGCTCGCCATCCGGGTACGGGAGAGGGATACGGAAGGCGTGTAATCCCGCACGCCCTGGCCTGCAGCGCCCGGAGCCCGTGCCCCGCCGGTGCGGCGGCCTGCCGGCTCCGGGCGCTGGGCAGCAGGGCAGGCTGCTCAGCTAAGCGCATGCGCGCATGCTGCCGCCTAGCGCTCGCGGTAGACGATACGGCCCTTGCTCAGGTCGTACGGCGTCAGCTCCACCGTGACCTTGTCGCCGGTGAGGATGCGGATATAGTGCTTGCGCATCTTGCCGGAGATGTGCGCGGTCACGATGTGGCCGTTCTCCAGCTCCACGCGAAACATCGTATTGGGCAGGGTGTCGGTAATCACCCCCTGCATCCGGATGGAGTCTTCCTTCGCCATGCGCCTCTCTGATCCGTGATCGCTTGCCGAGTCAGTGTACGGGTCCCGTATAGGCTCCTGGGACCTTCCGGAGGCGTGAACTATACCGAGGAGCGCCGCCGGCAGCAAGCGTGGCCAGCCGGTCACCCGACCTCGTGCCACTGCCGCCCGTCGTAGACCTCATGGGGCCGGAAGCCGGCCTTGTACGCCATGGCCGGAGCGTCGGGGATCCAGTAGCCCAGGTAGAGGTGCCGTGCGCCGAGACGCCGGGCCTCGCTGATCTGCCAGAGCACGGCCAGGTTCCCGAGGCCGCGGCGCTCCGCGTTCGGCTCGTAGAAGGTGTAGACCGCGGACAGGGCCCCGGGCAGGATGTCGGTGACCGCTACCGCCAGCAGCGGGCCTTCCGGCGCGGTCCGGAACTCGTAGAGTAGGGTGGTGGCGCACCAGGGGGCCGTGAAGAAGCCCTGCGCCTCGTCGGCGTCCGGATCTGCCATGGTGCTGCCGGGGTGGCGGTGGTCCAGGTAGCGCTGGTAGAGATCCAGGTGCTCCGAGGTAAGGGCCGGGCGGCGCGGCGTGACGTGGAGGTCGGCGTTGTCGCGCTGGCAGCGCCGGTGCCGGCGCCGCGGGCGGAAGTGCTCGACCGGCAGGCGCAGGGACTGGCAGGCGCTGCAGGCGGGGCAGGCCGGCCGGTAGACGTACGGCCCGCTGCGTCGAAACCCCTGCTCGAGCAGTAGCCGATAGCGCGTCTCGCTCAGCGGCGTTGTCGGCGCCAGGAACTCGAGCCGCGCGGTCCGGCCGCTGACGTAGGCGCACTCGTGGCACCCCGTGCGCAGCAGCGGCACCTGCCTACGCCCCTGGGTCACGCGGCCGCCTCCCGGTGCTTGCGGTGCTCCGCCAGCGGGCTCAGGCCGCTGTCCAGACGCCAGGGCCCGGGTCGGTGGGGGGCCTGCAGGGCGGCCTCGAGCCGGTGCAGGTACTCGCTGCGGGGGATCTCACGCACGCCCAGGCGCTCCAGGTGCGGGTTGCTCATCTGGCAGTCGAAGAGGTGGAACCCCCAGCGCCAGAGCTGCCCGGTCAGCCAGGTCAGCCCGATCTTGGAGGCGTCCTCGACCCGGCTGAACATCGACTCCCCGAAGAAGGCGCCGTGCAGGGCGACGCCGTAGACGCCGCCGACCAGCTCGTCCTCGAGCCAGACCTCCGCGGAGTGCGCACACCCGCGGTGGTGGAGCTCGGTATAGGCGTCCATCATCTCCCGGGTGATCCAGGTCCCGTCCTGGCCCGGGCGCGGCGCCGCGCAGCCGGCGACGACCGCCTCGAACTCCGCATCCAGCGTTACGGTCAGTTGGCCCCGGTTCAGGCGCCGCCGGAGGCTGCGGCTGATATGGAAGCCACCCGGGAGGAAGAGGCCCCGCGGGTCGGGGCTCCACCACAGGATCGGCTGCCCCTCGCCGTACCAGGGGAAGATGCCGTTGCGATAGGCCGTGATGAGCCGTTCCGGGGAGAGGTCACCGCCTACGGCCAGCAAGCCGTTGGGATCGGTCATGGCCTCTTCCGCCGCGGGGAACGGCTCCTCGGGGGCGCGCTCGTTGAGCCAGCGTAGCCGTCGCATCGCTGCGGCTGCCCTCTTGCTCGGTCCAGATACCTGGGACTGGGGGCGTCAGGCCCCATCATACCGCTTGGCTGCCAGCGCGTGCAGGCGTCTGCCGCTGCGCGGCGGCTTGCCGCTGTCGCGGTGGTCACTGACAATAGTGGATCGATCCCTGACGAGGTGCGACGGCTGTGGCGAAGACAGAGGAAGACACGGGCGAAGAGCCCTTCCTAGGCCACCAGCTGCAGCGCCGGCTGCGCGAGGCGGTGATGGTCGTCCTCGGGGGGGTTGCGGTGTTCATGCTCCTGGCGCTGTGGAGCTACGACGCCGCCGATCCGGGGTGGAGCCGTGTCAGCGCTGTCGCCGAGGTGGAGAATGTCGGCGGTGTCGCCGGCGCCTGGTTCGCCGAGCTGGCCTTGCTGCTGTTCGGCTATCTCGCCTACCTGGTGCCCCTGTTCATGGGGTGGGCCACCTACCGGCTCTTCCGCGTGCTCGACGAGCCGGCCTTCGACCCGCTGGCGCTGCTCGTCCGGGCCGTGGGGCTGCTCCTCGCCCTGCTCTCCGGTGCGGCCCTGGCCACGCTCCACTTCCGTGGCGCAGGCCTGCCCCTCGGCGCCGGTGGACTCGTCGGCGACCTCAGCGCCGGCCAGCTGTACAGCTGGCTGGGCTTCGTCGGGGCGTCCCTGATAGCGGCGGCGCTGTTCCTGGCCGCCCTCACGCTGGCTACCGGCTTCTCCTGGCTGGCGTTGACGGAGCGGGTAGGGCGCTGGACGTTGGCGCTGTACGCCTACCTGCGGCAGCGTCTCGGCCGCTCCCTCCTGGATCGGCTGGCCGCACGGGGACAGGCTGTGCGGGCGCGTCTCCAGGCGCCCCGTCCCGGCGGTATCCCCCGTGACGAGCCGCAGGAGACGCCGCGCATCGCGCCGCCGGCGGCTGGCGGTGGTGACGGCGGGGTGGAGCGAGGTGAGGCCGTGCGCCAGGCCGTCCAGCCCCTGCCCGCCGGCGACAGCGGGGGAGCCGGTACCGGGCCGGATGCGGCGCTCGAGCCGGCATCGCCGACGGAGCCGGCAGCCGAGAAGCCGCGCCGCAAGCCGAGGAAGCCGGGCGGTAAGCGCGGCCGGTCCGTACCGAGCTCTCCCATCCCCCCCCTAGACCTGCTCGAGGAGCCCCCGGGCGACCAGGGGGGGTATAGCGCCGAGACGCTCAGCGCCATGTCGCGGCAGCTTGAGGAGCGCTTGCGCGAGTTCGGCGTCCAGGTCCAGGTGGAGACCGTGCAGCCCGGACCGGTCATCACCCGGTTCGAGGTCCTGCCGGCCGCCGGCGTGAAGGTCAGCCAGATCTCCAATCTCGCCAAGGACCTGGCGCGAGCCATGTCCGTGCGCTCGGTACGGGTCGTGGAGGTCATCCCCGGCAAGTCGACCGTGGGCCTGGAGATCCCCAACGAGCAGCGCGACGTCATCGCCCTGTCGGAGCTGATCCGGTCCCAGGACTACGTGCGCTCGAGGTCGCCGCTGACTGTGGCCCTGGGGAAGGATATCGGCGGCAACCCGGTGACCGCGGACCTGGCCAAGATGCCCCACCTGCTGGTGGCCGGCACCACCGGCTCCGGCAAGTCGGTGGGGATCAACGCCATGATCCTGTCCCTGCTCTACCGGAACACGCCGGACCGGACACGGCTGATCATGGTCGATCCCAAGATGCTGGAGCTGTCGGTCTACGACGGCATCCCGCACCTGCTCGCGCCGGTGGTCACGGACATGAACGACGCCGCCAACGCCCTGCGCTGGTGCGTCGCCGAGATGGAGCGCCGCTACCGGCTCATGGCCGCGCTCGGCGTACGCAACGTCGACGGCTTCAACGAGCGGGTGCGCGCCGCGCGCGAGGCCGGTGAGCCGCTGCGCGACCCGCTGTTCGACGCCAACGACCCCAACATGCAGACCCTCGACGGGGAGGTGCCCCAGGCGCCCGAGCTCGAGGAGCTGCCGTACATCGTGGTGGTGGTCGACGAGCTCGCTGACATGATGATGATCGTCGGCAAGAAGGTCGAGGAGCTCATCGCGCGCCTGGCGCAAAAGGCGCGCGCCGCTGGCATCCACCTGATTCTCGCCACGCAGCGGCCCTCGGTGGACGTGATCACCGGCCTGATCAAGGCCAATATCCCGACCCGCATCGGCTTCCAGGTCTCCTCCAAGGTGGACTCGCGGACCATCCTCGACCAGCAGGGGGCCGAGGCCCTGCTCGGCTACGGCGACATGCTCTACGTACCGCCGGGCAGCGGTGTCCCGCAGCGTGCCCACGGCGCCTTTGTCACCGATGAGGAGGTCCATCGCGTGGTGGAGCACCTCAAGTCGGTGGCCGAGCCGGAGTACGTGGACGAGGTCCTCCAGGATACCAGCGACTCGGCACCCCTCCCCGGTGTGCCGGGCGAGGGCGGCAGCAACGGCGGAGGCAGTGGGGAGAGCGATCCGCTCTACGACGACGCTGTACGCGTGGTCACCGAGACGCGCAAGGCGTCCATCTCCGGGGTGCAGCGGCGGCTGAAGATCGGCTACAACCGTGCGGCGCGGTTGGTGGAGGAGATGGAGTCCGCCGGCGTGGTCGGCCCGCTGCAGTCCAACGGCAGCCGCGAGGTCCTCGCCCCGCCACCGCCGGAGGCAGGCGATGGCTGACCCGCGCCGCTAGCGCCTCCGCACCCGCTACGGCGCGCCCCGCGCGCCCCGTACGCCGGCGGCATCGCCGCCGCTGCGACGGGTACGGTCCAGGCGTCCATGCGCGAGTCGTTGCGCCTCGGCGAGGCCCATGCCGATCTCCCGTGGCGCGCGGCAGGCGGGCCCGGGACGGACGTGACGATCTGCCTGCGCCAACGGTATCCTATAACAACGCTATCCAGAGCGCTTGGTTTCCCAATAAGAGGCAGCAATCACCATGCCGCGAGCAGCACCCCGTGCGGCCCTGGCCGCCGTAACTGTCCCCGTTGTCGCCCTAGCTGCCGGCGCCGTGCAGGCCGGGCAGCTCGAGGCGCTAGAGGCGTACTACCAGCAGGTCGAGACCGTCGAGGGCGAGTTCGAGCAGCGGACCGTCGAGGACAGCGGTGAGGTGGTAGCGCAGTCCAGCGGTGAGTTCGCCATCCATCGCCCCGATCGCTTCCACTGGTCCTACGAGGGTGCGTTCGTCCAGGAGATCGTCGCCGACGGCGAGCGGCTGTGGGTCTACGACGTGGGGCTCGATCAGGTCACCGTCCGCGATCAGGACCGGGCCCTGGGCACCGCGCCGGCGCAGCTGCTGGCCGGGGACTACAGCGAGCTCTCGGAGGCCTTCGAGATCGAGGCTACCGACGATTTCGTCCGGCTGACCCCGCGCGACGGGGGGCAGGCTTTCGACGAGGCCCGCCTGACCATGACCGAGGGCCGGCCCGAGTCCCTGGAGATCCATGACGCCCTGGGGCAGGTGACCCGCGTAGCGCTCAGCGACGTGCAGCTTGATGCCGATCTGGACGCGGAGCGCTTCGAGTTCGAGCCGCCGGAGGGGGTGGATATCTACGAGGCCGATCCGCGAGAGGGCGGCCAGTGACAGCAGCGGTGGGTGCGCCCCTGGGCGAGCGCATGCGCCCGCGCAGCATCGATGAGATGGCCGGGCAGGGGCACCTGCTCGATCCGGGGCGGGCACTCGCCGAGAGCGTGGCCGCCGGGCGCCCCCACTCCATGATCCTGTGGGGGCCGCCGGGCAGCGGCAAGACCACCCTGGCGCGCCTGGTAGCCGACCACGCGCAGGCGCGCCTGCTGACCCTCTCGGCGGTGGCTGCCGGGGTGAAAGAGATCCGCGCCGCCATGGCCGAGGCCAGCGAGCGCTGGCAGGCGGGGTGGCTTACGGTGCTGTTCATCGACGAGGTGCACCGCTTCAACAAGGCGCAGCAGGACGCTTTCCTGCCCTACGTCGAGGACGGCACCGTCGTCCTCGTCGGCGCCACCACGGAGAATCCGTCCTTCGAGCTGAACAAGGCGCTGCTCTCCCGGGCGCGGGTCTACAGGCTCCGCGCCCTGGATGAGGAGGCCCTGGGCGCCCTGCTCGATCGGGCCCTGGCAGATGCCGAGCGCGGGCTGGGCGGTCTCGGGCTAACCGTTAGCGACGAGGGGCGAGCCCTGCTGCTGCGCGCTGCTGACGGCGATGCGCGGCGGCTGCTCTCGGCGCTGGAGATCGCGGCGGATCTGGCCGGGGGTCGGGTCATCGACGCCGATACGGTCGCCGAGGCGGTGACCGGCGGAGCCCGGCGCTTCGACAAGGGCGGCGACGACTTCTACGATCAGATATCGGCGCTGCACAAGGCCATCCGCGGCTCGGACCCGGATGCCACGCTGTACTGGCTGGCGCGGATGCTCGACGGCGGCTGCGAGCCGCTCTACATCGCCCGGCGGCTGATCCGTGTCGCCTCGGAGGATATCGGCAACGCCGATCCCCGGGCCCTGCAGGTCGCGACCAGCGCCGCCGAGGCCTACGAGCGGCTGGGCTCGCCCGAGGGCGATCTGGTGCTGGCCCAGGCCGCTGCCTACGAGGCCTCGGCACCCAAGAGCAACCGCGTCTACACGGCCTGGCAGGCGGCCGAGCGGGACGTCCAGCACCACGGCTCGCTCGAGGTGCCCCTGCACCTGCGCAATGCGCCGACGGGCATGATGCAGGCGCAAGGCTTCGGTAGCGGCTATCGCTACCCCCACGACGAGCCGGAGGCCTACGCCGCCGGCGTCCAGTACATGCCGGATGCCCTGGTGGGCACCCGCTACTACGAGCCCAGCGATCGGGGCCTGGAGCAACGGATCGCCGAGCGCCTCAGGCGGCTCCGGGCACGGGAGCGCTGAGGCCGCGGCTCGGTGCCGCCTCGGCCCGGGGCGCGACCATCGCTTGCTGGGCGTTCGTTTCGCAAGCGAAGGAGCTTACGACCCCTATGATCGATCCCAAGCTGCTGCGCCAAGATCCCGAGGGCGTCGCTGCCAATCTGGCGCGGCGCGGTGTCGAGTTCGATGCCGCTGCCTACCGGGAGCTGGATGCCCGCCGCCGCGAGCTGCAGCAGCAGACGCAGGAGCTGCAGAGCGAGCGCAACCGCCGCTCCAAGGAGATCGGTGCGGCCAAGCGGCGCGGCGAGGATATCGAGCCGCTCAAGGCCGAGGTCAGCGATCTCGGTGACCGGCTCGGCGAGGCCGAGCAGGCCCTCGCCGCTGTGCAGGAGGAGCTGGAGCAGTGGCACCTGAGCCTGCCGAACCTGCTCGACGGCGAGGTCCCCGACGGCGAGGACGAGGCAGATAATGCCGAGCTGCGCCAGTGGGGCGGTATCCCGGCGCTCGACTTCAAGCCCCGGGACCACGTCGAGCTGGGCGAGCTCATGGGCGGTATGGGCTTCGAGGCCGCCGCACGTATCGCCGGCAGCCGCTTCGTCACCCTTCGCGGTGAGCTCGCCCGCCTGCACCGGGCGTTGACGCAGTTCATGCTCGATCTCCACACCGGTGAGCACGGCTACGAGGAGGCCTACGTCCCGTATTTGGTCAATGCCCGCTCCCTGACCGGGACCGGGCAGCTGCCCAAGTTCGAGGCGGACCTGTTCAAGGTCGACCACGACCCGCCCTTCTATCTCGCGCCTACGGGCGAGGTCCCGGTGACCAACCTGGTCCAGGACTGCATCGTCGAGGATGCGGAGCTGCCGCTGCGCCTCGTCTGCCATACGCCGTGCTTCCGCTCGGAGGCGGGCAGCTACGGGAAGGACACACGCGGCATGATCCGCCAGCACCAGTTCGAGAAGGTGGAGCTGGTCCAGGTCACCCGGCCCCACGAGTCCTGGGACGCCCTCGAGGCGCTTACCGGCCACGCCGAGACGGTGCTGCGCCGCCTGGCGCTGCCCTACCGGGTGGTCTCCCTATGCAGCGGCGATATCGGCTTCTCCGCGGCGCGCACCTACGACCTGGAGGTCTGGCTGCCGGCCCAGGAGCGCTACCGCGAGATCTCCTCGTGCTCCAACTTCACCGATTTCCAGGCACGCCGCATGCAGGCGCGCTGGCGTAACCCGGAGACCGGCAAGCCCGAGCCGGCCCACACCCTCAACGGCTCCGGCCTGGCTGTTGGGCGCTGCCTGGTCGCTATCCTGGAGAACTACCAGGAGGCCGACGGCCGGGTGCAGGTCCCGGAGGCCCTGGTGCCGTACATGGGCGGCAAGCGCGTCCTGGGCGCATAGAGAGGAGGGGAGGCCTGTGGTGCACTCGGCCCGGAATCCGCTAGCGGGTATCCGCTATTTCCTGCGGGGCTTCCGTCTAGCGCTCGCCCCCGGGGTCAAGCGCTACGTCGTGATGCCGCTACTCATCAACGCGGTGCTCTTCGCCGGCGCCCTGGCCGCTGGCGCGATGGGGGTGCAGCAGCTCGTCGCCTGGCTGCAGGCGACGGTGCCAGGATGGCTGGACTGGCTGGCGTGGCTGCTCTGGCCCCTCTACATCGTGGCCGGGCTGCTCGTCGTCTTCTACACGGCCAGCCTGCTCGCCAACCTGATCGCGGGGCCCTTCATGGAGCCGCTCGCCGCGGCGGTCGAGCGCCACCTCCGCGGCGGCGGGCCGCCGCAGCAGGCGGCCAACCCCCTGCGCACGCTGGCGGAGATACCGGCGGCGGTGGGCACGGAGCTCTACAAGCTCGTCTACTTCATCACCCGGGCCCTGCCGCTGCTCGTGCTCTCCGCGATCCCCGGCGTCAATGCCGTGGCGCCGCTACTGTGGCTGCTCTTCGGGGCGTGGATGCTGGCCCGGGAGTACCTCGACCCGCCACTGGCCAGCCGCGGCCTGGGCTTCCGGCAGCAGGGCGCGGTGCTCCGCCGCTACCGCCCCGGTGCCCTGGGCTTCGGTGCCGCGGCCACGGTGGCCAATACGGTCCCCGTCCTCAACTTCCTGATCCTGCCCGTGGCCACCGCTGGCGGCACGGCCATGGTCGTGGAGGGCATGGACGGGACGGCCGAGGCCGCCTGAGGCCCTCGAGGCCGCCCTCCGCTCAGGGGCCCTCGGGGCCCGTTGAGGGTGGTATGCCGATCCGATAAGTACGGCTTTGCCTGCTAGCAAAAAGGATTTGTTTTTCTTTTTCTTTGCGCCCTTTAGAGTGTCGACCCACCAAAGCTAGGGGCGCTCTGGCACACGGCGGCATGCAGCGAGCCTGCGCTCCCGACGAGACTCCACGAAGTCCCTGAAAAGGAGAGACGGATCGATCATGAGTCAGGTCAATCGCTATACCGACTTCAGCCTCCAGGAGGATGCGCTCATCGACGGGGGGGAGCACGTCCTGTGCGCCTACATCATCAGGCCCAAGTCGGGCCAAGATGCGACCGAGGTCGCGGCGCACTTCGCCGCCGAGTCCTCCACCGGGACGAACGTCGAGGTCTCGACGACCGACGACTTCACCCGCGGGATCGACGCGCTCGTCTACGAGGTCAACGACATCGGCCAGGGCGACCACGAGGTGAAGATCGCCTACCCGGTCGTGCTCTTCGACCGCAACATCAAGGACGGCCGCGCCCTGATCGCCTCCTTCATCACCCTCGCCATCGGCAATAACCAGGGCATGGGCGATGTCGAGTACGCCAAGCTCCACGACTTCTACGTCCCGCCGAAGTACCTCAGGCTCTTCGACGGCCCGTCCAAGAACATCACGGACATGTGGCGCGTCCTCGACCGCGATATGGACAACGGCGGCATGATCGTAGGCACGATCATCAAGCCCAAGCTCGGGCTGCGGCCGCAGCCGTTCGCGGACGCCTGCTACGACTTCTGGCTCGGCGGCGACTTCATCAAGAACGACGAGCCGCAAGGCAACCAGGTCTTCTCGCCCATGCGCGAGACGATCCCGCGCATCGTCGACGCCATGCGCCGTGCCCAGGACGAGACCGGTGAGCCGAAGCTCTTCTCCGCCAATATCACGGCGGACGACCCCGAGGAGATGATCGCGCGCGGCGAGTTCATCCTCGAGCAGTTCGGCGATCTCGCCGATCACGTGGCCTTCCTCGTCGACGGCTACGCTGCCGGGCCTGCCGCCGTGACCACGGCCCGCCGCAACTTCCCCGATCAGTTCCTGCACTTCCACCGTGCGGGCCACGGCGCTGTGACCAGCCCGCAGTCCCAGCGCGGCTACACGGCCTTCTGCCTGTCCAAGATGGCCCGGCTGCAGGGCGCCTCGGGCATCCACACGGGGACGATGGGCTTCGGCAAGATGGAGGGCGATCCGGCCGACAAGCGCATCGCCTACATGCTCGAGCGCAACGAGGCCGACGGGCCGTACTATCGGCAGGACTGGAAGCGCATGCCGTCGACCACGCCGATCATCTCCGGCGGCATGAACGCCCTGCGCCTGCCGGCGTTCTTCGACAACCTGGGCCACTCCAACATCATCCAGACCTCCGGCGGCGGCGCCTTCGGCCACAAGGACGGC
>Ga0207714_1001409_pt1 | contig 15436 bp, 28 predicted proteins | sample PonA232FremontCA_2_FD_187270 | JGI IMG/M metagenome (GOLD analysis project Ga0207714, IMG submission 187270) | Marine sediment microbial community from Fremont, CA, USA - Pond A23 Sediment 2 (SPAdes) | ecosystem: Environmental > Aquatic > Marine > Unclassified | place: USA: Fremont, California... | reverse complement strand
TGCAGCAGCGAGACTTCGCGCTCCTTCCACTGTTCATAGGTCCGAAGATACTGATGCACGTTGCCCATGAGAGCCTGGGCACACACCCAGAGAGCTTCGTCAGGGCTCAGCATGGGCTGGAACCGGTCATCGACTATAACCGTCCAGAATCCGGAGTGGGTTTGGATCATTTCGAGGTGCATGGCCAGGGCTCCTATTAACCGCTGTCGAGGACATCGAGCGCGTCATAGAGGCGGGAGGTTGCTGCGTTGGCGATCTTCCGCCTCCTCTCTACCTCGTTTTGTATATTGGAGATCTCTGGTGAGCTGTGGACCTCCTGGGAGCCAAAGACCTCTGCAATGTGGCTTTCGACTTCCTCAAAGGCAGCCGCCCTTGCGGCGTGGTAGGAGCGCACTGACTGGAGGAATTGGATGCAGTCATCCAGGCAGTCCACCACATCGGAGTTCATCATAGCGCTTCTGTTCATGGCACTATTCCCTTTGATTAAGGGCCGGGGCGAACCCGGCCCTGTTGTTGTTACGCAATGATCGAGACGCCGTGGCCTTCAGGCAGCATCTCATCGAGGCGCTGCTCCAGGCAGGCCGCAACGGACTCGATGGCACGCACCTTCCAGCTGTTCCCATCCGCGGGGATCAAGGCGCATGTGGGCCCCTTGCGCATCCGGAACACGAATTCCCGCATGGGCTGGCACTCGACCTCGGGGAAGGTGCAGAAGGGGGCGAGGGTGACGGGATTGGGGCAATTCACGTTTTCGACCCTGGCCACGCCGGTCTTGGCCGTAACCTGCTGAGTGATCCCATCGTCCTTGGTGGTGATGGAGTTCTCTTCCACCAGGTTCCCAACGATCTGCAGAATGGTGTCTCGGTCCCTGCTGTCCTCGAAGCAGGCCTTGAGGTAGGGCAGGAACTCCTCCACGTCCATATACTGGCCGAAGCTGTGCCTGGGGAGGTCGGCTAAGACCTCCATATATACGTGGCGCTGCATGTAAGTGTTGTCGAGGGGGCCAAGGATTCTGACGCACTCCGGGCTGACAACATGAATTGCCATCCGAGGGATGGCCAGCTTGTCCTTGTTGTGTTGAAGATAGGTCACGGCTGCATCCAGGGTGTGAGCAACCAGGGTGTTTGGCGAAGGCGGATTCTGCTTGTGCAGGGGCTTGTCGGTGTAGGTGATTCCATCGAGGGTGACCTTGTTCGCTGGGGCCAACCCCACGAGATACTGGAGTGCTTCTCTGATCATCAGCCTTTCTCCTTCTTGGGCATTTCACGAATATTGTCCCTCTCCACCCCGGGCAGCTCCTGCTGTCCCGGTGCAGCGCCGGGGCGCAGCTCAGACGCCGAGACCTTCCCGTTCTGGTCCCGATCCACCAGGATGTTGGTGTTCTGGGCCTGCACAGCGGCCAGGGTGGATTTGGCCTGGTAGCTCAGGTCACAGAAGTTGCGGTTCTCATCGGTCTTGATCTTGATCTCCAGCGTGACCTTGCGCTCCTTCTTGGCTTCAGTGTTCGGGTCCAGGATGTTCTCCAGGACCCGGTGAAGCTCGTGGTTCACCATCTCCACGGCTCCTCCTCCACCGAGGGTCTCAAGGTTCAAGTTTTGGGATTCCATCTTCATTCTCCTTGTTTAGGGTTGTCACTGCTCGGCACTATATATTCTATGGGCAGGCAATAGCAGTTGTTGTGCTTGTAGGGCTGGATGGCCCACTTGGACACGTCGTCATACCTGAAGGTCCAGATATAGGCCTTTTGTCCTGGCACAACCTTGAGAAAAGCATAGATCTTTGCCTTCGCTCTCTGGTGCTGATCCTCGCGCACAAGCAAATCAGAACCATCATGACGAATGGTTTTGACATCTACTGCTATCCCCTCCACCTTCACGTCATAGCTCGAGATAGGCCCGGAGGAGAGCAGAAGGGGTGTTTCATGCTCTATGCCGTGTATGAACAGGTGATGGAAAAAAACAAGCTCCCCTCTCGCGCCGGTGATATTCACGTTCTCGGTGTTTTTGTCTTTGTCCCTCTGATGGATGGGGTCTTTCTGTTTGATCTTGGCAGTATATAGGTCCCTCAGCTTGCCCAGATATATGGCACATTCATCGATGTATTGAGGGTAGGTGATTATTGCCCTACCCCTCGGAACGCGCCCTTCTTCCTCTGGGTGTGCCATCCTCTCGCTCCTTGGTTGGAGTCATCACTGTTTCCGGGACGAGCCCGGAGTCTTCCTGGCTATCAGTCGCATCCCAAAGCGCATCCTGGATGGCAGCTGACAACCAGCTACCGTCCACGACTTCGCCGTCGTCTGCCTTGATCTCCGTGTCGGGCGCTGCTCGCGCCAGCCGATCAGCAAGAACCAGCAGCGCGGCGAACCTGTCGCGCTGCTGGTGGAGCTTTTCGCGTTTCCCTTCAGCTACTTCGGCCCGACGTTTCCAGTGGGCGACCTCATCAGGTGATATTGCCATGTTCATCTCCCCGCTGCGTAGGTTGGGACTCCAAACTCCCGCTGCACCTGCCTCACAAAATCCTGTGGCTCCGAGTTATCCCCGCTCATGTGGATCAGGTGGATCTCTTCGGTCTGGGACAGGTCGCAGGCACCCAAAAAGCGCATCACCGCCTCGATGCTCATGTGGTGCCAGAGAACCCGCTTGGCCTGAGCCTCGTGCAGTATATAGTCCCGGCGATTCTCCAGGAGCAGCTCCCTGGAGTGATTCGCCTCGATCAGGAAATGGGTCACTCCATGGAAGCGATACATGGAGTATCTGGAGTCGGTCAGGAACAAGATTTTATTAACCTGATCGGTTAATAAAAATCCGACTGGTTCCGCAGCGTCGTGGACCGCTTCAAAGGGCATGACCGTCCAGGGCCCTATTTGTGTCTGGTGTCGGGCCTTCACCCGTATGAGTCGATGCCCCCTTGGGAGCTGGAGTTTCCCCGCCGTGCCCTCGGTCATATACACGTCCACGCCGGCCCACATGAGATCGGAGGCAGCCTTGGCGTGGTCTCCGTGCTCATGTGAGATCAGGGCCCCGTCCAGGGAGTGGAGCTGAAACCCGCTTGCCTCGCGCAGCTTCTGAATTGATATCCCGGCCTCTAGGAGCAGCTTGGATTCGCCATTGTCGATGATGTAGGCGTTGCCAGTGCTCCCGGAGGCCAGGGTCATTATTTCAAGGTTGTGTTCCATATCAGTGCCAGTAAAACACAATCGGGATATTCGCCGGGATTGCTTGGATGAACTCTATCGCCCTCAGATTCCAGCCCGGAAGGTCGATGTGCTCTTTGATCGAGTCCTTGAAGGCTGGGGACGTTGTGTAAGTCAGCCCTGCTCCGTAGCCGTCCTCACGGACAGTGACACGCCCGCTCTCGGCATTGAAAGTCAGGGCATCCATGGGGGCAAACTTCGCTATGTTGATCAACGGCGCTCCTGTAAGCCCCAGTGCCTTGAACAGGCTTTCATCTCGATCCATCAGAAACTTGCTCGTTCCAAGGATCTCTCTTCCCATCGTGATTTGGCCGAAGTAGATCGTCAGATCAAATCCCATGCCTCGCCTCTATGGGGGCCGGGACGGACCCGGCCCCTTCGCTACTCTGTTGCTAGAACGGGGGTTCATCGTCATCTTCGGGGCCAGGATCGCCGGCGACCTCCCCGGTCCCTGCCTCCTGCGGCTGGGGCTCAGCCTCTGGCTCCGGAGGCGGGGGCGGGACCTGGCTCTTCTCCTCGCCCTCCTGCTTGGGGGCCTTGTCCGGATGATCATCTGCCGGGCTTTCCTGGGCCCCGTCCACAGCTTCATCAGGGGGCGATTCGCCGCTTGGGCCGGTGCGCGGCCCCTCGGCCTCCGCAGCAGGGTAGACCTGGGTTTCATCCTTCCCTTCGTCCGGATCAGGGGTCTGCTGCTGGGAGATGGACTCATTGGGGGAGACATCCAGGACTTGTGCGTTGGCGTGCTCCTCCTCCTCGGACTTGACGATCTCCTGGGTCTCCTCCGTGCTGTCCACGGCCTCCATGAGATAGGCGTCGTCGCTGGAATTGATGATGGGCTTGCAGCACCTGCGGATAACGGTTCTCTTCGCCATCTCGCCGGGCTGCTGGGCGTGGTTGGAGTGGGGTTTCAGGTTCCCTTTGTCGTCGAAGGGATTGGTCTTGGACTTCTTCCAGGCGCTGTGGATCTCCTGGAGAGACATGATCTCCGTTTTGAGAGGATCTCCCCTCCTGTCCACCAGGATACAGTATGCGCCTGCGAGGGCACCCCTGTCGTTCAGGCCACCCGGCTTGTGATATTCGACAACCTTCCTCCCGTATTGGATGGACCAGCTGAAGTCGTCCTTATCGAAGATCGGCTGGGCAATCACGTCTGCGATCCTCGGGTCCACTCGCTGCGCGATGGCGATATCGCCAAAGTAAGACCTCTGGAAGCTGAGCTGCTTTCCATAGACGATGAAATACCCCTGCTGCTTGTCCGGGTTCAAACCCTGGATCACCATGTAGCGCAGGGATCGCTCGATGGAAGCCCGCGAGCAGACCTCCAGGGCAGGGTTATGGTTCTTGTCCTCGGTCTCCTGGATCACGTTGTAGGCCGCGGTGAGAGCGTTGTGCGCGTGGTAATTCTTGGGCAGCTGGAGGAGGCCTTCATCCTGCTTCTGCTGTACCCAATTCGCCACCTTGGTTACCGGATGCTCCTGCTGCTGGGCCGGCGCGGCCCCTTTCTGCTGTGCAGCGGGGGCCTGTTGTCCTTGCTGACTCTTAGCCATGCAACATCTCCTTGTCTTATGTTTCTGCTGTTTCGACCTTCAGCCTGGCCATGCCTGGTGTAGCCACCAGGGATACGAGTTGGTGGGGGAACTCGACCTCATGGGTGAGGCCTTCCTTGTCATCCAGGAACAAGGGCATCCAGATACCGTAGAACTCGGCCAGGGTCCTGTTGATATCCAGGCTGACCAGGATACGAGAGCCCTTGTTGAGTCCCGTGCTGAAGGGTACACCCTTGAACAGGATCTCACAGTCCGGGGCGACGCCACCATTCAATTTCCGCTCGAACAGCCTGAAGCGAGTCAAGCGAAACATGGAGTTGATCTTCTGCTCCAGGAGCGAGGCCCTCTGCTCGTCATAGCGGTCCAAGATGTAGAGAGACTGGCTCAGCTCCTCATGTTGCTTGTTTTTCGCCTCCTCTTCTCGCTTCAGCTCCTCGATTCGCTTTTTCGTGTCTTCAGCGGCATCGATCTTGGCCAGCTTGGCGCGTTCCTCTCCCAGGGCCCGCTCCAGCTCGGTGGTGTCAGGCGTGTCCCCACCCAGGATTTGGTCGATCTCTGTCAAGCGTTCCTCGATCTGCTCCAAGCGCTGATCATGACCTTCGGGCAGGAAGTCCCGGTTTTGTCCGCTCCGGATCTCCTGGGCCAGCTTCTCGAGTCGGGCGGCCTCCTTTTCGTTCTCATCTACCGTCTGTTTCCAGGTCTGCTCCTCCTCGGTTTGGTCCAGCTGCTCCCGCTCTCCTTTCAGCTGGTCGAGCTTCTGCCTTGACGCCTTCCCCTTTTGGGTCAGGTCCTTGAGGGACTCGGCCTTCTCCTCGCGGGCCTGCTGAAATAGCTCCTCCTTTTCTTCGTCTTCGATGACCTTGCCACACCAGGGGCAAGAATCCTGCTCCACCTCCTGAGCGTTGACGCGTTTGTATTCGTCGCGGAGCTGCTGGTAGGTTCTCTCCTCACGCTGGATTTCCGCGTCCAGGTTTTCCCGCTTCCTCTCACGCTGCTCCAGAGACTCGGCAGCGCTTCGCTTTTCCTTGTTGAGGCGGTGGGTCTCCTCGTCGATCTGCTCCAGCTGCTGGGATCTCTTGTTTCGCTCCTCCTCCCGGAGCCTGGACCTTTCCTCTTTCAGCTCTTCCCACTCTTTCTGGACCTCTGGATCTTCCCCACCCGCCTGCTTCATCTTGTTGATCCGGTCCTGATACTCCTCGATGCTTTGGGCGGTGGTGTCGCGGGACAGGTTGTGGACCTCAGAGATGGAGGACTCCAGCTCGCGGATCTTGGGCGGGATCTCATCGCGCTCCTTCTCCACCTGCTTCTTGCGGTCGTCCAGCTCCTTCCGCTTCTTTTCCGGGTCCGCCTTCCCGAGCAGGTCCGGCAGGTCCTTGAGCGAGGAGTCGGCCTTCACAACGTCGTCCATGGAGACATCGCCGGCCATGGAGAGCAGGATGCGCCGGCGCTCCTTCCAGTGCAGGCGGGTGAAGTAATCATGGGTGAGCAGCTTCAGGGTCTCCTCTCCGGCAATCTCCTTCAGCGCGTTCTCCCACTCCTTCTTCTTGCTGATCTTTTCCCCGTCCACGTAATAGACCACAGAATGGCCGCGGAAGGTAGGCCTGGACTCCTTCCGGGACTTGCGCCACTCTTCCGAGAGCACCTTGGAATAGGTCTTCTCCCTGCCGTTCACGTCGAGACGAGCTGTGACGGAGTGCTCCAGGCCGGAGTGTGGCTGGTTGTTCTCGTCGAGAGTTTTGAGTGAGAAATCGGATTGGCCATGGCTGTTCTTGTCCGTGGTGAGCCACAACCAGGCGTCCAAGAGCGTTGTTTTCCCGGTGCCGTTTTGACCCCGGACAATAACGCTTTGTCCGTCCGGCTTCAGGGTGAAGTCCTGAAGCCCTTTGAAGTTTTGGAGCTGAAGCTCCAACAGCTTGACCTCCATGTGCCGCCCCTCCTTATTCGATCTTTTCCACATTGATCTCGAAGTAGCATTCCCCCTCGAGTGGCTCGCCGTCGGCCCGAAGGGAGACGTTCCGACTATCTGTCCCGATGAGCCTGTCGCCGTTCGAGCCGTTGCCAACGAGCTGCTTCAGCTCGGCATCGTCCCTGGCCTGGTCGATGGCATCCGCCTCATTGTCTGCCTCGACCTTCACCGTGACGGAAACAGGCACCTCAAACGTCACTTCATAGTTTGCCATCGCCTCCTCCCTTTGGGTTTACTCCCCATCGTTGGGGATCATTTCCACCTCAATCATAAGCTCCTCCGCCAGGCAATCGCCGCCGCAGGTCGTTTCGTCGTAATCGATCTTTCCCTCTTCTGCATTGTATTTTCGGATATATGCTGCCGCGACGCGCATCAGGTATTTGTGGCGAGGCTCGCCTGGTTGCTGCTCGATCATGGTTATAGCTCCTTCATCTCAGCTTCGAGCCGGCTGATCTCCTTCTCGTATGTCCGGATCGCCATATCGCGCAGGAAGGAAAGGTCCATAAGGGTTTCGGGGATGAGCGCCTCGCAATTAGGGGCTGTCTCATGCTGGAGAAGTGCCGAAACCCTCCCATCCTCCATCTTTTCGAGGTTGGCCTTTCTGTTCTCATAAGCCTTGATCATGTCATTGAGCTTCTTGGCCTTTTCCAGGTTGCTACGATCCATCTTTTCTCTCCTTGGGAGATGATCTCCGCCGTTTTTAATGCCGGTGCCCAGCGCAGCTTCACTCTTGCCCACCTCCGAGCCACACGCAGCTCGAACAGTCCCGGTCCTCCCGGGTGCAGGCCGCGCCGTCAAAGCAAATAGGGTGATCTGGCGGCAGGCTCCCGGCGCAGAAGCCGCAGATACCCTCTTCTATCCTGCGTTGGTCTGGCTCCACAGGCCAGCCACAGCTTTCGCACAGAGTAACCATAGGTAGCCCTCAGTTCTGATTCGTGAATCGCTTCACTGCTTCCTCAGAGTTCTTCTTGGCCTGTTCCTGGACCGCCTGCCGCAAAAGGTTATCCGTCGCTCGATAGACCGCCTCTGCAAGCTGAAGGCCTGCGTTGCTCGCCAACAGGACTTGCTGGGCCTGCTGCTCCTCGCCCTCTTGCTCGATTGTCCCTGCCTCTCCTTTTGCAAAGAGCATGAACTCGACGCCATACTCAGTAGCCATTTCAGAGACCTTTTCGAGGAACTCCATCTCTTTTGATTTTTTTTCGTTGCTATCGTCGGCCATAGCAAATCTCCTGGCTGTTGGGGGTTTAAGGCTTATCGTGAGGATTATATTGACACAGGGCTGAACCCATGTCAACACAAAGGTGCTAAAAGCTCTGGCTTGAAAAGAACACAAAAGTGATATAGGGTGAAAACCATGAAGATACTCAAAGAACACATGAAACGTTTTGGGCTTACTCCTACCCAGGTGTCCGAGATGTCCGGGGTCCCGCTCCGGACTGTCCACTCCCACCTCCGAGGAGAGCGGAAGGTCGGGCACCGGGCCGCCATTCGGTATAGCGAAGGGCTGGGGTTGTCTCTGGAAAAGCTCCTTGTAGAGCAGGAAAAGAAGAAATGAGTCGATATTAGCGGGGGCAAGCGCTCGGGTTCGAGTCCCGACCCCTTGGTGGGGGTGTCTATACGGGCAGCTAGCCACTGTCACGACACGCGGTTCGATTCCGCAACCCACGGTGGGACGCAAGGAGGGTGGCCCCCTCCCCCCCGCTTCATGTATCATACAAACAGCTGGTGTGCTTCGTGCCGATCCAGGCGAGTCCGCCAGGGCGAGTTCCTACCTCCCCCTGAGTCGTCAGTAGCCTGGATCTAGGGAACGAGCAAGGTCATAGTCGTCTCCTTCGAGCAGGAGGATGTGACCTGTTCTCCTGGGAAAGCCCTGGCCGGATTCGCTCCGGTCAGGGTCTTAAACATCAGAAACCATGAAAGCCGAGGAAAGGAATCACTTATGGCAAGGACAAAGAACTCTTACCTGGACCGGGCGAGTGAAAAGCGAAAGCGCTGGGATCGTGCTGATCCGGGCACCAACACCAACAGCACCGGAACCAACAGCACGACCAGCAGGAGGCAGCCTCCGGTTCCGCGGAAGGGGAATAGACAGAAACCCAGCTGACGGAGGGTTGAATGGCTGAGAGCACCTATGATTTCCTGGTTCACGTCAATTACATTACAAGCAAGTCGCTTCGTGTGAATCTGGGGACTGCAGTAGAATGGCTCCCCAAATCTCAGATTAGCTCGCCTGACATGGAGATTGAAGAAATCGAGGTAGGTGACAAGGTTACGCTCACAATTCCGGAGTGGTTAGCCATGAAGAAAGGCATACTTTGAAAGGAGGACCAAGATGCAACGTCTACTCCACCCTGATCCGGATGAGGTCCAGCGAATCCTGGCGCAACACATCTATTGCCCACATCTCGAGGCAACGATTTCCCCGCAACAATGCCGCGTGAACCAGAAGCGAGCCCAGAGCACAAGCTGGGAAGAAACCTATGACATCTTCGCGTATGGGGCTTGTCGGAGCTGCGCCGGCATAGAGCTGGAGACTCCGAAGTCCCAGGCGCGAAAAAACACGATGAAATGTAACAAGTGCGGCAGGGTGTTAAGTGTCCAAAGATTCGATCTCAACCCACAAACCCAGGAACGTTACAGATCCTGCAAACGTTGTCGCGCTCCAGAGGCCAAGGCCTTGAGGCGCTACCCCGAAACTTCACCCCTCCCTGATCTCCCTCTCGCCACCGTCACTGCGGATGCTTCCACCTTGCTGATAAATCGGCACAGCATCACCGAGTTTCAAATCAACGCCTACCCCTTTATTCAATTCCTGAAGAGCCCCCTGCGAATGAGGCTTCTGAGCCAGCGCACTCAGGGTCCTCGTGTGTGTAAACTCACCAGCAAGGGAAATACTCGGCACCCAAACTACACCGTTGCCATTGCTCGGATTGCCCGCGAGCTGGGCATCCCTGCGCATGAAGTCTTCGCGCTCAAGGCCCGCAAAGACGGGACGATTCTTCTCAGCGCTGTATAATCGAGGGCCGACAGGTTATTTATGGACGGCTGGATCAAGCTCTGGCGAAAACTCCTGCGCTCCGACATGTACAAGTCGCTCTCGAGTGAGCAGCGGGATGTCATGTTCGCGTGTCTCCTACTCGCCAGCCACAACGGAAACACCTGGGAGTGGAACGGGCAGGCTTATACTTGCGACCCGGGAGAGTTTATCACCTCGCTCGAAAGCCTGAACGAGGTTACCGCCAAAAACGTTTCTATCCAGAACATTAGGACCGCATTAAATAAATTAAAAAAGTGGCAATTTTTAACATACGAATCAACAAAGAGTGGGCGCAAGATATCCATAATAAATTGGGACACTTATCAGGGAGATCAACAAACCAGTCAACAAAGTTATCAACAAAGACCTAACAAAGAGCTAACAACTATCAAGAAGGGGGAGAATGTACAAGAAGAAGAGTACTCTCCCTCTTACGAGGGAGAGCCTACCACATCTTCCGATGAGGTAGTCCTCTCCTCGCCCTCCTCGAATGGCTCCGCCCCGCTCCAGAAGATAGCGAGCTTCTGGAATGAGGCCCTGGAAGCATATAACTCGGCACTCCCTCGCCTGAAGAAGATTCAGCAGAACACCCAGAGACACAAGCATATCCGGGCGCGGTGGAAGGAGAACCCGGATCTCGAGACGTGGAAGACCGTGATCCGGAAAGTGGCAGCTTCTGACTTCCTGAATGGCAGGATCACAAAGTTTCGAGCGGACTTCGACTGGGTGGTAAAGAGCCCGGACAACTTCAACAAAGCGCTGGAGGGCAAGTATGACAACAGAACGTCTCCGGGTCGTGATCCCGACGAGCCGATAACATGAGATGTCGGCATATCGCTGTCCCAGTTACGCTGTGCGTCATTCAGGGGTCTCTCTCCGAGCCCAGGTCGCATTGCGGTCTGAAGAAGACACAGCAAACCACAGAAGGGCAATATGGAATTCTTCAGCGACTATGATATATACATCCCGGATGGAGCGACGGATGAGGTCAGGGTGCGATGTCCGAGATGCACCCCCAGTCGCAAAGCTCATCACCAGAACGAGAAGGATCTCGCCGTCAATGTCAATGCCGGCACCTGGTATTGCCACCATTGCGGCTGGGCTGACGGCCTGAAGGACGAAGAGAGCCCCAAGCCCAATAGGTCCAAGCCGAAACAGTCCAAGGAGCCAGAGCAGCCCAAGGAACCAGAACAGCCCACCTATCAGAGGCCCTCCTACGACCCCGGGGCCCTCCCGGAAAAACTGATCAAATACTTCAATGACCGGGGGATCTCCCGCGAGACCCTGGAAAAAGCAAACATCGGATACGAGCCGCCCAAGGCGAAGCGGTATGGAGCCATGATGTTCCCCAGGTATAAAGACGGGGAAGTAGTGGCAATCAAGTATCGAACCCACGACAAGCGCATGTGGCAGTCAAAATCTCCGGAGCCGTGCTTCTTCAACCACGACATGGCCCTGAAGAGCGGCGACGACACGCTGATCATCGTCGAGGGGGAGGTCGACGCGCTGTCCTGGATCGAGGCTGGATTCCGGAATGTTGCGAGTGTCCCGGACGGTGCGCCCCCGGTGAACACCAAGAACCCGGAAAAGAAATATGGCTTCCTGGATGACGGGCTCGTGGAGCACTTCAACTCTTACGTGCTCGCCTCGGACGATGATGAGCCAGGCAAAGCCATGGAGGGGGAGCTGGCGAATAGGTTGGGGCGTCATAAGTGTTTGCGGGTGCATTACCCGGGCGAGTGCAAGGATTCAAACGACGTGCTGAAGGAACATGGCGCCGAGGCGCTGATCGAAATATACCAGAAAGCGACGCCGTTCCCCATCGACGGGCTCTACACGACCGAGGACATCCGGGATGCGGTCTTGGACCTTTATCAGCAAGGGCTCAAGCCGGGGGAGAGCACCGGCTGGGAGAACCTGGACCAATACTACACCGTCAGGCCGGGAGAGATGACGATTGTGACCGGAATTCCGAGCCATGGGAAAAGCACCTGGCTCGATGCACTGACCGTGAACCTCTACATCGACCATGGGTGGCATATCGCCTACTGCTCCCCTGAAAACTGGCCAATCCAACGGCACATGGCTTCGATAGCTGAGAAGCTCCAGGCGAAGCCCTTTGCTGCACGCACCCCCTCCTCCCCTCGAATGACCCCGGATGAAGTAAACAGGGCCCTGGATGAGATGAACGGCGCTTTCTTCTTTACCCAGATAGATGACCAGAACATGCGCATCGAGAGCATTCTGGAGATCATGCAGGCTGCCATCTCTCGCCACGGGGTGAAGGGGATTGTCATAGATCCTTGGAATGAGCTGGAGCATCACCGGCCCAAGAACACGTCTGAGACCGATTATGTGAGCTGGGCCTTGGGCAAGATACGGCGCTTTGCCCGTCTTAACCATGTCCATGTCTGGGTCGTGGCTCATCCAACCAAGCTGAATAAGGAGAAAGATGATTCATATCCCATTCCTACCCTCTATGATATCAGCGGTTCTGCGCATTGGTATAACAAGGCAGACAATGGGATTGCTGTTCACAGGCCAAAGATCAAAGACAATAGAGTAAGAGTCCATGTTCAGAAAGTGCGCTTCCGAGAAAATGGTCAACCTGGAACTGCATATATGATATTCATCAAGGACAGTGGCAGTTTCATAGAGGACAAGAACGTAAAAGAAGCATTGTGAGGCAATCCATGGACCAATCAACCAAAGAACGCTTCGATGAGCTTTGCTCCCAAGTGGGGGCGAGAGCCCGCAAGGAAAATGGCAAGCCTGTTCTTTGTTTTGAGCCGCCTCTGGAAAGGGAAGAGATAAACCCGAATAGATGGGCCCAGGCCTTGGAGCTAGAAGGTCTCTTCTTTCAATTATGCGAAGAAAGGGGATATTAAGGTCGGAATATGGGACACTATGTCAAATGGAACATGAGTCGTGAAGGCTTCGCAACGAGTAAGTGCGGCAGGTTCGTAATCGTTCCCCTTCACTGTGGATCTACCAAGCCGCAAGCATTCACCTTGAAAAGGATGCAGGAAGACGGGACAGGAAGGGTGATCTCGCAGTATAACGAGACCCAAAAGGAAGCCAAGGAGGATGCTGAGACGCAGATCGAAAAGGAAATGGGGGCGCTCCCTTAAAGCACAATGGAATGGAGGCTACATGCTCATTATCGGCATCAGCGGAAAAATCGAAGTGGGGAAGAGCACAACGGCACGGATTCTCTACAGGAACGAGGGATTCCTCGACAGCTGGAGAGACTTCGGAGACGAGGTGAAGAGGGAATGCTCGCAGGTGTTCAACTATCCTTTGATCTGGAACTATTCCCCCGAGGGGAAGGACAAGATCGTCATGCATCCGGAGCTGCCCAACGGCCACATGACCGTCCGGAAAATACTGCAGTGGTGGGGAACGGATGTCCGGAGAGCCCAGGATCGCTGGCATTGGGTAAAGAGCTGGCATCGTTGGCTTCTGGCCAATGAACCGTGCAGCGTCGTGGTCGGTGATGTTCGCTTCGTGGAAGAGGCGCAGCGGCTCCGCTCCATGGGAGCTTGGCTCTTCCGCATCCAGCCATATCCGGAATGGAAGCCTGGTCCGAACGCGCATCACGAGAGCGAAACAAGCCTCGATGACTGGGAGGACTGGGATCGCATCTTCAGTCCTGGATATGGAGAGCGGGAGCTGACGGACGTGGCTCTGGGTATTCGGAAAGTCGTGGAGGGAAGATAGTATGGCCTTGCTCTATATCTCGCCAGTCGATGTGGACTTCCAGCCCAGGCAGAGAGTCGTCGTCGAGGTCAATCGGGATTGGTCCCTGGCAACTGTACTCGCCCATATAAACCAGGTGATTGAAATGGAGCTGGAGCGGATTGCGAAGCGCAAGATAATTCCCGACGGTGTTCGTGAGAAATGGGGATTCCCGCTCCTCCGCATCGAGACTGAAGGACAGATATTGCGATTCAATTATGGTATTCAAAATAGGCACAAAATGTAATGGGCGAAGCCCGGAGAGGAAAATAACATGAAAGGTCAGCTTTTCTTCTTTTTCAAGTTTATCTATAGTGACATTAATTGCTCTGCTGGTGATTTAGTTAAAGGATTCGGAGCTGGTGTCATTATAGCAATCCCAATCATGGGAATAGTTTTAGCTGTAGCCTATTTCCTTTGTTGGTTGGTGGGTGGATCACTAGAGAATGCTGTCTCTGCTGCTGTCGGCATCTTAGTGTTCGCATTGCTCCTTGTTTGTCTTGTTCAATATTTGGCTAGGAAGTGGAAAGAAGCCCGCCGGGCATTGGGAGGTGAGCAATGATAAAATGGACTGTGGTTATTGAAGGCTATTCTGAAGATGAATGCAGTCTGCCTCCTGGCGCTGAGATTGAGCTTGTCGATGGAGTCCCGTGCATTGGCAGATGCGAAGCGTGCGGGGAAGTTATCCTGGAGGGACAAGCGTATTACCACGATGACGATGGAGTGATGTGGCATACTGCATGTGAAGACGACTGGAGATCACCGGGCCAAGACCAGAAAGGATGAATGATGGGATTTTCTGAAGAGGATCTGAAAAAATTTCGTCAGGGCAGGGGAGTCCGTGCAGTCCATGATTCGGCTGACAAGCCGCGAAAAGATTCTCCGGCTACTAATCCTTCATCAGGCCAAGCTCCGGCTACTAATCGTCCATCAGATCAAACCTCCGGCCAAGCCCGCGAGAAGAAGGTCCATGCCAGGGACCGGATGAACTACACGGAAAAGCGCTATGAAGACGAGTTCCTCTGGCCACTCTACTACGACGGCCTGGCCCAGTCCTGGCTCTTCGAGACCGTGAAGTTTCGGCTGGAGGAGAAGTGCTATTACACGCCAGACTTCTTCGTGATCCGGACGGATGGCTTTGAGATTGTCGAGGTGAAGGGGGGATTCGCCAGGGAGGATGCTATCGTCAAGTTTAAGTCAGCCGTGGCCCTCTTCCCCTGGTTTCGCTGGGTCTGGGCTCAATATAAGCGGAAAAAGTGGTCTGTGACGGCCTATGTATGAAGAAAGCCCGGAGGGGGCCTTGCTTCCCTCCGGGGCTTCTTCAATACGTCTTCCACCCTGGAAGCCCTAATATAGTAAAACTCGGTCCCGACTGCAAGTCATCCTACCTGTCCCCACTCTTTCCCCCAATAGAGCGGAGTCTCGGTGTCATATCCTTCAAACTTCGGAGCGATCTCTCGCGCCAGCTCCACGATCTCGTGCATACTTCCGGGGTTCTTCCACTGCCAGTGCAGGTCCTCCAGTCCCCCGCTATATATGGCGAGGGCATACACGATTGGCGGGCTCGTTTCGTGGATTCGAGCCCAGGTGTGCAGGTCGTTCCAGTCCGCGAAGCAGCGCCTGATGCTCCTGATATTGACCCGTGGCAGAGTGCGTGCTGGCAGCAAGTCGAGCTGCTCTCGCAATCCCCGCAACAGCATTGTCCGAAGCGGGATGCCATAGTCCTGGCTCCGCCTTTTCGCCTTTTTCCAGAGTTCGTCCGGGATGTCCCTGAGCAAGTATTGCATTCGTCGGTCTCCTAGTCTGACGTGTCGATTTCTACTCTCTGTCCACAGCGCTTGCAGTAATGAACATGCAGGCACATCCTGCTCTCAGGGCTCCTCTCCCACTCGTGAATGCACCCGCCCCAGCGGTAGAAAGCCTTGGGCATGGGGATCAGGTTTTCGTGCCCCTCT
>Ga0207714_1001408_pt1 | contig 15439 bp, 10 predicted proteins | sample PonA232FremontCA_2_FD_187270 | JGI IMG/M metagenome (GOLD analysis project Ga0207714, IMG submission 187270) | Marine sediment microbial community from Fremont, CA, USA - Pond A23 Sediment 2 (SPAdes) | ecosystem: Environmental > Aquatic > Marine > Unclassified | place: USA: Fremont, California... | reverse complement strand
CGGGCGGTCTCCAGGGCGCTCAGGGCCTGGACCAGGCGCCAGCGCCCGCGGTAGGTGAAGGTGAGGATGGGGATCTCGCGGCCGTTGATCAGCTCGAAGGCGAGGCCGAGCATATCCTCGACGTCGCCCATGGTGATCAGCAGCGGGTTGTCCTCCTCGTAGCTCGCCAGGATGCGCTCAATGAACGCCTCATTGCGGTGGATGCCGGCACGCAGCTGGGGGACATCGCCGTAGAAGCGCTCACGGAGGGCGCTGGCGGCCATAGGGGCCTCCTCCCGGAGCTGCTCGAAGGTCGCCAGGAAGGTCTCCTCGTACCGGTCGTTGACGTCGCGGATGCGGCTGAATAGCCCCGAGCGCCGATAGTTCTCGATGCGTCCCAGGACGTCCCCGAGCTCCGGATCGCCGGTCAGGTCCTGGCAGGCGAGCGCGATCCCCTGGGGCGACAGGTCGACCCGGCGCAGCAGCTGCCGGGCGCCCTCGCTGCGCCGGGCCTGGCCCTCCAGGCTCTCGACGTGGAGGTCTCGGGTGGCGAGGATCAGGTCGCCGAGGTGGTCGATGGCGTTGAGCACCTCGGTCTCGGCCTGCTCCTCGGCCGAGCCCCACGTGCGGCTGTAGATGATCTTGGCCACCAGGCCCATCAGGCCCGAGACGATGGTGAAGGTGATGAAGTAGAGCAGCAGCTCGGGGCCCGGTAGCCTGCCGTAGGCGACCACGTAGCCGCCGGTCAGGCCGAGGCCCGTAGCCGGCCCGGCGGTCCAGGCCAGGCTCAGCAGCGATTGGGAGACCCGGGCCTGGCGGACGGCCCGGGACCACTGCTCGCGGTGCTCGGTAGATTCGCGGTCTAGCGATACCCCGCCGGGGCGCTCGGTGGTCTCGGAAGGCGCAGGGGTCTTGCGGAAGCGGTCGAGCAGGGGCACTTGCTTGGTCGAGATCAGGCGGTGGCGGTATTCGTCGAGCAGCAGCCCGGGCCTCAGGGCGCATCGCATAGATCGGTACGGGCCCGAGGGGAAATAGCTATTATAGCTCAAAGGGAGCGGTGACGCGCGCAGCCGCAATGGGGGAGGAGCCCCATCGGCTGGTGGCGGCCCCGCGGGGAGGCGTTGACGCTGCGTGCGGGAGGTCGCACGCTCGGTGCCAGGATGCTGCGCTGCCGCGGAGGCGTCCTCTACGAGCCCAGGTAGGAGAGGAGCCGAGCATGAAGGTCCTTGCCGCAGTCAAGCGGGTCGTCGACTACAACGTCCGGGTGCGTGTCCGCGCCGATGGCTCCGGCGTGGATACCGCCAACACCCGCATGGCCATGAACCCCTTCGACGAGACCGCCATCGAGGAGGCCGTGCGCCTGCGGGAGGCGGGCACGGCCAGCGAGGTGGTGGCCGTTACCGTAGGCGATGCCGGCAGCGAGGAGGTCCTGCGCACGGCGCTGGCCTTCGGCGCCGATCGCGCGCTGCGGGTGGAGAGCGACGCGCCGCTCGAGCCCCTGGCTGTGAGCAAGGCCCTGGCCGCGGTGGCCGACCGTGAGCAGCCGGACCTGGTGCTCATGGGCAAGCAGGCCATCGACGACGACAGCAACCAGGTGGGCCAGATGCTCGCCTGCCACCTTGGGTGGGCGCAGGCGACCTTCGCCTGCGCCGTAACCCCGGCTGACGACGAGCTGCACGTGGTCCGCGAGGTGGACGGCGGCCAGCGCACCGTGGCCGTGGCATTGCCTGCGGTGGTTACCACGGAGCTGGAGCTCAACGAGCCGCGCTACATCAAGCTGCCGAGCATCATGAAGGCGAAGAAGCAGGCTATCGAGCGCCTGGGGCTTGCCGAGATCGCTGTGGACGGCAGCCCGCGGCTGGAGCTGCTCGGGGTCAGCGAGCCCCCGCCGCGGGAGGCCGGCGAGCAGGTGGACAGCGCGGCGGCGCTCGTCGATCGACTGAAGAACGAGGCGCAGGTGATCTGATATGGGCGTACTGGTCTTCGCGGAGCACGACGGCGCCGCCGTGACCGAGGCCACCCGGCGGGCGGTGTCTGCTGCCAGCGCGCTCGGCGCGCCGGTAGATGCCGTCGTCGCCGGCGGCGATGAGGCCGAGGATGTGGCGGCATCACTGGCGGGTACGGGTGTGGGCCGGGCCTGGCTCTGCCAGGGGGCGCCGTACGCCGATCAGCTCCCCGAGCCGCTGGCCGAGCGCCTGGTGGCGCTGGTCCGGGCCGAGGGCTACGAGGCCGTGGTAGCGGCTACCAGCACCCAGGCCCGGGATCTGCTGCCGCGTGTGGCAGCCGGGCTGGATGTGCAGATGCTCACCGACGTGACCGCCATCGAGGACACCGAGACCTTCGTGCGGCCCAACTATACCGGCAGCGTCCTCGCCCGGCTGCGTTGCCGGGAGGCGGTGCAGGTGCTCACCGTGCGCGCCACCAACTTCGCGCCGCCGGCCGCCGACGGCACATCGCCGGCCGTGGCGCGCCTGGAGCCGGGCACGGATCCGGGCCTGTCCCGTCTGCTCGAGGTGCAGCGGACCGACTCGAGCCGCCCCGAGCTCGCCTCGGCGCGGGTGGTCGTGGCCGGTGGCCGCGGCGTGGCGGACGTCGGCGTCGGCGAGCTGGAGGCGCTGGCCGATCGGCTCGGCGCCGCCATCGGCGCCTCGCGGGGCGCCGTGGAGGCCGGGCTGCTGCCCAATGACGCCCAGGTGGGGCTGACCGCCAAGGTGGTCGCGCCGGATCTCTACATCGCTGCCGGGATCTCGGGCTCCATCTACCACGTCTCCGGGATGAAGGACAGCGGCGTCATCGTGGCCATCAACAAGGACCCGGAGGCGCCCATCTTCGATGTGGCGGACTACGGCCTGGTGGCGGACCTCAGGGAGGCGCTGCCGCAACTGCTCGAGGCGCTGGAGCCGTCATGACGACCTATCGCGCACCGACACGGGACCTGCGTTTCGTTATCGAGGAGCTCATCGGCCTGGAGCGCCTGGCAGGGCTCGCGGACCTGGAGGCGGTGACGCCGGAGCTGCTGGAGGCGGTGCTGGCGGAGGCCGGCCGTCTGGCCGACGAGGTCTGGGCGCCGCTGAACGTCACCGGGGACCAGCAGGGCTGTAGCTTGACGGACGGTGCCGTGGCGCTGCCGGAAGGCTTCGCCGATGCCTACCGCGCCTTCGTCGAGGGCGGCTGGAACGGCATCAACGCCCCTCCGGAGCACGGCGGGCAGGGGCTGCCCGCAGTCGTGGCCAGCGCCACGCAAGAGATGTGGCACGGCGCCAACATGGCCCTGGCCCTGGCGCCCATGCTCTCCGCCGGGGCTACGACGCTGCTCCAGCGCCACGGCGACGCGAGCCTGCGGGAGCGGTTCCTGGGCAAGCTGGTCAGCGGCGAGTGGACCGGCACCATGGATCTGAGCGAGCCCCAGGCCGGCTCCGACCTCGGCCAGGTGGCGTGCCGCGCCGTCCCCGACGGCGACGCCTACCGGCTCCACGGCGAGAAGATCTATATCACCTGGGGCGAGCACGAGGCCGCCGAGAACATCATCCACCTGGTCCTGGCCCGGACCCCGGACGCGCCGGCCGGTCACCGCGGCATCTCCCTGTTCCTGGTGCCGAAGTACCTGGTCGAGGCGGACGGCTCGCTGGGCGCGCGCAACGATGTCCACTGCACCGCGCTCGAGGACAAGCTCGGTATCCACGGCTCGCCGACCTGCACCATCGCCTACGGGGACCGCGAGGGCGCCGTGGGGTACCTGGTGGGCGAGGCGCACCGCGGGCTCAAGTACATGTTCACCATGATGAACGAGGCCCGCCACAAGGTCGGCCTCCAGGGCGTGGGCGTGGCGGAGCGGGCCTACCAGCAGGCGGTGGCCTTCGCCCGCGAGCGCATCCAGGGCCGGCGTCCGGGCGGTGAGGCGGCGGTGCCCATCCTCCACCACCCGGATGTGCGGCGCATGCTCATGACCATGCGCGCGCAGACCGAGGCCATGCGGGCCCTGGCCCTGCTCGCCGCCGCGGAGATGGATGTAGCTGAGCACAGTCCGGACGAGACTGCCCGGGCCGCGGCGCAGCGGCGGGTGGACCTGCTCACGCCGGTGGTCAAGGCCGTGGCCACCGATCAGGCGGTGGAGACGGCCTCCCTGGGCATCCAGGTCCACGGCGGCATGGGCTACGTCGAGGAGCTGGGGGTCCCGCAGCTGCTGCGCGATGTGCGCATCGCGCCGATCTACGAGGGCACCAACGGGATCCAGGCCCAGGACTTCACCCTGCGCAAGGTGCTCAAGGACGGCGGTGAGACCCTGGAGGGCGTGCTCGCCGAGGCCGACGGTGTGGTCGAGGCCCTACGTGCCGACAGCGCCCTGGCCGGCCTCGGCGACGGGCTGGCGGAGGCGCTGGCGGCCCTGCGCGGGAGTACCCAGCGGCTGCTGCGCGACGGCGCCGACGACGCGCTGGTGCCCCTGACCGCCGCCACCCCGTACCTGGCCCAGGCCGGGCTGGTCCTCGGTGGCTGGCTCATGGGCCGCGCGGCCCTGGTGGCCCGGCAGCAGGGCGACGCCGGCTCGGGGGATACGGCGTTCTATACGGCCAAGCTGCACACGGCGCGGTTCTACATGCGCCACGTCCTGCCCCGGGCCCACGGCTACACGCCCGCGATCCGCGGCGGCAGCGACGAGCTCGAGGCGATCGATGACGAGCACTGGTAGGGGGTGTCTTGGGATCTGAAGGCGCCGAGCGCGAGGCGCTAGGCTACGACGTCGTGGTGGTCGGCGGCGGCCCGGCGGGCCTCGCCACCGCCCTGCATCTGGTGCAGCAGGACGGCGGTGAGGCCCCTTCGGTCTGCGTGCTGGAGAAGGGGGCGTCTATCGGCGCCCACCTGCTATCCGGGGCCGTCGTGGACCCCCGTGGTCTGGACGAGCTCCTGCCGGATTGGCGGCAGCGGCAGGCGCCGGTGTGGGTGCCGGCTGGCCAGGAGGTGTTCCGCTACCTGACCGGCCGCCGCGCCTGGACCCTGCCCACCCCGCCGCAGATGGACAGCCACGGCCACTACGTGGGCAGCCTCGGGGAGCTGGGGCAGTGGCTGGCCGAGGTGGCCGAGGCCGCGGGCGTGGAGATCTACCCGGGCTTCCCCGCCGCCGAGGTGCTCTACGACGACGCGGGTTCCGTCTGCGGCGTGGCGACCCCGGATCGGGGGCGGCAGGCGGATGGCAGTCCGGGGCCGGCGTTCGAGCCCGGCGTGGAGATCCGTGCCCGGCAGACGGTCCTCGCCGAGGGCGCCCACGGCTCGCTCACCCAGGCGGTGATCGGACGCTTCGGCCTGCGCCGCGAGGCCCAGCCGCAGATCTACGGCCTCGGGATCAAGGAGCTCTGGGAGGTGGCGCCGGAGCGCCACGACCCCGGCCGCGTCGAGCACACCGTCGGCTGGCCGCTGGATACGTTCACCTACGGCGGCGGCTTTTGCTACCACCTCGACGAGCGCCGCGTAGCCGTCGGCCTGGTGGTCGGCCTCGACTACGAGAATCCGTACCTGTCGCCGTTCGAGGAGCTCCAGCGCCTGAAGACCCACCCGGCCATCCGGCCGCTGCTCGAGGGGGGCCGGCGGGTCGGCTACGGGGCGCGGGTCCTCCCCGAGGGCGGCTGGCAGAGCCTGCCGCAGTTGAGCTTCCCCGGCGGCGTCCTCGTCGGGGATGCGGCCGGCTTCGTCGATGTCCCCCGCATCAAGGGCATTCACACGGCCGTGAAGTCGGGCCTGCTGGCGGCCGAGGCGGTGCAGGCGGCCCTCACCGAGGGCCAGGGCGAGGCGGCTGACCTGGGCCAGCGCGTCGAGCAGAGCTGGCTGCGTGCAGAGCTGCGCCCCGTGCGCAACATCCGCCCGGCCTTCCGCTGGGGGCTGCTGCCGGGGCTGGCCTATGCCGCGGCGGAGACCTACCTGCTCCGGGGGCGGGCACCGTGGACCCTGGGGCACGAGCCCGATCACCGGCAGCTGAAGCCGGCGGCGCGCTGCCGGCCCATTACCTACCCGAAGCCGGACGGGCGGCTGACCTTCGACCGGACGACCTCGCTGTTCCTCGCCAACACCAACCACGAGGAAGGGCAGCCCTGCCACCTGGTCCTGGACGATCCGGAGATCCCGACCCGGGTGAACTGGGCCATCTACCACGGCCCGGAGACGCGCTACTGCCCGGCCGCGGTCTACGACTACGAGCCGGATGCGCAGGGGCAGCAGCGGTTGCGGATCGAGGCCATCAACTGCCTGCACTGCAAGGCCTGCGAGATCAAGGACCCGGCCCAGAACATCCGCTGGACCGTCCCGCAGGGCGGGGATGGGCCCGGCTATCAGGGGATGTAGGCGGGCAGCATCGCCTCGCAGCTGATAGGGTGCCCGGGATGGTGGGGTCATCCCCACCGGGCGCAGTCGGACCTTGAGGGATACCCCGGATGACGACACAGCTAGAACAGCCCGCCAGCGGCGAGGGCGCGGATTACGTCGTCGGGATCGGCGGCTCGGCCGGCTCCTTGGAGGCCTTGCAGGCCTTCCTGCAGGCCATTACCGAGCAGACCGGCGTGGCCTTCGTGGTCGTGACGCACCACCCCTCCGACCGAACCAGTATGCTCTCCGAGCTCCTCTCCCATGCCGGCACGATCTCCGTGGTCGAGGCCCAGGACGGCGATCTCCTCCGCCCGGACCGGGTCTACGTGGTCATGCCGAGCAGCGGCCAGGATTGGGTCGTGGAGAAGGGGGCACTGCGCCTGCGCCCGCACGAGGATCAGGAGCCGACCAGCTCTGGAGTGCCGCGGCACCCGGTGGATCTGTTCTTCCGGACGATGGCCGAGCGGCTCGGGCCGTCAGCGGTGGGCATCGTCCTCTCCGGTACGGGCAGCGACGGGACGCTCGGCCTGCGGGAGATCAAGCGCTGCGGCGGGATGGCGATGGCCCAGGCGCCGGCCTCGGCGGGATTCGACGGCATGCCGAGCAGCGCCATCGAGGATGGCCAGGTGGACTTTATCCTCGAGCCCGAGGCCATGCCAGCGACCCTGGCGGGCTATGTGAGCGCCTGCCAGCGCCACGCCGGCACCGCCGGCGAGCCCGTGGAGATCGCTGAGCTGACCCTCCAGCGCATCCTCGGGCTGGTCAAGGACCGGACGGGCCACGATCTCACCGGCTACAAGCGCAGCACCCTCCTGCGCCGGCTGCAGCGGCGCATGAACCTGCACCAGGTCGAGGACCCGGAGGCCTACCTCACCCTCCTGCAAGAGACGCCGAACGAGGTCGATCTGCTCTTCCAGGAGGTACTGATCAGCGTCACGCAGTTCTTCCGCAATCCGGTGGCGTGGCAGGCGCTGCGGGATGGCCCGCTGCAGGAGCTGCTGAGTCAGGTCCCCGAGGGGCGCAGCTTCCGCGCCTGGGTCGTGGGCTGCGCTACCGGCGAGGAGGCGTACACCCTGGCCATCATCCTCCACGAGTGCCTCGCCGAGATGGATCGCTCGGTGCCGTTGCAGATATTCGCCTCCGATGTGGACCGCGCCGCGCTGGAGGTGGCCCGCGCCGGGCGTTATCCGGCCGGTATCCAGGAGGACGTGCCGGCGGCCTATCTATCGCGGTACTTCCTGGTTGAGGAGAACGGCTACCGGATCCGCAAGGAGCTGCGCGATGATATTGTCTTCGCCGAGCACAACATCCTGCACGACTCCCCCTTCACGCGGATCGACTTGATTACCTGCCGGAATCTGCTCATCTATCTGAGCAAGGACCTGCAGGACCAGGTCTTCCCGCTGCTCCAGTACAGCCTGGTCAACCGTGGCCTCCTGCTGCTCGGCCCCTCGGAATCCGCTGACGATGCCATGGAGGAGGTAGACCAGCAGGCACGGCTGTACCGGAGCACCGAGGCGCCCAAGTTCAGCCGCTTGCCGAGCCTGCCGGCGCGCACCCATACCGCCGGAGCGCCGAATAGGCCGCCGGTCGAGACGGGCACGAGCGGCAGCACCGCCGAGCTGACGCGGGCGGTAGAGCGCTTGCTCGCAAACCGACACGCCCCGCCGAGCGTGCTGGTTAATGACCGCGGAGACGTCGTCTATATCCACGGCAGCACCGGGCGCTACCTCGAGCCCGCGCCGGGGCCGGCGCAGAGCCAGATCCTGGATATGGCGCGCCACGGGCTCCGGGGCTATCTCCATCGGGTCCTGGCCGATGCGACCAAGCGCGACGGCGAGCAGGTGGCCCAATGGGCGCGCCTGCAGGACGGGGATAGCAGCGAGGCGGTGGAGATCGCTGCCGTGCGCCTGCACGTGCCGCAAGCCCTCCAGGGACTGCGCCTGGTCAGCTTCCGTAGCCGGGAGCAGGGCGAGGGCCCCCCGGGTGTAACGGACGCCCCTGAGGCCGGCACCATCCAGATCGAGCACGCCCCGGAGAGCGGCCAGCAGCGCCTGTGGCAGGAGCTGGAGGCGGTCCACCAGGACAAGCAGGTCACCGTCGAGGAGCTCCACGCCTCCAATGAGGAGCTGCAGTCCATGAACGAGGAGCTGCAGTCCATGAACGAGGAGCTGCAGAGCAGCAATGAGGAGTTGGAGGTCGCCAAGGAGGAGGTCGAGTCGCTGAACGAGGAGCTGCGCACGGTCAACGCCGAGCTGGAGGCGAAGGTCAGCGAGCTCTCCGAGGCCAACGACAACATGAAAAACCTCCTCGACAGCACCGATGTCGCCACCCTCTTCCTCGGGGAGGACCTGTCCATCAAGCGCTTCACCGCTGCCGCCCGGCGTTTGGTGGCCCTGCGCTCGTCGGACGTCGGGCGCCCGCTCAGTGAGCTGGCGACGAACCTGGCGTACGACAACCTGGCCGATGATGCCGAGGAGGTCCTGGAGAGCCTGACGCCGAAGGAGGTCGAGGTCCGCACTACGCAAGGGCACTGGTACATCCTCCGGATCATGCCGTACCGCACTACCCAGAACGTCATCCGCGGCCTGGTCTGTACCTTCCGGGACCACGAGCAGGCGAAAGGCATGGAGGAGCGGGCCGATTACTTCCGGGATATCGTGCAGGCCGTGCCGGATCCGCTCGTGGTCCTGGACGAGGACCTCTTTGTGGTCTCCGCCAATAGGGGGTTCTATACTCTGAGTGGCCTGGATGCCGAAGACGTCGAGGGCGCCGAGTTCCTGGCGCTGAACCAGGGGGCGTGGAACGACCCACAGCTCCGGCAGCTGCTCCAGGAGGTCCTGCCCGCCGAGCGGGCGTTCGAGGGCGTGTATCTGGCTGTCCGCCTCGGCGACGCCGAGCAGCCCCTTAGGCTGAATGGGCGCCAGTTGGACGGTGAGGGCGAGCGGCCAGGCATGATCCTGCTGGCCATGGAGCCGGATGAATCCGCCGCGGGATAGGTACGATCGGCCGATGAGCGACGATGTAGGGAGTCGACAGGGGGATCGCGATACCCGCCGGCTCCGTGAGCAGGCCCGGGCGCGTATGCAGGACAGCGATATGGACGTGGACTTCGCGCGGTTGACCCCGGCGGACGCCCAGTCCCTCTATGAGGAGCTGCTGCTGCACCAGGTGGAGCTCACCATCCAGAATGAGGAGCTGCAGACGGCCCGCAACGAGCTCGCGGCAGCGCGCGATCGCTATCGGGACCTGTTCGAGCGCGCGCCGGTAGGATACCTGGTCCTCGACGGTGGAGGCACCATCTGCGAGGCCAACGAGACGGCGGCGAACCTGCTCGGGCTCGGGCAGGGGAGCGACCTGGAGGGGCGCTCCATGGCCGATTTCGTCGCCCCCGCGTCGCAGGATCAGTGGTTCCTGCACCGGCGTGCCTGGACGCCGGGCGGAGATCGGTGGGTTGTGGAGCTAGGGTTGCGCGGCGAGCAGGATCCGCCGACCCGCACAGTGCGCATGGAGACGCTGCCGGAGTGGGGCAGCACCGCCGCGGAGCCTCGCTACCGCAGTGTGCTCATCGACGTCACGGAGCAGCGCCAGGCGGAGCAGGATCGTGAGCAGCTCATCGATCTGGTGGAAGAGGCCCCGCAGCTCATGACCGGTCGGCGTGGCCCGCCGAGGCGCTAGCCGGGGATGGCGCTCCTGTGGCCGTGCTGCCCCACGCTTCGCTCGCTCCCGAATGGCCCCCGGGTATCGTTCACCCCGTAAGCTGCAGATAGACAGCGTAGATCATCAGGACCGATAGCAGGGCCAATACGGCTTGGACGGCCCGCATCCCCCAGGCAGGCCCTTCGTTGGCTTGTAGCCTGCTGAGGATCCAGTTGCATCCAAGGATCAAGAGTCCCAGTACGGCGGGGATCCAGCCGGAGATCCCGCCAGAAGCGAGGCAGTCGTTCATGGGGTCATGGCTCGTCTTGCGGCGGCTCCGGGATACTATAACGGCTATGCGGCCTCTCAATCTCGGCAAGCAGGACGGGCACGGCAAGCAGCGCCGGATGGAGCACTGCGGCAAGTGCCCGCGCGCCAGCCGTACCGGTGGCGAGTCGCTGCCTTCACGCGTGGCTGAGGGTGCCGAGGAGGCCCGGGGAGGTGGATAGCCTCGCCGTAGGGATCGATGTCCAGGTCCGCCGAGGCTGCCCCATCGCCGTCCTCGGGCCGGACGGCTCCAGCGTGGCAGCCCTGTGGGCCGAGCATCCGGAGGCGGCCGGCTCGCTGCTCGGCGAGGTCCTGGACCGTGAGGGCATCGCGCCCTCGAGGGTCGCCATCGGGATCGATGCCCCCCGTATGCCCCTGCCGCAGCCGCGCCCCTACTGCTGGTCGGGGGCCGCCCGTAGGTGGCGTCCCCGGGGCGGCAAGCAGCGCGGGCTCGGCCGGCACTGCGAGGTCGCGATCAGTGCCCACCGCCTGGCCCATCCCCAGTGGTCTCCGCTGGCGGGCGAGGCGCCCGAGTGGATGCAGCACGGCTTTCAGCTGTACGAGTCCCTGGCCCCTCTCGGGCGTACCTACGAGGCCTTCCCCAGCGCCAGCTATCGGCAGCTCCGGGATACCGAGGCGAAGATCGAGGTCGCGCTCGGCGCCTTCGGTGCCGGCCCCAAGGACATGCTGGACGCCTACGTCGCCGCCCTGACGGCCCGGGAGTACGAGCTCGGCAGGGGGTGCGCCGTCGGAGGGGGCGATGGGCTCGGGACCATCATCCTGCCCCGCCCGCTCCAGGATCCCATCGAGGAGGTGCTGGCCTGGCCAGGGGGGAGCGACGGCCCCGATCACCAGTGAGAATCGGCAGGCTGCTCGTCGCGGCCAGGCGCAACGGCCTCCCCTCCCTGCAGCCGGCCGAGGGCCGGGTGGCTCAGAAGCGCAGGGTCCCGGTCAGCCGCACGTCCCGGCCGGGTTCCTCGCGGAGGTGGAACACCCCGTCCGCATCCTCAACCGCCAGGGAGGTATGCGTGACGTACGCCTCGTCGAAGAGGTTGTTCACGGCCAGCGCCAGGGTCAGGCGCTCGTCGGCCCAGGGGCGCCACTGCGCTTGCACGTCGTGGAGCTGGTAGCCGTCGCGCTCGGGCTCGTCGTCGGGCACCTCCGTATAGTCGCCGACCCAGGTGAGGGTGTAGCCCAGTGTCAGGGTCTCGTGGACGGCCCAGCGCTGATCCCAGACCAGGCGATCACCGCCGCCTCCGCCCAGGCGCCGCGTCACGCCCACCGGGTCACCGTCGTCGTCGACAGCGTCGGTGCTTATGAACGAGGCCCGGGTATCGTAGGCGCCTACCCCCCAGGCGGCGCGCAGCTCGTAGCCGCGCAGGTGGACCGGCTCGGGGCGGTTGCGGATCTCGCCGATGAGGGGGTCGCCGTCGTTCTCGCTCCGGGCCCTGGGGCTCAGCGGGCTCCCCCAAGGGTCGTTGCGCTCGATGCTGTGCTCGATGCGCGTATCGAAGACCGTCGCCTCGAAATCGAAGCGGTCGCCGGCGGTAACGAGATGCCGCCCCTGGTAGCGCAGGCCGCCCTCGCGGCGCTGGGACGCCTCGGCCTGGAACGGCTCGCCGTCGTTGAGGTTGGTGTTCTCCGCGTCGATGAACTGTAGCCAGCCGATGGGCAGCGTGCCGGCGCCGTTGACGGCCTCGCCGTAGCCGGCGAAGGCGGTCCAGCCCGCGGTCAGGTCTAGCTCCGCGCTGAGGTTGGGGGAGACGGCCTCGCCGTCCAGGTCCTGCTCCACCAGGTCGGTGCTGTAGTCGTCGAGGCGCACCCCTGCCGAGAGGCGCAGCCGCTGCCACTGCACGCGGTCCTGCAGGAAGGCGCCGAGGTTCCGGGACTGGTGGCTCAGCCGCGGGCCGTCGGCTTGCTCGATACGGCCGTCCTCGGTGTAGTAGTCGACGCCGGCAGTGAGCCGGTGGCGGGCCGCTCCCGTCTCCAGGGTGAAGGTGTTACGCACGTCGCCGCCGTACTCGACGGCGCTGATGGCGGTATGCTCGTCCTGGCGCTCCAGGCGCTTGTCGTTGCGGTAGAGCCGGGTCCGCCAGTCGACGAGCGGATCCGCGGGGCTGTAGCGGTGCTCGGCGGTCCAGGTATCGCGGCGCATCTCCTGGCCTATCGGCTCCAGCCGGATGGTCTCGCGCGGATCGCCGAAGTCGCTGCCCCAGGAGCCGTACGGGTGGTCCCCCTCGAAGGTATTGCGCTGTACCCCGAGCCGCAGCTGGTGGCCCGTGGATGGCGCCCGGCTGAGGCGCACCAGGTAGTCACGGTCGCGGCCGCCGGAGTACGGCATGGTCCCGCCGCCCCCGACTCGATAGTCGTCCCGGTTGGCTGCGCCGATATGCGCCAGCGCCCCCCAGTCGTTGCCCAGGCGCCCGAAGAGGATCGTCGAGCCGCGCTCGGCATCGTCGGCGCTGGCGTAGCCGGCGCGCAGCCGCGCGCCCGTGTCCTCACCGGGGGCGAGCAGGTCCTGGGCATCGACGGTCCTGAAGCGGACCGCGCCGCCTAGCGCGCCAGGCCCCTGGTCCGCCGCCGGCCGCGGGTCGATCTCCACGGCCTTCAGCAGGTCCGGGTCGATGCCGGTCAGGCCGCCGCGGTGCTGGTGGAGGTTACGCCCCTGGCGCGCCCCGTCCACGGTGACGTTCAGGTTGCTGGACTCCACGCCGCGCAGGTAGAGCCGCTGGGCGTTGCGGCTGCCGCCGCCGACCTCCGCCGAGGCCTCGCCGCGAAAGATCTCGGCACTGCTGGAGGCTTGCCGGCGCTGGAGGCCTTCCCGCTCTACGCCGCGCTCGAGGGGGTCGCCGCCGGCCTCGACGCGCACCGGCGACAGGCCGGTGGCGGACGAGCCCCGATCGTCGTCGGCGGCCGTGGCGGGCACGGTGACTGCCGCAGCAAGCAGGGCACCCGTCAGGCGCCCGGTCATGGGATGCAACATCTTCAGCGCTCCTCGTCCTGTGACGGGCGCTGGCGACTCGTGCTGGGGGAGGCCGACGGCGAGCGCGCCGCCGGGCCAGGAGGTAGGCAAGCAAGACCGACCGTTTCCCCCAGGCGCGCCGCCCGCACGCCGTGCTGTGGGTTGCTGTGGGCCGGTCTCCGGGCTCGTGGGTGGCACTGGACGCGCCGCTGCGGATCGCCTTCCCACGAGGGCCGCCGGCTGACGGCTATCTCGCAGTGGCCCGTGATCCGCAGGACCCACCTACCGTTGCGGGGGCAGCGCCGGCTTCACTGCAGCGGGGCAGCTGGACCGGACTTCCCGTTCAACCCGCCAGGCGGTGCGAGCCCGCCTGGGGGCACCCACATCAGGGCGGCGGATCGTAGATGGACACGGCCGCGTGTTGCAAGCCAGAGCCCGCTTCCCGGGAGCGCCGGCCGTGAGCGGGCACGATTGACACCTCCACGCTGTCCTCTTAGGGTCACTCGCTCTCCAGGTGCCCCGGCGGGAAGCCGCCGGGATCCCGCGGCCGCGACGCCGCGGGATCGGGAAGCCGGTGCGCCCACTGCCGCAGGGCGTGGGCAAGTCCGGCGCTGTCCCCGCAACGGTAGGCGAGCCAAGGCGCGGCACGAGCCACTGCACCCGGGTGTCCCCGGCACCCGGTGCGGGAAGGCGCCGCGCCAGGCGCAGGGCGCCGCTCGCGAGCCCGGAGACCGGCCTGGAGGCAAGGACACCGCGCGACGGGGGATCGCGCCAAGCCTGGAGCTACCCATGCCGTACCCGATCGCCCGCCTGCTCGTCGCGGCCGTGATGCTGGTCGCTGCCTGTACCGTCGAGGCGGAGGAGGGCGCCGCCCCTGCCGCGGAGCCGACCCGGACCGTCGAGGACATGCTCGGCCGCAGCGTCGAGGTACCCCGGGAGATCGAGCGCATCGCCACGGTCAACGTCGACGCCTTCCGCATGCTCCTGCACCTCGGCGCCGACGAGCGGCTGGTCGGCATCCCGAGCAACATGTTCGGCTCGCGCTTCTCCGAGGCGAGGACGGTCGAGGCGCGGGCCTTCGAGGACCTGGGGGAGACGCCGCGGGTCGGCGGCGGACCCCCCGGCTCCGAGATCAACCTCGAGCGGGTGCTGGCCACCGATCCCGACGTCTTCCTCTACTGGGCCTTCACCCGCAGGGACAAGCCCGGCGCGCTCGCCGAGCGGGTGGCGCGCCTCGAGCGCCAGCTGGGCGTGCCGGTGGTGGCCGTTAGCACCATCGGCAGCGACTGGGGCTCGGCCGAGGCGGCCCTCGAGGAGATCGAGACCGCCTACCGCCTGGTGGGCGAGCTGACGGGTCGGCAGGAGCGGGCCGAGGCGCTCCTCGAGTACTACCGCGACGGCGTGGCACAGGTGCAGTCGCGGCTCCCCGCGGAGCCGGCACCGCGGATCTACCTGGCGCACCGGCGCAACCTCTACAACCACATCGCCTTCTACCTGCCGGCCGAGCAGCTCGGCGCCGAGCTGGTCACCGCCGGGCGCCCGGGCGGCGACGGCGAGGTCAGCGCCGAGGAGCTGATCAAGTGGGATCCGGGGTACATCTTCCTGCACACCCCCTCCAGGGCGAGCCGGGTGAGCCGCGAGGCGGTCCTCGAGGACGCGCGCCTGGCCGGGGTCGAGGCCGTCGAGCAGGGGCGCGTTTACCGCTTCAAGGGCTTCTACATGGGCTGGGACCTGGCCACCGGCCTGGTCGACCTGGTCCACATGGCCAAGATCCTCTACCCGCAGGCCATGGCCGGGGTCGACCGCGCCGAGCGCGGCGAGGCGATCCTGCGCTTCTTCTACGGCGAGACGGGGCTCTACGAGCACCTGGCCGAGCAGAGCGGGCTCGAGGGCCGCGAGTAGATGGGGGCGGCCGGCTCCGCCGGCGCCCCGGAGGAGGCCGGGGCGCCGGCCGTCACGGCGGCGTACGCCCGCGCCGTCCGGCGCAAGGGGATGGTGCTCCTCGCCCTGGCGGTGGCGCTGCTCGGCGTCTGCCTGGTCGGGCTGAGCCTCGGGCCGCTGGGGATCCCGCTCACCGAGGTGGTCCAGGCCGTGCTCGCCCGGCCCCTCGGCGCGGAGTGGGTGAGCGAGCAGACCGCGCACGTGGTCTGGCGCATCCGCCTGCCGCGCCTGGCCACCGCG